>JAABUU010000984.1_pt1 | contig 54148 bp, 56 predicted proteins | sample 5559301 | NCBI WGS metagenome assembly JAABUU01 (sample SAMN10711884, study PRJNA513360) | rock metagenome | isolation source: Antarctica rocks | place: Antarctica: Victoria Land, Richard Nunatak white
GAAATTGTAGTTAACGGAGCCCTTCTGAGCATGGTGGATGTGGTTGAAGAAAGGTTGATTGTTTTGAAGGTACGCGATTTTACGTGTTTTCGCTTAAGTGACCGTGACTTTTTGCAGGGTACTGTACTGAACAAAGTCTCGGGCAATAATCAGTCTCTTTTCGATAGAGAAGAATTTCAGCCATAAGTCTGGCTAACGTGCGTTAAGTGTTTGCGCTGGGCTCAATGACTCCAGTATTAAGGCATCGTACCCCGCGTATCAACGGTTTTGGTCTTTGAATCCCCATTTCAGATGTTCTTCGCCCCATCGGCTCTACAGATCTAAGAAATCACACTGGCACGAAAGGTTTGTCGATAAGAGCCGACTGGAAGGTGATGTCACGTTGGTATGAACGGTACTTGGGATATATCCTCTCCTGTCGTCCCTTCAATACAGCCAACTTTTGCTTTCGAGCAACGCTAACAAATTGCCTCACTTTATCGTGGCTTTTGCCCTGGAAAGAAGTTGATCTCTGCCTTCTGCGGGAGTACTGGACTCGGCAGGAAGCCAGGAGCGACCTCTACCCCCGGTTCACGAACTCTGCGTATCCTCAGCGCCTGGGGTCGTTTCAAGGCCCTTACCGAGTATCCCATACTCATGCTGTCCAGTATTGATTGCCGGAGAAAGGCCGTATACTCCTGCTTCTTTGGCATTACCGTGAGGCTCATATATTTTAGGAAAGCAGGGTACTGATCGATGGCATGAATGTGACAAATCTCATTTGTCAGGTGCGCTGTCGTACCTTTTGGAGGTGCACCGGGAGCCTCAGAAGCCTCCTCGCAAACTTGCTGGATAGGCCTTCCTTGATGACGAGCCATCTTGCGGAAAAGGGTTTAGGAATACAAATAGTCGGTATGATATTTTGGAATCTTGGTTCGTTTTCTATAAACGGTAATCCAATTCGGTCGGTGGCTCGAGGTAGCTCAAATCGGCCATATCAGCACCCTTTGGAACAACCAAAATCCCCAGTGAAGGAATTGCATACCTGGCAAGTTAGACGTTTGCCCCGGTTCCGAATTGCTCAATCGTTTCGATACCGAAGAAGCTCATAAGTTGGATTGCAATTCCCTTTAGTGTATATGCTTGTGTGTAGCCCTCATCTATGTTGGGCATGGATGCGCAGATGTAGGAACCGAAGATATTTGGATGGACGATTTTAGACTGTATGGTAACTTTCGATGCTGAGGGAGGGTAGCGGTCGCCAATCTCGATCGTCAGGTGGAGGGGAGCGCCACCATCAGGAGTGAGTATGAGGCTTTCGTCGTATCTTCGTCTTTTAGACTTAGTGAGATCTTTGAACATGGCCTTGCTTGAAGTTCGGCGACATCGCGCATCAGACGTTGACGAAGCATATTGGTTTTATCCTAGCAATACATATCGTCATCAGATCCCCTTCTGTTGATGCTGTGGGTGTTTTGTCAATACGATTGCTCTGTGCTCTATTTTTCTAACGGCAACTTTCGACTCCGCTTATTTCGGCCCCTTTCAATCAACCTACCTATCGTTTATCGAGGCCTGCATTGGTGAAATGCTCTGACAATGTGAACAGCTAGACAAATCGAATGATAGATCAACTAAGCCGGATTAATGAAAGTGGTTTGATACATATAGTCCAAGTTAATGTTGTGCTTCTCCGCTTGTTGTAAGTTAAAATTTGCTTTCTATCCAAAAGCAGAAGCTGCTTACGCGTGCGGAATCGTGGCCAGTATCGTCGAAGCTTAACCTCTGAATGTAGGTTCTTCCTATCCAGTCACAAACTTTCAACTTATCAGTCGCTCTTTATAAACCTTTGCCTTTTTCTTGCTGTTTCTTCAACCTCTCTTGCAACGAGCAAGAGCTAGTGAGCCCTAAATCAACATCCACTTTTGAGGAGAGTGGAGAAGAATGCAGCTGAGAACAAGTGGCCGCTGATGGTATCGCAACGTTCAGGGAACGTGATGCAGCATTTCACTGATATGATCTTCTGCGAAGTTTACGCCGTCGTTCTTTGCTGCAGCCATCATAGGAACTCCACGCTGCACTAGCATTAAAGCCCACTGCCCCAATTTAGAAATCTCTACCAGGACGCCTAACTCATCATTATCTGAGCCATCGTCTACGTTCCATGTTTCACTCATGGAATCCCAGTCTTCGAAAACGCACCTGGGAAGAGTCTTAACGTTCTCTTTACCACCAGAGGTTGCTTAGCATAGACTGGCCTCTACCTATTTCAATAGTCACCAGAGCAACCCATATACTTTTGGGGAGTGTGATCGTCTCGAGCCAACAGGGTAGATGCCTAAAACCGCTACTCCATCTTGTGAGACCTCATAGCCATCAGCAAAGGACCATCGCGTACTAATATTGGGCCTGGGCGTGCGTACCCAGGTCTACATGAGGAGTCCCTAATACTTTAGATTCTAAAACTCGCCCCACCGAACCGAAAATTTCATCTATTTCTCCACTCAAACAATATACCTACACCACAGCACATTTACTCTATATCGCGCCCTAATTCTGAAGGCCATTGTGAATGATACTCTAATGTCACCAGGACTAGCTCATTCAGATAACCAACTTCTATCAGCACATAGCCTCGAAACTGCTGCCGAACTTCTTCTTCATTCCGTTTCCAAGTTTCAGGGCCTCTGCCACCGAGTTCATCTATATTACTTGCAACAGTTTCCACCTTGATCCTGGAGGAAGGTGAACGGCCATTCAATCTCGCGTCATCTCGCGTTGTGGGATACCACACCATCGGCATAGAAAAGGCACCTCCAACGTTCCTAGCTTGGTAAATTTATTCCAAGCACTATAGAGACCCAAAACAGCCCCATTTCCTCGTCGTCACATAGCTTCTGGATGATAGAAGAGCCCAATGTTACCGCAAAAGAGAGGTACGCTCTGGAACGTTTTGCAGACGCGGACTAGGCCACCAAGTGCGATCTGATTAGTGACGTCAAAGACCGACATGATTTTACTCGAGGGGCAAGAAGATGCCATTGAAGGTGGTCATGTTTACTGAGATATCGTTCGGAATGGTCACGGTGCTTGATTCTGATGAATGCTCGACTGAGAGACACATAAGAGAGTAGATGCTGGGTGTGTCGACTTTGGTCCGATAGAGAGTGTACCAGATGTGATGTGAGCCGGTCAGGTGTTCAATTGTACTGATGCTTTAGGAGACTTTAGGCATATGACTTAGTCTGAGTGGTGGAATATTTTGAGGCAGCAGGAACGTCTTAAGGCCAGATCCTTGAAAGGACTCACATCTATATCTGGGCACCAGAGGTTAAATAATTCACCAACCGCGGCAAACGCCTATCTCCATCGGTACCGTTGTCTGCAAACGCCAAGTTCGAATATCCTCAATGGACAGACGTACAAGGTTGGCTGCAGAACCGAATGACTGGGATAGATGGTATTCCGTTCACTTGTTCTTTCTTGTATTTGGATGGCGCGATCCGGCACAGCACTTTAGAAGCCTGGTGATTCTCTGGTTGGGCAAGGCCCAAACCAAAGTGCAGCTGGGGAAACTGGAATTCATTGGATACTGACGTATTAGTCGATAGCTAATATTCACCTAGAACAGCAACGGAAGACCTCCAGAACACGACCAAGTACTTTTTAGACACCCGTCCCCTAATGACCTTTGCAACTAACAGCGAAAACCCCTCGATATAATATCACCTAGTTCAACTGCCGATTTGCATCAATTGACCACAATTCCCCATCCGACAAGATGAAACTCAGCGTCGGATTCAGATTCGGATTCACATCATTGCAGTGTGCCCCTAGGCTCCCATATGAATCGCAATTTCCCAGTGGTAGACTGAACAAAGCACAGGTGTAAGAGCCGTCTGGGTTCGCGATAATTTGCGCTTGACCCATATGGAATCTCTGATGCAGTTGATACAGCAGTAGTAGGTGGGGATCCCAACGGTAAAGACTGTTGTCTAGATGCCGGGCATTGGGGATTAAGAGGTGGTTGTCGAATGACTGGTCGAGGTTTCAGCCGTTTCCCATGCTTAAGGTTAAAATGAAGTCACGACCGGTGTGATAAATCTTTCACTCCTCGAGCGTCTTGCATTTCGAACATATCTTTACAGATGGAAGAGCGAGGTCTACTACTATCCATGTTTCGGCTTTCCGTAGACCGAGCCAGGTTTTTCACATTTGAAGGAGATTCGAGTCAAATCTCCAGCGCCATGTAGCAAGAGACTGAGCAAAGGCTCCACCAACGACAGGGCCAATGACCATACCAATGCAAAATGTTATACTTTAAAGTTGTCGATTGGGATGCTTGAAATGTGCTGATAACGATTTTGGCCGCCCAGGCAGCGTAGTAGGCCGAGGCTGGAACGGACTGTGTCTGCAGTGCTCCCGGTCGAGGTGAAGGATGCCACACTGAAGGCAGTGCGCGTGCTGGTGGTTTTGACGATTGTAGTTAGTGTTACAGTGGTGCAAGCTCTGATGGCGAGGATAGCCAAGATCAGATTGTGCGCGACGATCGTTGTTCTTGTGGAGATGGGGCGTAGGGACGATGGCGGTTCTAGTGGTTTCCAGTATCGGTTTGGGTGGTAATTCTGTCGACAACTTCAGCACAGGAGACAAAAGTGGGATATTTTCTGATGCTTGAAATGGTCGAAGTGGGTGAAGTTCACGTTCATCGCGCTTGCCATAAAAGCCGTAGGCCAACGATATAGGGACAAACCCGAGGGCTGTTGGGACTGTCGTGGTCGAAGTAGCTGAGGTGAAGCCCGAGAATTTGACTCGGTGTTCACTTTCACTGTTCGGCGATAGTGTGGTGGCAACGATGGCCGACGTGGTAGTTGAAAATGCACTTTTGATGGTTTAAGTTACGAGCTGAGTAGAGCTAAAGGTCGTTGTTTTGGCGCCGGAGTCATAGTGACTGAAAGACAGCTTGTCTCCGGGGCAATTGCGGCAAGAGAAAATCATATCAGGTATATTGTCGTGCCCACAGGGTTCACCGACGAAGGGCCAAGCTTAGATAATCCTTAAGAGGTAGATGAGTGAAGCTGGTTGAGCCGCAAAAGGTAGAACCATAACCAGGACTTCACAGCTGGGAAATCTAAAGGACATCATCATGACGGCTTGATGGATCCAACCTATAGAATGAAGCAAGAATTCTAGAGTTGGAAACTGTCATGTTCCAACATAAAGCCAAAAGAAGGAGGCATTTTCAGAATTCGCGCAACTCGCTCCTGAGTTGCCAACCTTGAATCGTCGAAGATGAGGCTACCGCATACTCGTCAGCTACACCGGTGGTCTTCTATGACAGCATGTAGTAGCACCAGCAGTCCTGTTTCTGGATATTCAACTATCGCACGAGCTTCAATGGTAGTCGCTCTCGAATGGCCTAATGGCTTTGAAGACGGTGAGATGACAATACCTCAAATGGTAACCCGATCGTCCAAACTTCACTGGGCTAGGAAGCCTAAGTTGCGCTCTTAGGGAATGAAACTATTGGCGTTTTTGACAAACCCCAAGGAACTGGAGCCTTTGATGGCGTCCGACCTATCCGTAACCCCCACCAACCTCGTTCCTCGCTGAGAGCTTAGTGGGGGCTACGGATAAGGGAAAGATGAGGAATATGGACATAACAGCGGTCAAAGCGCAGGTAGCAGGTTTCAAAAGACGGGGCATTTTCAACAAAGAGTGTAAACAGTAATCTGCTCGACGATTGTCTGTTATCAGTCAAATTGGAAAGAATAAAGTCGACGATCAAAAGTTCCCACAGTCTGAAATGTATCTCTAATCCGAGATGCCCCGAAATCTGGACAAAGCATCATGAGGGGTACAACAACAAGATTTGAGTCTGGGTAAGAGAAAAGGCGGGGAACGGTTGGACGCTCAAACTAAGCTGCAGGTAAGATACCCTACCCTCCCGCGTCTTCGCGCCCCTCTCCAGTAGCAGAACAAATGATCCGCAGTAGAGACCTTTGGACGTGAGCTTCATGACACGCAAGTGGTAGTAGTAGTAATGGAATGTACTTTCTGGTCCTTGAGGGAGCAAAATTGCCTACTATTGCTCTGCATATGAGGTGCCGCCATAAATGCATGTCAAGTCAGAAGCTGTTGATCTTGACTGCTAGTCAGTATAAGTGCTAAGAGTGAAAGCTGCCGCAGTCTTATTCTCCTAATTTCATACCGAGGGCTGGCGCTGAGTGTTGAATCATGTACCCTAATCTATTGCCCCATTTCTATCATTCCTCATAGCATCGTCAACCGAGTTTTCATGGTTGTAGCGTGGCAGTCACACGGCTTCACTTCTACTCGCCGGTATATTTTCCCCGGCGTCCTTCGCATGGCTCAGATCTTCTCCCAAGCTCTTCCCATCGATGACAACAGGCTGGCAGTCCTGCAACACAAAGAGCATCCTCGCCCAGTCCGTCTTGCTGGAGTTCCTCCAGCCATGCATGGTGGCCCGTTGCACTGCCACGTCACCCCTGTGTAACAGACTTATTTCGCCGGAGTCTAGCGACATTTCCATTGTGCCTTCCAATACCACGCCATAATCCAGGCTCTGTGTGCGATGCATCAACGGTTCTGCTCCAGGAGCAAAGTCGACTATCCGACAAACGGTACCATTGGGGCTGACTAGGCCAAGCTTCTTGGACGACATAAGCTCATCGTGAGCCTTCAAGTCCTTGTCGTCGTTGAGGGAAGCCGGAAACTCCGAGGTAGTGTATACAACATCGAACCCGTTTGCGCCTTTGAGGACCGGTACCCATGAGCCAGGCCGAGTCGACTGGACGATGGCTTTGCTCGTCGAGCTGTCGTGCCCTGTGATATAGTGGGTTACTCCTGGAAGGCCCGAGGACAATTGACCTTCGTTTGGTGGTCTTGGATTTGCCATGACGGAATTTAGGAAAGCTGTCTTCTTGAGGTTGTCAGCCTTGGCAACGTAGAAGCGATACTGGCGAATATCGCACGGGTACTCAATCTTGGGGTGTGCCTGGCCGAGGGGCTAGAAGAGGGTTCTACGAAGGCGTCTGATGACAACGAAATGGCTGGTGGAGTGAGGGAGAAGTGAGGGCTTTGGTAAAGGGTCCAAGCCGCGAGATTTGCTAAAATAAGCTTCGCCGTACTTGCGTGCTACATAGATACAGTATGTACATACGCGCGCCTATGAACTACATTCCCAGACTCTCTTATGGATTTGATCTGCATGCACAAATCCTACGAAACACCGGTGTTTGTTCGATCTATTCAATCTAATATATTTCGATGATAACCCTTACGGGTATCCGGAAGTTTGAACTGCAGCATATGGCTTTTGGCTCGCGAAAGATGCGGTAGAGCGCATTGAGCTTCTGTACCCCGCTAACTCTCCTCAGATATCCATTGTCCCCTCGGTCTTCCTTCTCTACCACATGGCATCAAATGCCAGTATTTCAACGTGCGGCTACTGTTGAGTAGAGGTCACTGGAATATCCCTCACGATTATAGAGAGGACTTACTTATACCACACCGATCGTGTCACTCGATCTCTTTGCCAGTTAGAACGGGCATCGCGGGATCGCCAGGGCACCTCCGTCGATTCCCGCGATTAGAGGAAAGATGATAAGCTCTGATTGGACAGACCCACATTTGAACTTCTTTATCCGCAGCGGACGGGACCAGAACTCTGAAGCCATATCTGTAGCCCCACCAAGCTCGTCCTTCCCTCAGTGGGGCTACGGATAAAGCCTGGCTGGCGTCCGAAATGGCGAAAACATATCTTAATAGCATTTGAAGTTGCGGTTCCATACACCTTTCATTATTGATATTATTCGGGGAATAATACATTGACATGCATACGGCCCCTTGCAGGACAGAGACTAAGCCTTTACGCCAAAGATAGCCGCTCTGATGGGCTTGTTCAGCATGCGCTCCACACTTCTATAAGGTTATCGCGTGGCCACAGTACTTAATCTTGACTTCGGTTTCGAGTCTTCTTGCCTCGTGGTTCCATGTCACCTTGTATAACTGTCGGAGTTACCGGGTCATAAGAATACTTCCGTCGCCATATTGTGCCGTATATTCTACAGGTTGACCTATCCGTGGTGTGATGGCAGGAATGAATGCCACCCTTATTGCTCTATCCCCCGGCTTGAAGCCCCCTCAAGGAATTGTTCCCAATTTCCACAATCCTCCGTCTCAACGGACCGCGAATGTTCTCTGCCAAACCATCTGTTTGACTCTTAGTACTTTTTGTGTGCTGATTCGGCTGTACACGAAGTTCTTCATAACTCGGTCCCATGGGTGGGAAGACTGTAAGTGAAAGGCTCCTTGGCCTCTTAAAGAGGAAAAGCTGACTGTGAGATAGATACTTGCTTCATCGCATGGGTATGCAGAACAGATCTTTCTTGACTGCATGTCATGGTCCGCTTACAGAAACCGTTCGATAGGTTGGTCTCTTATCCTACGGCGGGATAATGCTGATGCCGCTCTTCAATGACCATGCCGGAATACATCAGTGGAACATAATGGTGAAAGACCTTATACCTTGGGTCAAAGTAGGTCATTAAGTCGTTATAGATCGAAGATCAAACTGACAAAGACCCCCCGTTGGCTAGCTTGCAAACGTCATTGAAATAATCTATGTGCCTATTATTTTCATTACAAAGCTCTCGATCCTCCTGCTATACTTACGGATTTTCGTGCCAAGCGGCAAGCCAAAGATCTACTATGCAATACACTTTGTAATCTGGTTTAACTTGTTGTTCTATCTTGCGAACATTCCTATCGAAATATGGCCTTGCATTCCTAGGGAAAAACTCTGGTCCCCATCATTACCTGGACACTGTATTAATGATGATCTGGTCTTCGTGTCAGGGGGTATCATCAATGTTGTTTCGGATTTTGCAATACTGCTCTTGCCCATACTGTCTATCTGGCGTCTGCAAATGCCAACAAGGAGAAAGGTTGGTGTATCGGCTGTGTTTGCAACGGGCCTGTTGTATGTATCCCGACCATGGTGTCGACTAGCCAGCGCTGACTTCGGTAGTGGTTGTATCTCGAGCATTATGCATCTCGTCACGAGCGTCCGTAGTGCTGGTAATCCAGATAAAACCTACTATTTATTTCCTGTGGCTCTATGGACGTGCGTGGTCTCGTTTCCGAAAGAGTAACAACACTCGCTGACTACCGTAGCGTCGCCGAAATCACTTCCGGAATAGTTTGCGGCTGTCTTATCACCATGCCAAACTTCTTCCGACACGTCGTACCCAAGATCGCAAGTAAATTGCACAGTAGCAAGAAGAACAGCAGTCTCAACAAATTCGCTTCGATCGTGTCATCCCGCAGTCACAAATCTGTTCCACAGTGGCACGACCGCTACGATCCATCCCCAAGGCACAGCGAATACCTAGAGTTGGGTGAGGATAATGTTTGGCACAGCCCGGCAAAAGCGGGCGCTGTCGCAGGCAATGGTCCCATACCTCCAAATGCGGTATGGAAGGGTCCCAAGGTGTCCGGAAGTGGTGCGGACTTGGAGTCGGGGATTACGAAGACGGTAAAGGTTGAACAGTATTCGAGGTTTCCCATCACATGATTTCTTCATTGGTTATGGCGCTTAAAGAGCACTGCTTGAGAAGGATATTCCCACGACAAATATAATAATCGAGTACTGAATATTAACGGTACAAAGGCTCCTTGTCACGACTTTATTCCACGGGCGGCCCGAAAGTTACCTTAGATACCTGCCAACTTCTTCATCCCACCATTCGAAATCGTCCTCCCCTCGCCACTCACCCCGTCCCCAACCAACGGATCCCCATCACCCATAGCCAGCTCAACCAGCACCCTCCCCAGATCCCTCGTCGGGCTTACCCCGGCCGCGTAGACCGTTCTCGCCAACCCCAGTACAGCCGGCATGTAAACTGCCTTGGCTGCTTGTAGTCTAGGGATCCAATCGTGAATTTCCTCGTGGTATTTTGGGTCGACGCCCGCGGGCCGGAGCGAGTAGGGTTTTAGTGACGAGTATGCGGGTTTGTGACTGAGATCAAGCAATGCGGCTTCGGCGCGGCCTTTGATGATGCCGAAGAATGGGGTGAAACGGCTAGGTGTTGTGGTGGTGCCTTCGCCTGTTTGGGGGACTGCATTAGTAGATGAACGTATTCGATAGATTCTCTTGACTAGCTAGAACCCTAGAAGACTGGAAACAATTGGTTACCTGAGACGTAGACGAATTTGAAGGGCTTGGATAACGATGCAAAGGATTTCGCAGCTGCCAATGGGTAATCTAATGTGATCTCCTCATACACCCTGAATCACGACAATGCATTAGCCATTATTAGCCTTTTATCCTTCATTCATCGTACTTATGGAAATCCGGGAGAGAACAACACTCACTCCTTACTAACATCATTAGCACTAACCCCCAGCGCCCAAACACACCCGGTCGCGCCTTCCAACTTCTTCATAACCTCCGCTGGATATTGATTAAAGTCCTTGTGAATAATCACATTGGCCTTCGAATGGCCCTCTGCCATAGGCACAGCACGCCGGCTGAGGATAGAGACATGGGTAATGGCATTGTTGGTTAGCATCTGATGGAGGCAGGCAGTGCCTACGAGGCCGGTGGCGCCGGTGAGGATAAGATGCATGTTGGAGGTCTTCTTGAATTGGAGAGAAAAGTCGGACTTTGATGCTGATATTGTTTTTACCCAGGGTCTTAAGAGTGCTACCTTATCTCCGGACCGTCAGCTTCCATTCGTCAGCATGGTTGCCTGTCAGAAATTCAGCACCAATTCCATCTGATTAGTCGGCGACACTGTAAAAAATAGTGGTGACTTGGATTTTAGTACACTTGGGTCTGATTTAAGTGCTTGTGGCGTTCAGTCGTACATCTTCTATTCCATCCTTCTTTCCACAGTACTTTGCCATGCTTGCTTCGTTGGAACTTTGCCGCCTAATGGAGGAGTATGATTTAGAGATTATCGGTTGGCGTCACATGGTTTTGCTTTATTCTAGGTCCGGCCCGCGGTGTAGGGGAGCAATCTACAGCAGCAGAATTTTGCGCCCGACATGTTCGTCATGATACAACATTCGTCCCTTCAAAACGTCAATTGTTCGAAGTGTTGCCCAATGATTGATCCTTCTTTGTAATTGTTATTGCAGATGCACACAGTTGTACGGGTGGGCTTAGGCTCTCCATATCACCCAAGGGCTAAAGTAGCCATACCTGGTCTCAACATCGAGTCGTACTTACTCCCAACTGTCCGAAATGCAGCTTCGTCAAACTTCTAGATGCCCTAAGAGTGGCCAGAGCCGCCTTTTCTACAGATTGACTTCACGATTTCTGCATGGCGGTAACATCTCATCCATCACTTTCCACATTCCCCACTTGCTAGAGCATTAGGCTTTATGCATGTCTCTTCATGCAGTCTTCTATTGGCGAGCAGTAAGATAGTACGCCTTGATCTCCGCTTCGGATTTCTTTTCACGATTACACTTATGCGTTGATCTGCGTGTATCTGACTACTATGTCTATTGGCCGAAGTCGCGATTTGGAGATCTAAAAAGTCTGGGCCTTGCCCTCTTTTCTAGCTAAGACACGACTTTGTCTGCTCATGCCACAATGAGACCTGACTTTACGACTTGCGCGAATGATTTCCTAAACGGCTCTGCTGACGTGTTTAGCAACTATGTCTACCAAGGACCTGTTCAAGGGATACTTGCCACTGCCGCGAGACCTGTGCTCATGACTGTCCAAGGATGTAGGGAATTGTGTGGGACAGGCGTTGATTATTACTCATGGAAAGATGCAAGCAACACGATTACAACATGGCTTCTACCCATCTGTGGATTGCTTTTGCAAGTTCCATACGAAAGCAACAAGAATTGGGCCACCTTTCTCGTATTAAGTCGCTGGGTCGGAAACCCTATCGCCAGCTTGTCCTATCTATTTTGGAACATCAAAGTCACTGGCAAGTGTGCATTGATGGTTGACATGGCCACAAGATATGAAGAATACCCTAGCGAGGATTCCGAATTCTCCTTGATGAGGGACTCGCTTTTTATACTCTGTGTCATGAATCAATGTGTGTAATGGGAGCGAACACGGCAAAATATCGACCTTAGCTAACCTTGTCTATAGACTCCATCAAGCACCAATTACCTCCTGTAGAAGCAGAGCGGCTGCTCAGATTAGCGTTGTTTAGCAACATTCTGCAGCTGAAGGAGTCCATAGGAGACACAAGCAGTCTAGTCAAGAGACGTACTGAATTGGCAAAGAGCCTTCGAGAAGGGCGCAAGAAGGGCATAATACCTGTCTTCATATCTTTCATGTGGTTCGTGTTTGCTTTGGCACTGTCGGTCCAACTTGCCTTTTGGGCCATTGGTGATAACGCAACCGCACACAATCTGGCCATTGGGTACTTAACAGGCTGGCTTCCAATCCTCGTGCTGGCGTGCACAGTGGATCGAAACATCGCTTCGGCAGACTCGATTGGCGCAAAGTTCAATTATCTCGTTGATGATGTCCGTCAAGCTCTTCTAGATACCGATATTAGGGAAGTTTACATGAGGAATACTAATACAGGGCCGGAAGACTTTGCATGGATAGGTCCTTTGTACGATAAGACAATCTTCGACGGGACCTTCTTTACGGAGTTTGCCGGTCAAGGTAGAACTCATTGGCATTATGGCGTAGCTCATCCAATACTAGCTGGCATCGAGGCGAAGTTCATGGCTGAATATGGACGTGACTGGTTGAGAGAAGGATATGCAGCGCGATTAGCTATCGTTGTTGGGTCCCGCAATCTCAATGGACTCAAGATGTTCGATCCACGCATGATTTGGCAAATCACAAGCTCGTTGTTCGTTGTTTGTGGATCCGTCGGCGGCGCTTTTATTCTGTCATGTAAGATCTTGCCCGCAAATGTCGGTCAAAGACTAATGGTCAACGAAGATTTTACTCCTACAGAGGGCCTTGGTTGTAGAAGTGGTGGCTATTTTGTTTATATAACTATGGCCGTGGGACTTTTGATTGTTGAAATGTTTGTATGGTGGCTTACCCACGAGTCAACCCATACCTCAAGTGATCCTGTTGCTCGAATTGTTACTGGACTAGAGCGGCGTCTTACGCGCTCCAACAGCTTTTCTCAACGCCGGCTAACAAAGCGATTGTACGATATTGTGATATCGTCTTACACCACCTTGACCTTTCGAGATTTGATGAAGAACTTGTTCATTCGGCCATGCGAGATCTTCAATACCGGCTGGTTGGCATATATCATCCTGGCACAGGTTTTTGGGGCGTATCAGACGTGTGACTGCATGGCAAGCCTCTGGGCTCCAAATGGAGTACGACTCCTCGACCGATACTAAATAGAATGCTGACTCCTTTTCTCTAGGGTTATGTGGACTTCCAATCGTCAGATTCAAGCTCCAAACACTCAAATTCTAGGGCATACTAACAGTGCTGCAGATATGACGCCTACAAGTTCCTTGGAATTTACAATTACTGGATAGCTGCAACAGGACTATCGCTTACGGTCATGACTGCTGGCCTTGCCTATATCGTGGAGGAGTATTGTACACAAAGCCACCTTAGCACCGAACACTACGGTAGAGCAATGCAAGGTCTCAAACAGACTCGACGGTATAAGAACTACACTCTTTTTGCAAGGGCCATTCCTAGCTACCTTATCAAGGCCACCAAATGGTTTAACAGTAAAATAAGTGGAGGCAAGATGCGATCGGGAAGACGGAGTTTGGTCTGGACCGCAAAGGCCAAAGAACATCAAACAACGATGATTCCGAACAGCGACGTCGCAAGAAACCCACAGGAGGAAGACATTGGTCGTGGTACTATCCAGACAGGTGTCGGTATGGAAGATCCCAAGTCAATGAACGAACGCCAAGAAGAGATGAAGAATCATCAGATGGAAGAGGTATCGTCTCCGTCATCTTACGCGTCGCATGCTTTGGATGTTGAGAAAGCCGAGACCAATAAGCTCTAATCCCTCAAAGGATCCGATTGCGACCGAATGCGGCTTAGAAATAGACATCTAAGTTTCAAAGATTAACAAGCAAAAGTAGATAGTGAGGATTCGGTGTACGCTCATAACTTTTCTCTATATGAACAGTCAGATTTTCGTTCTCTTGGTATTATATCAATATTGACTCGAACTTGGTTGCATCCCTAGTGCAACAAGAGAATACGGACAAAGGACATCTGGGACTGATGGATGTTCGACTCTGTTTGCATTAATCCCACATTGGTGTTGCTTAACTAAGGTAGCGAATCATGATGACTAACCCCGCGGACATTACGAAAAGATGCGTCGGATTTAACGGAGGTACCGCACCAAAAAGGGGGAACAATCCAAAACAAAAGCCGAGTTGGCCGATTTTCGGCTCGTCCGTTCAATTTGGGCATTATATATTCTTGTACAATCCTACCAAGAACACACTCCCAAATTGCTCCCACTGCAACAATGTCTTCAGAAGATCACGTGAAGAACATCGCCATTGTAGGGGTCAGTGTGACAGTAAAACCGTATAACATCTGTACGGAGTCTGACAGTTTTAGGCAAGCGGCAGAGTGGGCGGTGCGATGCTTGAGAGCCTTCTGCAATGCGGTACCTTCAACGTGACTACTATTTCCCGTCAAGATTCTAGCGCTACCTTTGCGCCCGAGGTTACCGTAAAAAGGGGCGACTACACCTGCTCTGAGTTCCTAGAATCTGCTTTAAAGGGTCAGGATGTCCTTATCATTACCTTGCCCGGTACGGCCGCTCCTGACCTTCAGACCAACTTCATCAAGGCTGCCGCCAAAGTGGAGGTCCCGTGGATTCTCCCTAATGAATATGGAAGTGACGCAGCCAACAAGGAGATCTCGAATGCGGTTGCAATTATAGGATCCAAGCAGAAATATCTAGATCAAATACAAGAACTCGGCAAGAGCAGCTGGATTGGGGTAGTAAACAATCCGTGGTTTGACTTTGTATGACTCCGCCGCAACTTTCAACCCTGGGCGTGGCTGAATCGTGTTATACATTTAGAGCCTGAAGCTTGGATCTTTTGGAATTGACATCCTCAACCGCAAAGCCACCCTTTATGATGACGGCACCAACGTCATCACAACAACCACCCTTCCTCAAGTCGGCCGGGCTGTTGCACGGCTGCTAAGTCTGCCTGTGCACTCCTCTTCTTCCGCTGTATCTCTCTCCGACTACAAGAACAAGTACATTTACATCAACTCGTTCTACGTTAGCCAAAAGGAGATGCTTGCTGCTGTCCAGCACGCGACGGGTACAAAGCTGGAAGATTGGACTGTCACACATACACCTGTAGATGATTTCATCAAGGAGGGGCGCGAAAGGGTTGCCAAGGGAGATTTTTGGGGCATGGTAAATATACTATATGGGTCCACATTCAAGAAAGGGCTTGGAGATAAATTTTACGGCCGAGAGCTGGCAAATAAAAAATTGGAGCTCGAGGAGGAGAATATGAAGGAGGTTGTGAAACGCGTGGTCAAGGAGTTGGAGGAAAAGTAATCGAGAGCGAATTGGCTCAACTCAACCATGTTCTATGTCCCAGACTTCCGTAGATCGACGTTTATAGAAGGAACTAGGGACACAGCACGCAACAAGTCGCTTTGTATCCCTTCATTCCCTCTCTTCCGAGCTTTTGCTACCATTTCGACCTAAGCCTCACGTTTCACTCCTGGTGCTTCATTTTCCTCCTCAACTGCTCTAGAACGCTTCTGTATCAAGTATCAAATTAGCTCTCAATCTTTGCAACCACTGTACTCTCAATTATCGTTGACAGTTCTGCACATTCCACTTGTCCATTCCAGAAGACTGGCACGCCTCAATGAGCAGAAGTAGGACGGTGAACGTTATTCGAAAACGATTGTTGAAAGCTGTTCACTCGAATTCAATTCAACAACCTCGAAGCAATTTCTGACGTTCTCTAGACCAAGAATATCATGAGCTGGTTAGATGGCATTCATGGTTCCAGCTGTCACTTCCACTGCATCTCGTTGAAGTCAAGCTTAGCGCTTTCTTTGTACGTTGAGTTCCGCAAGCAACCTCACATCTGTCTCATGAGCACCTTCTACAGCTTAATGTAATGCTGCTTGACAACCAACATTCTTGATGTTCGTGTCGGCACCTCGCTCAAGTAAAAGTATTAGGATTTCCTTTTCCCCGTTGTTCACGGCACAATGCAATGAAGTTATTTTATAGTCATCACTGCAATTTAATATAGCGTTTCTTTCAATCAACTTCTCTTCAATTGTCTTCTTTTTAGCACACAAGACGTGGTACCGATAGTTCCCTATTTCAGCTTCTTCATCGAGCAGTAATTTCCCCGTAGTGTTCTCTTCAAAGCGAGCTGCCATGTAAACGCTGTCATATCATTTCCATTGACAGTCATCAAGCTTAATGCCTTTTCACAACAACGATCTCACAGCGTTCATATCGGCCCGCCCCTTCGAGCTGCAACATCAACGGCGAATCGTTTTATAATGATACCTAAGTGTATTCGAATTGACTTCGTTCTCATATTAAACAGCAGTATCATGACTGTATTACATCCGTTCTTTGCAGCATACATCAATGGCGCAAGATCTTGATGATACTGAACGTTTGCTTTGGCCCTTTTTTGAAGCAGCATTGCCGCGATTCTCTCTAGAACGGTAACGCTCAACGGGGTCATTTCATCAGATATGTTTGGAGTATTTGGATCGGCCACGTTCTCAAGCAGCATTGCCACGACTTTGCCATGTTGTTTGCCGGCAGTCAAAAATATTGAAGTTGTTCTCTTCAAATTCCTCGACATCTATATTGACTTCTTTTCACATGGCATTGCAATGAGTTTGCCAAATTATTTCTCGGAAGCACATGCTAACGCCGAGCGATGATCTGCTAGAAGATCTAGATTGGCTCGATTCGACGAAAGTAATGTCACGACTCTACATGCTCTTTGTGAGTTACTAAAGTATATCTCTGAACATCTATAATGACTTCGTTCTCAAGAAGCATGAAACACAATCAAGTGTAGCTACTACAGCGTAGTGAAGTGTCGTTCGATAGTCTGACACGTATTTCTCATCAGACTCAACGCTCTCATCAAGAAGTACCTTTACAGCTACTTCATGATCAAATATTGATCTTATCATCAGCTCAATGAGTTTTTCAGAAGCAGTTCAAGCCAGTATACTTGTGACCAAGTTCATAATCTTCTTGATAGATTGATATAAATTCTGCTAGTTGATTGACTAAGTAATTTATCATTTCTGATTAAAGCTTCGTCGTATTGATACTTTCAGTCAAATCAGGGGTATGAGATGTAAATTCTCGTGAGACGACCGTCAAATTCATAGCCTGTCAACAGTTCAACATCCAGAGCCTTTATCGCACGTTCTAAGCCGTCCTCTTCTGTCAAATCACGTGTTGTGAGCCCCTGCACCCCTTCGTCAACCAAGAGCTTGGTCGCTTCCCCATACCCTTGAGCGGAAAGATGTAATGGCGTACGGCCAAGCCTGTCCACCGGGGATGCTTCAGCTCCTTGGCCGATCAATAATTTTATCATCTTCTGACTGCCTCTTTCGGCCGCCAGATGCAATGCGGTCCTAGCTCTGAGATCCTGCGCAGACATGGCTGCTCCTCCCCTGTGGCTCTCGAAACACGCCACGGACAGTATTGTCGCTGAAGCTCAGTGGGTTATTTGCAAACAGCTGACCATTCCCTACATCTCCCCAAGTCTCAGTGCATGAGTAATAGTGTCAAGGTGTCTCGGTATTACGCCCTCCTCGTCGACCTGAAACCTTCCTGACGCTGCAACTCCAGTCCATGAATTTCGACGCCATTCATAGACTCCTTAAAACCCTGGTTAGATTGTTTTGTGCCTAGTAGCCATCAACCATCACCCACTACTCTTCTGATCAATCTCGGATTTTGAAATTGAGCCAAGGATCGTTGTATAAATTTTTTGCAGTTAATCGCTCCTCTGGAAGCCACCGAAGCATCTTAGATGCAAATTCGATGAAGAGCCGCTTATCCTCTCCTTGGAAGAAAGGTGTGCAATTCGAAAACGTAATAGCTGCGGAGGGGATGAGCTTTGAATATGAGAATTCACCTTGGGATCGTAAGCAACATCAGCACTTACAGTATCGTACATACCTTGCGCATTGTACAAGCTAGAGTGTACTTTGCTGTCTGCCCGATCCAACAGTTCTTGTGGAGGTGGCCCACGTAGGCTAATCATCTGAGCAAAATGGGCTTCGCGAGAATACGCGTCGCTTTCGGGCCGAAGCTCATTAAGGAGTGACGTGTCCTGTAGAAGCTCCCACAGCTGTTCCGTGAAGTAGAGGTTAGTGGCATCGCATGAATATTGGTCTCAATGCCAAAAGTACTTACCACCATGCCAAGATTCCAAATATCGGCGCCGTAAGTCCAGCCTGCCTTTAGCAGAACCTCGGGCGCACAGAATGGATCAGGTTGAATATCATGACAATGAGGAGTCGAGACGTTGCCGAAGACAGCATTGCCAAAGTCACTAATCTTGATTAGTCCAACACCCTTCCTCAGGCCACCGAAATCTGCCCTTGATTGGTATATAGGATGTTCGTCGACTTCTTTGTAAAGAGGTGGGCATTCTTTCTGTTGGCGAACGTAGTCGTCGAGGACTGACCCGTTCTCAAAGCCCAGCAAGAAATTATCGGCTTTGAGGTCTTGCCTTTCCCCGTTAGCAAATCCCTCGTTCAAGGATATTTCGCAGTAACTCACCAGTGTGTATGATATGACATTCAGAGTGGAGAAAGTCAAGACCTTGTAAAACAAGCTTCAGGAAGGCTTTGAGAATTGTGGATGGCAATCCCACGGAACCGAGATGTCGACCTAAAAGCCAGAGGGGTTCTCTCAAAGGTTCGAAAACCATAACAAGATGTTCTCCAAAGGGTCCTGGAATTGTAAAAGAGTCCTGGATCAACCTGACGTAGGCACGACCTTCATGTTTCGACTGTATCTTGGCATTATGCTGCGAAATCTCAAGCTCATCGTTCGCCGATTTCCGATCTCTTTCAAAGCAATTTGTAATTTTGAGCGTCAAGTATCGGTTGGATTGCCACGACCAACTGATATTTGTTATTCCCGACTGGCTGCGAAGGACATTGCACAAACCGGCTGATGTCCTTGGCCAGCCAAACGGTCGACCCAGTTCCCCAGCCAAGCTTTGAGATTATCTCATATCTTTGGATAGTTTCCCCAGCCCGCGCTGGATAGAAACGTCTAGGGTCATAATCAGGATTTTCTTCCTCCTCGAGAGGAGCGTCGGCAGAGAGCAAGTGAGAGCTGGTATTCATGATTGGGGTCAGTCGAGATGAATGACGCCTCGCCGCAAGTGGAACAAAAGCGCGAGAGCGCAGCATTAAGATAAAGAAACGCTTCGATATCAAACGAAGGAGACTGAATTGATGTTGGCGTTCGTCTTGGACAGACTCAGGGCTAGGAATCGGTAATGACCGTCATTTCGATGGTATGACAAGTCATGTGACGTCAAGTCCTGACATGGATCTGACCTGACAAATGACAGGACAGCAATCTAGCCAGATCGGGTTACACGCTAACCCTTTTCAAGATATAGGCTAGCCCGCTTCGGTAGAACATCTTGCAATTTCCGAACGACTTCCGAAACCTTTCTTTCCTCAACCTTTCTATTCTCACCTCTATTGACTATTATTTCTATATAAGCACTACTCGTATGCACGGGGTTTCCGCGCACACTGGGTTTCCGCGCACTCTAACTAGAAAGGTTAGTTACAGATAGTATTCCGAGGCACCAGATAGTATCCCGAGGTTTAGCGTGCCTCGACTCGTGCAAGAGTCAAGCGCTGTATTCTTCACGTCGCTTTAACGATTAACTTTAAAGACAATTGTGCGCTTTTACATGAATAATTAATTAATTGATCAAAAAAAATTCTCGTTTCAAGATGAAGCTTCTTTTACTTTCTACATCTATTTGCAAGCAATTAACATGAGATTTACGTTCACGAGTACGTACTTTACAGGACGTCGACTTTCAATAAGTCATTGAATCGTTAGGGCGGCACGGAGAAACTAGCGTATTGCTCCCGCAAGGCATTGTATTAACCTCGTGGACCACCAAGTATGTAGATAAGTGGCGCGCTTATCTACTATGTAAGAGGTCGGGATCGACGGGCGACGCTAGTGTATCAGAGAGACGCGAGCACTCGAACAGGGGTGGCGAGCGTCGCTTTGGAAAGCGGAGATCGAAGCAGGGCTTAATTGAAGGGAACCGCTACCCGTACACCCCCCTGGCTTACATGTACACCCCCCTAGCTTACATGTACACCCCCCCTCGGGAAACCTGGAATTTCCGTTGCGCATCACTCAGTTACACACCAAATTTAGTAGGCAGTTCAAGGGTTTACATTGATTCTGAATGATCTTCCCCACAGCCTCAAATTCGGTTAATCTAGCCTAGTAAACCCACACATCAGACTTGTTGTAAACGTTCCTTCTGACACTCATCATCGCCATCATCATCGCCATCATCATCGCCATCATCATCGCCATCGCCATGACCGACCTCACCGGCATCCCACCTGTCAGCATCACCTTCGCCGACCTCATGTCTTTGGCTTCACCTCCCGTTTCGGAACAGGTCTATGATGATGTAAAACTTCTGATTGAAGGACTCAATCAACACGCTGAGTCAGAGGAATATGCTGTCGTCACTGCACGCTCCAAGAAGTTCAAGAAAGGTGTTGATCGGATCGTCTATACGATGCGATCGTGAGAGAAAAGCAGGTCTAAACTCAGAGGGTTTTGGAAGACGTCTTCACAGTGACACACGGCTCATGGAGTGTTCTTTCAGCGCCGTCGGCAAACGGAACGAGGATGGTGACTGGTATCTTGAAGTCATACGAAACGGGAGTCACAATCATACTTCTACACTCGCCTCAGCTCATCTAGCTCTTCGAAGGCTAGCCATGACAGAGGAATCAATAAGTTCTCTTACCAAAGCCGGAATCGAGTTCTCACACGAGCAAGGGGTGAAGGGCAGCGAGGTGAACGTGCTGCCACATCCTCTTCCATTCAAACGGATGCAGGCCTGTTTGCAGCGTTCCATATGTAGCGAACGAGGTGCTGAAACAGCGATATTGAAGCTCTTTAAACAGTGCAAAATTACTGTGGAGAGGTTGCTCAGAATCATATGTAAACCCTTGAATTGCGTACTAAATTTGGTGTGTAACTGAGTGATGTGCAACGGAAATATCAGGTTTCCCGAAGGGGGGTGTACATGTAAGCAAAGGGGGTGTACATGTAAGCTAGGGGGGTGTACGGGTAGCGGTTCCCTAATTGAAAGACTTGAGACCTGGAAGCGGAACGGGAGCCAGCTTGGCAACGCCACTTGGCCGCTTTTGGTCCTTTTGGCCCTCTTGGGCCTTTTCGGTCTCGAAGGAATACAAGAGGTCCTTCTCTCGCATGACGGTCGGGAGATCGAATATATTGAGTGTATGATTGCAGTGTCGGAGAGCTTGCCTTGTGAACTACGAGCTATGCCCGAGGCGCCATTTATACAGCATGATGGCAGTCCTAGCTCTTGTTCTACTCCTACGACGTAAAGATCTTGTACAGCTAACTTCACGGTTTTTGTTTACCGTAAGAAGCGTACTACTATGTATGTATGCAATTGGTGCGAGCGCCTTTGTTATCCGATATTGGTGACGACTTGAAGTCCTGAAACACTCTAAATTGTTAGTATTGGTTGGATTAGCCCTCTCGAACACCGTTAAACTCTCCTGGTATTGAGAGGTCACACTCTCCGCGAAACACCATATATATTGACAGATTTGTGTATACTTACGAATATTAACATCTGGATAGGAATGTTGGAGGCTGAGAGGGTTCCATCGCCTATATCCCGTCAGCCCGTTTCCTCGTGGCAGGGTTACGGATCCGCAGCAGGTTTTGTTGTCGAACTATGACCAGGAACTTATCAGCGAGCGAGTCCGAAGCAAGAGAAAAATCTCATACGGAGTACCCTCACGTTACATCCCGACCGTAGATCGGGCATGGCTAACTCGAGGAAAAGAAACAAGTCTCGAAGCTTTCCTGCTAATATTTCACCAATCTGCCTTGCTTGCCGTCGAATATTAGGGCTGTACTACACGGGTCGGTAGGAGGAAGCCCGGCGTGTTTCAGGGCTTTTGATATAATATTCCCCGTTCTCCTGCTATACACAATCATCTGGTCAATATTTTGCAATAAAAAGTGCCCTTCCTTTCTATCCCGGGCACGACTTAGGCATGGGCGCTTTTCAATTGCTTATTGCTGTCTTAGCGGCAACGGTTACGGTGACACAATGTGCGACAACCTGCATGTATAATCAAGTACGCGGGAAAGGAGCACCACCCGCCACTAGTATATCACAATCTCTTCATAAGCTTCTTTCGATGCCAAAAACTGGCCCATGCTCTGGTGTCTTCAACGTCTATCCCGATGGGACCATGAGTAACACTAGAACGTGGTTCACTGACAGTCTCGCGATCGAAGTTACTAAAGAGACGTTAACTGTTCACGTTGGCGAGGAGTGTCTTTATATTCTTGCCTCTATCATTCACACATGTATTGAGGATAGTGAATATTGGGGAGGAAATGCAACATCGAGTGGCGTTAAGTATGCGATTTATAACAGTGTATTTCCGAAGGACTGGACTCCAAGTTCAGCAGTGAAACCTTCGCAAAAGCCTTCGAGCCAGCCAGCTCTGTCAGTTAAGGAATCGAAACCTGGACTATCTTGGAAAACATCTACACGAGCTTCTAGAGGAGCTTCCACCGATATTCGTGAAAGCTCCAAGCAGGGAGCTTTAACTTCTTCGACCTATCTTGCGTTTCACGGCAAGAAAAGCAATTCTAAGAATATATCTTCCGAACACCATGGAAATCCTTATCCCATAGGGACCTCCATCTATCTAGTCAGTAGCTCACACCATGTGATACCTCATGAGGTACCCACGTATACACACGCCGTAGCTGCGAAAGCTCCAACGAACGTACACCATGTCATCTCCCACAAGACACCAACACATGGCGTCTCCGGGAAGAAACCTACGAAAGCTGCCACAGGAAACCACCACCCAGTCCCCTCCCACCCGGCGAAAGCGGCTCCCGGAAACGCTAAGCAACAGTCGATCTACGCTACAGACGCGTCTATAAGCTCTCGTAAAAATATTACCCGTCTAAGTCCTATCACCACTGGCATTATTTATAATTTCACCGGCCCAGCTTCCTCCGGCAGCTTAGCTGCTAAATCCAATAAGTTTAGGACGCAGACACTCTCTGGTGTAACAGGGGCTCCAAGCTCTTTTTCACAGATAACAACTACAGATAGTAGCGGCCACTCGACTGTTCTCCCTATTTGGTTCGGTCCTTTAGGAGCTGGAATTGTCATTGTACCCGACGCTGCTGGGCTCGGGGGGGTCATTCCTCCCCCACCAGGATACCTTCCATTGGAGATCGGACCAGACGGGCAAGCTTCGCGTGTTTCTAAAGCCGAGTCTCAATCTCCGCGTGATAGGTCAACTCTTACGAGCTCATCAACGTCACGTCCTTCAATCACATCATCTTCACGCCTATCAAGCACGTCATCTTCGAGCTTGGCAACTACTACAAGCGTACATTTATGGCTGATATTCCCGAAGAATAGGAAAGATGCGGCCAATAGCCGCCTTACCACGGAATTAACACTCCTCTTTGGTAGATATCTATATACAAGCCAGAACGGACTATCCGGGGTCGTATTCTGGAGAGCTCCCTTAAATTCAACGCAGAGAACTCAGTATAACGCCAGTGCTCTTGTAAGTAAACCTCGTCCTTACACGGCCATGACCGATGTTAATGATTATAGGTCTTAAATATCGTTCTAGATGAAATCCTTGAAATCCAGGACCCAAATGCAAGCAGTACATCTATACCACAACGTCGTGATATACTTAAACAAGGTAAATCCGAGCCGGAGTTATTTCTTTCCAAAGAAAAGCGCTCTATATCAAACCCTTTACATCATCGCGATGAAATTCTTATACATCAACATCAAGCACCGTTGGATTTAGTCGAGATCTCTGCGCCTCGCCGTGCGTCCCCAACTGAATATGACTATGTCTACGATGCTGCTGGAGGGAAGGGTAGTACTATTTATATAGTCGATTCCGGAGCAAACCCCGAAAGTAAAGTACGTATTCTCTATTGTTAAGGTTGTAAGCGTTCTCCTTAACAAATTAGGAATATCTCTTAATGCCAGGGACGAAGCGCTGGATCTTCGTCCCAAATGTCGATCCGGCCCTAAGTAATACTTTTAAAACCGATGTTCAATATGGACATGGTACATGTGTCCTGTCTAAGGCTGCTGGTGTTCATTTCGGAGTGGCCAAGAACGCCGACGTAGTAATTGTCAAGCTACCTGCGATAGTTGTCGTGTCCCGTATGTCTTATTACTTAGATGCGATAAACAGGGTCGCGGAAGATCTTGTCAAAAATCAGGTAAAGAAAGCTGTTCTAAATTTGTCTTTCGGTACGTAGATCGTGGAGGTTGGTAATCGGCTGCTGATGTGGTCCTGAACAGGTTACCGACCAATAAACCAAAACGACGACTTCAATGAATCAATGGAAGAAATCATAACAGATTTGGCTCATGAAGGTGTTATTATTGTCTGCGCTTCGGGAAACAGTGCGGTATTTATTCCCTCCTAAATAAAAGGCACTTTGTCAATTATTAATTCTTACCGTTCAGCAAACTCCCGGTCGAGAATCGATAGATACTTACCCAGCCATGTTTGCCGATACTTTACCAATAATAACCGTCGGTGCGGTTGATTACTTTGGATTCACGTCTCGATTTTCTCAGGGTGGTGACTTACTGACGGTTTCTGCTGCGGGCGAAAACATTAGATGTGCTAGTGTTGTCACAGACACAACTGTTGAAATGACTGGAACATCTTTTGCAGCACCTGCGGTGGCAGGATTGGCAGCCTACTTGTTATCTGTGGAGAAGTATCAAACTGAGCTGACTGGAAATGGCGAAGCCTCGCAACTGCCGTATAATATGAAAAGTCTTATACGGTCTCTCGCATACATAAGAACTGGTGGTACAGAACCTTCGATCTTCAACGGAGTAGATTGGCTAGATCCAAACCCCTGCTGGTATAACAGTATGCTACCGAAGAGACAGGCTTGTTGTAAGTTCTATTAGTGTCCTGACCGCTCTTATATACGACTCCGGTTGACGTTCCTATTAGCTTCTATCTCTTCAATTATCAAACCGACTTCACCCGCTCCGCCACCACCCGCTCCGCCATCACCCGCTCCGCCATCATCCACTCCGCCACCAAAGCTAAGTCCTCCTCCTGCCCTCGCCCCTGTAAGTTTCATTCTCCTTGTTCTTTACTCAATTTTCGATAAATGACCGATGTCTAACTATCTATAGGACTGTGGTCTGTGTGGAACGCAGTGCGCAACAGTCACGTCATTTTGTGCAGAGGTCTGCGTACTGCCTGTGAAGATAGGTGCCCGAGATACGTGTGGGCCGTGTCTTACCGCCGCAGGAGCGAACGCAACGTGTGTCGACTGCGCTTCAACTTGCTTCCACGGGAAGATAGACACACCCAATTGTACTCCATGGGACCAAAATACGTAAGCAACAACCGTTCTCGTAAGCCATGATCGAAGGGTCTGACATCAGTTGAAATATAGATGCACCGATCAATATGGTGCTGTCGGATTATGCACCATGACAGGATTCGCTAAGACAATTGCCACTAGTGAGTTTCAATTCCGCCTTCGAAGTTCCTTTTCATACTGATTGTACCTTCACAGGTGAGGGCATTCCTTGTCCAGCAGGTATGCAATGCGACTTAAGCGTCTCAGATGTTCCAGGATGCGCAGCGAGTAAGCTTCTGACTCGCCTCGTGTGACGATGTTTCGCTAACATTGCCTCCTTAGGCCCTGGCCCTGGTCGCAAAAGATCAATGTTTGAAGGTTCTAGTGTTTGGTAGAACAGTCACAGATGACTGAATAATGTGAAACATTCTGGTTTCAAAACTTTCTATCACATGACTTTCATATTGATCGCCCTATTGTCTTTGCTACACAATCTTCTTCGGCGTTTCGGCGAAGAGCTTGGGTAGCTTGTAAGCTAGTGAGCAGGGTTCATTCAATACTAATGCGCTCGAGGCGCATATGCTAGCTACTAGATGAGACGTTTGCTACAAGCTAGCTGTCAGCTAAGTTTGCATCGTTGATTAGCTTACATGCTACATAGATCAGCTACAACCTGATTTAGCTGATTTAGCACTACTCTTCGCCTACCTACTCGCCCATCTACTCTCCACCCTACTCGCCTACCTACTCGCCTACCTACTCTTCATCCTACTCTCTATCAAACGCGTCGATCGAGCGCATAAAACACGTCAAACAGTGCTTCAAACAATGCTTTCTACATGACTTTCTACCTACTCGCCATTCTACATGCTCAGCTACCTACTCGATAATCTTCGCTCCGAGCCCTATAGGGCTGACGCTAGGGAGTTCGAAGTTTTCACCTTCTTTTTCCCTTCATAGTTTCTACTTTCTAGAACAACAACAATCAAAATATCAACATGTTCAGCTATCAACTCAGCTATCTACTCGTTCATCTACTAGTCAGTCTACTCGCTTCAAAACATGCTTCAAAAGACGCGTTGATCAAGCGCATAACATGAGTCAAACAGTGCTTCAAACAATGCTTTCTACTGATCTTTTGATTGAGTCATCTAGTGAACTTTCTACTGATCTTTCGATCGATCTTTTTATTGATCTTTCTACTGATGAGCTTTCTACTGACCTTTCGATCGAGTCATCTAGTGAGCTTTCTACTGATCTTTCGATCAACCTTTCTACTGATCTTTCTACCGATCTTTCTATCAGTCTTTCTATCAATCTTTCTATCGATCTTTCTAGTACTGAGCTATCTATTGAGCTATCGACTGAGCTTTCTATCAAACGCTCTATCAAACATTCTACATGCTTCAAAATACGCGTCGATCGAACGCATAACACGAGTCAAACAATGCTTTCTACATGACTCTCTACATGACTCTCTTCATGTTTTTCTATCAAGCACTCTTCATGTTTCTCTATCAAGCACTCTACCAAGCATTCTTCATGTTTTTCTACCAAGCATTCTTCATGTTTCCCTACCAAGCGCTCTTCATGTTTTCCTACCAAGCACTCTATCAAGCGCTCTTCATGTTTTTCTACCAAGCATTCTATCAAGCACTCTTCATGTTTCTCTATCAAGCATTCTTCATGTTTTTCTATCAAGCGTTCTTCATGTTTCTCTATCAAGCATTCTACCAAGCATTCTTCATGTTTTCATACCAAGCATTCTTCATGTTTAAATAGATGGTTAAATAGCTACTTAAATAATCAATTCATCAAATGATTTATTTGATTACATATGAATCTTGAATGTAGAAACGTACGAAAAGTGAACATGTATTGCACATTATATCTTTTGAGCAATTGATATCTTTTGAGCAAATGACTGTCATCAAAAGATACAAGCGCTTGTAGCTAGCTATTAGTTGTTGATGAGTGACTATTAAAGCTTGTGAGCTAGAAGCTCAACTAAACAGATGTTTTTGACTGATGCTAGCTTGATGAGCTTGTAGTCAGTTTTAGCTAATTTCATCAAATGATCGATGTTCTTCTTGTGTTTCTATTCAATCATGCAATCTATCTCTTCAGAAATATTTCTCTATACTTCATACAATCAACATATATAAGTCAGACACTCTAGTTTTAAGTCATCTCATCACAAATACTATTTTACTATTCAACTCAATATTGCAACATTAAATAGTACTATTTACATGAAATTGAAATATGAGTCAATATATATTACTAGTAAATGTGTTCACACGTCAATTTTGACTAGTAAAAGTCTCTGCTTGATTCTTCTGATGTCATAAGTTGTCTGCATTATGTTTGAAATGTTTATAACATCTTAAATGATTGATAAGTAAAATGACTGAGAAAAAAGAGAACAAGCATAAAAGCTTCTACTGTTTTTGTTAGAAATCAGCATAAAGCGAGTCATATGAATGTAATGCAATAAGTATATAAATGCTAAGAAAGAAAAGTATTTAGAAGAAAAGAGTTGACTATTTATATAACTCAGAAGAACATAAGCTAACTCTGAATGAAGTGTTACGAGCGTATCAAGACTGATTAGAACTAGTCAACGATTTAGTCAAGATCTGATCTAGATTTGACTCAGATTTGACTCAGATATGACTCAACACTCTTTTTCTTTCATCAACATCTTGTTCATTTACATCATTTTCTTTTCATGTTACAAACACATTTCTTTCAAGTCTAGCACAGTCTTTGAACATTACATAAATAGAAGCTTTTGTATCAATCTTCTTCTGTATTCTTAATATTCAGTTATAACTATTTCTAAAGATCAAGCACTATCAATTCTGATCTTCATTGATTGTATCATCTAGACATGATTCTGACATTATATTAAGAATTCATTAATCACATGATACTGATCTCATTACTCGTTCAATATACTCGTTCAGACAGATTGAGTCTAAAGAAATTCGTTTATCTGATGATCGACGCAATCAAAAGACAGAACAACACTAGAAAATCTATAGAATCAACAGCGAGACTGATTGAATTGCTAGACGACTTATAGCTCATTAAGTATGCATCGTTTATTTCGATTAATAAAATCAACAATAAAGAATTTTCGTTGATTGCTAGAGAATCAAATCGATCAAATCGATCAAGAGAATCAATCAATCTTCAAATCAAACAACAAAAATGACTTCATTTTCTATTGTTGAGCATTGCTCTTCGCTCGATCTTTTTCTTTTAAAAACACTCATTCAATTCAATCTCTTCTTTCTTTCTTATCATGTTTTGCTTCTTCAAAGAGCGTTTCAAAGCTTCATTCTTCATTGTCAAAGATAACAACTCATTCGCTGAAATCATAACTTCTTCTATGATTATGAAAGCTTTGAAGAAACGATGCGAAGAGCTGAAAGCTAGACTACAAGCTAGAAAGATTATCTCATCATCATTCATTTACTTTGAGCGTTCTAGATCTCAAAAAATACCTGATTTTTCGCTGTTTACTGATGAAAAGAACTCTATTTGAAAGAACTGATATGAAAAAATTCAGAATAAACTAGAGATCAACGTCAATCTCTTTTCTAATGAATGAGTCAAATTGAGCTATGTACATTCTAAATTATTCGATGACGCAGCAGAGATCACTCAAGCTAAATGTGAATGTGATTGTGTCAATCTTTATAAAATCATCGAAGATCTTTTGAAAGAGCTAGCTCAGTTGTTCAATGATTTGAATAAGAAAGTCAACTTTCATAGAGAATACTACAACTTGATTCAAGAATCAAAGAAATTCAGCGAGTTCTATACTCAGTTTCAACGACTATCTTTCTATCTAGACTATCACGAAAAACAACTGATCATCGATCTGAAAGATAAAATACACTCTCGTCTTTGATTCATTTGAATAGATCAACTAGTTCAATCTGATTTTCTAAAAGAAATTTGTTTCTATCTGATTCATTTGAATAATGATCAGCGAGTCATTTGAAAGATCAAGAACAAGCTCAAACACGTTGATAATGTTTCAAAAACTATCTTTCATAAAGCGACTGTTGTCACTCAATCAGTCGATCACTTGAAGTCTGATCATTTAAAGTCGCGCGACGCGATTTTAACTAACGTCAAAGAAGCAGACATTCTAGTTGAAAGCTGTTTTATATGTCATAAATCAGATCATAGCTTTAAGAAGTGTTTCAATCGATCTACTAGAATCAATGCAGTGAACAAAGAATATGATCGCTTTGATTTTGATTCAAATTTCGATTCAAAAAACTAGTCATCTCTTCAAAAGTCATCAAAAAGATAAAGATTATATCTTTATGCAAACTAGATGAAATTTTATTGAAAGAGAATTACTTTGAAAAGTCATTTCTAATTGATGCTCATCTCATCTCTCAGAAACGATCTTTCAGTCTTTGTTTTCTAATAGACAGTGATTCAGTCATTTACATGATCATACATTTTAATCTAGTCGATAAAGTATGCAAGAAACTGAGAATTCAATCTATATCATTGATAAAAGAGAAGCTAATAAAAGATTATGATGAAAAGATATTTAAGAAGACAATCACTCATAAAATTCTACTCAATCTCATCATCGAAAGTCATAAGAAATTGACTGTATCAATGTTGATAGCTGATATCAATCATCATGAAGTCATATTGAGTAAGCTCTGAATGAATAAAAACGAAATATTACTGAATATGTGAAACAACGTCATTGTTTTTTCAAATCAATTGAATACTTCTATTTTGATTTTTTTGATCTCACTCAATTCAAAGCATTCAAGTTGATCGCGATCAACTTCGCTTTCTTCAATCACTCAGACTAAGACTTCTATGATGCTCAAACGACTCGTTTCAATCACTGCTCAGAAAAAGTCATTCTCGATTCAAAATATAGACATTGCTTCGTTCAAAACATTGTTAAATCATTCAAAGAAGAATAAGATTGAAGTCTTTGCTTTATTCATGATGAACATCAATAGAGAAATCACGTACAATACTCAATGCAATTTGAATGCTTTAAACGTCTTTTCAATTGATGAAACAACTCAGAATTTAAAAAACATTAAAGCAAAGCTGCTTTTGAAATATCACGAGTTTCTAGATGTTTTTGATCGAGTTCAATTGAATAAACTACTTTCTCATCACTTCTACGATCATAAAATCGAGCTCACTAGTGATTCAACGCTTTCTCGCTGTTGAGCATATTGAATGTTCTCTGTCAAACTTCTGAAAGTAAAGAAGTATCTGAACGAGAATCTGTCAAAGAAATTCATCACACTCAGTCAGACTCTCTATTTCTCTTCAATTTTATTCGCTCTTAAAGTAAATGAAGATCTTTAATTCTGCGTGAATTATTGAAAGTTAAATGTTATTTTCAAAAGAAATAGATATTCTCTATCGTTGATAGACGAGATCATTGATAAAATAGTGAGTTGCAAGCATCTGACTAGATTGAACATCATATCAGCATTCAACAAACTTCGAACGCATCTCGATAGTGAGAATTACATCACTTTTATTACTGCTTTAGAAGCATATAAATATAAGATGCTATCATTCAAACTGACTAATGAATCGATCTTCTTTCAGCAATATATGAATGACATTTTATGAGACTTTCTGAACAACTTTTGTCAAGTCTATTTAGATGACATTCTCATCTATAGCAAAATGAGAAAGAAACATAGAAATCACGTCAAACTAGTATTGAAACGACTACGCGAAGCTGAACTGCAGATAAATATTCAAAAGTGCAAATTCAATGTAGAAGAGACTGTCTTTCTAGAAATCATCATATCTGAACTTAATCTTCGTATGAATCTCAGCAAGATGACAGTCATAGTCAGCTAAATCACTTCGATCAATTTAAAAGAAATTCAAAGCTTCGTGAGATTTGTTAACTTCTATCATCGTTTCATTAAGAACTTCTCGAAGCTAGTCAAATCATTCACTCAGCTGACTAGAAAAAACACATCTTTTGTTTAAAATGAGTTCTGTGTTCAAGCTTTTGACAATCTAAAGAAACAAGTCAGCTCAGTCTCAGTACTTCATCACTTTGATCTCAAACGATAAGCTATTCTGAAGATCAATGCTTCAAACTATGTGTTACGATTCTAGCTATGCATTTATGTTGATAATTATGTTGATGATTATGTTGATGACTATGTTCTTGACTATCATCGATCGCTCGTCACTAGACTATTGAGTTGTTTTAAAGTCAACTCTATTCAGAGTTAGCTTATGTTCTTCTGAGTCATATAAATAGTCGATTCTTTTCTTTTAGATACTTTTCTTTCTTAGCATTTATATACTCATTATTTTACATTCATATAACTCGCTCTATGCTGATTTCTAACATTATATAAATGCTTCTTCATTACAGACGAAGTGAAATAATCTGCATTGATTTCTTCGAGTGCTTCTGCTAGTAGTTCTTCAACTCTTTATTGACTTTGATCTAATGACTTACGTTCATGCAGCAGCATTCATCTTTCTTCACTCGTGCGCTGATCAGCAAGTATAAACAAATGATTGAAATCATTCGACTAGATCAAAGATCAGTGAATACATTGCTCATTCAAATTTGCAAAAGATTCTTCAAGTTTGATGAACATTCAAACGAGATCAGTCATAAAACTGCGTGAAGTCTCTATTTCAAAAAGCAATCAAAGAAATCAGTCTAGAACTGCGTGAAGTCTCTATCTTGATGAGCAAATTTCTCAGTGAGTCTGCTTCAATGACATCATCAAAGCAATGATCTACTCATCTTCATCACTTTATCTATCAGTAAATCAATTCATCAACTCGATCATATGCAAATAATGAGTCTGCTACAATGACATTTTTCGTCAATGCAATGACTCATCTACTCACATCACTCTATTTATCAGTGAATCGATCTGTCAACTCGTTTGTATGCAACTAGTGAGTCTGTTACAATGACGAGCTCAAAGTTGATCTCTTCAATGAGCAAGTCAACTAGTGAGTCTGTTTCAATGACACAATCATCTTTGATAACAAGCAAATTCATGAGCTTGTTTCTATATTGAAATCTCAACAGTGAGTCTGCTACAATGATGAACAATGATTGATCTTTTGATTGAGTTAATCAATGAATGAAACAAGCTCTACTATGTAGTAGATCTGAATCAGCAGTGAGTCTGCTTCAATGACATGATCACAATTGATCTCTTCGATGAGCTAGTCGATTCTCTTTTAGTGAGTTTGCTTCAATGACATTAGTCAATAGTCAATCTCTTCGCTGAGCAAGTCGATTTCTCTCTACATAGCTAGTCTGCTACAATAGACATTTCAATTCTACACAAGACTAAGAAAATACATTCATGCAAACATAAATCATTGAAGAAAAGAAATACTGTTACGATTCTAGCTACGCATTTATGTTGATAGTTATGTTGATGACTATGTTGATGACTATGTTGATGACTATGTTTCTGACTATCGTTGATTGCTCATCACTAGACTATCGAGTTGTTTTGAAGTCAACTCTATTCAGAATTAGCTTATGTTCTTCTGAGTCATATAGATAGTCGATTCTTTTCTTCTAAATACTTTTCTTTCTTAACATTTATATACTTGTTATCTTACACTCATATGACTCGCTCTATGCTGATTTCTAACACTATGTAAAAGATGAAATACTATCTCAGTATGATGACGAGAAAGTTCTTTATTCGATGACTTTCTACAGCAAAAGCATGATTCTCGCTGAAATCAATTATCACATCTATGATAAGAAACTGCTAATCATTATTCAATGCTTCAAACACTGATGACTTGAGCTGAAATGCACTGAACTATTCATTCAGATGTTCATTGATCATCAGACTTTGAAGATCTTCATGAAAAACAAACAGTTGAGTCGACAACAAGTCAACTATCTGAACATTCTATCGAAGTTCAACTTTCAGATCATCTTTAGATCAGACAAAATAAACACTAAAGTTGATGCTTTAATCAGAATGTTTCTAGCAAACATCTCTGAATCAGCTCAGTGTCTTGAAGATCATTTTCAGATTATTCTGATTTTCGATAAAGTCGATGTTTTATCTGTTGAATCGAAAGCAAATCTCTATCAATGAGTATGTATGATCAATCAAACAAATGAGCTCTGCAGTGAATATAAACAAGCTATGAATGAGAATAAACTCAAATTTCATATCACTAAACTGAAGAACTGCAAAATCATTGATGACATTCTATTTAAAAAAGATCTACTGTGAATCTCTGAGAACATGTACACGAAATTACTACAAGAAGTGCATGATCAATCTTCAATCTCTCATCTTGACAATAAATGAATCATTGATCTAGTTCAGCATTTCTACTATTGATCAGATCATCAAGCTACTATTCAATGATACATTTGAAACTGTCATGCTTGTCAGCGAAGCAAAGTCTCTAAAGATAGCATCAATGAACTTCATCATTCTCTTTTAATTTCACAGAAACGCTGAAAAGATATAGCTATGAACTTCATCACTGAACTATCTTTGTCAGAAGATTATAACGTCATTTGCACAATCATATGTTGTCTCATCAAAGAACATCACTATGTTTTCTGTCATTGAAGAGACAATGACATCTTAGTTGAAGAAATGATTTGAATCATGCTATGAAATGTTTATCGACTACATGATCTACTCAGTTCTATTGTTTTGAACAGAGAGTTTCAATTTATATCAACTATGTGAAAAAGTCTTTGCAAGTGACTGAGAATCACAGCTAGTCTATTCACAGTCTATCATTCTGAGATCAACGATGAATCGAAATGAGTCAATCAGAACGTTGAACGTGAACTTAGAATCTACTGCAATTACATGCAGAACGACTGAGTCAAATGAATATTTATGATGAAATTCAGCGACAATTTCAATATCTTTTTGATCACTTCAATGATTCTCTTCTACTTTAATAAAGAATTTCATCTTCAAATAAATTTTGATTCAGATATGATTGACTACGAAACAACTCATGAACGACTTGAAGCTAGAAAAGCAAATGATATTGTTATTTGAATGAAAAAGCTACTGAGCTTCAATCATCAACAATTGAAAAAGATGAAGCTGATCATTGAAGTTCAGATCAATAAACATAAATGAAACGTCACATATGAAGTAGATAACTGAGTTTGACTATCTTTCAGAAACGTCAAGACAACGAGACTCTGCAAAGATTTGAAAGACAAACAGTTAAATCTTTATCAAATCACTGCTAAAATAAATATCTTCTATCATCTTCATTTATCAGTCAGCATGAAGCATCTGCATTCAATATTCAGAAGATTTTCTATCAGAACAACATTCAGAATCATTCAGATCAATCACTATCAAAGATGATGAACATTGAAAGATAAATAATATATTGAACTTCAGATGCTATCAAGATCAAATACAGTACAAAGTCAAATGAAAAGATCTAGATAAAGACAACGAATGATACTATGTCAATAAAGAGAAATTCAATGACTCAGAGAAAGTTTTGAATGAATTTTATAAGCTATATTCAAGCAAATGACGCTAAATATCGAAATAACTATCAACAAAAATGAGCAAAGAAACTACATTCATGCGAACATGAATTTTCGAAGAGAGAGATAATGTTACGAGCGTATCAAGATTGATTAAAGCTAGTCAATGATTTAGTCGAGATTTGATCTAGATCTGACTCAGATTTGACTTAGATATGACTCAACACTCTTTTTCTTTGATCAACATCTTGTTCATCTACATCATCTTCTTTTCATGTTACAAACACATTTCTTTCGAGTCTAGCGCAGTCTTTGAACATTACATAAATAGAAGCTTTTGTATCAATCTTCTTCTGTATTTTTAATATTCAGTTATAACTATCTCTAAAGATCAAGCACTATCAACTCTGATCTTCATTGATTATATCATCTAGACATGATTCTGACATGAAGTTGACTTTGAAACAAGTCTATGCTTTAGCAACAAGCAATCAACGATAATTCTCAGAATAATCATCAACATAATCATCAACATAGTCATCAATGAAGATGCGTAGCTAGAATCATAACAATTTCAATCTCAAACATCAAACTATTTTGAAAATTAATGCATCAAACTATGTAAAAGATGAAATACTGTCTCAGTACAATGATGAGAATGTACTTCACTCAATGATCTTCTACAGCAAAAGCATGATTTTCGCTGAAATCAACTATCATATCTATGACAAGAAATTGCTGATCATTATTCGTTGTTTCAAACATTAATGACTTGAGCTAAAATGTACTGAATTACTCATTCAGATATTCATCAATCATCAAGCTTTGAAGATTTTCATGAAAAACAAACAGCTAAATCAATGTCAAGTCAACTATCTGAACATTCTATTGAAGTTCAATTTTCAGATCATCTTTAGATCAGACAAAATAAACACTAAAGTTAATGTGCTAACTCAAATGTTTCTAACGAACGTTTCTGAATCAGCTAAACAATTTGAAGATTGCTTTCAAACTATTCTTACTTTTGATAAAGTTGATATTTTATTTATTGACTTGAAATCAAATGCAAATTCAAAATCAGAAGTTAATCTCTATCAGAAAGTACAATTAATTAATCAAATAAATGAGTTCTGCAGCAAATATAGACAAGCTATGAATGACAACAAGCTGAAATTTCATATCATTAAATTGAAGAACTGCAAAATCATTAACGACATTCTATTTAGAAAAAATCTACTGTGAATCTTTAAAAACATGTATACGAAATTATTACAAGAAGTGCATGATCAATCTTCAATCTCTCATCTCGATAATAAATGAATCATCAATTTAGTTCAACGTTTCTACTATTGATCAGATCATTAAGCTACTATTCAATGATACATTTGAAACTATCATGCTTGTCAGCATGAAGCATCTGCATTCAATGTTCAGCTTGAAGCTACTATGATTGTATTCAGAAAACTCTTTATCAGAACAACATTCAGAATCATTCAAATTAATCAATATCAAAGATGATGAACATTGAAAGATAAATGATATATTGAACTTCAGATGCTATCAAGATCAAATACAGTACAAAGTCAAATGAAAAGATTTAAATAAAGATGATGAATGATACTATGTTGATAAAGAAAAATTCAATGATTCAGAGAAAGTTTTGAATGAATTTTATAAACTATATTCAAGCAAATCGCGCTAAATATCGAAATAACTATCAACAAAAAGCGAGCAAATGAATTTTCGAAGAAAAAATAATGTTACGAGCGTATCAAGATTGACAAGACTGATAAGATTAAACAAGATTGAAGCTTTAATCAATTTGCAATGCATGCTAGCAAGTACTTTATGTAATGATTAGAACTAGTCAATGATCTGATCGAGATCTGATTCAGATTTGACTCAGATATGACTTAACATCTTTTTTCTTTCTCAACACTCTTTTCTTTCATCAACATCTTGTTCATTTACATCATTTTCTTTTCATGTCACAAACACATTTCTTTCAAGTTTAGCACAGTTTTTGAACATTACATAAATAGAAGCTTTTATATCAATCTTCTTCTGTATTCTTAATATTCAGTTATAATTATTTTTAAAGATCAAGCACTATTAATTCTGATCTTCATTAATTATATCATTTAAACAAAATTCTGACAGAATTTAGTTCTGATACAATGACTTCTAGAAAAACAGTCTCTTTTACATTGAATTTGCACTTTCAAATATTTATTTACAGTTCAGCTTTGCATAGTCATTTTAATACTAGTTTGACGTGATTTTTATGTTTCTTTCTCATTTTGCTATAAATGAGAATGTCATCTAAATAGACTTGACAAAAGTCTTTCAGAAAGTTTCATAAAATGTCATTCATATATTGCTGAAAGAAGATTAATTTATTAATCAGTTCAAATGATAGCATCTTATATTTATATGCTTTTAAAGCAGTGATAAAAGTGATGTAATTCTCATTATCAAAATGCATTTGAAGTTTGTTGAATGTTGATATGATGTTCAATCTAGTCAAATGCTTGCAATTCACTATTTTATCAATGATAGAGAATATTTATTTCTTTTAAAAATGATATTTAACTTTCAATAGTTTACATGAAATTGAAAATCTTTATTTGCTTTAAGAGTGAATAGAATGAAGAAGAAATAGAAAGTTTGACTGAAAGTGATGAATTCTTTTGACAGATTCTCATTCAGATACTTCTTTACTTTCAGAAGTTTGACAGAGAACATTCAATATGCTTAACAGTGAGAAAATGTTGAATCATTGATGAGTTCAATTTTATGATCATAGAAGTGATGAGAAGATAGTTTATTTAATTGAACTCAATCAAAAACATTTGAAAACTCATGATATTTCAATGACAGTTTCGCTTTAATATTTTTCAAATTTTGAGTTGTTTCATTGATTGAAGAGATGTTTAAAGTGTTCAAATTGCACTGAGTATTGTACGTGATTTTTCTATTGATGTTCATCATGAATAAAGCAAAGACTTTGATCTTGTTCTTCTTTGAACAATCTAACAATGTTTTAAATGAAGTGATATTTATGCTTTAAATTGAGAATGTTTCTTTCTGAGCAATGATTGAAACAAGTTGTTTGAGCATTGTAGAAATCTTAGTCTGAGTGATTAAAGAAAGTGAAGATGATTGCAATTAATTTGAGTGCTTTGAATTAAGAAGAATTGAAAAAATCGAAATAGAAGTATTCAATTGATTTGAAAAAACAATGATGTCATTTCACATATTCAGTAATATTTTGTTTTTATTCATTCAGAGCTTACTCAATATGACTTCATGATGATTGATATCAGCTATCAACATTGATACAGTCAATTTCTTATGACTTTCAATGATGAGATTGAGTAGAATTTTATGAATGATGATTTTCTTAAATATCTTCTCATCATAATCTTTTATTAACTTCTTTTTTGTCAGTGATATAAATTGAATTTTCAGTTTCTTGCATACTTTATCAACTAGATTAAAATGTATGATCATATAAATGACTGAATCACTGTTTATTAAAGAATAAAGATTGAAAGATCATTTCTGAGAGATGAGATGAGCATCAATTAAAAACAACTTTTCAAAGTAATTCTCTTTCAATAGAATTTCATCTAGTTTGCACAAAAATATAATCTTTATCTTTTTGATGACTTTTGAAGAAATGATTAGTTTTTTAAATCGAAATTTGAATCAAAATTGAAGCAATCATATTCTTTGTTCATTGCATTAATTTTAGTAGATCGATTCAAGCACTTTCTAAAGCTATGATCTGATTTATGACATATGAAACAGATTTCAACTAGAACTTCTGCTTTCTTGACGTTAGTTAAAATCGCGTCACACAACTTTGATTGATCAGACTTTGAATGATTGATTGATTGAGTGATAATAATCACTTTATGAAAGATAGTTTTTGAAATATCATTAATATGTTTGAGTTTATTCTTGATTTCTTGAATGACTCGCTGATCATTATTTAAATAAATCAGATAGAAATGAATTTCTTTTAAAGAATCAGATTGAACTAGTTGATTTACTCAAATGAATCAAAGATGAGAATGTATTTTATCTTTCAGATTAATGATCAGTTGCTTTTCGTGATAGTCTAGATAGAAAAATAGTTGTTGAAACTGAGTATAAAACTCATTGAATTTCTTTGATTCTTGAATTAAGTTGTAGTATTTTCTATGAAAGTTGACTTTCTTATTTAAATCATTGAACAACTGAGCTAACTCTTTCAAAAGATTTTCGATGATTTTATAGAAATTAACACAATCATGTTCACGTCTAGTCTGAGTAATTTCTGCTGCGTCATTGAATAATCTAGAATGTACATAGCTTAATTTAACTCATTCATTAAAAAAGAGATCAACGTTGATCTTTAATTTATTCTGAATTTTTTCGTATCAATTCTTTCAAGTAGAGTTCTTTTCATCAATAAACAGCAAAGAATCAGATATTTTTTGAGATCTAGAACGTTCAGAGTAAATGAACTCAGAAGAAGTATTTTCTTTAGTTTGAAGTCTTATCTTCAACTCTTTGATTTCATCTTGTTGTTGTTTATTTAACTTGTAGAGTTGATCTGTTTCTTTATCAAGAACTAGACTTCAAGCTTTTCAGATTTCATAAAACATGAAAGATATTATTGTTTCAATGAATGATTCATCATCTTCATGAAGAGATGACGCAGCACTTGATGATTTTGATGAATCAGCATCAAAGATTTAAGAGAAATGATTTTGAAATTCTTTAAAATGCTTTTCAATAAATGAATGATTAAACATGATGAGATTTATTTGAAAGAGAATTAAATAAATGATGATGCTTGATGATTAAAGAAGAAAGATGTATGAGATGAGATTCAATCTTCAACAAAAAAGATGAGATTTATTTGTTGATTGATTAATTCTTTAATAAACAACGAAAATTCTTTATTGTTGAATCTATCAATTGATTTGATTCTTGAGCAGTAATCATCAATTATGATCATGATGCATTAAAAAACAATCACAACGTGTGTAAAATGAACTTTTGAACAGAGTACTATAAATGAAAGAGAAAAGATTGAGTAAATGAATAAACAATAATGAATTGCATGAGCAGCAGTAATGTTGATTCAATGATGATTGCAAGCAGCATTGACTCGTTGCAGAGAGACAGTGATGCAAAGTCTAAACACTTATGCAATGATGAGATGAAAGTTATCAGCATCATTGATTTATTAACACAAACATTGATGTTAGAGAAAGAGAAGAGCAAAGATTACTCATGAAAAAAAGTGATCTTAAAGCTAATTCAACGTCTTTAAAACATTTCAGAAAGAAAGATTGAAAGTCAAGATGTATTCATCACAAAGAATGTACAGAAGTTGAAGACATTCATTCAACTTCTTAATAAATAACTATAAACATAAAAAAATACACGTTTCACATTCAAAACATCATCATGAATCAATGTAACAAGAGAAGAAGCAACAACTGAAAAGCAATGATTCAGAAATAATCTGTCATTGCTTTGCAAGAGATGCAAGATTTTAGTGAAAATAGAAAAAAGAAAAAAGATGAAAAAGATATAAAAAAGATTGATTGATCAGATCTTTCAAGAAATTGCAAACGCGTCAACGATGCAACGAAATTTAATAGTGTCGCTTTGCAAGCTTAAAAGTGAAGACATTGCATTTCATGTGATGAGTTCAAAAGCTTGAGCAGCTTTAGAAAAGATTCAAACATGAGTGAAGAGAATCACAAGCTCAGCGCACGTAGTGTGTAGAAGCTTCGTGATACTAGCACATGATGTACACATCATATTGAACACAAGCAATCAGAAGACAATCATCAAAAGACTAGTAAAGAACAATGCAAGACTTCATGAAGATTTAAAGATGCTGAAAATAGCTTAACTCAAAAAGATAGTTGAAAGTGAGAAGATTCACTTATTGCTCATTGTAGAAATCGCGATCGAAACGATGATGAATCAACTACTAGATGTAAACATGCTGAATTCATATCAAGAATGCTCATGCAAATTGTTTGAAAAAAACTGTCATATCACACAATGCTATAGATGCTTTAATTTTGATCATATGATTAGATTTTGCAAAAATGAAGAGCATTGCTTCAAATGTGCAAATAAACATCACATCAAGAAATGCGTTGTGTCGATGAATAAAAGACAATGCGTGAACTGCAATGATAATCACGAACTTTGAAAACACTCATGTCTCAAGTGAAAACTACAGATAAAGTAATCAGAAGAAATCTTTCAAAACAGATCAATCAGATACTTTGAAGCATCAAAAGACAATCGCTCATTCTCTTCTTTCTTTTTGAACTTCTTGAGTTCAATGAACTTTGTAAGTTCAACAAATTCATTGAATTCAATGAACATCTCAATGATGATAAGCAGTCAAGACATTAATGAATCAACATGACAAGTGATGAAAGTTAAGAAAAGATGAGTTGATTACTCTTCATGTGTAATTAGCAACTCAGAAAACGTGACATCTGAATAGATATAAAAATGTTAAATCAGAGAATATGAAAGATTCTTAATGACTAAAAGTATACAAAAAGCTGTCTTTGCACAAAGTCAACAACAGTTACAAATAACTCTATGATGAATTAAATCTTTCTGCGAATTCTATAGTATAACATCAGAAAGTCATTGAAAATTCAGAAATCATTTCTGATAGACAGAGAAGTTCATAAATTCAACATAATAGTCATTCAGAAACAAGATTGCAACATTAATGCTTTGCAGACATTTAACTCGACTCACAACTTCTTTCATTTAGTGAAAGACTCATCATTTCAAGCAAGAACATGCATTTATATCAACAAGCATCTAAAACTCAATTAATGAGTGATGAAAATCATTAAATTGAACATCTGCTTAATTAAGTTACAAACTAGTAACTCAAAAGATGAGATACAGATGCTACAACTTATAAACATTTACAATTCATGCTCATTGTTTATCATCTTTACAGAAGAATCATTTACTATTTCTCATCTGAATGAACTAATCAAAGATGATTATGAACAGTTAATTGTAGAAAATTTCAATCTGCATCATTCATACTGAGAAGACAAAAGATGCTTTACTCATCATACAGTAATGAATGCTCTACTAGACATCATTATGAATGCAAGATTAAAACTACTGCTTGAATCAGATACAATTACTAAAAAGATTCACAATCAGCTCACAACAATAAATCTAGTGTTTAACAGTGAGAAAATTCAATTCATGATACATAAATGCAAGATGAGAATCAATCTACATCAGAAATCTGATCATCTTTCGATTGTCATGAAGTTGTGTTTATGCATATTCTTCATGCAGCTCACAACTCATTAATTATGAAAGAAAATAAATACAGAAGCATTAAACACTCATTTAAAAATACATTTTCTTGTTGATTATTTTTGTTAGAGATCAGCATAGAGCGAGTCATATGAGTGTAATGTAACGAGTATATAAATGCTAAGAAAGAAAAGTATCTAGAAGAGAAGAATCGACTATTTATATGACTCAGAAGAACATAAGCTAATTCTGAATAGAGTTGACTTTGAAACAACTCAATAGTCTAGTGACGAGCGATCAACGATAGTCAGAAACATAGTTATCAACATAGTCATCAACATAGCTATCAACATAGATGCGTAGCTAGAATCATAACAGTATTTTCTCTCTTCAATGATTCATGTTTGCATGAATGTATTTTCTTAGTCTTGTGTAGAATCGAAATGTTTATTGTAGCAGATTAGCTATGTAGAAAGAAATCGACTTGCTCAGCAAAGAGATCGACTATTGACTGATGTCATTGAAGCAGACTCACTAGAAGAGAATTGACTAGCTCATTGAAGAGATCAATTGTGATCATGTCATTGAAGCAGACTCACTGCTGATTCAGATCTACTACATAGTAGAGCTTGTTTCATTCATTGATCAACTCAATCAAGAAATCAATCGTTGTCTGTCTTTATAGCAGACTCACTTCGAATGTCGTTCAAGCAGACTCACTATCAAACGTGTCATTGAAGCAGACTCACTAGTTGACACAGAAACTCGAGATAGATCGATTCACTGATAGATAGAGCGATGTGCTTGTAGATCATTGCATTGACGAAAGATGTCATTGAAGCAGACTCACTAGTTGCATGTGAATTGATAGATGAATCGATTCACTGATAGATAAAGCGATGAGAAGATAGATCATTGCATTGATGATGTCATTGAAGCAGACTCAATGATCGACTTGCTCATTGAAGAGATCGACTTTGAACTCGTCATTGTAGCAGACTCACTAGTTGCATGTGAACATATGATCAGATTCACTGATGAGTAGAACGATGAAAGCGAGTAGATCATTGCATTGAGAATAGATGTTATTGAAGCAGACTCACTAGTTGCACGTGAACTGATAGACGAATCGATTCACTGATAGATAGAATGATGAGAAGATCATTGCATTGACGAAAGATGTCATTGTAGCAAACTCACTGAGAGTTTGCTCATCAAGATAGAGATTTCACGCAGTTCTAGATCGATCTCTTTGATTGCTCTTTGAGATAGAGACTTCACGCAGTTTTATGACTGATCTCGTTTATTCATCAAATTCGAAGAATTTCTTGCAAATCTGAATGAACAATTAATTCGCTGATCTTCTGATCTAGTCGAATGATTTCGATCGTTTGTTTATACTCGCTGATCAGCGCATGAGTTCAAATCTTTTGTTTATTCTCGCTGAATCAGCTCACGAGAGAAGAGAGATGAGTGCTGCTGATGATTGCAAGTCGACTAGATCAAATGTCGATAGTGAGTTGAAGAGTCGACAGAAGCACTCGAAAATCGATGCAGATTATTTCACTTCGTCTGTAACGAAGAAGCATTTATATAATGTTAGAGATCAGCATAGAGCGAGTCATATGAGTGTAATGTAACGAGTATATAAATGCTAAGAAAGAAAAGTATCTAGAAGAGAAGAATCGACTATTTATATGACTCAGAAGAACATAAGCTAATTCTGAATAGAATTGACTTCGAAACAACTCGATAGTCTAGTGATGAGTGATCGACGATAGTCAGAAACATAGTCATCAACATAGTCATCAACATAGCTATCAACATAGATGCGTAGCTAGAATCGTAACAATTTTCTCGATGACAAGATAGTGATAAATGACAAAGTAACTGAGATCACTCATGTATTACAAAAAATCATTGAAAAGTTTATTTCTTAAGCAAAGTTGTTGATTCAAGCACAAGATTTCTGAAATCAGATCTGCTTGAAAGTCATTATGAAATCACAATGACTATAAGTTGTATGAAAATTGCAGAGTACTTTAGAAGCATGAAATGATTATTTGAGATACAATGATCACAAAAACAAGATCATTAAAGAAATAAAATGTTCACATTTTAGATCACAGATGTATAAGTTGAGTAACAAATTAAAATTGATTTGATGCTTTGCAAAATGAGTCAGAATCAAAAGTCAGTTACTTAAGAAACTTTTACAGTTTTCATCATTAAAGAGCAATGATTTCAATCACATAGCAGACTCATTCAAAGAAAAAATAAAGATGTTATGAAAGAAGTTCTTTTCATCATCATTTCAAGCAAACATCAATGACATTTCAAAATTGTTTATATTGTTGACAGTGTTGTTCAACTCAGTTTTATTGCAAGATGAAATGAGACAGATGATTCAACAAGTAAAAGTTAATAAAGCATCAGATGCATTTGAAATTTCAAATAAAGTGCTTTAAGCAAGTTTAACAGAATTGACTTTGATACTAATCAGTTTATTCAATGCATGTGTAACTTACAAATATCATTTGAAGCAGTTCAAAAAAGCTCAGATAATAGTACTATGCAAATCAAAGAAGAGCAATTACATTGACTTGAAGATGTATTAACTCATCGCTTTGCTAAACATCATGAATAAAACACTAGAATCAATCATGATCAAAAGATTAAATAATATTACTGAGACTCATCACATGCTTTCAAATGCTCAAATGAGAACAAGATGCAAACAATTTATGATTTCAGTGCTGAATCTACTAGTAGATCAAGTACATGCAGTATGAAGTTGCAAAATCAAGTACATAATTTTCATGCTTAGTTTAAATATTGCTGAAACATTTAATCATGTTTTGCATACTAGACTTCTGCATATTTTGAGAATGAAAAGAACATCAAACTACATAGTTGAATGAACTTGCAGCTTTCTGAAAGATAGAGAATCATTGCTGACATTTAATGAATAAATCAGCATGATGCAATGAGTAAATGCTGACATATTGCAAAGATCTTTCATATCATTGATTCTCTTTCTATTTTTTAACGCAAGCTTAATTGAAAAATGCAAAGCTTTAAAAATCAAAATCAAAGTGCTTGACTTCATAAATGACATCAATATTCTGATCTATGACAAAATCACAAAATCAATTGCAAATCGCTTAGTCAAGCATATGATGTCTGTGCAAAGTGAGCTTGAACTCATGATGCTACGTTCGCTTCAGAGAAATATGAACTCACTCACTTCACTTGTAAGTCAAAAAGATTTAACATGACAGTCAGTTTATACATAAAAAACTTGATAATAAAGTTGAAATCAGATGTATGAGTTCTTGAAGTGCAACTGAACATGAAACTATGATGAAGTTTGCATCTTCATCAAATAGAAGCAAATTATGTTATTAAGATGCTGATGCTTAGTTGACTTGAAATCTTCATCTGAAAGACTACATTTGCAAAAGCAAGATAAATATACTTTGCAATGATAAGATTGAGAATGACATTTGAAGCATCAATATGACATCAACACAATAAAGAAGAAGAATTGTTGAGTATGAAACAAAGACTAGAAACTCTTCAAAATCAAGCATTGCATCATGTGATCAACATCTTCAGAAAAGTGAACATTGAAATGCTGAAAGTTGAAATATACACATTTTTGCTACATGTTCATCTGAATAGACTTCAGAATCAAGTCACACTATGCAGTTAAATCAATAACAGAATACAAAAGATTTAATGAGCATGCAAGATCATATGTGCTCATTTGATAAAAACTAATAAACTCATTTCTCACTTTTTGATTTTCAAAAAAATGACGTTTTTGAATACTTCAATTTGCAAAGAAGCAAAAATACAGTTTAAATGTGAACAACTCAACTTTTTAACAACGACTCAAATGAGTGAACGTGCAATTGCACAGTTTCACAAAAGTCAATGAAATCTTTGATAAGAAAACTACAAAAAACGCATTGCAAACATTAGTGCATCTCTCGTTCAAAGATCTCATTTATTCAAGAAGTTAGTAAAGATGCATGATGATTTTCAGAAGATTGAAAGCATTCTTGCAACTTACATCAGAATCAAACGCATAGAGCTGAAGATTTATCTGCATTTAAGAAACGTGTCAAGCGCAAATAGTTTTCAATGTGACTGCAAATAAAATCATCAGACAGTCAAGCATATTCTGATGCATTGTTTAAATTGAATGCATTTTCGATTGAATATGTTACAAGACGTCGACTTCACGAACTATTGAATCATCATCTCAATCACGAAGAGTCTCAAAACAACAGCAAGAATGATGATGAAAACAAAGCTGCTAAAGCAGTTTAAAATGACAAGAACATTCATTTTCTAATGTGCAATCATTGTGAATAAATTTGATACATAGTTTCAATTTTATTGTCTTGACTGCATGTAGCAGTCATATAAACAGCGAGTGATTTTCTATCTCAAAGAGTTTTGTTCACTCTATCTTTTATTCTTGATCATCATCTGAGCAGATGACACACTCAATGATCTTTGATGATGATCATCTTGACGTGATGATTCATCATCTGTCTTCTCGATTGATTCGTCATCTGCTTTGAATTTCTACTAGACGCGCTCAAGCTCGATACTTTCTGTAACGACAATTGTAGAGTCGACTCAAGTGACTTCAACACTTCAAAAATCATTGAAAAATACGAAGATTTGACTCGACAACTGTAATGAAAGATATTAACGATTGTGATTATTCAATCATCTCGCTGTCATCATCTTTTCTCGCTTGAATCAATTTCTGCGCGCTGACTATCTCATATACTTTGAGAGACATAATTGTAGCTCTGAATCAGCTGAGTTCAATGCTTTTAAAATAATTGAAAAATATCAAGATTTAATCTAGTAATTGAGATTGAGAAGACTTACTGCGCTGATTGATTGCTCATCTAGTAGTATCTCTTCTCTCGCTTGAATCAACATATGCACTTTGACTACTCAACATACTTTGAAAGACATAATTGTAGCTCTAATTGAGCTGAATTCAATACTTCAAAAATAATTCAAAAATATTGAGGTTTGATCTAGTAAATGAGATTGAAGATGTTGATGTCTTGAAGTTTATCTGCTTTCATCTATGCTCAGTTCTAGAAGCAGTGATCAGCTTTATCGAAAGCATTTAGCTCTAAAAGCAGTGATTAGCTTTAACAGCAGTGTAAGATAGTTAAAGAGTCTCTATCAATTTGAATTATTTATCTCAAATGAATAATGATTTTTGAGACAGAAAATCATTAATTTTGATGAGAGAATTAAGCGAGAATCTGAGAGCAGAGAGCTGAAAATCATTAATTTTCTTGATTGATTTTCTTCAAAATTTCAGATCTTATTTCTTTCAGTCAGCTGTATTCATGAACATAATATTGAACTCAACAACATCAAACTGCATTTTTAGAAAAATGTTGAACATTGAGATTTTAAAGAGTTTTGCTAGCGCGAATCAGTTTGAACATCAAAATCATCAATTTTCCTCGCTTGAATTGATTTATGCGCGCTGACTATCTCACATACTTTGAAAGACATAATTGTAGCTCTGAGTCAGCTGAATTCAATGCTTCAAAAATAATTGAATAATGTCAAGATTTGATCTAGTAAATGAGATTGAGAAGATTCAAAGTGCTGATTGATTGATCGCTCATTTAGTAGTAATTCTTTCACGACTTGAATCAACATATGCACATTGACTACTTGATATACTTTGAAAAACATAATTGTAGCTCTGAATTAGCTGAGTTAAATGCTTTCAAAATAATTAAAAAATATTGAGATTTAATCTAGTAAATGAGATTGAGAATGTTGATGTCTTGAAGTCTATCTGTTTTCATTTATGTTCAGCTCTAGCAACAGTGTTCAGTTCTATTGAAGACTTTCAGCTTTAGAAGCAATGATCAACTTTAACAGCAGTGTAAAATAGTTGAAGAGTCTTTATCAATTTGAGTTATCTTTTTTCAATGCGCTTGTCGAAAAATATGATGAAAAAGCATCTACTAAATAATAGAGATTTTCTCAATGTTTCAAGAAATGACTTGACATCAATCATGATCAAAATCGATGTCAAGTCTCGAACATCGATAACTGAGAAAGTACTCACTAAATAGTAGAGATTTTTTCAATGACAATGCGCTCGTTGAAGAACATGATGAAGAAGCACATACAAAATAATAGAGAGTTCTTCAATGATAATGCGCTCGTCAAGAAAGCACATAGTAAATAATAGAGATGTTCTCAAGACGTTCATCGAAGAATAGAATGAAGAAGCACATAGTAAATGATAGAGATTTTCTCAGTGCGTTCGTCGAGAAGTAGAATGAAAAAGCACATAGTAAATGATAGAGGTTTTCTCAATGCGTTTGTTCAAAAACATGATGAAAAAGCATTGATAAAAAGTCATAAATAGAAACATAAATAATAATAATAATAATAATAATAATAATAAATCGTAAAAAGAAACAGAGAATAAGATAGAAAGATTAATATAAAGATTAATTGATAGAAAGTCATAAAAAAAACATAAAAGAAAGATAAAAAGAAAAAAATGAATTGATAAAAAGTCATAAAGAGAAAGATATTACAAGAAGAAAAACATAAAGATTGATTAATGTAATCATAGAAAGTCATAAAAAGAAAGATATTATAAAAAGAAAAACATGCATTGATTGATTAATAATAAGTATTAAAGAAAAATATAAAGCAAAACAAGAAAGAAAGTATTAAAATCAATTAATAAAAAGATATAAAGAGAAATATGAAGAAAAAAATGAAGAAATAGATGAAGATTAATTAGTAAAATCATAGACTATCTCTTATTCTCGACACGATTCTCTGAATCATCTGAGCAGATGACTCAGAGAAAGCTTCTCGTCGTCAAATCTCATTCGACTAGCGAGATCATCTGTTTCTCGATCGATCGATCATCTGTCTCGAATGTCTACTAGATGCTCTCTGATGAAGAACTTTCGCTGACGAAGATTGTAGAGTCGATTGAGATCAGTTCAACGATTTAAAAATTTCGGAAAAATATGAAGGTTTGACTCAGCAAATGAGGTCGAAAATATTGAGAATTGAGATTGCTCGATCGCTCAGCTGTCAGCATCTTTTCTCGCTCGAATTGATTTTTGCGCGCTGATTATCTCACATACTTTGAAAGACATAGTTGTAGCTCTGAATCAGCTGAGTTCAATGCTTTCAAAATAATTGAAAAATATCAAGATTTGATCTAGTAATTGAGGTTGAAGAGATTCACTGCGCTGATTGATTGCTCATCTAGTAGTATCTCTTTCTTTGTTCGAATCAACATATGCGCTTTGACTACTCAACATACTTTGAAAGACATGATTGTAGCTCTGAATTAGCTGAATTCAATGTCGTCAAAATAATTGAAAAATATCAAGATTTGATCTAGTAATCGAGATTGAGAATGTTGATGTCTCGAGATCTACCTGTTTTCATCTATGCTCAGCTCTAGAAGCAGTGATCAGCTCTATCGAAAGCATTCAGCTCTAGAAGCAGTGATCAGTTCTAGCAGCAGTGATCAGCTCTATCGATGAGACGAATGAGTGAATTTGCTATCTACTATCGAATTCTTCGCTCGAATCAACCTCGATGCGCTGACTATCTCACATACTTTGAAAGACATAATTGTAGCTCTGATTGAGCTGAATTCAATGCTTTAGAAATAATCGAAAAATATTCAGATTTGATCTAGTAATCGAGGTTGAAAAGATTCATTGCGCTGATTGATCATCTAGTAGTAACTCTTTTCTCGTTCGAATCAATTTCTGCGCATTGACTTCTTGATATACTTTGAGAAACATAATTGTAGCTCTGATTGAGCTGAATTCAATGCTTTAGAAATAATCGAAAAATATCAAGATTTAATCTAGCAGTCAAGGTTGAAAATATTTCGATGCGCTGAGCGATTGAATTTCTTGCATAGCAGCAATTTCTCGATCACTACTGAACTTCAAGCATTCATTATTTGACAAAACTTTCTAACACATACTTGTAGCTCTGAATCAGCTGAATTCAGATCTTCAAAAATAATTGAATAATATTGAAATCTGACATAGCAATCATTATTGAAAGTATTGCGAATGTTAAAGTTCAACGTTCAACATAGCAGCGCTCGTTGCACAATTGACGTAGAATCACTACAGTTTAACAAACAATGCTTTAAAAGAATAATTTTATATGACAAAGTTTTAATTTAAGCAATTATGATTTAAATAATATTAAACTCATTAAGTTTACTGCTTGCGTTGTAAATCAAAATGTCAAAGATTAAATATATATGTTCAGTTTTGCTTCATCTTTCTTTCAACTTCATGTCTTGTTCAACGTCAGAACATCATTGACAAGCTACATACAACGCACTCAACAACGTTGCTACAACATTCATATTACTTGTGTTTGATTATCAAAGCTATATATATCAATTGAGATTGAATCTACAGCGCTACGTCTTGTGTACATGACTCAACATGTCTGTACATAACGAGCTCGTCAACGACGCAGCAATTGATCAAAGTCGACGCGCAAAATCTGCATCACAGTAAGTAAATATAATAATACATGCAATAATAAAGCATTATATATTAATTTATTGAATAGTAACTCAACATCACATATACAGAACGCAGCTGAGTGTATTTCTTTCTCTTTTCTATCATATTATTCTAAGTTTTCTTTGTTACTTTGTTCAGAATGTCATATTGCTTTATTTTCTGACACGTTTTCTTCTCATATCAAGTTTCATTATTCACATCAATCAGAAAAAGAAAAACAGCAAAAGCTTCTATCACGAATTTCTTCTTTACAATTATTCACTGCTTCACATACACTATCATTAATTTAACAATCTTTGACAATAGTTTCTGATTTTTCAGAACTTGTTATACATAATAATGCATTTTCTTGCAATATATGCAAACAAGTTTTGTTAAACATGAAGAATATGAAAAGACATTGTACACATGATCACGCAAGTGATTTTAAACATACTGTCACTTCTTGCATTCTAGCACAATCTTTACTTAAGAATCGTTTTTTCTTTCAAGTACAAGCACGTTCATTATCAACTGTTTCAAACATTGCATCAGATATTCAAAGTATTGAATCTGATAATGATAATGATTTACAATCTGATCTTGCTGTTTCAACTCTTCTGTCTTCTTATGAGAAGAAAATTGAGAAGATTCAAGCAAAATCTGAGATCATTGATTTGAAACATACTTGAGAAGAACTCTCTGCTTTTCAAATTCAAACTCAGTATTTGAATTTCTTGAACAGATGAAATTATTCTTTCGTGAATACTTTTGTGCAGTCAGCAGATAAAACATCTGAACACATTCTTTTTGCACTTTCTTTACAAATCAAACAACTTTTTCAAACAAGTCTTTCAAAAGTTCAATACATGTCAAGACAGCATCTTAATGTGTTGAACAGTTTTGAATTAAATAACATTCGAATTAAGAGTTTTAAAGCTACGCAGAATTTATCTACTATTGATAAATATGCGAAGGTTTTTGCTCAATTCTTCTGTTTTTTATTCAGAACTGCTTCAGTTACAAATAAAGAACTGACTTTTACATCTTCAATTGAACTTGCATCTTCAAAAGATGAAAAAAGATCTTTGAAAAAGTTGTTTCATTTATCTGACAGAAGTCAAGCTTTGATTAATGATTTGCATAAATTTGTTGAATCTGACGAAGTTGATATTCTTTTTGTTGAAGACGAAACAAAGAAGAAGAAGAATAAACGACAACAGAAACGAAAGCAAGTTTCGCGTTCGTCTTCATCATCTTCTGCTTCTGATTCTTTCTCATCGAAATCAAGTTCTTCATTCAATGATGTATCTGATTCTTCTCTTTCTGATACAGATGAATCTGAGTCAAATGATGAAGAAACAACTGTTGCAGAAAGAAGAAAGAATGATTCTTCAAGTTCAGAGTCTGATTCATCAAATGATGATTCAAACACAAACTTTGATAAGAAACTTCTGTCTTCTAAGTTAAACAAAGCACAGTCTTTACTTCTTGAACTTTTCATTTCATTACTGCAACAAAACATTGAATTCAACAAGTTTGACAGCTGTATCAATAGCTTTTTCGCTTGTTATTCTGTTAATGTTCGCACGAAATCTTTAAAAGATTCTGCACAAATGTCTCAATCTTATTCTGCATTTATATACTGTGCACAGTTGCTTACTCTTGAGCATTGTACACAACAATATTTGCAGAAAAGAAATGAACAGATAAACTGCAGTCTTTTAACAGAACTGTCACTCTTTATGAATACTTTCTTTCATAACACAGCTGTTACTGCACTTGCAGAAATTCTTAATCTGCGAGCATATGCTTTTAAAGTCAACAAGAACAGCAGTTCTGCATTAAATCAAATCATTGTTCATAATAATGAATTGATTTCTTGTAAAGATATTACTGTTTCTTTGTCTGACATGAAAGATTTGTTCAAACAGTTGACTTTGAAAACACATGAAATATTGTTTTCAGAGCTGTTGTTTGATGCAGACGTGACAGACTTTTCTGCTTTGACTTTATCTGCACTTGCAGCAACAGAGAATCTTGCAGATAACACAGCACACACTTATTTCTTTTCTCATAATACAACTCTTTCACATTTCTCTTCATATTTGCAGAAGAAAGTACTTGCAAACAGAACTCTGAGAGAACAAATGTTCTTTATGAAGAGAAATAAGTTGATGTTTAAAACTAAATCAGTTTCAAACTATATAGAAAGTTTGAAGCGATTTCTGTTACATCTTCAACTGTTAATGCATTTTACTGCAAGTGTTTCTGCTCGAGCAACAGAGTTAAGCACATTGACGTACTGCAACTCAATTACTTCTGCACAAAGAACTTTGTTGTTTGATAAGTCTGCATGTTTATTCATGTTAAGACTACGATATACAAAGAACTTTCATTCAACTGAGCAAGAAGCATCTGCAGTTAAATATCTTTGTGCTGCTGTTTCTCATATTACTGCTTTATATATTGTACTTGTTTTGCCGTTTAAACATTTCATTGAAGTCGAGTGCTTTAATCGAACAGTCGCTCATTCTGCATTACTTTTCGAACATAAAAATATTGCTTTTAATACACGACAGCTTTCTTTATTAATGCGAAGCTGCAGCTTACAGTTTATTCAGCAACGATTAACTGTATCAAAGTATCGACATTTAATTCTTGCGTTCGTCAAATACAGCATGTGTGAAGAGCTTTTCTTTGATGAAGAAAATAATCTAGATAAGTCATCTTTACAAATGTCTGATGTTGACATCGCTGCAGCAAATATGCATCATTCTCGAAAGACAGCTGAATTGCAGTATGCTCATCAGACAAATGCAATTCAGAATATTTGAACAGATAAGCAACAGCAATTTCTTTCATTCAGTTTACATTATCACACTTTCTTTGACTTGCACAAGATTTCTTTATCTTCTTTTTTAATCAATCAGCATACAAGCACAATTTCTCTTCGACAATCACATAAACATGCACTTTCTTCGTCGAATTATGAAGCACAAAGTCAGTCAAGAAAGTCTGTTAAACTATCAGATTTACAACAAGCTTTA
>JAABUU010000989.1_pt1 | contig 54085 bp, 56 predicted proteins | sample 5559301 | NCBI WGS metagenome assembly JAABUU01 (sample SAMN10711884, study PRJNA513360) | rock metagenome | isolation source: Antarctica rocks | place: Antarctica: Victoria Land, Richard Nunatak white
CGCCGGCCTTTTATGACATTTTTGTAATGTGGTTTAGACGCGCGGCGTGGGGCGCGGCCTGCTTTTGGCACGCAGTCTCCACGTGGTCGCCACATCCTCTCCACATGATCTCCACGTGGTCTCCATGCGGTCTCCACGTCGAAGAGGCAGTCCCATACACCAATGCACCTCTCGATGCAGAAGCAGATTGAGTGCGAGCAATTGTCGAAATAGGGGGTCCCGCTCGCGCCGATTTCGAGGAGCCTGGAAGGAGGCCAGGAGGGTGAAATGGCAGAACCGTCGGCGAGTGCGTTGGCGCGAACTGAGGCGCGCGTGGAGGGGAACTTCGGGCTGATGCTCGCCGGGATGGAGAAGCAGCAGGGAACCGCCAGGCTCATGCAGGAGACACTCAAGATGATCCTCGAGCGTCTCACGCCGGGAGAGAGCGAGGGGCCGACCATGGGCGAGCTGCTGGCCCAGCTGATCGAGGTGGTCGGTAACGTCGACCAAAGGGCGAGGCGCATCCTGACCAGGCTGGAGGCGATCGGGCAGGACCTGCCGGCGAACATCGTCATGCTCCTCAACGAGGAACGCGGGCCGCCGGCGGGGGAGGGAAGTTAGGCATGATGACATTCCGGAAGCTCTCGGCCGCTTCGGTCGGGAAGATGCTGATGCGCTACTTCACCGAGCACACCCCCCAGCCGACCCACGACTTCAGCGTCGACCCCGGCAAGGTTCGCGACAACGGGGACCAGTTGACGTCGTACTACACGGGCCGGGACGGAAGGGCGACGTGGCGGCCGGACATGGCGGCCTCTGCTGCCAAGGCGCTCGGCATCGACCACAGGTCAATGCCGAAGGACGACGACCTGTCGAGGCTGTTCGAGGCGAAGCGGGGGGACAACGGGCTTCCCTGGTCGGAGCAGTCGCCGCCTTCAGCCGCGCATTGCTGCGTCAAACACAGCCGTTATGGGATTTCAGATCGGCGCGAGCGGGACCCCTATTTCAAACATTGCTCGCACCCAATCTGCTTCTGCATCGGCAGGTGCATTTGTGTATGGCTTACCTCTTTCCTGATGTGCGCCCGGTGGTCGGCTGATTAGCACTTGATTGGCGCTCGATGGTCACGACGCCAGCAGTGTCAACGGCGCTCTTCCTCGGCGCATCGTCTACGGCCCTCTGAAATTGTAGCGCCCGTTCGCGCCGAATTAAGAGACCATGGGGCCATGGCAAAGGCTTCCAAAAGATTCCTGCTCGTCGCCGTCCTGGCGCAGCGATATGGCCCGCAGCCTGGCCTCCCCGGGTGCCTCGTCGCCGTGCCAATCGACCAGCAGCCCGGCCGCCCGGTAGGTGTCGAGCGGGTGCACGGCCCGTTCAGCCCGCGCCGGGGTCGTTGGTCTCGGCCGCCACCAGCAGCCGGGTGGCAAGCCGCCCGGCTTCCCTGGCCGACAGCGAGAAGCCGATCCACACCCTGTCCCACATCTCGACCAGCACCGCGGGGTCGCCGCTGCCCAGGCTGGCGATGCGCCTGTCCGGCCGGTGCGCCGGCCTGACCACCACGCCGTCACCGAGATCGACCAGCTGGCTTTCGCCGCTTTCCTAGTTGTCGAGCTGGTTCAGCGTCTGGGCGAGCATCGTCACCAGCGGACGCAGCTGGTGGGCGCTGATGGTGACGTAGCTCACTGCGTCGCGGGCGGGGAACTCGATGCTGAGCGTCGCGGTCGGCGAGCCCTCGTCCACCTCCACCCGCAGGCGGCCTGCCTCCTCATCGCTGCCGGCTCATGGCGTGGCCTTCAGGATGCGTCAGGCGCCCTGGCTCCCGGCCCTGGAAGCGACCTCGTTGGCCATGGCTGGACAAGGCGTCAACCCGGCTCGCGCATGCGCACGCCAGCTCCGCCGCCGTTCTCGGGGATGAACTCCACGCCGGCATCCTCAAGCGACTTCTGCACAGCTCGCGCATTGGCTCCCATCATCCTCACCTCGCCCGTGCCTGCCTCGGCGCGTCGGATCGTGTTGACCGAGATCATGCAGCCCTCGGCCAGCTTCTCGGCAGACCACCCCAGCAAGGCCCGCGCCGCTCTCAGCTGCCGGCCGTTCATTGGTGCAAAACACTCACTTGCTATAAAAAACTTGATGCATTCCGATCCACGTGGTAGGAGACCTGCCAGCCTCCCATCCTATAGCAACAATGGTCCGGCACCATGTCTGGTGGCTTTGCGCCTGCCACGCCTCCTAAGCATGATGCCGAGTTGCTTGGGTTGTGCGCTGCCTTTCTCGCAGTCCGCACGTCGGTGTCCGACATGCCCTGCGAGGACGACCTCGCCCTCGCCCTGCAGGCACGTGATTCCCTGGCCGGCCGGATCAGGCTGATCCCGCCGCTGTCGCCGGACGGGGTGCGGACCAAGGCGCAGGTGGCTCTCGTCCTGCTGGGCGAGGGTCACCCGCCCGGGCTGGCCGGCGACGACGTGGGCTTCGCCCTGACGTTCCTGCGCGACCTGGCGACAGACGCGCCCTGTGCCGGCCTGGAGGTCACCGGCCGCGACGCCGAGCTGCTGGCAGCCTGTGTCGCCTTCGATGCCCTGGAGCACGAGGCCGCGGCGCTTCAGGACGGCCCCGGCCGGATCGTGGACGACGAGGCGCGGAGCCGGGCCCTGGCCGTGATCGTGGGGCGGCAGGAGCCGTGGCTGGAGCGGATGTGCACCCTGCGGGTGAGCAGCCCGGTGTGCTGGCAGGCCAGGGCCCGCTCGCTGGCGTTGTGGGACCGCGACATGCTGGCCGACTACGAGGCAGGCTACACCGACCAGCGCCTTCTGGCCGCCCTGCTGCGCGACATGGCGGCCTGACGGCGCTAGGAAGCAGGCATGCATCCCGCCTTCTCCTTCGCCCTCCATGGTGGCGCCGGCACCCTGCGGCGCATTTCCCCGAACACAGGAGCCGGACGCGGAGCGCCGGGGTGGGACCGCGCCATCGAGGCGGGCCTGCCGTGAACGCCGATGAGCCGCCTCGAGTCTTTCCCGGCATCCTCTACGCCGGCGACGGCATGCGCCTGGCGGGCGATGGTCCCGGCGCCTTCACCGACGCACAGGGCAGTGCCCTGCCGTTCAAGGCCGTCATCCACGGCATGCCGCCCAGGCCGGGCGCGGGGTCGGAGATGAAGGCAAGCGACCGCATCTGGGTCCTGCCGGACAGCCTCGGCAGCCCGCCCGAGGTCCCGGCGCAGCTGCTGCTCGAGCTGGCCGGCATCATCGAGCGCGGCGGCCAGGTCGGACTGGCGGCGCGCGACGGAGCCGAGGGCGCGAGGATGCGCGACATGCTGGTGCTGCTGCTCTCCCCGCCGGAGGGGCAGGCATGATCGGGACCCTGCCTGACCTGGCGTTCCTGACCCTGTCCTACGCCCACCACCACGGCGGCGGCATGACGGACTGGATCGCGCACATGGCGATCTCATCGCTGATCCACGCGGTGATCTACGGCTTTGTGTTCCGGCTCATGGGCCACCTCACGCTCGGCCAGGACGCCGTGCTGGTCGCCGTGGTGCTCGGCGTGGCGTTCGCGTGGGCGCGCAGCCGCGGCCGGCGCGGTTGGTAGGAGCACATTCACCATTTATCCCGGGCCTGGTGTCAGCATCACCCCGACCGGCCACATCGAGCATGTCGCTGGGCTTGTCCGTGAGGCGACCGGAGGGCGGCATCGACCTTGCCCATCATTATCGAACACCAGGGCGCAATCTCCCGCATGAGCCAGTTCCCCAAGTCCCTCGCGATCAAGGCCGGCGCCGGTGTGGTGGCGCTCGGCGTGATCTTCATCTTCGCCCCTTACTTCGAGGTGGCGCAGACCGACCGCACGGTGGTCACCAACTGGGGCAAGGCGTCCTACGTCGCCGACCCCGGCATCCATCTTCGCGTCCCGGTGATGCAGGGCCTGGTCCCCTTCGCGATCACCACGCAGTCGATCGATATCCCGAGCCTGAACACCTACACGATCGACAGCCAGGAGCTGACCGCCCACCTGACGCTCCAGTACCGCCTGCCGGCCGACAAGGTGATGGAGGTCTACTCCAACATGGGCACGGCCTACGCCAGCAAGCTCGTGTCCATGGTGATCGACCGGTTCAAGACCGCGGTGGGCCGGGTCAACGCGATCGACCTTTCCAGCCAGCGCGGCAAGCTGACGGCCGACGTGCTGAAGACGGTCCAGGCCGACGCTGCCCGGCTCTACGACGGGGTGGAGATCAGCGACATCCAGCTCGTGAACTTCGACTGGAACGATGCCTACCGGCAGGCCATCAGCAACGCCTCCGTCGCCAAGGCCGCCGTGGACCAGCAGGAGCAGCAGGAGCAGCAGAAGCGCCGTGCGCAGGTCCAGGCGGAGCAGGCCGTGGTCGAGGCCGAGGGCGCTGCCAACGCCAAGGTCGCGCAGGCGCAGGGATATGCGAAGAGCGCCACGATCACGGCCGACGCGGACGCCCACGTCACCATCGTGGCGGGCGAGGCGGCTGCGCAGGCGCTGAAGGCGCAGAACGAGGCGCTGGCGAACAACCAGAGCATCGTGGCCCTGACCTGGGCGCAGCGCTGGGACGGGCACATGCCGACCACGACCTACGGCGGCAACCCGGTGCCGATGGTGATGGGCAAGTGACGGAGGCCGGCGTGCATCCTGCCAGGACGATGCCCTTCGAGGACCTGCTGGCCGGGCTGACGGCAGCACGCAATGCCGGGCTGGTCAGCCGCAGGTTCGACTCGAAAGCGGAATGTCGGCTTCGCGCGTCGCTACGCGAGAAAGCGGACATTCGTTATGGGCGGGCGCCTTCAGCTGCCGAGCCTCTCCTGCCTTACGGACGCCTCCACCACACGCGAAGCGGCCGTATCTGGCGCTCTCCCGCTCTTGGCTGAGATCGCCACGGCCTACGAAAGCTCGGTTTAAACACGCTTGATGAAGAAGTTTCATCGTAGCCCGTTGAGAGCCTGGGCTTGGTGTCCGTCACAGGTCGAATTCCTGGCAGATGTGCACGGCCTGCAGCTTGTAGGCAGGTCCGTGGTGCTGGCCGACAGAGGTCTTTGCGGCCTCGACGAGTTGTTGGGCCACTTCGGCGTCGACGAAGTGCTAATCGTCGTAGCCCAGCTTGGCAGGCGTCAGCGTTGATGCAGAAGAAGGCCCGGCTCCCGCCTGCACCAACGGAACCTTTCCGCCGTCCTTGATCAGCGTCTAGACGCTACGGATTCCGAGTAGCCGCCAGGCAGCGGCGCACCTGCCCGTGCGGGTAACTGCGTGTCCTGCCGACATCGGGCTGTAACCGGGCATCTCTGTCCTCAACCGTGTTCGGGCGTCTTGTAATTACGACACCGTTGTTCTCGTTTGGCCGGGTAGGTCAAGCCGAGGCCGCCAATGCCGGCCTCTCGCCCGTCGCCGGCTGGAAGCTCCACTCCACGCCGTCGCGCCCGCGCCCGAGGAGGCTGAGTTGCGCGCACGGGACCCGGCGCGCGTCGAATTTGCGGCGGAGAAACTCGGCCTGCGCGACGTCGTGGGTGGACAGGAGGATTTGATATCGTCTCTCGACCACCAGGTTGGCCATTAAGTCGGCGAACGCTGCAGCGTGAATGCCGTCGTTCTGCGCGAGAGGATCGTCGAGAATAAGCGCCCGCCAACGCGACCACGGGTAGGTCAGGCTGGCCGCGCTCAGCATCCCCACGGCGAGCGCAGCGAGTTGCCCCTCGCTATGCACCAGTAGGGGGTCGACTCCACCGACGCCGCGCGGCACCTCGGCAGTCCGCGAGGCCACTTGCTCGACCTTGCGATCACGGACAGTCAACTCGATACCGACGCGCTTGTCCCGTACGATCGCCCTGTTGACATTCTTCATGAGTTCGCCCAGCGGCTGTATATAGTCGGTGTTGAACTCAAGCACTTCCGAGGCGATGTCGGCGCTGGCGAGCCTCGCGATCTCCTTCGCTCGCCGGGTGGCATTGGCCTGTGCGGTTCTCTCGCCCATCCTAGCGGTAGCGGTTGATGTTATGAGATCGCGCAAGGCGTTGGGCGGCAGGTCCACCGCCAAGCGAAGACGCTCGAGCATGTCCCGGTGGCCTCGCTGTCGCAACTGCGCTTCCAAGCCGTCGCGCAGCTTGCGGAGTAGGGAGCTCGCCTCGCTTATTGCGGTTTCAGACGTCAGGATCGACCGGAACTCCGTGTCCAAGTTCGCGACGTCGAGCCCACGCGCCGGCAATGCCTCAAGGGATGCCCTAATCTCCCACTGGCGCTCAAGGAGTCGGTCCGAGCGAGCGGTCATCGCCTCCCTTCGCTCGCGCAGCGCAGCCACTCGGATAGCCTGGTTGCGTGCCGCGTTGCGCGCGGCTTCAAATCTTTGCTGCGCGAGCCGAAGGCGTTCGGTGGCTGACGAGGCTGCGGGGCCCAGTTCTGTACGCGTCGGCACTCCGTCCGGAAATATACGCGCCGCCCGTGCCCTCCAGGCGGCGGAGTCGCTCTCGATAGCGGCTGCCACGCTCGCACGTCGAGATACGAAGCCGTCCATGGTGCGGGCGGCCACGTTCCGGCGCTCTGCCAGGGCAACCTCGCCAGCCGTGCCGATATTGGCAGGGCTTGCTGCGAGCGTGTCGCGCCAACGCCGCCGGCGCTGTGCCTTCGTCCGCAGAGACGCGATGATCGCTTCTAGGGTGGACCGCAGGCGATGGGCTCCGTCAGCGCCCGTGAAATCGGATAGACCCAAATCCTCGCGCAACCGGTCGTTCGCTTCAGAGTTCGATCGCAGCTCGAACCGCAAGAAGCGCATCCGGGATTGGACGTCTAATGCGGCGCTCAACGCCCGCGCGGCATCCTCGGCCTCGGCGACGGCAGCACGATGTGCCTCCTCCTGTAGGAGCAGCGCCGGAGCGAACCGTTCCGCGGCGCTTACGGCTCGCGCCCGGAGTGCGTCCGGGCTTCTGAAGCGCGTGGCGCACACCGGACAGTCGCAGGCGTCGTCGGGGAGATTAGTGGCGATCACCGCCACCGCTGAGGTCGTGGCGTCCACTGCTTCGCTCAAGTTCCGCAAGACATCGCCTTGGAGCCGTGCCGCTGCGCTCCTGCTTGACGCTGCGGCCGTGGCCTCAACCACGACGGCGTCGATCCCTGGATGTGCGTCAACTAGGGCAGCCAAGTCGGCGCGCATCCCAGCTATCCCACGCTCCCGCTCTAGCCAGCGGTCGAGCAACTCAACCTTGGCTCTACCGGCTGCCAGATCCCGCTCGGCCGCGAATAGATCGGTTGCGATGTCGTCAGCCATCTGACGGACGCGCCGCGCATGTCGTACGCTACGTTCGATGGCCGCAAGCGCCTCCTCCGCGTCGGTGAGTTCCCGCTCGGCCACGGCTCTTTGCCTCTGCAGGCGGTCGAGGCCGTCAAGTCCCTGCCGCAATTCCTCAAGCAGCTCGCGCGACGCGCGCGACGCGTTCAACTCTGCGAGCGCAGCCTCCTGGGACTTGAGCAGCGTTCCCGCCTTAGAGTTGGCATGCTCCGCGGCAACGCCCGCGTCGTTCGCCTCACGGATTGCCTCGCCGACGGCGGCCGTCGTCTCGGCGAGCAAGGCCTCCTGTCGTGCCCGCTCCTCTTGGAGAAGCCTTGCGCCCGACACAGCCTCGCGCCGCTCTCGCACGGCCCGGGCAGCTTCCTCGATTGCCTCACCAAGGGCAGTCACGTCGGCCGATGCAGGCGCCAAGACGAGGTCGGTGAGCAGGCCACGGCGCAGCAAACCAACGATCCGCCGGGCCAACTCGAGGGCGTCCGGGTGTTCCAACGCCCCGGCAACCCGCGCCGCCTCGAACGACTCAGCCTCCCGCTCCAACTGCACCCGTAGTTCGGCCGCCTCGGCGTCTAAAGCCGTGATCCGCCTGCTGAAGGCGCGAGCGGCGGAGCTCGTGCCCTTCCCGTGGAGCGCGCTCCCGAACGCGTCGAGGTCTGCGCTCTGGGCTGCCTCCTTGAGCATCTCGAACTTCTCGTCCGCGGCTCGATGGGTTAGGCGCGACAGCGTCGACTGGCCAAGGAAGTGCGTTAGAAGCAAATACCGGTCGATCGACGTGATCGGCCGCGTCCAAACGGGGGACCGCAGGAATTCCGCGACGTTCGGGACGGTGCCTGCGGTGTCGGTATGCTTGGCCTGGGCGGACGCCAGCCGCCGCTCCATGCGAGAGCCGTCCGAAAATACCATAGCCGCCGAGGTCGGGCCAGGCTCGGTCCGCCAGCGGCAAAGGTAGGAGCCGAATTTCTCGTAGCCGTGCGCGTGCCGGAAGTGGTCGATGCCGTTAGTCAGCGTCCACTCAAGCGCGTCGAAAAGAGAGGATTTCCCCAGGCCGTTGCTGCCGTGAACAATCAGTACTCCCGGCTCGGACGGGAGGTCGACGCTGAGATGCGCAAAGCTCCGAAATTCTGAAAGCTCCACGCGCGTCAGTAGCAGTTCGTCGGACATCGTGATCAGCCTCCGCCCGTCAACGCGGCGACCATCGCCTCAGGATCCTGCTTCAGAGTGTTGACCGCCTCGACCCAACGGTTGGCCTCCGCGGCGGACAGTCCGTGCTTCGTTAACGCGCGCTGCGCCAGCCCTTGGTTGTTGTCCAGGGGCGCATTCAGCTTCTCGTCGGTCTGGGCCCAAGGCATCGCCATGAAAGTCCTCGCCAGAAAATCATCGTAGCTTGCGTCGATGCCCGCCGCGTCCGGGATCCAAACAATCTTGCGGCACACGGCTTCGTCTCTCTCCGCCAGGTCGACCGCACTCCGCCAATCCTCCCCGGCAGCGGGACTGACGGCGCACAGGAGCAAGTGCGCGTTTATGACTTCTCCCGGGCGCATGTACGACCGTGCGATGACCATCTGGCTGTGCAGCCCGCGCAGCGAAGACCTCATTCCGCGGGTGTCGCCGAGAACCACGGGCGCGACGATCGCGGGATAGTCGCCGAGCCTAAGCCCGTAAGCCTCTGTCGGAAGCTCGGCCGGTCCCGCGTCGGCTCTCCCGCGAAAGTTCGGCCGGGTGAAATCGGGCGCCGGCGACGCCTCCCACCCAAGCGATACCGCCGACGCGGTGAGGCGATCCAGGAGGTTGCGGGCGTTCAACGGGGTATCCCCGTGAGTTCGGCGTCCTGCCTATCGCGCCATGCCGAGAACTCCTCGGCGACCGCCGCCGTCCAGGCTTCAAGATCGCCGGCCAAGGCGGCGCGCCACTTGCGGTTGTTCTGGATGATTGCCGGGCTGACACGCCGCGCGGCGATGATGGCGGTGCTCCTGGAGCCGCCGTCCATCACCCGACCCGCTGGGTTCCGGACTTCTACCTCGCTGCTAGCCGAGAGTATGAGGGCGTCGGCGCCCCAGTCGTCCGGCTCCGAAAAGTTTTCCAGCGGCTCGTTGCCGACCCCAACGCAACCGGTGCCGAGGGCTATCGCGCCCGCGCCGAACCTAAGATTCCCCCCGGTCCCAGAGTAGGGAACAAGGGCCTCGGAGCAATGGGCCGCCGCGGCCAGGAGCACCGCGTTCGCAAGGCGCGCCAGGGCCGCCCTGTCTCCGTCCCAAGGTCGTGGCGCTTCTTGCTCAACATTGGCCAGCCATCTCAGGAAATCGTAGCGCAGACCCGATTGAGCGTTCAGCTGCGCGCGCCACCGGCTCCACGTTGCTGCCACCTCCACCAGGACCTCCTTGGAAATCATCCCAATCGACGGGCTCTTACCGCTCGTGACGGCTTGCTCCAAGCCGTCGTCCAGCGCTCGCATGAGACTGTCGTCTACGTTTGCGGCCACGCCGGCAAGATGAAGCGCCCTCGCAGGGCGCACCGATGACGGAGCGGGCGCCGGGACGATTCCCGGCAGCAACTCTGCCCACCCGGCAAGCACGTCGGAATGTGCGCACAATTCGACACGGCCGCCGCTGCACCGCGCCAACCGGACGAGGTTGCTCGCCTCCGCGATGCGCGACGGCGGCACGTGCATGTGGACCGTCGTACGCAAGGGAAGCAGCTCGCATTTGGTAGCCACCTCAAGGAGCGTTTTGTCTCCCCTCTCCGCGACCACGTGCGTCGCGGCGTCCTCGACCACTTCGATCACGCGCTTGCGCCTCTCGGCGTCATTGAGCAGCTGTGGTCTAAGAGCAAACTCCGTCGCCTTCTCGATCCGCAGTCGTTCGAACAGATCGTAGCAGTCCGGCGTCAGCGCCGGCGGCTCCGCGAGGTCAGGATGAGCAGCCAGGAGGGTCGCGAGATGGCTCTTGTAGGCGGACAGGAGGTCCGCCGCGGGCCCGTAGCGGCGGTCTGTATCAGGCCCATGCCGCATGATGGCGTGCTTATAGGACACGTCGACCGCCTTTCCATCTGCGGTGATGCCGGACAGCCTGAGCGCTCCGGCCGTTCCCGTCACTTCGGAAACGAGGCCGGAAGTCCGCTTCACCGCAATTCCCTCAAGCCTCGCGGCTTCGAGGACCGCGCAAGCCATGCAGTGGTTCAGCGGCGCCGCCCTGCCTGCGGCGAAGAGGGGCCCATGCGAGTTCAGCGTCACCGCCCTATCCCTCCGGAGGCGGCGCCGCAAGTCGTCGAGAACCCCGTGCAGGGACAGAGTGGGGAGCAGCTTGGCCCGGAGGTCCGGCTCCACGTCAAAGCCGGCAGGGGCACCGTTGAACACCTGCTCGGCAACCATCCGCAGCTCGTCGCCGGCGAAGAAGCCTAAAAAGCGACGCGTGAAGCCGACATGCTCGAACCGGTCGACGAGCAAGTTGAGGGCCTCGGTAAGCGCGCCGTCGCCGTTGCCACTGACGATATATGTCGCGCCGGCTTCCGGCTCTGTGGCGGCGGTGCCCACGGACTTAGGGCGCCAGTAATCCTCGGGCACGGCAACGCCGCACGGCCGCTCGTCACCAAAACCCATAGCGAGCACGACATGGGCATACTGCCGGTCTTCGAGAGCATCCCCACCTTTGAAGGACAAACGCCATCCACCGGGCGAGCTGGCGATCCGGGCCAGCTTATGGCCAAATGCCACCTGGAGTTGAGCCAAGGACGACAGCAACCGGCGGAAGTCGGCGCGGACCGCGACACAGACCTCGTCGGCGCTTCCAGCCAGCCAGTCGAGGACCGGCAATCCCGCCCGGTCGTCTAGAGAGCCGAGTTTTGGCCACTCGTAAATGTGTGGGTGGAGAAGTCGGTCCGACGCGCTCTGCAGCTGGAGGATGTCCGCGGCCGCGTCGTATAAGGTCACCTCTTTTCCCAAGAGCGCGAGGGCTACGGCCATGGTGGCTCCGGCCGCGCCGCCGCCCAAAACCGCCGTCCTCTGTCCAGGCTTCACGACGTCGAGCGTTTGCATCGCATGGGCAAGCCGGAGCGCCCTCGCTTGCTGCGAGAAGAAGGTGATCCTGCGATTGTAGGGCCCGATAATATACAATCCAGCGTCCGCCGGATTGCAGGCACTTGCCAAAATTTCTTCGGGAGTGAGCGGCTTGTGTGTCATGAGCGGACTGCGGACGCGCGTCGCGTGACCTAATTGACGGGCGCGCTTCAGCTATTGTTTGTCTCCCTTAGCCGTCAAGCTCGAACGGCACCGGTGGCCGCCTATTCATGCCCAACCAGAGCCGCGAACACAATGAGAAGTCTTTCGGCCGTGGATGCCGCACGACGAAATGGTGGGCTGTTTGAGGTGCGACATCGAACCATGTGGCCGCGGGCCAGCGGTATTGATGCAAGTGGCCTGGATCATGTCCGCTTTCCGGAAACTGCCCCAAGCGCCTGAACGTCCAAGATGAGGCGCGGTGCGGTCGCCCAGACGGGTCTGATAGTCTGCCGCCGCTAGGCGAACCTGTTCCGGTCGAAGCGGGCCATAACTTCGTCGACGCTGTAGGCCTCGGCTTCCAGCAAGGCTTCGAAAAGCTCAATGCCCTCCCTCGCCGCAGGCGTCCTCTGGAGTGCCGTGGCGATCTCGAACATGTCGCTGGCCGATGTAGCCCAGGAGGTTCTGGCATCACCAAGCTGATTGCCGACGCCTCGCACAATATTCAAGGCCACGCGGGCGACCAGTGCTGTATCCACCCCGTCCCGCAGCATCTCCTTGAGCACGTCGGGCAGGAAGTGCGAGTTGGCCGCACACAGCGCGGGCCAAGCGGCAGCTACCTGAATTACGCGCACGGTGGCGGCGTCCCAGGCTTTGCCGCGGGCCCGCGGGAAGATGCGGCTCACGGCCACGATCACCTGCTTGTCCGCCAGCGCCGAGAGACGCTCGATCATCGAGGTCGCCCCCTCGCGGTAACGAGGGTCCTCCCAGGTCGCCTCGGCCGTGTAGGCCAGGCCAAGCCGGAAAGCTCCATGGCTCTCCGATTGGGCATCCTGCAGGGCGGCCGTTATCAGCCCTGCCGCCCACCCATCATCCAGGTGGGTGAGCCATCGCAGGGCGACCAGTTCGCCCGCGACCTGCGGCCCATGCTTCCATGTCCCTTCCATCCAGCGCCGCACCACTTTCCGCACGATACCTTCTGGGAGCCAGGTGTGAGTCCAGGCCAACACCCGGGCACCCGCCACGCTGTCGGCGAGCCAGCGCCTGTCTTCCAGAAGGCTGTCGAGGAGAGCCGAGGAGCGCGCGTGGTCGGCGTGCACCAGGAAGCGGAGGTCGTCAGCCAAGGCTTCCCAGACGGCAGAATCCTCGGGACAGGCAGCGTGCTCCTCAAGGCTGTCCAGCCAAGCGTCGGCCGCTGCCGGTTCCCTGAGCAGTAGCCCGAGCTCCAGGGCCAGCAGGACGGGGTAGTTGCCGCCCGGCAGCACCCGCATGCCAAGGCCGTCCCAGAGGATGGGCCGGACATGCTCGTCCGTCGGATCCCGGCGCTCTTCGGACTTGTCAGACTGCGCGGCGTAGTTAACCAGCCATCCGCGAAGCATGGTGCACGTCGCGTCGTCGAGCCCGTGCAGCGGTCGCGCCGCCCTGGTCAGGGCATAAGCCGCAGCATGCCGGAACGAGGCCGAGGCGTAGCCGCGCCCGTGCAGGGAGCCCACGAGCGCCACCACGTCCTGGGGAGGCAGGAGGCTCCCCTCTGAGAACGCCGAGAGGGCCTCGGCCGCGGGCCGCTCAAGCTTTCCTGCGGGGAGTTGGCTGATGATGCGGAGCGCGCGCGCCGGGTCGACCCTGGCGAACTCCCCGAATGCCCGTGATGCATCAATGCTCCTGCCGCGGCTCGGCTCGAGCACGCTGCCCCATTCGCTGCTGTCCGGATGCAGGTCCAGGAAGCGCAGAATGTCCTCGTCCCTGGCCTTCGACATGGCAGTCCCGGACATCTGCACGTTTCGCCCATACACTGCTCGGATGCCGCGTCTCGGAGCGGGAACCCCAATCGCCCGCACCTCCTCCTCGATGAACCGTTCAAGCTCCTTCGAGCGAGCTGCTTCAGGGATGGCGAGCAGCAACCACAGCCTGAGCTCTCGGTCCCATCGGACGAAGTCACGGCGTGTTGCTGGCTCGAAGCTGCTATCGTCGCGCTGGACCGCGAGCGCCTGGATGGCCGCGGCGAGCTGCTGGATGCTCGAGTGGTCGAGATGGCCAGCAGCGGCGGCGATCAGCCGCAGCGTGACGTGGTCGCTGTCGCTGTGGTCACCGAGGCGGAAGCGGCGCACATCTCCCAGCAGATAGTCGAGCACCGTACGGGGCTGATGCGTGGCAACCGCGACGTAGCCCTCCGCAAGCAGGGCGTGCAGCACGGCCAAGTCGGTATCGGCTTCTGCGACGGCGAATTGGAGGAAGGCGGCCGGCTCCGCCGCAGCCCACGCGGCAACGATCCTGGCGTAGGCTATGCCGAATCGGCCCGCTGCTCCGGAATCATGCTCTCCGTAGGTCATGAGCATGCTTCCACCATCGAGCCGATAGGCGTCGGGGTGGTAGGGGTCGAGGGCAAGATGCTCCGCGACGCGAGCGACCCAAGGCCAGAGTACTTGCACGAACGCGCCGGGCGCCCGCAGCATGATCTCGGACAGGCCGTGGAGGCCGTTGGATTGGTGGAGGAAGGTCTTCATCGCCTTGTCAGGCGGCGGCTGCGTCAAGGCCTCCGCCTGCACGGCTTCTAACCTTCGCAGGATGAACCCTGCGACGTCCTCGCCCGGGAGCTGCCGCATCTTCCCTGCCAAGTGGACGACGGAGAAAGTGTCCATAAGCGGCATCATGACCGTGGCTACGTTGAGGGCCGCAGCCGTCCAGTCCTTGAGGTCGTCCAGCACGTGCATCACCTGACGGTGACGGCCCGGATCCATCCAGCAGCGCTGCATGAGGCTGATGACCGTCGAGGCCTCCTCGTTTACCATGAAGCGTAGCAGGGTTGCCGCAGCCCAGCCTGTATCCCCGGGGTCCGCTATTAGGCCGGGCATGCGGGGCAGCAGGCGACGGAACCATCCTTTGCTCCCTATCATGGCCCGCAGCGTGCGCGCTGCTTCGGACGGGTCTGCCAGCAGCGGCAAGAGGCGGCGCACCTCTTGGTCGCTAGGGTCCTGCTGCCGTCCCATCAGATTGCGGAGAAGGCTTCGGAGATGAGGCCGCACTCCTTCGGCGCTCCAGACCTTCTGCACCTCCCGTTCGTATGCGGTGCGGTCGGACGCGCGGAGGTAGGAGAGCGCGCTCCAGACCGTCGGGCGTGTGAATATCGTGCCCTGACGCGCCAGGGCATACCCCGCCACGCTCTCGCCTGTCGCCACGAAGGCACGCGCACGGACGAAGTCGAACAGGGTCTGGTGCCGGAAGCCGAGCCGGGAACCCTCCCGATGCAAGAAGCCCGCCGCCTCCATGCGGTCGACTGCGGCAGCCTGCGCATCGAACTTGGCGGCGGGAACCCAGAGGTCCTCCTCCTCGCCCATGGCGCGGGCCACTGCGTAGAGCGCGGCCGCGTCCTCCGTGCCTTCCGGTCCCGCCAGGACGCGCCTGCGGAAGACCTCCTCCAGCATGCCGTGGTAGCTGGTCATAGGCACGCTGGTGTCCACGTCTGCGAAATATCGCAGAAAGATTTCGAGATGCTGCGGCACGCGCAGCACGTCCTTGAACTCGGGGTGCCATCCCTCCGGTGAGAGGCCTCGGTCCTGCAGCACAGCTTCTATCTCAACCCAATCGACTGGCTGGAGCTTCAGCGCCTCGGCATCCAGGGTAGTCAGGCGGGCATCGTGGCGGAACTCGAACTCGCGGCAGGAGAGCACCACGGCCAAGCGCGGGCACCCGCGCACCTGGGCCACGAGCCGGAGGAGGGCGTTCAACCGCCCGCCATGCTGGTCCATGAGGTCGGCCAGCGCGTCCATCTGGTCGATGAGCAGGACTACGGGCTGGTCGGCTGCCAGCCGCCGCAGGCAGGCGTCGAGCGGCTCGGGCACGCCCAGGAACTCGTCGAGCTGCGCCAACGAGGCGACGTGCCGCGGAACGGCGTCCGCCTTGAGCGCGAGCAGGGCGAACCCTCGGCCGGCCAGGTCGTTGCCCAGCCTGGCGAGGACGGCCGATTTCCCTGCGCCGGGCGCACCGAGGATGACGAGCGGCTTCGGCGCGTCAGCGTTTACGTGCTCGGTGAGCACGTCAAGTTCGGGACGGGTGAACCACCGTCCCCCGGTCGTAGTCGGCCAGTTCAGCAGCAGCGACGAGGCGACTCCGAGCGTGCTCCGCAGCCTCGCCGCCGCGGCTGCGTCAAGCCCGGGTTCGTCCCGGGCTAGGTCGCTTCCGCGCCTGAGCAGTTCAGCAGGCTGCACCCTGCTGCCGGCCCTGGACGGATTGAACAGGACGGCATGGATATCGTCCACCTGCCGCGCCGTTCGCCCCTGGCTCGGCGCCACGTCAGGGAAATGCTTCTCGATGACCTCCGGGTGGTCGGCGACGAAGTGCCGAAGGTCCTCCCATCCCATGACATGCACCTCGAACAAGCCTCGCGGCCAGTGCTCTTCGGTGATGCGGCGAGCCTCGGCCTCCACCGCCGCGCTCTTCGGACCGCTGGTGGCCAGGGTCCAGGAGGAGAGAGGCGGCTCAAACATGAGGGCCTTCTTTACCTCGGCGCGGAGTTCCGCCTTTGTGACTCGACGCTCGTAGCCTGCATCCTTGCCCTTGCACTGTACCGCGGCCCATTGGCCGTCGGGAAGGCGACCCCAGACGTCAACGCCGTGCTGCGCTTCACCGCGCCGGCCGTTCTTCTGGGCCGATGGGTACCTCCAGACCGCACGGAACAGCGAGAGGCAGAGGTCTTCAAATTCCTCCCAGGAAACGGGCGGGGGGTGTTGGAACCGCTCGAAGGTCACCGTTCAAGAACTATCACACTAAGTTCTTCCCAGATGCTTGGTCATGGATGAATCTATCATGTTGGATAAGATCTGTAACTGCGGCCGACATGATATCCTTCAAGCACACACACTCGTCCATAGGTCGAGCATTATTTACCATTAGCCTGCTCTCCGGGCAGGATGCCGGGCTCCAGTTCCTGAGGGGTCGGGAGAGCGTTCATCAGCGTCGCCGGCAGCGCATCGGCCCCAATCAGACGGTAACGGGCAACTCCAATCGGTGCGTCGACGTGACGCAGTGCATACTCTACCACGACCCGGTTGTGCTCGCGGCAGAGGATCAGCCCGATGCTTGGATTGTCGCCCGGCTCACGATCGCGGTCGTCCAGCGCTGCAAGGTAGAAGTTCATCTTGCCCGCGTGCTCGGGCTGGAACGGGCCCGTCTTCAGGTCCACCGCAACGAGGCAGCGCAGCCGTCGCTGGTAGAACAGGAGATCGACGTAGAACTCCTGACCGCCGATCTCGAGGCGGTGCTGACTACCAATGAACGAGAACCCTTTCCCGAGTTCCAGCAGCAGATCCTTGACCCGGGCGATAAGAGCCCGCTCAAGATCGCGCTCGCGGGCAGCCGCCTGCAAAGTCAGGAAGTCGAACTGGTAAGGATCCTTGAGCATTTGTTGTGCGAGGTCAGAGGCTTCCGGAGGTAGGGCACGCTCGAAGTTGGTTACGGCGCGACCTTGGCGGTCACGCAGGCCGGTATCGATCTGCGTGGCCAGGACAGGACGGCTCCATCCATGTTCAAGGGCTGCTTCAGCGTACCAGAGGCGCGCAGCACCATCCTTGGCCCTGAGCAGCTCGATGTTCTGGCCCCAGGGCAATTTGCCAACGATCCGTTGGAGAATCTCCGGGTCTGGCCAGGCCTCTGCGAAAGCGCGCATATAGCGCAGGTTGACCGAGGAAAAGCCCCTTGCATCGGGGAACTCGGCACGCAGGTCTGCGGCAAGGCGGTCAACCACCTTGCTGCCCCAGCCATCCTGCGCCTGCCGGTCGAGGATGTCTCGACCGATGCGCCAGTAAAGCCCAATCAGCTCGCTGTTGACTGCGAGTGCCGCGCGGAGGCGAGTTTCGCGTATGCGGGTCTTCAGCTCGGTAAGCCAACCAGCGTAGCCAGTGGGTAGAGGGGCGGGAGTTCTCATTGCCGCGCTCTCATCGAGGTGGCCTGACCAGTTCGCGGGAGGAAGCTTTATCGAGCGCGTTCCCCACGGCCACAGCTACGAGCTCGTGTTGGTCAGGCATCGCCGTTCGCCTGGGCTCAGCTTCACACCCTCGGCTCTTCCCTGTCACTCCCACACCCTTCGCAGTCACACCGGTCGATAAGCAAGGTCGGGCCGAGCAGCAAGCCTGAGTGCCCTGCTTAGCCCGACGGCGATCATCGAGATTGGAAAGACGCTCGACGCATCATACCTCGGTCCCTTCGGACAGCGTGAGCGCGTCCTCGGCGTCCACGCCCAGGTAGCGTACCGTACTCTCAAGCTTGGTGTGGCCGAGCAGGATCTGCACCGCCCGTAGATTGCCGGTTCGCTTGTAGATCAAAGCCACCTTTGTGCGGCGTAGGCTGTGTGTGCCGTAGGCGGAACGGCCCAGCCCAATACCCTCGACCTAGTCACCCACCAAACGCGCATATTGCCGCGTGCTGATGTGATCGTTCGCATCCATCCGGCTGGGAAACACAAAGTCCTGCAGCCCGCCTCCGCGATGGGTTAGCCAAGCGATCAGGCTGTCCCGGGTCTGTTCGGTCAGCTCAAACTGCACCGGCTTCCCGGTCTTCTGCTGCACGATGGTCGCGCGGTGCCGGGCGGCGGCGTTGATAACGAGCTGGCCGATGCGCAGCTGCACAAGGTCACAACCGCGCAGCTTGCTGTCGATGGCAAGGTCGAACAGCGCCAGATCGCGGATGCGGCCCTCTCGTTGAAGTGTGAGGCGGATGGACCAGACCTGCTTGGGCTTGAGAGGCGGCTTGGGTCCGACGAAGGCGCCCTTGTTCCAGGGCACGACGGGTCGGATGGTCGGAGCTGCGGCTTTTGGCTTTGAGGGCTGCATGACGGTCTCCTGAACCGCGGAATGGCGGCAGGTGACTAATCATCGGAGCTCGTGACTGCGGCCCAGCCCTACGGTGGCAGAAGGCTGGAGCTATGTCCGCTTTCGGGAACGTGGCTCGAATGCCTGAATGGCCGAGATGTGGCGCAAAGCGGTCGCGCCGACATCTGCCTGACAGGATATGGCTGAGGGAGTATCAGACGGCCGCAACAAGGTCGGTTTTCGGGAAGTCCCCGCCCTTAAACAGCAGCGGCAGGTTGCGGGTCTTCGCGAGAGCGTAGGAGGCGCAGTCGCCGAGATTGAGCTCGGCGGGATGGCGTCTCTTGCCGTAGCGCAGGAAAGCCCCTCTCGCCGCCTCGGCCAGCCCTGCATCCTGCGCCACGACCTGCATTCCCGCCCGCGCGATCAGCGCATCGAGCTGCTCCCACGACGTCGCGTCTCCGCTGCGTCCGGCCAGCACCATGCTGGTCTCCAGCAGGCTGACTGAAGAGAGCACGCACTGTTCCGCTGCGGCGATGGCTTGCAGGAAGCGGTCTGCCTCCAGCTCGCGCCGCAGGATCGCAATCAGCGCCGAGCTGTCGACCACGATCACGCCGGCAGGCCATCCTCGTCGTAGAGATCAGCCTCGGTCAGCACCTCGCGGCCTTGCAGACGCTTGACGCTGCGCAAGCTGATGGCGCGAAGTTCCTCGAACAACGCGGCAGCATTGGGCCGTGCGGAAGGTCGCCGGCGTACGCCGTCCGGGATGAACTCCGCCCCGGCGTGCTCCAGAACCTGGCGCACTTCGTTCAGGGTGTTGCCGGCGACGCGTGTGCTACCCTGTGTCGCCTCAAGCCGGCGGATGGTCACGACGGAGACGTGGGCGCGACGAGCAACCTCGGCCTGGTCGAGCTGCAGCAGGGCGCGGGCGGCGCGGATCTGATCCGGGGTCACGTTCATGACCGGAAGATATCTCACAAGAACGCTTCCGTTCAAGCTTACTCTTGTCGTGTCTGCAGGATGCGCGACGGTTGTCGTTCTGACGCTGCTGCCCGCATGGGCGCACGTGCTGGCTGGTGATAAAGCCTGCGAAGCCGAATAGCAGCACCCTGCTTCTCACCCAACCTTCGTCCCCGCCCTACACCTGTGCCTGCAGAGCATCCTCCAGCCCGGCGATCCGGGCGAGGGCCGCCGCGAGCTCCTGCTCGCGTCCCCTGAGCCGCTGCTCCAGTTCCAGCCGCAGCCAAGGCGCGGCTGCGACAGATTTGTTCTCCGCCTCTCCCAGCGCGGCCGCGAGGGCATCGGTATCCACGGGCGGCTTCGGGCCTACCTCCGGGGCCTGCTCGCGTCGCGGCGGCGCACCCGAGCTGTCGAAGCTGCGGATGGCCGGGAACGCCACCTTCGCCAGCACCCCGTCGGAGGGCGCCCACACCCATCCCTCGCCGCGGGCGAGCCGGGGTAGGGCCGCGAGGATGCGCCTGCCCTCGGCGCGGTCCGCCTGTCCCTCGATCCATCGGCCGACGGCGGCGCGGTCCTGGCTGGAGGTAAGCTTCATCGAGACCAGCACGTCGGCCTGGCTCAGCACGTCCTTGTGCAGCACGGCCGGGCGCTGGGTGATCAGCCACGGCACGAAGCCCCGCACCCGGCCGCGGCGCACGACTTCCTCGATGCGGTCCAGCAGGTCGTGGCCGTCGGGCGGCACCCGCTGCGGCGCCCACAAATCCGCCTCGTCGAGCACCAGGTGCAGGGGCTGGGTGTTGCCCTCGTGCAGCGCCTCGGTGAACGCCGTCACGAAGGCCCGCCGCGCCGACGCACTGCCGAGGTCGGAGACGTCCACCACGCAGGCGAGCGCCCGGGTCGCGACCAGACGGCCGAGGGCGGCACCCTGACCAGGGGCAAGGGCGACGTCGGCATGGCGGCCGCCGAACACCACCACGGGGTGAGGCGCGGGCGCGAGGCCGTCTGCGGCGAGGCGCAGGCCCCACCACACCCCGAGCGGATCGACGATGCAGACGCGGGCGCCTGCCTCGACCAGATGCTCGACCATCCCCTTGGCAGCGTATGTCTTGCCCGACCCCGAGGTGCCCACGATGGCCAGGCGCTGCTCCAGCACCGCAGCCGGCAGTACGCCGGTGACGCGCCCGGAGTCGGACGCGCCGCCCGAACCAGGCGGCAGTTCCTCCCCGGCGGCCTTAGCCTGCGCCCTCACGCGGTGGGCCGCGAGGATGCGGCTGACGGTGGGCTCGCTCACCCCGTAGTGCCGGGCCATCTGCGCGGCGGTGCCGCGCCCGGACAGCACCTCGTCCACGAGGGCTGCCTGCTGCACCCCCGAGAGCTTCGGGCGGCGCCCGGGCCGAAGTCCCGTCACGCGAGGCGGGCGAGGGCCAACGCCGCTCCGCGACTCCGCCGCGCCGTCGTCCTGCCCGGTGCCGGCCATGTTGTGGAGCACCGCTGGAGCTTTCATATCGTGTCTTTCACAACCATCCGAGAAAAACCGGAATTCAGTCATTCATAGGTTTCATGATTTGCCCTATAAGCTTCCATATAAGGTATAATTGCGCAACATTTTTCTGTCGAGCCTTTGCGCTCATTTCCTCTTCTCTGTCCGATAAACTCGACTTCCGGTTACCCAAGCCTCCTCGACCACCCTTCCAGCCCGCCCGTGCTCCACCTTCCAGGTGCAAGCTAAGTGTTGTTATCTTGCACCCAGCAGAGTTTGAGGCGGACTTGGAGGCAACGGGCATGGCGACGATCGAGGGGACGGCAGAGGTGCTGGGCGACAAGCCTGCGCCGATCGAAACGGCGTTGGCTGTCACGCCACCGAGCGCAGTTGCCATCCTGCCTCCAGCCGCACCGGTCCAGGCCGAGACGGACGGGGCCATGATCCTGCTCTGGCTTGACGGACTGAGCCCACGGACGCGCCGTGCCTACGAGGCCGATCTCCGGGCCTTCCGCCGCCTGATCGACAGGCCGCTCCGGGCGGTCACGCTGCGTGACCTGCAATGCTACAAGGCGGCGCTGGCGATCGTGGACGAGGCGAGCGGCAGGCCGGTGCTCGCCAGCGCCACCCAGGCCCGCCGCCTGTCGTCGGTCAAGTCGCTCCTGACTGCGGCCCACGAGCTGGGATACCTTGCGCTCAACATCGGCTCGCGCGTGAAGCTGCCGCCGATCAAGCAGACCCTGGCCGAGCGCATCCTGTCCGACGAGGACGTGCGCGAGATGCTGTCCCTGGAGCGTGACCCACGGAACAAGGCGCTGCTGCGCCTGCTCTACATGGGCGGCCTGCGCATCGGCGAGGCATGCGGGCTCCGGGTCCGCGATCTTCAGCCCAGTAGCGACGCCTGCCAAGTTACCGTCTATGGCAAGGGCGGCAAGACCCGGGTGGTGCTGCTGACCCCTGGCATGTGGAAGGCGCTGGCCGTGCTGCGCGGCACCGACCCCGACGCCCCGCTGTTCCGCTCGCGCGAGCGCAAGACCGCCGGGCGGGCGATCGACGAGTACGTCCTGGACCCGTCGCAGGTACATCGCATCGTCAAGGCGGCCGCCAGGCGGGCCGGCCTGTCCGATGCTGTGTCGGCGCACTGGCTGCGCCACGCCCACGTCAGCCACGCCCTCGACGCCGGGGCACCGGCCCACCTGGTGCAGGCCACGGTCGGACACGCGAGCCTTGCTACGACTAGCCGGTATGCACACGCACGCCCAAGCGACAGCAGCGCCCGGTATCTGCGGGGATGAGCCAACGCCTGGCGGCACGTCACGCCAGGTGAATTGCTGCTGCGACCGGCTGCCAAGTCAGGGGAAGGAGCTGATAACGCGGAAGAGCAGCAGACCCGTGGGCGTGGTGGTGCCGATAGCCTGGGTGGGTTTTATGAAGTCTACGTCGAGGTTGCGGAACTCCTATGGCGCGGCGATCAGCGAGCCGAGAAAACGCGCGAAGCGGTCATGCTTCCAGACCAGCACGCAGTCGAGGCCTCGTTAAAGAACGCCTGCCTCTCGCATACACGCGATCACCGGGTTGAACAGCTCCCTGGGCAACAATCCTCCGACCTGCATCTTTGTCGAAAGCAGCGCGGCCACCTCGGGATTAAGCACCGAGGGCAGATCGGCGCGCGATGCCTCATCCACCAGCGCCGCGGCGCCTTCGCCGGTGGCACGCGCCACCAGCACCGGCACGAGCACGTCGGGCGGTGCGTAGCGTAGTGCCAGTGCCAGGTGTTCGCCCTGGATCACGAAGGTGGCGTTGCGTACTCCCGTACGAACATGGCTCCGCATGGCCGCGCGCTGCTCCTGCCGATGGGCCTGCCTGATCAGCGGGTTGCCCTCTGCGTCCTTGCGTTCGCGCTTCTGTTCGCTGCGGGTCATGCGCATCTCGCGCCGGAACAGGAATCGCTGCAGGCCCAGGTCCAGCCCGCCGAGCACGAGGAATAGCAGCACGGCCGCAACCAGTAGCGGCCCGAACAATGCGCGCGTCAGCGCCGGCACGCAGCCAAGCCCGCAGGCCGGAAGCTCCGCCAGCGGTCGCAGGGCCGAGCGCAGCAGGATTGCCGCCGTGACCCCAACCACCGCGAACTTGATCAGGGTCTTGAGCGCATCGACCATGTTGCGCAGCGCGAAGATGCGGCCGAACCCGGCCATGGGGTCGACGCGCTCCAGCTTCGGCGCCAAAGGCTCGGCAGAGACCACGAAGCCACCGTTGGCCACGAGCGCTGCTGCCAGCACGCACGCCAGCAGGAGCCCCAGCAGCGGCAGCACGAATCCTGCCGCCATCCAGGCGATGCGGGACAGCAACGCCGGCAGCGCCTCCTGCCAGGGCTGCACGACCAGCGTTGCGGCATCTTCCATCAAGGCGCGTGCGGACTCGAGCAGGGAGGGTCCGCGCAGGGCGATGTAGCCCAGCGCTGCAGCGGTGCCAGCCGCCGCGATGAAATCGCCGCCCCGGGCGAGCTGCCCTTTCCGGCGGGCATCCCGAAGTTTCTTGGCCGAGGCAGGAAGACTCTTCTCCTCGCTGCCGCCGTCGCTCACGGCCGGGAGCCGGGAAGTCCGGAGCTAGGCAGCGCGGCGCCAATCAGGTCGAGAGTGCCCGGCAGCAGAGCGAGATCCTGGCGGACGTAGGTCACCAAGAAGGCGCAGTACACCGGCAGGAACACGAAGAACACGAGGTTGCGCGCGGCGAGAGCGTGATCATCGACACGCAGCTGCGGTGCGGCCCGGCCGGCCAGGACCAGGGCGAAGTCCGCCAGCAGCATGGCCAGCACCACGGGCGCTGCAAGCCGCACGGCCTGGCGCAGCACCTGATCCAGAACGCCCAGCAGCAGCCCCGGCGTGGCGGCGCTCATCGCCGGCAGGCCTGACAGGGGCGGCCAGATGCGCCAGCTGCGGTAGAGCAGGTCGGCAAGCAGCTCGAGCCCGCCCGAGGCCACGAACAGCACCACGCCGACCAGCAGCAGGAAGGTGCCGGTGATCGAGACGTCCTCGAACCCCGCCGGGTCGTCGAGGCGGCCCTGCATGGCGCCGCGCTGCAGGTCGAGCAGGTCGCCGGCCACGTCCAATGCCCAGAATGGCACGCCAAGCAGCAGTCCAAGCGCCGCTCCCATGGCCGCTTCCTTGACCGCCAGCATCAACAGTGCCACGCCCGAGGGCGCCCCGGCGTCCAGCGCCTGGCCGAGCATCGGCAGCGCCGGCAGGCAGAGCGCGGTGGCGACGGCGCCGCGCAGCAGGCCCGTGACCTGGGCACGGGTGAACACCGGGTGGATCGAGACCAGCGCGAGCGGGCGGGCCAGGGCAAGCCCGTAGGCCAGCAGCCAGTGCCAGACCAGCGGCAGCAGCGTCTCCATCGTGGCGCTGGCGCCGTCGGGCATCCCTAGCGGGTCATCGTCGGGAAGCTGTCGAACAGCTGGCTCGCCTGCCGCACCAGCGGCACCGCCAGCATCGGGCCGCCGAGCGCCAGCACCAGGATGACGGCCAGCAGCTTGAACGTCATCGGCAGCGACTGGTCCTGCACCTGGGTCACGGCCTGCAGGATGCCCACGACCAGCCCCACCGCCATGGCGGCCAGCAGTGGCGGCAGCGCCATGTACAGCACCAGCTCCAGGGTGGCCTGAAGCTGCGAGAGCAGCGCGTCGTGTCCCACCACCGCTAGACCGCGTAGCCGAGAACGAGGCCGTGCATCAGCCTGGTCCAGCCGGAGATCGCGACGAACAGAAACAGCTTGAGCGGCACCGAGATGGTGGTGGGCGAGACCGAGGACATGCCCATGGCGAGCAGCACCGCGGTCACCACCAGGTCCACGGTGATGAACGGCAGGTAGAGCAGGAAGCCCGCCTCGAAGGCGCGCTGCAGCTCCGACAGCACGAAGGCGGGCACCACCACCAGCAGGTCCTCGGGCGTGGCGTGCAGCCCGGACTCGGCGCTCCAGACCCGCGTGGTGGCGGCGGCGAAGAACTCGCGCTCGCCCGGGCTGGTGAAGCGCAGCATGAACGCCTTGACCGGCACCTCGGCCCGCCGCGCCGCGTCGAGGAAGTCGGACACCGAGCTGTAGCTGCCGTCCGGCTGCACCGCGGCGGCATAGGCACCGACGGCCACGGGCGCCATCACGTAGGCGCTGAGCAGCAGGGCGATGCCGTAGAGCACGAGGTTGGGCGGCGTCTGCTGGATGCCCAGCGCGTTGCGCAGCAGGAACAGGATCACCGAGATCTTGATGAAGCTGGTCATGGTCACCGCCACGAAGGTGACGAGGCCCAGCGCGGTGATCGCCACCAGGATGGCGGCGAGGTTCGGCGCGGCGAGGCTACCCACGACCGAGGATCCTCAGCACGCGCACGCCGGCGCGCCCCTCGACCTCCACCAGCTCGCCGGTGCCGATGCAGCGACCGCCCACCGTGAGGCGCACGGGCGCGTCCGCAGGTCCCGGCAGCTCCAGCACCGACCCCGCACCCAGCCGCCGGAGCTCGCCCAGCGGCATCTCCAGCCTGCCGAGGTCGAAGCACAGCGTGACTGGGATCTCGTCCTCCCGCATGGCCTCGCCGTCAGGGGCGTCGTGCCCCGCCGTATCGTTCTTTCCCAACCAGCCCTCCCGTTCCGCGTCATTGGTCGTGGGGGCAGCCTCCAGCCTCCAGCCACGGCCGTTCCACTCCGCCGTGGCCAGGAGGTGTTCCGCGACCGCCAGCCTGCCCCGTGCGCGACGACCGCCGCTTCGCTCCAGCAGCACTGCGTCGCCTGCCTGCAGGCTGCGCAGCACGCCCAGGGGCAGGCTCGTGGTGCCGAGGCGCAGCGTAGCGGCGAGCGTCACCTCCTCGCACGGCTGCGGAGCGGCGGCCCAGTGGCAAAGCAGCGTGTCCAACGTCGCGGCAGGCGCTGACAACGCCAGCGCCCAGCCCTGGCCGAACGCGTCCAGCAGCAGAGAACGCGCCTGCACCCCGGGTGGCCCTACCTGGCGAGCCACGGCCAGCACCAAGACCTGCGTATCCAGACAGCTCAGCAACGGATCGAGCGCCAGCTCGACGAGGAGGGGCAGCAGGTCTGGCGGAGGATCCCGTTCGGTCGGCAGCATCCCCAGCACCGCATCGAGCAGTGCGGAGGGACAATGCAACGAAGCCGCCACGCCGGAGAGCGTCAGATCCAGCTGGCACCATGCAGCCTCGACCGCGGGCCGGCCAACCTTGTCGTGCAGCACCCAGCCATTGCCCAAAGTGAGCGCCACGCGCGGCGGGCACAGGCGGTTCTGCTGCGCCACCATCTCTCGGGTGAACGAGGGAAGCAATCGGCGGTGGACAGTATCCATGGTCATGGCCTGTTCACGCCCTTGCCTGCAAGGTCGTCCTCTGATGTCGCTTCCTCCGCGCGCAGCAGGCTGCGCTGGAGACGCGCTGCACAGCGGTTCGCGAGCTGCTCGCGGCGCGCCTTCGATGTGGCTTGCACCATCGCAGCCCCGGCAGCCGCGGCGGCGTGCCGCGAAGCCCATACCAGGAGCTGCTCCGCCTCGGTTACGGCTTCGCCGAGACGACGAACCTCGTCCCGCTCCGCCGCTTCAGCATCACGCAACATGGTGAGCAATGTCGACGACAGCTGGAGGCCAACTACCGCGTCCCAGCGCCCACGCGCCGAGCCTGTGACAGCCTGGGCCGCGTCGTGCCGCCGCCGCACGGCCGCGTCCAAGGCCTGCTGCGCCCCCTCGCGTGCCGCCGCGGCATCTGCAGCCTCCGTCCGTGCCCGCTGCTCACGTGCCTGCTGGATACGCAGCAGCCGTGCGGACTGGACGGCCTCTATGCCAGCCTGGCCAGCCACGCGGCGGTCTGCGCAAAGGAGCTTGCCTCGCGGGCATCCTGGCGAAGGAAGGCGCGCACCGCGTCGATGCGCGCCAGCGCCTCGTCGTCGCGCGCGTTGGCTCCGGCCTTGTATTCCCCGACCTGCACCAGGAACTCGATCTCGGCGTGGCGGTGCAGAAGCTCGCGCACGTGCGCCGCCTGGGCGCGATGGGATGGAACCGTGACCAGGTCCATCACCCGGCTGCGGCTCGCCAGCACGTCGATGGCGGGAAAATGTCCGCGTGCGGCCAGGGCAGGCGCAAGCACGATGTGCCCGTCGAGAATGCCGCGGGTCTCCTCCGCGATCGGGTCGCCGCTGCCATCACCCTCCACCAGCACGGTGTAGAATGCGGTGATCGAGCCGCGCTCGCCCGGGCCTGCCCGTTCCAGGAGGCGCGGCAGCTCCGTCAGGACCGAGGGCGGGAAGCCGCGCCGCGCCGGCGGCTCGCCGGCGGCAAGTCCGACCTCGCGCAGCGCCCGCGCGTAGCGGGTGACGCTGTCGACGACCAGCAGGACGCGCTGGCCACGGTCGCGGAACCACTCGGCGATGGCGGTAGCAGTGGCTGCGGCCTTGATACGCTCGAGCGCGGGGCGGTCGGAGGTGGCGACCACGAGCACCGAGCGGGCGCGCCCGGCCGCGTCGAGCTGGTGCTCCACGAACTCGCGCACTTCGCGGCCTCGCTCGCCCACGAGCGCCACCACCACCACATCCGCAACCGTGCCCCGGACCAGCTGGCCGAGCAGGGTGGATTTCCCCCCGCCAGGCTCGCCGTAGATACCCACGCGTTGTCCCTCGCCGCAGGTCAGGAGGCCGTCAATCGCCCTCACGCCCGTCGCCAGCGGCCGTGAGACCCTGGCGCGGCGCAGCGCGTGCGGCGGCTCGGCATGGCAGGCGCGGCGTTCCATGCCCGTTGGCAGAGGGCCGCGCTCCGCCTCGTCCAGGAGCAACCCCAGCCCGTCCAGTACCCGACCGAGCAGGGCCTCGCCGACCGCGACGCTCAGTGCGGCGCCAGTCCGCACCACGGCGCAACCAGCGCCGAGGCCGCGTGTGTCGCCAATGGGGGCCAGAACCGCCTCATCCCCGTCCAGCCCCACGATCTCGGCCAGCAACGCGGGCCGGCCCGCCTCCTCCAGCCGGCACATCTCGCCCAGCCGTGCATCGGGCAGCACCGCGCGCACCAGGCTGCCGATCGCGCGCACCACCCGTCCGTGCACGGGCCTCGCCGTGGCCAGGCGCAGGGATTGGCCGAGTGCGGCGAGGCGAGTGTCTACGGTTTCCGTAGATGCCAACCCGGAGTTCACCTCGACGCTCCCGGGCCGGCGCTTGCAGCCATCAGCGCACGCAGCTGCTGCAACGGCCCTAGTTCCGCGCGTCCGCTCGGATGCAGCAGCACGCATTCGTCGGGTCCGAGAGAAGCATCCTCGCTTACCTCCACACCAGTCTCCGCAAGCGAGGCACGCAAGGCCGCGGCCGTGGCCGGAGGCGCACGCAGCGTCAGGCGCGATGCATCGCGGTGCTCGGAAAGCGCCGTGTGGGCCAGGGCCAGGGCACGGGCGTCGCGCGGCAGGTCCGTGACCAGCCGGTGGGCGATGGCAAAGGCAAGCTCGACCAGCTCGGCCTCGCGCGCCGCCAGGAAGTCGTTCGCCGTCACCGAGGCGGACGCCAGCAGCGCCGCCGCCTCGGCCAGTCCGCGAGCACGGGCAGACCGCCTCAGGCCTTCCGCCTCCGCCTCGGCCCGCGCCTGCAGGCGCGCTGCCGCCTCGACGGCCGAGGTCCGGATGGCGTTCGCTTCCCGCAGCGCCAGCAGCGCCGGCGCGCGCACCACGAAGGCGGATCTCGCCGGCCCGGCGTCAGACATCCTCGCCTCCCAAGGCGTCCACGATGCGTGCGCCCAGGGCTGCCTCCTCCCCTTCCGCCGACGCGCCTGGCGGGACCAGCAGCCGCACGCGCATGCCGATTGCCGAAGGTTGCCGGTCGCACCAGGCGTGCAGGCAGCGCAGGCCGTCACGCGCCGCCAGATTCGCCAGCGGGGCGCCTACGGAAGGATCCGGGCCGCCAGCCGCCAACTCGCGCCAGCGAAGCGCAGCGCCGCGCGCGCCAGGCCCCAGGTTGGCCGCAAGGGTGCGTAGCGACAGGCCGTCGATCAGGCTCAGCACGGCACGTGCATGGCGCACTGCTCCGGCATGCAGGGACAACTCCCTGAGTGCCGCTGTATCCATTGCCAGCAGGCGGGCCTGCGTGGACGTCATGGTCGTGGATGGCGGGCCAAGCCGGGACGCGGCCAACTGCTCGACACGCAGGGCCGTGCGGTGGCAGCCGCGCAGCCGGTCGGCAAGCGGCGGCTGCAATTCCAGCAACAGGCCCAGGGCCGTTGCAGGTGTCTTCCGCAGGCGCAATGCGTCAGACATCGCAGGCTGCGCACCGTTCATTCCGCGGCTTCCGGCACAAGCCCACGGCGACGCGGGCGTACAAGCCGCAGGCGTGCCCTCGCCATCCAGGCCGCAACCAGCAATGCCGCGCCTCCCGCGCCGAGGCCGACGCCGACTGCCAGCTCGCCATCCTGCGAGGTGGCCGTCGATGCGGGCAGCGGAGAAGGCGCGGGCAAGGCGGCAGGGACCATGACCACGGACACCTTGTCGTAGCTCAGCCCCTCGACGCTGTTCGCCACCAGCTGCTTGATCTGCGGCACCAGCCGCTCGACGGTGCTGCTTGCATCGTAGCGAACGAAGACGGAGGCGGATGAGGGTGTCGGGTCGCGGTTCAGCAGGTCGTTGTTCGGCAGCACGACCTGCACGCGTGCCGTCAGCACCCCGTCGATGTCGGAGATGGTGCGCGACAGTTCCTGCCCCAGCGCCCAGAGGAAACGCGCGCGTTCCTGCATCGGCGAGGCGATAAGGCCGCTCGGCTGGAAGACATCCCCCATGCTCTCGAACGTCTTGCGCGGGAACCCTGCCTCGTGCAGCAGCCCTACTGCGCTGGCGAACTGGGTTTTCTCCACGCTCAGCGTGTCGCGGCCGTCCTTCTGCCTGGTCTTTTCGGCGGAGATGTCATGGCGCTGCAGCAGGGCCACCATCTCGTTCGCCTCGTTTTCGGCAACGTTGGTGAGCATCTCCGTCTGGCAACCCGCCAGCAGCGGCAACACGAGGACCAGGAGCTTGCCGTTTGCCCACAATATTCCCGGCATCACTGGCCTTTGAGCAGCGTGTTGAAGATCTTGGTGCTCTCTGTGGAGCCGCGGCTGGCCAGCGTGGTCTCGATTGCGAAGGTGTAGACGCCTTGAAGCTGGTTCATGGCATCACCGGACAGCGTGCTCGCACCACCATTGTCGGCGCTTCCGTGTCCGCCTGCGACGGGTTGTGCATGGTCCATGGGAGCAGGCTTCTGCCAGCCCTGGAGATGCTCGGAGAGTACCTGAAGTCTTTGCGTGAGGTCCTGGCCGGTGGCCTGCGCGATCGATGCGCGCGAAGCCTGCACCTCCTGCATGTGCGACACCTCCTGGGCGAAATGCGCAGCATCGGATGCGGATGGCGCGGGAAGAGCCGAGGCGGAAGGGATAGCGACTTCCACGCTTGCAGTTGGAACGGCGGAACCGCCGATCCCCGCTACGGCAGCAATTGGACTCGGCACTGCTATACACTCCGGCCGCTCAGGGCTTTCATACTTATGCATTCGGGACGGACCCAATGTTATTTCAGCCCGTTCAAAAAATCCAGTAGTCGAGAACTCCTTCAATATGCAAGCTATTATGTCAGAACCCAGCGCACGGGGAAGCGACCGTTGCGATTCGAATGGGCCAGCGGAGCCCGAAACCGTTCCTCAATGACATTTCAGAAAAATTTTGCCGTTTAATTTTTCTGCTTGCAGCGTAAGGTACCTCCTGTTAGGCGTGTTTTATCTTAATTCTAACCAAACGGCTGCGGTGAAAGATAAAAATAGGCTGTGATAACAGACAAGCTGGCTCTACTACGAATACGAGTGGATGCCCTCCGACTGAAATCTTTGGGTCTGGCTTATGTTGTTTTATCAGTTGGTGCTCTGACTCTCTATAGCCCAGCATATGCAATAGCCAATGAAGATTGGACGCATGCGCCGTTCCAGTACGTTGCGGTGGACCAGAATCTTCGCGACGTACTGCACGAGCTGTCGATCGCTACCGCGACGCCGATCAAGGTATCGGACCTCGTGTCCGGGCAGGCTCATGGCCGGTGGTCGAACACGACCGCCGGAGAGTTCCTTAGTCAGCTGGCAAACACATATGCGCTGGAATGGTATTTTGACGGATCTCTGCTGTCGGTGAGTGCCTCGTCCGAAGACGAGACCAGACTTGTTCCACTGCATGGGGCAGGATTGGAAAAGGTGCGAGACGGGCTGATGACATCCGGCTTGATGGATACACGGTTCACCTTGCGTGCGGGACCCACACCTGATGTTGCGCTGGTTTCTGGGCCGCCGCGTTTCCTTGCTGTTGTGCAACAATCAGTGGATGCAATCGTCGCATCGGGCGCTTCTCTTCAAGCCATGCGCTCCGGAGTAGCCGCTTCCTCTCCGCAGCAAGAACTCACGATATTTCGTGGTTCCCACGTGTCAAACGTCGTGTTTCGCTAAGACAGGGAGAGATCAAGTGGGAGACCAGATTTCGAGTGTTTCAGGCGTGTCATCTGCTGGCGACACATCTGCGACAGGCACGGACGAAGCCACGTTAAACGAAGCGTTTCAGAACGCATTGTTGCAAGGTGAAATGTTCATAACTCAAAGCCTGGCTTCCGACACGATCGATGCACTGAATGATAGCAGCGGTGATCCAGATGCTGTCGCATAATCAAATGTCCAGACAAATAGTTTGGGTCTGTCTACAGATCGATTTGCTAGTCATCGAGTTTTGGCGGCGATGCAGTTCCCTGTGCGGATTCGTTCCAGCACGGACGCCTGGCCGACCCGTCAATCAGGCTGACAAAAGATGTCAGTCTGAGCCGCGGCCATCAAAAGCCGCAACCTGCGTTACACGTTACTCTTAGGAGCAGAATGATGTCCGGCAGCGTTTCCAGTGCCACCGATCCTTCCCTGACCGCAACCCCGTCCACTCCCATGACAACTGATGAGGCGATCCAAAGCATGAAGGAGGCCTTCTCGACCGCAATCACCACCAACGCCGAAATCACGACCATCAAGACGCAGCTCGGCGCCACGGAGACCGCGGCGCAGCAGCGTCCGAATATCGGCTGAGCCTGCAGGGGGCGTTTCTGCCGTCAAGCCGGGACGCCCCATCACGCCTCGTGGAACAGCTTACTGCCATGCAAAACATCGACCAGGGCTGCACTTTGACCGTGGAGAACGGGCCTCAGGCCGGCGCGTCGCTTTTGCTTAAGCCCGGGTCCAATCTCGTCGGCAGCGACCTGGACAGCGACATCGTGGTGACTGACGGCCTGATGGCCGCAGGACACTTCATGGTGGAGTGCGGCCCTGCCATCGTGCTCCGTGCCTTGGCTGCTGACGTACACCTGCAGGGCGGGAAGCGCCTTGGGCCTGGAGAGACGTATACCGCTTGCGGTCAGGTGCACCTTATGGCCGGTTCCACCAGGTTTCGCATGGACGCTCCGAAGAGTTCGGTCTCCTCAGTGTCCTTAGACTGGCGGTCGAGGCTTGCAGGCCCGGCCGCGATCGCCATTGCGGCAGTAGCGCTGCTGGTGATCCAGGTTCCTCGCGGCGACTCCAGCGTGTCTCCTCGCCCACCCTTGGACGGGACTGCCTCTCTCCGCGTCGCGAAGGTGGTGCCATCCGTGCCGACCTCGGCCGATCTCGTCGAGGCGTTATCCGGCCGGGTGCTTGCGGCGGGGCTTTCCGAGGTCCGTTCCGGCATCGGAGCAGACGGCGCCGTGGATGTATCCGGCAGCCTCTCACCCGGTCAGCAGGCCGCCTGGGCAGACATCAAGCACTGGTTCGACGATCGCTATGGCGGGCGGGCCGTGCTCGTGGACCATGTTGGAGTATCGATGCCGACGGCGCCACTGAGCGTGGCTGCGTTGCACCCTGGCGCGTCGCCGTTCGTGATCGACAGGACCGGACACAAGCTGTTCCCGGGATCGGAGCTGCCCGACGGCTGGCGGGTCGACTCCATCGAGCCGACCCGTGTCCTGGTTCGTCGTGGCGACCAGGTGCTGGCGGTGCGCTTTTGAGCCGAGTTCCCGCCGACGACGGGTCCGCTCCCGGGGCACCCCTGCACCGGCTGCTGTCGCATCTCTCGACACGGCAGGACCTGCTGCTCGTGGCACTGCTTGTGCTCACGGTGGCGATGATGATCCTGCCGGTGCCCACCCTGCTCGCCGACATCCTGATCGCGCTCAACATCGGCCTCTCGATGGTTCTGATGATGGTAGTCGTCTACATCCGCACCCCGGTCGAGTTCTCGACGCTGCCCGCAGTCATCCTGATCACCACCGCGTTCCGGCTGTCGCTGTCCATCACGACCTCGCGCATGGTGCTGGTGCAGGCCGACGCTGGCGACATCATCCGCACGTTTGGCGAGTTCGTCATCGCCGGCAACGTTCTGGTCGGGATGGTCGTCTACCTGATCATCACGATCGTGCAGTTCGTGGTGATCACCAAGGGTTCGGAGCGTGTCGCCGAGGTCGCGGCCAGATTCAGCCTGGACGCGCTGCCGGGACGGCAAATCAGCATCGACACCGACCTGAAGAACGGCGACATCGCGCAGGATGAAGCTCGCCGCCGGCGAACGCTCCTGCAGAAGGAAAGCCAACTCTACGGCGCGATGGACGGCGCCATGAAGTTCGTCAAGGGCGACGCCATCGCCAGCCTGATCGTCATCATCATCAATCTCCTGGGCGGCATCTCGATCGGTTGCCTCCAGCACGGGATGGCTTTCTCGGAAGCCGTCCGGACCTACTCACTTCTTGCCGTCGGGGATGGCCTGATCGCCCAGATCCCCGCACTGCTGATCTCCTTGACGGCCGGCGTGCTGGTCACCCGTGTCACAAGCGAGGCCGGCAGCAATCTTGGACACGACATCGTAGGGCAGCTGGCCTCTGAGCCTCGAACCTTGCAGGTCGCTGCGGTCGTGCTGGCTGCACTCTCCTTGGTGCCTGGCTTTCCAGCCGCCGTCTTTTTGTGCTTCTCGGCAATGCTCGCGGGCATTGCGTGGCTTTTAGTATCCCGTCGCAAAAGAGATGTGGCAGTTGTTTTTGCGGACGAAGCAGCAAAAGCTCGAACTCGTCCTTTGGCTGTGGCAGTAGTTTTACATATCGGAAACGGTTTGGAAGCACTTCGGCCAAAAATATCTCGTATGCTTGAGGTGGCCGGTGAGGACTTAGCCTCCCGCCTGGGTATTTCTATACCGCTAATGCGCTTGGCAGACGCTAATGTCACTGAGGTGCTCTCAAAGAATGCCTTTCGAATATGCGTTGATGCAGTTCCATCTTTTAGCGGTGAAGTAGCTCCTCAAAGTGTGTTTGTCGACGCTTCATCCGCGGAGATGGACAGCCTTGCCATAGCTTATAAAATTGTTCCCGGCCCTTTTGGCTCCGATAGCATCATGGTGGCCGCTGCAGAATATAAGATTTTGCAAAACACAAGACTGTCTGTAGTTGATGCGGTTGGATATGTCTGCCGATCTGCCGAAAAGGTTCTTCTTCTTCACGCTGGCAGGCTGATTGGTATTCAGGAGACCCAGAACCTACTCAGTAAGGCAGCAGCTAACTTTCCGGAACTGGTGCGAGAGGTCACCAAGGTATGCCCCCTTCCCAGAATGTCTGATGTCATGCGTCTGCTTGTAGAAGAGCAAGTGCCGCTCGTAAACTTTAGACAAGCGCTTGAAGCTGTCGCGGAATGGGCACCACGTGAGGCGACCACACAACCTTTGGTTGAGCAGGTCAGATCAGCACTAAAACGTCAAATATGCTATTCCGTCTGCAATTCAGATATGACTATAATAGCGTTAGGTTTAGAGGCTGATCTCGAGACAAGACTACGTCCTTTCCTACAGTCTACGCCACAAGGAATCCGGCTTGAAGTCAGCCAACTAGCTATCGAGGACATACTGAAAGCCGTTCACTCGTCTCATCGTGCAGGCAAAGACAATAGACTTGGAACAGTTGTTCTCACATCTCATGATCTCAGGCGACCGTTGTATATTTTACTTCGGATGACAGGCTTGGAGGCCAGAGTGATAGCTTACAACGAGATTGCTCCTGAATTCTTTGTAAAACTTATTGGCACAATACGTGCAAACGATGTTAGGCTTTTTCCTGAGAGTCTCGACCGTAAGCTCATCAAGCTGGCATCGTGAATTCTGACAGAGAGACCAGGACACCTGCTAGATTAAAGAATCTCTTGTAGCCTAACCCTTCTTCGCCAGTGACACAAGACGCCTACTTGAAAAGGATACAGCTATGTCTGGAACGACGAACGATATTAATCTTTACACGAGCGCTCCTTATATCCCTGCTCCACCTGACGACGGAGGCTTCAATTCAGGGTCTTCACCTTATAATAATAACATCCAGGGTCCGCCTACCGGCTCGCCGCCTGTTGTCGGAAGCGGGCCAGGTTATAAGACAGTACAAGGACCTTATGGGCAGGCAACGCTTTACCCAAGCGGGTTCTATTTTGATGCCTCAGCTCTCCTTCCAGACAGTATCACAAATACTGCGACCGGGCGCATTGCTTCCAATGCCACGATGGAGTTTTTAACCTGGGATGGTATTCCGCTTCCAGGCAATGCTAATGGGCCTGATACCGCCGCAAATCTTCTCCCACAACTACAAGGAATGTTTAACTATAATGCTAGTAGAAATGGCAACCAAGCAACATTTAACAGCCTAAGTCCAGAGGCACCTATTCTTTTAATATACGGTAAATATGCAGTCCCATTTCGGGATAATGCTCAGCTGATGAGCTACGTACAGCGCAGTGCTGTGCAGTCACCTATGTTAATGGCACCGACTTATAATTCGGCCAATGACGCTGGCCACATCTCTGATATCTATCATCAGACTATAGGGAGAGACCCTACATCAGGTGAACTTTCAACTTATGAGGGGCAGTTGCAAAACGGGACATCGCTAAGTTCGGTTCGAATGGAGATTGCGACCTCACAGGATGCAGGTAATGCCGTCAGCAGTTTATACAGCTCCATGCTCGGTGCAGGTGCGTCACAGGCAACCGTCCAAGGCTATGAACAGCAGCTTACTCAATCAGACGTCAGCCTCAATGACGTGCGCAGTGCAATAGCAGCCTCTAATGACGCCATCACGGACCTTTCAGCCCTCTATAGCAGTATGCTGGGGACATCTGCTTCTCCGTCAACAATTCAGGCACTGGAAGGTCAATTAACTTCTCCGTCGGAAGACTTTGATACGGTTCGGATCAGGATTGCAGCATCGCCTGAAGTGACCAGTGCAATGGCAAACCTGTACGAGAGTATGCTTGGAACGTCGGCTTCCGCGGAAACGATCCAGGCGCTTCAAGGGCAGCTGACCGGTCCTGGTGAGACCTTTGATACTGTACGCAACAGAATTGCAGCCTCTCCGGAAGCAATAACGTCCATCTCCGGGCTATACACTTCGATGCTTGGAGTGTCGGCGTCTCCGAGTGCAATTCAAGGCCTCCAGATGGAGCTGCTCACTCCAGGAGAGACATACGACAATCTACGGACGTTCGTTGCAGCATCAGGAGACGCCATTTCTGCGCTTGGTAACTTGTATGGCTCCATGCTGGGAGACATAGCCTCACCAGACCAAATACGATTACTTGAGATGACCTTGCTAACACCTGGCGAGACTGCGAACGATCTCCGGACTATAATCGCGGCATCAAGTGCTGCCATTAATAAGCTAGGCAATCTTTATGCGGCGGTCTATGAAACCACGCCCACAAGCGCTGACATCCAGAAACTTGAGATCGAGCTGTTAGATCCGTCAGCCTCATACGACCAGATTGTGGCAAACTTGGTGACAGAGAGGCCTGCGGCGACAAGCCGGGATGACTCTACGCCAACGCTGATTTCCACGGCATTTATTGCCGATAATACGCCAAACTCGACGGACCATTCTCCACTCATCAACCAATTGTTCCAGCAGGAGTTGGGTCGATTGCCTACTTCTGTCGAAGCCGGAGTTTATGGCTCTTACTTAGACTCGGGTGCTAATATGTCTGATCTCCAACGAGTCTTGGCCACTTCAAGGGAGGCCACAAACAACGTTTATGCCGTCTTTGAACAGGTTCTTGGCCGTGATCCAGAGCAGGGCAACATAACTGGCTATGAAAATGCTCTTGAGGCTGGATATACACCTGCTGATGTGCTGAACAGCGTCGCCCACTCACAAGAAGCAACCAATGACCTCTATGCGATCTTCGACCAGGTGCTCGGCCGCGACCCAAGCGTAGGGGATGTGACGGGATACCAGAGCACCCTTGAGGCGGGGATCTCGACGGCGGATGTCCGGAACGATATCGCTCATTCTGGTGAGGCCGCGAGCCGCATCAACGATATTTTCCAGCAGTTGCTTGGACGCGATGCCACAGCCGATGAGACCACGAATTACCAGAGCACTCTTAGCTCCGGTCAGTCTCTATCGGACGTGCAACAGAGCGTCGCAAACTCAGATGAAACAGCTGGAGCACTGACTAGCATATTTCAGAACAATCTAGATTATGATCCAACACCTGATGTTGTTAAGATTCTACAGAACATTCTTGCTAAAACAAATGAAAACCTTGATGGAGTAGACACTTATCTTGCTCAGTTTAATTATCAAGTAAGTCCGATACCTGTGATACCACTTCCGCCAATCTTTATTCCAGGTAGCGGAGATAATGAAGAATTTGTTCGTACAATTACTGAAGCTTTCCAAAACCTTGAAAATGCCATTTCTAATATACTGAACGCAAAACCCCCGAGCAATATAGAGCCAATCACAAACCCTCCTCAAAACCCAGTGATACCTCCTGGATGGGTTAGTGTTCCTGGAAGAGTTGATGGTTCTACAGTTTATTACCCGCCAGACTCTACCCCAAATGGGCCTGACTCGATTCGAGTTATGCCACCTGGTTCCTCACCGGTTCCCGGCCTTGAAAATGGATATTGGGTAGAAAAAATTAATCGGCAGCCAATCGATCCTTCTACTGGAAAACCGGCAAAGGGAAGAAATGACTCACATGTTCCACTCCCTGAATCTCCAAACTCTTAAGGACTTTTAGATATGAAACAGCAAATCACTCAGAAAGATGTTACGTATTTTAAAGGTAAGACTCTCTTTTCACTGACATTTGGAATTATGACAACAACATTGCAATTTGAAGAATACTCTATACAATCAAACACTAATGTATTATTTGTGAATAAAAATAATAGCGTCGCTTGTGACATAAAGACTCCAGAGTCTTTAAAGGGCTTATTTTGCTTATTAAATGATAAAGTAATTTCTGCAGATCTTTTAAGTGACTATACGACTAGTTTAACATTTTCAAATAGGGATACTATTAAAATCTTTTCTGATAATTCTGGATATGAGTCTTATACTATACAACATCATGAGATTGTCCCTGTGTGGTAATGCTTGCTGTATAAAAGACGCGTTGGGATTTATGTCTATGCCGCGATTGACATAGACACGTTGGAGCCCATCACAAACCGAGGGCAACCGCTGCGATGGCAGTCGGCGGGGGGGGGGGGTAAGACAAACGAGCCATTCCTTGTCCCCACGCTGCCGGGCACCGTGCCACTCGCGCCCGCTGCCGATCCGCCGTAACGGTGAGTGTCAAAGTGGTTGCCGCACGGGTTTCGTAACGTCGTATGCTTATCCGGGCCTCGTCAGTGTCTGCACGGTGGCTGGCTGGACGAGGATGTCGCGCTCCGGATTGAGCGTCACGGCCCCGATGGGCGACCAGTCGCGAGTCTGCCTGCTCCAGCGCCTCGGGTTGCTTTCCCGCGCAGTCTGGTAGAGCGCGTGGCGCCCGGCGAGCAGGAGCTGGTCCTGCCCGGCATGACGCTGCGCAGGGGTGACGTAGCGGATGCCGCTGTGCCGGTGTTCTTGGTTGTACCAATGGGTGAAGCGCACGGCCCACTCCCTGGCGGCCTGCAGGTCGGCAAACCCGTCGACAGGGAAGTCGGGCCGGTATTTGGCTGTTCGAAAGAGCGCCTCGGCGAAGGCGTTGTCGTCGCTGACCCGTGGGCGCGAGTAGGATGGCTTGATGCCGAGTCAGTGCAGCATGGCCAGCACGGTGGTGGCCTTCACCGTGGCGCCGTTGTCGCCGTGCAGCACCGGTCTGGTGGAGCGCGCGTGCACGTCCTCGGCCAGGGCGGTGCGCCGGGCCAGGTGGGCGGCGTGCTCGGCGCTGTCGCTGTCATGCACCTCCCAGCCGACGACCTTGCGGCTGAACAGGTCCAGGATGAGGTATAGGTAGAACCATCGTCCCTGCACTCGGGCGGGCAGGAAGGTCACGTCCCAGCACCACACGTCACCAGGCTGCCTGGCGATGTGGGTGGTCGGTAAGCGTTGGTTCGAGGCCCTTGCCGATTTTCAGGTGGCAGCCGGTGCCCAGTGCCACGGCATGAGATCGTCGATGCGCGCCTGCGGCCATCCGTCGACAAGCCTGGTGAGCAGGTCGGTGAGGTAGGTCTGCGGATTGATGCCGTTGAGCTTGCAGGTCTCGATCAGCGAGGCGATCGCGCCCCACCGCTCGCCACCCTCGTCGCTGCCGGCGAACAGCGCGTTCTTGCGTGACAGGGCCACTGGACGCATGGCGCGCTCGACGCTGTTGGTATCCAGCTCGATGCGGCCATCATCCACGAACCGCTCCAGACCGTCCCAGTGGTTCAGGGCGTAGCGGATCGCCTCGGCCGTCGGGCTACGGGCGGGCAGCCTGGCCAGCTGCGCCTCGAACCAGGCGCGCAGCTCCACCACCGGTTTCCGACTCTCGGCCTGGCGCACGGCGAGCCGGTGCCCGGCGTCCCTGCCACGGATGCCCGCCTCGATCCGATAGAGCGCGGCAAGGCACCGTCAACTTGGGGCTGGCCGGCTTGTGAGATGGAGTTGAGCCGGCTAGCCGGGCGGGATGACAACGTCCGCCGTTCCCAGCTACGCCGGCTATCGTTTCCCGGCCGAGGTCATCAGCCACGCCGTTTGGCTCTACTTCCGCTTCCCGCTCAGCCTGCGGATGGTGGATGAACTGCTGGCCGCGCGCGGCATCATTGTCAGCCACGAGACCGTGCGCCAGTGGGCGCTGAAGTTCGGCCAGGCGTTTGCCAACCAGATCCGCCGCAGGCTGCCCGCGGCCGGGGACAAGTGGCACATGGACGAAGTCGTGCTGACGATCTCTGGGGTGAAGCACTGGCTGTGGCGCGCGGTCGACCAGACCGGGATGGTGCTCGACATCCTTGTCCAAAGCCGGCGCGACACGCAGGCCGCCAAACGCCTGCTGCGCAAGCTGCTGAAGCGGCAATGCCGGGCACCTCGTGTCATGGTGACCGACAAGCTGGCGAGCTACGGGGCGGCCAGGCGCGAGGTGATGCCCTCTGTCGAGCACAGGAAGCACAAGGGGCTGAACAACCGGGCGGAGAACTCGCACCAGCCCACGCGACGGCAAGAGCGTCAGATGAAGCAGTTCAAGTCAGCCGGCCAGGCGCAGCGCTTCCTGTCCGCCCACGACGGGATCAGCAACCTCTTCCACCTCCGCCGTCACCGGGTGCCCGCCACGCAGTATCGAGCCGCCCGGACCAAGGCCTTTCAGGTTTGGGCCGAGACCACCGGCGTCGCCGCCAGGGCGTAACCACGAGCACGCCCTCCTTGTCGCGCGCCATCGCGACCTCAATCCAACAAGTTGACAGTGCCACCGCGGCGAGGATCCGCCCGGTGTCGGCATCCACCCCGATGTGCAGCTTGCGCCAGGAACGGCGGGTGCGCGTGCCGTGCTTCTCGAGCAGCCATTCGCCCGAACCACACAGCTTCAGCCCGGTGCTGTCCACCAGCAGGTGCACGGGACCGAAGCCGGGCCGTGGCAACATCACCTCCAGCGTCTCGGCCCTGCGGCTCAGCGTCGAGTGATCCGGCACAGCCAGATCCAGGCCGAGCAGGGCGAGGATGGAGCCGATCAGCCCTTCGGTCTGGCGCAGGGCCAGGCGGAACACCGCGCGCAGCGTCAACGCCGTGGCGATGGCCAGGGCCGAATAGCGCGGCTGGCCGCCTCGTGTGGTCCGCGGCTCAGCCTTCCAGGCTGCGATCGCCGCGTCTGTGAACCAGACCGTGAGACTGCCGCGTTGGCGCAGGGCTGCATCGTAGGCTGCCGAGTTCGTCACCTTGTGCCGCTACCTGGGGATGTGGTGACGCTGGGCAGCGTTGGTCTTGAACGGCACGGTCAGGACCTCTGGGGACATGGACACGCGGCTTGATGCCGCCATCCTACACCAGCAGGACGCCGGTTAACGGATCCGTGCAACACGGTCTTATTGATGGTGTACGCCTATCAGCGACATAGCGCGACCAGACTCCACAAGCCTAAGTTAGCTTTGCTACCGCAGGCCGCGAAGGACGTAGGACAACACTCTTTTCGTCCACGCTCACGGACGCCTCTGGGTACACGGCGCAGGCGAGCTCAAGGCCGCTAATGAAACCCGCTCGGAAATCACGGAGGCGCCCGTAGCCTGCGCCGAACTGAGAGTAGAGCGACAGCCAAGTTACATCGACATCACCCTTCAGGGCGTGCAGCCGGTAAGCCAGCCATATGTAGATATCGATGACCATACTACGCGGCCCGATGGCTCTCAACGCTACCTCGCTAAGTGGCACCGGATGATCTCGGAGTGCCCGGTAAAACTCGTCATTTAACAGCACACGCTCTTGCCAAAGGCTTGGTTGCTCAGAAATGGCGTCAGCCAACGTGATGCTGCCATCGACAAAGCCGCCACGGCGCATGAGCTCTTTGTTATCACGCGAAGTGTAGAAGGTGAGGGTGCAGCCAGAGATCCGGCGCGCCTGCTCGTTGACCATCTTGTAAGTCATGCCGCCAATCGAAAGACCCATATTTCCGAGCCAGACACGCATCGACCGCCCTAATTCGATGTCCCTGCTTTGAGTCTTCACAGCTTGGCTTTGTAGAAATAGCAAAATAAACCGAGCATAACTGCCATAAGGAACGCCTAACGTCTCTCCTTGGCGGTCAAGGCCTGACTGTAACAGCATAGTCAGATTATGCCCTTCCCGACGCCATACAGGCTCTGGCTGTGGTTTATGAGGCAAACAGGTTAGCGCAAACCCACTATAAGTAAATCCGATTTTGTCGGCATCTTCACTTAACACTTGATAAGCGGCTTCGACTACCTGCCGCTCGTGGCGAGTGGTTGCCTGCTTGCGGGCTTCTTCAACGCCCTTTTCGACAATCAGCCGGTGAATGGATGCCATAGTGCTAGTGATGACCGATTCAGGCTGCGCTAAGCAAGTTGGAGTCTACTCGCGCAAGCTAATTGAAGAAAATTTGAGTTTACTATTAGGTTGCGCGACCAGACTCCACGGGAAAAGCCAGCCTTGCGCGACCAGACTCCACGATGGGGAGCGACCAGACTCCACGAAAGGATCGTGGACAATGATTTCTGGTGGAGCAGCGCTTAACGCCCTTCCCTGCCGAGTCGTCACCACGAGCGCGGTGTGTGGAGTCTACTCGCGCCCCCAAGATGGCTATCGCTCGCCGAACGGGTGCTTGCCCTGTTCGCGGAGCCATACATCGATGGCCTCGCCGAGGATGGCCTGCAGAGTCGAGTCGCGCTCAGTCGCCATGACGTTCAAGGTGCGGCTTAACTCTGGGCTGAAGTAGCCGACCAAAGCGCGCTTCCCAACTCGTGCCTTCGCACGCGTGCTGCCACCCGTAGCGAGCTTCGGCACTGGTGATGTGCCTTCTAGCCCCTCGCGTGGAGGCGGCTCCCGCCGAGCTTTCAACTCGTCCTTCAGCCCCGCCAAACGACCGCTCATGCTGCATTTCCTGTAATCGTGTTCGCACGATCACGCGCCGTCATGCCCGCCTGCTGGCATGCCCACGTCCAGAGTGCCTTAATTTCGGCAGCTGCCTTACCGTTGGGCTCAGTTTCCTGTGCTGATTGTCCACTGCCGGTCGAGTGGCGAAAGGTGGCGCGTTCGGATATCCGAACTGGCGCCACCATTAAACCCAGTTCGGTTACGATCTCGGTCGTCTCGGCATAGAGCCGAACGGCGGCAGCCGGCCCAGCGTTGAAGACGACAAAGGCTGGCTTGCCTGCGAAACGGGTTAGGTCGGCTGTGGTCCTGATCGAGTGGATATCAAAGGCATTTGGGCGGCAAGGCACCAGTACTAAGTCCGCGATTTTTGCAGCTGAGCGAGCCTCAGCTTCAGCTAGCGGCGGCGTGTCGATCACAACGAAGTCCGCACCATGGCTCTTCACCTTTTCTAGCGTCCGCGCGAGACTGGCCGTCTTTGCGGGTATCACGATTGGTGGCGCTTCCTTGCGCCATTCTGACCAAGCCTCGGCTGTGCCCTGTGGATCCATATCGAGCAGAACTGTGCTGTGTCCTGCCGCTTCGGCCGCCACCGCGAGATGGAGGCTAAGGGTAGTTTTGCCCGCTCCTCCTTTTTGGCTGATCACAGCGATTGTGTGCATCTTGACATGTTCCTATGCCGTCGTGCTCGCACGCTGCCGTGAAAGCACGGCGGCGCGCAAGCACGATCGCAGTAAATCGCGGCGGCGTGACCGCATGCCAACGTGATCGCTTGGCGCCATGGCGCCAAAGCCTCACGCTGGTGTGCCGTCATGGTAGCACGCTAGCACGACAACACAGTGACTCGGCGTGTTAGGCAGGCGGGAAGTACTGTGAAATGCGTCGGCGGGCTGTGTCGGTCTATGGCGATGATCCGGGCCAAGTCCTTATGTAGCATTCATTACACCTGATCTAATAAAAATGCCTCTCTGTGATTATATTTTTACAAATCAAAGACAAAGATCGGCTGGTAGAGGCGCCTACAGTATTTTTTGTATGTCTTATTGTTCTAAGGTGTGTTATCGCGCAGAAGTCAGCCCATCTTAGTTAGCATAGGATCAGCCGGACGCTACTGATTATCGGTCCGCCGCCGCGAGGCGCGTGTTGCGAGCACGCTCATCATCTCGGCTGCCAGCCGGAGCATGTCGACGTCCATGGCCGCCGCCGCCACGGCGATCCTCTCGCGCAGCTCCTCCGGGCTATGGGAGGGCGGAGCCTGGTCGGCGATGCCGAGGACGTCGTTGGGCGTGGTCTCAAGCAGCTTGCAGATGCGCAGTAGCGTCGCGAAGTCCGGCTCGCGCAGGTCGCTCACGTAGTTGGTATAGCGCGATGGTCCGAAGCCGAGACGACGCGCTATCTCCGCGTCCGAGAGGCCCAGGGCGCGAGCCCGGGCACGCAGCCTGCTGCCAATGCCATCCATCCCGGCTTTGTTCGGCAGCCGTCGTCCACAGCCTAGACACTTATCGTGATAGACATACACGATAAGTGCATGGCACTACGGTGCTCCAGCCCGCGCCCGCTCCAACTGCCAGAGGCGGGGAGAGCACCGACAGTCAAACGGCAGAAAAGCTTGGCAACGTCGCCAATCACCGAGACGGACACGCATGCCCAGGCACATCTCTGACGAAGCCGCCCTCAAGGCCAGGATCACGAAGCAGCTGGCGCGGCTGGCCAGGCTGGCGCCCGATCTCGGGAGCAGGGTCAGCCCACGCCTCGCCTCCTGGCCCGGCTGGATCGACAGCCTGGTCGACGATCTCGTGCGGCTGCGCCCGCATGACCCGCTGGAGGCCCTGCACGGCCTCAGAGCGCTCGATCACAGGGTCACCGCGCTCGACCTCTGCCACGAAGGGTATGAAGAGGCCACCGAGCCGATCCTGGGCCGCCAGGAACGGGCCCGGGCCCTCTACCCGGACTTCCACCTCGCCCTGGCGCAGGCCGACCGGGACATCCTGGTCGAGCGGGTGTTCGTCCTGCTGACCGAGCCCGCTCTGCTGGATCAGGACGACGGCTTTCCACAGGCGCTGCTCAACGCCCTCGGCCGCGACGGACGCGAGAGCGTCGTGCGTCGGCTGATCGAGGCGGGCGACCCGGCGACCCAGGAGTCATCGGGATCGGAACGGGGCTGCGGCTGGAGCTGGAGCGTGACGGAGCTCCTGCTGGCCGACCCCGACGTCAGCCACGCGCTGGGCGAGATCGACCGCCTCGACCTGCGCGACCACGTGTGCCCCGTGTCCGTCGTGCGCGTCCTGCTGCGCCACAAGGCGCTCGGCAGGGACTTCATGGACTGGATGCGCAAGGCGATCGGCTCAGTCCACGTCGTCGGCGAGGAGGAGGACAGCCCGTGGCGATCAGACAAGGAAGGGATTGCGTTGTGCGAGTCGGAGGGGCTGGCCGGCCTCGCCCAGGAGATCCGATACGCTTCCTTCGAGATCCTCCTCGACACGGCCCAGCTGCACGACTGGCTGGAGCGCCTGCCGGAGGCGCGTCGTCCCCGGGAGAAGGCCAGGGCGCTGCGCCATGTCTGCGCCGACCCGCGACGCTCCCAGGCGCTGCTCGTCCTGCTGGAGTGGCCAGACCTGGAGGCCGCGACACGCCTCGTCATGGAGTGCCACGACGAGATGGACGGGCAGAGCTGCACGGCCTTCAACAAGGCGGCAGCGCTCCTCGAGGACAGTGCGCCCGTGGCTGCGATGCTGCTGTATCGCAGGGGTGCGTTCAACAGGTTCAGCAACGCGACGGACTGGCACGACAGCAGGCCGGAGATCGCCAGATGTGCCGAGCTGTGGGCCCTGCATCCGGACAGCTCCTGTGACAGCCACGAGGAGTTCCTAAGCCGAGTGGAAAGAAAGAAACAGGAATGGAGAGCTCTGTGGCTTTGAACGCCAGGAAAGTCGGACCTCGCTGCGAGCATCTGACGGTCGTGCTGGTGGCGACTCTCGTGGCGACAGTCGGGACAGGCTCCATCGCTCGTGCCCAGGTCGCCTGGGTCGTGGTGCCGCCGGCGGTGGCTGCGGCGCTTGGCACCGCCTACGGCCGCTACGATGCCGCACGGCACTGCTGGCCTGCCAGGGCCGGCAGCGGCACCAGTTCGGCGACGGGCTGCCTCGCCGTGACCCGCGCCGAGACGGTCCGCACGCCGGAGGGAGACCGCCTGTTCGTCCTGCTCGGCGGCACCGCGAAGCCGGACTGCCACGCCTGCGGCGGCTTCATCGGCTTTGCCGTGCTCGACACGGCAGGCACTCCGCGGCTGGTCGCCCACAGCCGTCCCGTCGTCGACGGCGGCTACGGCAACCCGGGCGACCCGGAGCAGATGCACCTGGAGCGGCTGGGCGCCGATCGCTGGGGCTGGATCCAGGAGACCGCCGACGTCGGCCAGGGTGTCCAGGAAGGGCATCTCGTGGTGTGGCTGCCGCGGGGCGACAGGATCGAGGCGGCCGGCACCCTCGAGGGGACGCACGACGACATGGGCAGCGAGTGCAGCCTGGCGCCGCATCCTGTGGGGCTGGAGTGCTACAGCATCAAGGTGAGCTACGCCGTCGACGCACGCAACGCTGCGGCCCAGAGCTACCCGATCATCCTGAAGGCCAGCGGCCAGAGGAACGGGCGGGCGGTCAAGGCCGAGGCGGCCGCCGTTCTTGATCCCGGCACGCTCGCCTACATCCAGAGAGACAAGCTGCCCTGACAGGGTCTCGTCCTTGCCGGCGCCACCGGCAGCGGACTCTGTGCTTTCTAGGCGTGGCTGGCGTCGCGCAAAAAGATCAAGATATCTGGATTAACCAAGGTGACCGGACAAAATGTCTCGGCCATGCCATAATGGGCGCACTTGCTCACTTCGCCGATCGCGGGAGGCGCCGAAGACCTGGGCTTCCATCTGCCGTGTTTGCTGCCCCCGCCGCCCTGGTCACAGGAGCCATCGTTGCTCGCAATCCTCGGCCACATGTTCCTGGGCTTGCTGATCGCAGGAGCGACAGGTGTCACGGTCTACTGGCTGTGGGATCGGTTCGCACCCAGGGCCTGACGCCCGCCAGCCGGCCATCACGCGTGCTTGCCGGGAAAGAAGGTGTCAGCTGGACATGTGGCGACCGGGATCGTCGTTCCTGGGTCCCTTACAGGTGACGATGCGGTAGCGGCCGTCCTGCAGGATGGCCGCGGACACGATGCCCGTCGTCGACGTCCCGCCGTCCAGGCCCAGTCGCCAGCCGTCGTGGCGGTGCTCGCCCGCGGCAGCCCGGCTCCCGTCGTGGCGCGTCGTCCGGTGCTCGTGCGTATGGCCGTGCACCACGAACAGCCCGTCGCCGAAGGCGTCGGGATGAGCGAGGAACGGTTCGCGGATCCACAGCGGGTGATCGTCGTCCAGCGCCATCGGGTCCGCCGTCGCGATCCACGTCTCCGGATCCGCCGCCTCCGGATGCACCCCGGCATGCACCAGGATGACGTTGCCAATCCTGCGGTGCAGGACAGGGGCCTCGTTCGCCTCGCCCAGCATGGCCCCGTCCTGGGTCAGCATCGCCCAGGCGGCGTCCCCCAGCTCCGCCTGCAGCCTGGAGCAGACCGCATGGGCATCGAACGGTCCCCGGCCTGTCGGCACGCACAGGTCGTAGAGCCACAGCCCGCCATGGCGCAGCAGCAGGGCGGCATGGTGCGAGTGGGTGTCCAGCACGGTGCCGAGCAGCAGCTGCTCGTGGTTGCCGGGCAGCAGGGTGGCCTCCAGGCCGCGCCGCCGCCACTCGTCGATGGCATCGCTCGCCGCCCGGATCGCGCCCAGGCTGTCGGGGCCGCGGTCGGCCAGGTCGCCAAGCAGGGTCAGGTGGGCGTCGGGGGCGGTGGAGCGTCCTGCCTCCAGCACCGCCTTGAGCTGCCCGCGGCAGCCGTGCACGTCGCCCACCACCAGCTCGGAGTGATCCCGGGGCAGGCGCAGCGGCACCTCGATCCAGTCGCCCACGGTCGTCAGCATGGCGGCTCCTCGTTCGACGCTCAGTTGCCGAACCCGACCCGGCCGTTCGACATGAGCGACGGGACGCACCGGGCATCGGGCCGTCCCGGAATGGCATAGGGCCGAACGGCGGAGGACGCGATCCATCCTTGCTGGCCGCTGAAGGCAAGCACCTGGAGGTAGTTGTTCACGCGGATCTCGGGGACATGCACGATGACCAGGCCGGCCGCTCCGCTCAGCACGGGCGCCTTCGCGTCAGGACGCGTGAGGATCGGCATGTTGAAGGCCGGATCTTGTGCCTGGGCGTCGGTGATGTCGAGGATCGCGCACTTGTAGCCCGGCAGCGGCTTCACGGCGGTCAGCCATGCCGCCATCACCCGCTGCGGCGTCCCGGCCAGCAGAACGATCGACAGGCACGCGATGCTCTTCATCGCCCTGCGCCTCCCTGGCCGCCCGCCATGGCCGAGATGCGGCTTGGCGGGGCCTGGAACTCGCGGCACATCTTCACCATCATCGCGTTCTGGGCCTTGTTGAGCAGCCGCATCAGCTCGTCCCGGGTGGCGACGAACTCGGGATGGGTGCGGGGCAGGTAGCGCTGCAGCATGGCGGCGAGCTTGCCGCCGTTGACCGAGACGGTGAACGAGCGCAGCTGGCCGCCCTGCACGACCTCGTTCCAGCTGTATAGCAGCGGCAGGCTGGCCTCGGCGGCCTTCGCCTGGGCCTCGCTGCGGATCTCCGGGCGATACCAGGGAAAGCAGAGCGCCCTGTCGCTCAGGATCTCCGACGCGACGGTCATCATGATGTTCGAAAGCTCAGAGGCGGACATCCTGTCGCTCCATGTTCGTGGAATGTTCTCCGACCGTGACAGCACGAACCAGCGCCGGGTGAGGCGGGCGGTGGCGATGGCACGCCGTGGTCTCGCCCAACACTATCCTATTTTGGGATAGCAACAACATCTTTCGTAAGCGCGTGGCGAACATCCTGGCGCCGCCATGCCTCGCTCCCGCCGCTCCCCGCGCCACCGGGCGCTGCAGTCGCTGCTGGCGCAAGGCCGCGTCACGGCCGGGCTGACCCAGATCGAGCTGGCGGCCCGGCTTCAGCGCCCGCAATCCTTCGTGTCCAAGTACGAGGGCGGCGAGCGGCGCCTCGACGTCGTCGAGTTCGTCGAGGTGACGCAGGCCATCGGCTGCGATCCGGCAGGGATCATCGCGGCTCTCCTGGATGTTCCAGACGAGGGTCAGGACGAGGCATGACTGGCAAGCGAGAGGCGCCCGCTTGCCCGTCTGGCGAGAGCGCTGGCGACTCGCGGCGACGCTGGGCTGCTCGACTCCTGGAGAAAGGTCGCCGCCGTCCGTCAGGCAGCCAGGCCGACCGGCACAGCCCGACAGCCGTTTCATCATTGGCGGATCGTTGGAGCGCGTTCTGTCGATGGTCCTGCAGCCAGGCACTTCCTGAGCCTGCACCAGCGCCTGCGGGACCCCTGGTTGCGCACGGCGATGGCCAGGGCCCTGCGCTGCCCGACCAGCACGACGAGCCGCTTGCCCCGGGTCACCCCGGTGTAGAGCAGGTTGCGCGCCAGCATGGCGTAGTGCTGCGTCACCAGCGGGATGACCACCGCCGGATACTCCGACCCCTGCGCCTTGTGGATGGTCGTGGCGTAGGCCAGCACCAGCTCGTCCAGCTCTGCGAAGCCGTACTTCACCGGCCGGCCGTCGAAGGCCACGGTCAGCTCGCCCTCCTCCATGTCGAGGCCGGTGATCACGCCCAGGTCGCCGTTGAACACGTCGCGGTCATAGTCGTTGGCGATCTGCATGACCTTGTCGCCCGGGCAGAAGGTCCAGCCGAACCGCTCCACCCGCAGCTCGCCCGGCGGGTTGAGCGCCGCCTGCAGCTCGGTGTTCAGCGCCCGCGCGCCCAGGCCGCCCCGGTTCATCGGGCACAGCACCTGCACGTCGCGCACGGGATGCAGTCCGAACCGCGCCGGGATGCGGTCGCGCACCACCGCCAGCAGCTTGCGCACGCCCTCCTCCGGCTCGGCGGCCTCCACGAAGTAGAAGTCCGAGCCTTCCACCGCCTCCAGCTCCGGCATCTGCCCGCGGTTGATGCGGTGCGCGTTGACGATGACCCGGCTCGCGGCCGCCTGGCGGAACACCTCGGTCAGCCGCACCACCGGCACCGCGCCCGAGCCGATGATGTCGCCCAGCACCTGCCCCGGTCCGACCGAGGGCAGCTGGTCCACGTCGCCGACCACCAGCAGCGCCGCCCGGTCCGGCAGCGCCTTGAGCAGCGAGCGCATCAGCAGCACGTCCACCATGCTGGCCTCGTCGACCACCAGCAGGTCGCATGCCAGCGGGTGCTCCTCGCCGCGCTTGAAGCTGCCGGTCTTCGGGTCGGTCTCCAGCAGTCGGTGGATGGTCCTCGCCTCCAGCCCCGTGCTCTCCGACAGGCGCTTGGCCGCCCGCCCCGTGGGCGCGCACAGGGCGACCTCGACGCCTTTGGCGCGCAGCACGGTGAGGATGGATCTCACGATGGTGGTCTTGCCGACGCCGGGCCCGCCGGTCACCACGAGCACCTTGCTGGCCACCGCCAGGCGCACCGCCGCCCGCTGGCTCTCGGCCAGCACCAGGCCGGTCCTGGCCTCCACCCAGGGGATGGCCTTGTCGGGCTGGATGTCCGGCCAGGGCGGACGGCCGGAGAGCAGGCTGCGCAGCCGTTCGGCGATGCCCTGCTCGGCACGGTAGAGGGCGGCCAGGAACACGCAGGGCCGGTCCTCGACGACGTCGGCGACGACCTCGCCCGCCTCGAGCTCCAGCGTCAGGGCGACCTCTACCAGCGCGGGCGCCACCTCGATGAGCTTGACGACGAGCTCCACGAGCTCGTCCACGGGGAGCCCGCAGTGGCCGTCGTCCATGGCCTCGGCCAGGGCGTAGCCGATGCCCGCCCGCACCCGGATGGTCGCCGTCTTCCCGATGCCCAGCCTCTCGGCGACGCGATCAGCGGTCAGGAAGCCGATGCCGCGGATGTCGCGCGCCAGCCGGTAGGGGTTCTCGGTGATGAGCTGCACGGCATCCTGGCCGTAGGTCTTGTAGATGCGGACCGCCCGCGAGGTGCCGACCCCGTGGGCGTGCAGGAACAGCATGATCTCGCGGATGGCCTTCTGGTCGGCCCATCCGGCGACGATGCGCGCGGCCCGCTTGGGCCCGATGCCGGTGACCTCGCGCAGCCGGGTGGGCTCCTGCTCGATGAGCTCGAACACGGCGGCGCCGAAGGCCCGGACCAGCTTGGTCGCGTAGACGGGGCCGATGCCGCGGATCATGCCCGAGCCGAGATACTTCTCGATGCCCTCCAGCGTGGTGGGCGCGCTGGCCTTGAGGAACGCCGCCTTGAACTGCAGGCCGTGGGTGCGGTCCGTCACCCAGGTGCCGCTCATCTGCGCCCACTCGCCCGCCGAGATCGTGGCGGCGTGGCCGACCACGGTGACCAGGTCGCGCTGCCCGCGCGCCTTGACCCGCAGCACGCAGAAGCCGCTGTCGGCGTTGTGGAACGTCACCCGCTCCACCACACCGGCCAGGGACTCTGTCGGCGCCGCCTGGTTGCCGGTTGCTGCCATGCTCTCCCGTGCGCCGCGCATCCTGTGTGCACCGAGCTGGTCGGTCGGGCCAGCAGGCATCGGCCTCAGGCCGACTGCACCACCGGCCCGCGGTCCGTCAGCGCGATGTCGATCGACTGCGTCCCGATCCCGGGAAGGGTGGCTGCCGTGTGTCGCGCAACCTCTAGGGCGGCCCGGACGAGGGCAGATCGGCGCCTGTCATGCGCGCGCCGGTTTCCGGGTGGTGGACGTCCGCCTCGAGGGTCCGGCCGGCACCCTGAACCACGCGGTTGACGGTGCCCGGATCCGAACCCGAGCCCGCCTCGCTCGAACTGCCGCCCAGCAGCGTCACGCTGCCGGGAACGAACACAAAGTCCCCCATGCCGACCTCGGAAGCCAGCGGGATGACCTGCTGCGGCAGGCCGTCGATGACGTTCATGCCAGGATCGGCACGGGAGACACCCGGATGCAGGCAGAGCAGGAGCGCGGCGGTGACGCCGCGCCCCCATCCGCCAGGCCTCCAGGCCAAGCCGGGAACGAGGGATCGCGTCGGGCACGTCATGGAAGCCTCTCCTGGTTGATCTAGCGGGAACGAGCCTCCGCCTCGGCGGCGCGAACCGGGACGTAGTCGCGCGGCAGCAGCGAACGAAGCAGGCAGTAGCGCTCCTTGTTCGCATCCTCCACAGCCTCGCCCGCCTCGCCAGCCTGGCACCTGGCCACCGCGACCCGAAGGTGGTCGAGCCGCGCCGAGCCGGTCCAGTCGTTCCACACCGACACGCTGAAGCCGAACAGCACCAGCAGGCCGCCGATCGCCGTCCACAGGGTGACCATGCCGATGGCCGAGGTGTCGCGGTGCCGCATGGCCTCGATCACCAGGGGCTTCTCCAGTGCCTTGAACATCATCGGCAGCACCGCGTCCTTCATCGACCGGTCCAGCGTCCGGCGCTCATCCTGCGCGTCGGAGACGGTGGTCGTGACCAGCCGACGCAGCTCGGCAAGCAAGCCCATGGAGTTCTTCAGGACCTGCTTGTGGCCGGCGAGGTCGTCCTCGGCGGCCTGCCGGGCGTCGGCCGTGATGCGGTTGACCTCCCCCACAAACGCAAGGCTGAACATGGCGAGGCGGCGCTGCGCCTGGAGCAGCGTCTCCACGAACACGGCAAAGGGCTGGTCGGTGCCCATGCCCCATTCCTTCGCCGCGCGCAGGACGTTCGCATGCTCCTCGTCGAGCGCCCGGAGAAGCGCTTCCGGGTCGAGCGGGGCGGGAACAGACAGAAGCGAGAGATGCTGGTTCATGAGGGGCCGTCCTACTCGGCCGCGTAGGGTGCGGGTGCCGGAACCGCGTCCGGCCGGCAGGCGAAGGCTGCCGCCTCGCTGCCGGTCGCCGGCAGGAGGAGAGGGTCGATCTCCGCGAAAAATCCCGGCACCGCCTTCCTCCACCAGATCGCCACCCTCTGGCGGTCGAGGAAGGACAGCGGCGTGGTGCCGGGCCGCACCATCCCGGACAGCGCCTGCTGGAACTGGAGGCCGCGGTCGGTCACGGCCGCCATGCAGGTCAGCGCCGGGAAGAAGACGCTCTGGGCACCACCGAGGAGCGCCGAAGCCACGACGGGGTGACGGGAGACACCCGCGAAGGCGGTGGCCACGGAGGCGCCCGACACGACGAGCCCGCTATTGAGGACCATCAGGACGTCCTCGGGGCTGAACAGGCGATGCTCCAGGTAAGACGCGAGGTAGTCGACGTCGGCCTGGTCGGGGCCCATCACGCTTGCCAGCACCACCCGCACGCCCTCTGCCCTGAGGACCTCAGAGATGTTGACCTCCCTGAGAAGCCGGGAGAACTCCGTCTCGCCGCCCCCTACGTCGAGGATTGCGTCATAGCGGCGCTCGACGATGTCGCCGATGCGGCTCTCCAGCCAGTCTCGCACGACGTTGCCGTCGCTCGAAGCCGGCTGGTCGACGTCGTCGTGGAACGTGGCGAGGTTATTCGTGACGTTCATCTGGTCGCCGTTCCAGATCGCCGCCCGCGAGCCATGCTCGCGCAGGTGCTGGGTCACGGCGTTCAGGAACGTGGTCTTGCCCACCCTCTGCCGCCCGGCGGCGATCAGGAGGACGGGACGACGAGGGGGGCGTGAGGTCTCGGTCTGAGTCATTTGAGCGGTCCTGTGAATCGGGGAGTGGGCATTTTTGGATCGAGGTCGCGCAGCTGCTGGTTGAGCCGTTCCAGCTTCTGCTCGCCGGTCAGCTGCCACGGCTTGAGCGGCGGAGCCGTGGCCGGATGATCCGCGCTGCCCGGGGTCGCAGCCGGCGGCGGTGCAGCGGGCTGCGAAATGACAGCTGGCGCGACGAGGACGCGGACGGGAGCAACGTCGGCCTGCAACCTTGGTGGCTCGACAATCTGGCGATGCGACCGGACCACAGCGACAGGCGGGGAAACGACGCCCTTAACAACGTCGGCGGCAAGGTCGCGACACACCCGTCCCCAGGTCGCCGCGAGCGCTTTATTAGAGATCGGTTTTCCTCGCCGATCGACCACGCCTGCCGCAGTGACCTTCTGAGCTATCGCGCTCCATGGGTAACGGGAGCGGCAACAGGAATTGGCGACGCTGCGGTGGTGCCGCTTCAACCAGAAGTACGCAGGTCCTCGGCCGTCAGGACCAATGTTTGTGGAAGCGCCAGCGTGGGGACGATCGGTGCTGCTCATACAAAGCAGAGTCGTGAAAGTCGGCGCGAACCTAGCGCCGGCCTTTTATGACATTTTTGTAATGTGGTTTAGACGCGCGGCGTGGGGCGCGGCCTGCTTTTGGCACGCAGTCTCCACGTGGTCGCCACATCCTCTCCACATGATCTCCACATGATCTCCACGTGGTCTCCATGCGGTCTCCACGTCGAAGAGGCAGTCCCATACACCAATGCACCTCTCGATGCAGAAGCAGATTGAGTGCGAGCAATTGTCGAAATAGGGG
>JAABUU010000990.1_pt1 | contig 54078 bp, 51 predicted proteins | sample 5559301 | NCBI WGS metagenome assembly JAABUU01 (sample SAMN10711884, study PRJNA513360) | rock metagenome | isolation source: Antarctica rocks | place: Antarctica: Victoria Land, Richard Nunatak white
GTTGCTCGTGGTGTTGATCAGCGGTGCCTTGGCCGACCGGATGGATCGCAGGTTTCTGCTCTACAGCACCAACTTTGGTCGCGCGTTTTGCATGGCTGTGCTGGGTGTGGCCGCGAGTGCCGGTCTCACGACCATATCGATGCTGTATGCCGTGTTCGTGGGGCTGGGCTTGCTCGAAACGGTCGCCGACAACACCGGATTCTCGGTTCTTCCCTCCATCGTGACGAAGGAGCACCTGGACCGGGCCAACAGCCAGCTCACCACCGCGCAATTGGTGGCCGACGAGTTCGTCGGGCCGCCCTTGGGAGGTTTTTTGTTCGGCATCGCAGCGGCGCTACCAATTCTGCTGGATGCCGCGTCCTTTGCCGGCGCCGCCCTCTGCTTTCTGGGATTGCGGGGCAACTTCCGACGACACCTGACAACCCGACAGACGCGGTCAGGCATCCGTCGTGACATCGTCGAAGGAGGGCGCTGGCTAGCCCAGCACCGCTTGCTGCGCTCGTTGTCGATCATGGGCGCCCTGGCCAATCTGTGTTACATGATCCCGTTCTCGATCCTCGTGTTGTTCGCCAGGGAAATCCTGCACCTCAGTGATACCGGATACGGTCTGTTACTGGCCTGCTCGGCAGTCGGCGGGCTGGCGGGAGGTGCGTTGGCTGGGAAGGCGCGGCAAAAACTGGGACGGGGTTGGACGATCAGCGGCAGCTTGCTATTGGGAGCGGCCTCGTATTTCGTCATCGCGTTGACGTCCAGCGCTCTCCTGGTCGGCTTTATGTTGGCCCTCTACATCTTCCACTCGGTCGTATGGAGCCTGACCGTCACCTCACTACGACAGGTGTTGATTCCGGACGAACTCCGGGGTCGGGTCAGCGCCGCTAACAAGCTCCTCGCCCTCGCCGGTCTGTCGCTCGGGTGCCTACTCGGTGGCGTGCTGGCAGCGAAGTTCGGCCTCGCCGCGCCCTTTTTGATCGCTGGGGCGTTGCTGGTTGTAACGGCGGCGGTCTTTCTCCCTTTCATCAACAATCTGACGATTGAAGAAGCCTGTGCGGCTGCCAGTCAGTGAGACACATGTCCGAGAACTCGATTCGGTCCAGGGGTTCTCGCTACCCTGTGGCGCGCTGAAGTGGACCATCACCCGCCGACGGGTCACCGCTCGATCGTGATGGTCCGATGCTCCATTCACTCCGGGTGCGCTTTCGTTCGGCTAATATATTTGTGGCTTGAGGATGCTAATAAATCAGAGCAATATGCCCAGCGGGATGTTGGCACTGCGGGAGCACTTGCAGCACGTCTACTGGCTCGGTGGTGGCAGCGGCGGGGGTAAGTCGACCATCGCTCGGCGCATCGCGGCCGACCACGGGTTGGAAGTCTACGCGACTGACGACGTGACGTCGGACCATGCCCGCCGCGCCCCGGACGAGGACGCGCCGTATCTCTCGCAGTTCAAGTCCATGGATATGGACGAGCGCTGGGTAAAACGCAGTCCGGAAACCATGCTCGAGACATTTCACTGGTTCCGGGGTGAGGGGTTCAACTTGATCATCGAGGACCTACTCAACCTTCCGTCGGAAACCGGCGTGATCGCCGAGGGCTTCCGGTTGCTGCCGGCGTTCGTCAAGCCACTAGTGGCGGAGCCCAGCCGCGTCGTGTGGCTGTTACCCACGCCCGAGTTCCGGCTGACGTCGTTTCAGACCCGAGGAACCACGTGGCATATCCCGAACAAGACCTCAAACCCGGCGCGAGCCTATCGCAATCTGCTCGAGCGGGACCGAAGGTTCACTGCCTGGCTGCGCGCGGAGACCAAGCGACTCGGACTGCCCACAATCGAAGTCGACACATCGATTAGCGAGGACGAATTGACGGAACTAGTGACGCGCTCCTTCGGACTCTGAGTTGCATCCGATGCACAAGGTCGGCAGTGCCACGACAATCAGAGTCGGATTCGCGCCGGTCATGCCGCCAAGAACTTCGCGTTGCTGCGCCATATCTCACTCAACCTCCTGCGCCAGCAGCAGATGAAGCCCGCGAGCGTCAGAGGCAGACGCAAGAAGGCCGGCTCGGACACCGGCTATCTCCTCCAAGTCATCCTCGGTATTTAGATGCGTTTGCCCTGCCCAGGGGAGGGAGCTGATTCGACACGCTTTCGCAGACGCGGTATACTTCATGGGCTTCGTCCCGGCTTGCCCTGCAAGCCTGCCCACCGTAGGTAGAGTGCACTGGTCTTCTCTACGGGATTTTTACTCCAACGAGCGGGGTCATGGAGTGCATTTGTGGACGGCGTCGTGTATCCGCAACATCAGCACGACACGTCCCGGTTGGCTGACGGCCCGCGTGGGTCCCGTTCTCCCAGCGGGCGATAGCGATTAGAAGAAGGAGCGCGCGTGAGTACACTGGTCGTTGGTTCTGTGGCCCTGGATACGGTCGAAACTCCGTTCGGACGCGCCGACAACGTGCTGGGTGGAACCGCGATGTACTTTTCGCTCGCGGCCAGCCTGTTTACGGACGTGAATCTGGTGGGCGTGGTTGGCGAGGATTTTCCGGCCGAGGCGTTGCAAACCCTCCAGCAGCGCCGGATCGACCTGGCGGGACTCCAGCGGCGCAGTGGCGAGACCTTCCGCTGGGTCGGGCAGTACGACTTCGACATGAACGTGGCCCACACGCTGGATACCCAGTTAAACGTGTTCGAGACCTTCCATCCCACCATCCCCGATCACTATCGCGACTCGCGCTTTGTGTTCCTGGGGAACATTCATCCCTCCCTCCAACTTGAGGTGCTCGCTCAGGTGACCAAGCCCGAGTTTGTGGCCCTGGATACCATGAACTTCTGGATCAGCGGCGCCAAGGACGAGTTGACCCAGGTCATGCGGCGGGTGGATGCGGTGATCATCAATGAGGGGGAAATCCGGGAGTACACCGGGGAGTACAACGTGCTGGAGGCGGCTCGCCGCGTTCTGGAACTCGGTCCCCGCTATGTGGTGGTGAAGCGGGGCGAATATGGCGCCATCCTCTTTGAGGGCGACCGAATCTTCGCGGCGCCCGCCTTCCCCACCTGGGAGGTCCGCGACACTACCGGCGCGGGCGATAGCTTCGCCGGCGGTTTCATGGGATACCTGGACAGCTGCCAGTCGCTGGATCATGCCAGCTTCCGGTCGGCGGTGGTCTACGGCAGTTGCCTGGCGAGCTTTACAGTTGAGGAATTCAGCATTCGCGGGCTGCTGAAAGCCTCGCGTCAATCTCTGCGCGACCGATATCTGCATCTGGCCGATATCACCCACATCGAAGCGCCCAGTCCCATACAGGAACGTGATCTCATTTCAGAAGGAGTGTGAGTATGCAAACAGAGGTATCCCGCCAGGGTGACGTAAAGGACTTCGCACTGGCGGACAGAGGCAAAGTCCGCATCGAGTGGGCGGATTCCACCATGCCCGTATTGCGCATGATCCGCGAGCGCTTCCACGACGAACAGCCCCTGGCCGGCCTGCGCATCGCGGCCTGCCTGCACGTGACCACCGAGACGGCAAATCTGGTTCGCACGTTGAAAGCCGGCGGCGCCTCCGTCTACCTCTGCGCCTCCAATCCCTTGAGTACCCAGGACGACGTGGCCGCCGCGCTCAATGTGCATTACGGCATTCCCACCTATGCCATCAAAGGGGAGGATCGCGATACTTATTACGGTCATATGGACGCGGTGCTAGACTCTCGCCCGCATATGACCATGGACGACGGTAACGACCTGGTGACGCGAATTCATCAAGACCGGCCGGACCTGCTGTCGAATGTCTTCGCGGGGACCGAGGAAACGACCACCGGGGTTATTCGCTTGTACAGCATGCACGCCGACGGCGCGCTATCCTATCCGGTGGTTGCGGTCAACGAGGCCGATACCAAGCACCTGTTCGACAACCGCTACGGCACCGGCCAGAGCACCATCGACGGCCTCCTGCGGGCCACCAATATGTTGCTGGCCGGCAAGCGAGCGGTGGTCGCGGGCTACGGCTGGTGCGGTCGCGGTTTAGCCAGCCGCCTGGCGGGCCTGGGCGCCAACGTGATCGTTACCGAGATCAACCCCACGCGAGCGATCGAGGCGGTGATGGATGGCTATCTGGTGATGCCCATGCACGACGCCGCCAGGGTAGCCGACGTGATCATCACGGTCACAGGGAATGTCGACGTGCTGGATCGCGAGCACTTCCGGCTGATGAAGGATGGCGTGGTGGTCGGCAACAGCGGCCACTTCAACGATGAAATCAATATCGACGCGCTCTCCGACATCTCCTCGGGCCGTCGCGTGCTCCGCGATTTCGTGGAGGAGTATACGGTCGACGGACATCGCATCAATCTGCTGGCGGAGGGCCGGCTGCTCAACCTGTCGGCGGCAGAGGGACATCCCGCCGCCGTCATGGATATGAGCTTCGCCAACCAGGCCCTCTCCGCCGAGTATCTGAAAAACAATAAGGGGAACCTGGACCCAGGGGTGTACGTCGTCCCGGAGGACATCGACAAGGAGATCGCGCGACTCAAGCTGGCCTCGATGGGCATCGAGATCGATACGCTTAACGCCAAGCAGGAAGACTACCTCAATAGCTGGCAGTCCGGAACGTAAGGATCCGGCCAACCGGCATCGGTCCAACATAGTGAATTACGGGGAGCTTCCGGCGGCGGCCGGAAGCTCCCTGTTCGTTTGGCCATCGAGGCCGGGCCGCTGCGTAATGCGCGGTGGCTTAGAATCGACCGGTGGGCCTTCCCACACATCTCACAGAAACGAGACGGTTGATGGCTAGCGGTACCGGCGAGACCAATCCAATCAAATTCGGAACCGATGGCTGGCGCGGCGCCATCGCCGAAACCTACACCTTTGCCAATATCCGGGTGGTGGCTCAGGCCACCGCGAATTATCTGAAGGAGCGCGGCCAGGATAAGGACGGTCTGGTGGTGGGCTACGATATGCGCTTTGCCTCGGAATTCTTTGCTGCGGCGGTAGCCGAGGTACTGGCTGCCAACGGCATCCACGTCTATCTCTCCTCGCATGCCGCGTCCACCCCGGGCGTTGCCTATTCGATCCTGATACATAAAGCCGCCGGCGCCGGCATGATTACCGCTAGCCACAATCCCTGGACCGACAACGGATTCAAGTACAAGCCGGAGTACGCCGGCTCCGCTGATCCGACGACCATCACGGCCCTGGAGCAGCAGGTGGCCGCGGTGCAGGCGGGACAGACCGTGCAGCGGACCGACCTGGCGGGGGCCGTGGCTGCCGGCACGGTCGAGTATTTCGAGGTTGCTCCCACCTACCTGAGTCGACTGACGGAACTGGTTGAGATCGAGCGGCTCAAGGGCTCAAACCTGAAGGTGGTGTTCGACCCCATGTATGGAGCAGCCATGGGGTACTTCCCACAACTACTGGCGGGCGGAACCATTCAGTTCTCCGAGATCAATAATGTGCGGAATCCCTACTTCGGCGGCGTCAACCCGGAGCCGATCGCGGTGAATCTAGCGAAACTGATCGCGGCAGTTCCCGCCGACAAAGCGCAGGCCGGAGTGGCAGTCGACGGCGATGCGGACCGCGTCGGCCTGGTCGACGAACAGGGCAATTTCATCGATCAGCTCAAGGTGTATGGCCTCCTCATCATGTACTTGCTGGAGAAAAAAGGCTGGCGGGGCGCGATTGTCAAATCCGTCAGTACCACCTCCATGGCGGACCGGCTCGGCAAGAAGTTCGGGGTGGAGGTGATCGAGACCCCGGTGGGATTCAAGTACATCGGCCCCCAAATGCGCGAGCACGATGCCATGATCGGCGGGGAGGAGAGCGGAGGATACGCCTTCCGCGGCCACATCCCGGAACGTGATGGGTGTCTGGCCGGGCTGCTCCTGCTGGAAATGCTCCTGGCGTATGACATGCCGATGTCCAAGATTGTCGAGCATCTGCAGGAAATGGCTGGCCCGTCGTACTACGATCGCAACGACGTTCGATTCCCTGAAGAGCGTCGAGAAGAGGTGATAGCGCGTTTCCAGGGTGAACATCCGGCCGAAATTGCCGGCGAACGGGTCGACCATGTCGAAACGCTCGATGGCTTCAAGTATTTTCTGACGGATGGCAGTTGGTTATTGGTACGCGCCTCGGGCACCGAGCCGTTGATTCGTCTGTACACCGAGGCAACCAGTCCCGAGATGGCGCAGCGCATCTTGCAGGCAGGGCGGACCATGGCCGGGATCGACTGACGCGAGCTACGCGTCCGCCTCTCTTCCGCGCGGTCGAAAATAGAGCCGTATCGGCGTGCCGGCAAAACCAAACCGGTCACGTATCCGGTTCTCCAGGAAGCGACGGAACCCGAAGTGGACCAGCTCGGGGTCATTGACCTTGATCACGAAGGTGGGTGGGTCTATGCCCACCTGGGTCACGTAGAAGACTTTGAGCAGCTTCCCTCGGGACGACGGGGCCTGATGCTCGGCGAGGGCCCGACGCACGGAAGCGTTGAGCACTCCCGTCGAGACGCGCCGGCGCCGCTCTTCCCGAATCTCAAGCGCCAGCGTCAGCACGTTTTCAATCCGCTGGCCGGTCTTGGCCGAGATAAACACAATCGGCACGTACGGCATGAACTTAAATGACTCACGAATCTGGCGTTCGTAGTGGGCCATGGTGTGGCTCTCTTTGGGCACTAGGTCCCACTTGTTGACCGCGACCACCAGCCCCTTCTGGTGTTCCTGCACGAATCCAGCGACATGCGCATCCTGGGCGGCGAACGGTTCGGTGGCGTCGATCAGTAAGACTGCGACGTCGGCTCGATCGATGGCGCGCAGGGCGCGTAGCACGCTGTAGCGCTCAATGCCCTGGCCGATCTTGCCACGCCGGCGGATACCGGCCGTGTCCACCAGGACCAGCGGCCGTCCCTCGAACTCTACCAGGGTGTCCACCGCATCTCGCGTGGTTCCCGGCTGGCTGGACACCACTGCCCTCTTCTTTCCTACCAGAGCGTTAACCAGGGAGGACTTTCCCACATTCGGGCGACCAACGATAGCGACGCGTGCGGTCTCTTGGTCTCCCTCCTCCAGCTCGCCCCTGGCCAGATGGTGGACGATTGCGTCGAGTAAATCACCGGTATTGAGCCCGCGTGCTGCCGAGAACGGCAGAGGCTCGCCCAGACCGAGTGAATGAAATTCCATGGCCTGCATTTCCTGGCCGACGTTGTCCGCCTTGTTCACGGCCAGCACCACGGGCTTGTGCGAGCGCCTCAGCAGGTCGGCGATATCCTGGTCGACCGGCGTCAAACCTGCTCGCGCATCCACCATGAAGACGATCTCATCCGCCTCATCCATGGCCAGCCGGGCTTGCTCGAAGACACTATCCTCCATCTCGTCGCCACCTCCCGGCACCATGCCACCGGTGTCCACCACCGCCGCGGCAATGCCGCGCCACTCGAACTCACCATAGAGACGATCACGGGTGGTGCCGGGCAAATCTTCCACGATGGCGACACGCGCCCCCACCAGGCGATTAAAAAGCGTCGACTTACCAACATTCGGGCGCCCGACGAGGGCGACAAGCGGCCTGGCCACTGTTTCCACATCTCCCTGAGCTAAACGCCAGACCGAGATGCCAGGCGCGAGTACTGCGTGCGGAGTAGAGATTTACACATCATGCGGCAAGAGTCACCGCGGCGGCGGCAGAGGATCAGTTAACCGTTGCGCTACTGCCTGTAAAGCGGCGGTCAGCACTTCGGCCTGGCTCATTCGGTCCGTCTCTATGACTATAGCATCGTCTGCTTGACGTAACGGTGAGACTGCCCGCCCGGTATCCGTCGCATCCCTGGCCCGAATCCGAGCCAGCTCCTCCGCTACGCCTCCACCGCTCAATCCCTCGCGCATACGGCGAGCGGCTCGCTCCTCGGCCGAAGCACTGATCCACAGTTTCACCCGAGCAGCGGGCAGAACGACCGTACCAATGTCGCGCCCAACCAGGACGATACATCCGTCGGCGGCCAGTCGACGCTGCTGTTCCACCACGACCGCTCGCACCCCTGGATTCGACGCCACCCGCGAGACCAGCAGGTCGATCCGCGAAGCCCGCAGCTCGTCGCCAAGCGGCTTGCCATTCATGCACAGGACGCCGGTCCGGTCCGGCGAAAGCGAAAACGCCATTTGACGCGCCAGAGCGGCTAACTCCCGGTCGTCGGCAGGCGCCATATTTCGCTCCAGCGCCAGCCAGGTCAGCGTCCGGTACATCAGACCAGTGTCCAGGTACCGGCAGTCCAGTGCCGCGGCCAGAGCAGACCCAACCGTCGACTTCCCGGCGGCTGCCGGTCCATCAATGGCGATCTGAATGGCGTCCCGCTGCACCGTCTGTTGCCAAGCCCCATCGTGCGTCCTCACGGATACACTCTACTTCGTCTGCACTAAGTTCGCGGTAGGCGCCAACCGGGAGAGTGCCCAGGCGCACGGCGCCAATGCGGACCCTGGTCAGTTCCCGCACCGGGTGGCCGACTGCCGCACACATGAAACGAATCTGACGCTTCTTTCCTTCGTGGAGCACGATGCGCAATTCGGTCCAGCCTGCCCGCTGCGCGATCATATCCACCTGGGCGGGCGCGGTACGTGTATCGTCCGGCATTGCGACGCCGCTGCGTAGCTGTCGCAGTGACTGGGATGAGGGAGGACCGGCAATCGTCGCGCGATACTCTTTCTCGATGGCATAACGAGGATGCGTCACCAGGTTTGCCCAGGCGCCGTCAGTGGAGAGAAAAAGCAGCCCGGCCGTGTCCTTGTCGAGCCGCCCCACTGGATGCACTGACGGTACCTTGCCCAGCAAGCTCATAACCGTTTGCTCCCCGTGCGTGCTCACAGTACTTGTCACCAGGCCCAACGGTTTGTTGAGGGCTAGATAGACCGGCTCAATCGCACGGGCGAGAGAAACGCCTCGCACCCGAATGTCGTCATGCTCTGGGTCGGCTTGCACCCCAAGCGCGGCCACCTGTCCATTGACCGTGACCTCGCCGGCTGCAATCAAGCCCTCGCATGCGCGCCGCGAGGCGACGCCATGCGATGCCAGCACTTTCTGGAGGCGGCCTTTCACTCTGGTCCTCCATTCCATCGCGCGATGTTTCAGCCGGGCGCCCTGGAGGCCACTATAGCATGGAGCACCCAGCAACTAGTTACAAAGCGAGAGGATTGAAATATGTCAGACGTTACTTCCGTGGTAGCCGAGGTCGCCGGCCAACTGGAGGCCAAAAACGCGGCGCGTGATCGCGCCCTGGTCGATTCCCGCAAGGTAGTCAGGTACGCGGCCAACACCATCCGCGCGCTCCATCGGGGAGAGTACGAGGTTGCAAACCAGACACTGGCCGAGGGAAGCGCGATGGTAGCGGCTACCCGGAGCCAGCTGCGGGAGCACCCGGACCTGTACTGGGCTGGGTACGTGCAGGACGCGCAAAAAGAGATTGCCGAAGCCTATCTGGTGGCAGCCATGGTACGGAACACTGCGCTGCCCGAACCGAGCGAGATCGGAGTGGAGAACGCACCGTACTTGAACGGCCTGGCAGAGGCCGCCAGTGAGATGCGACGGTACATTCTGGATATCATCCGTTCCGGCACTGAAGCCGACATGCAGGAAGCGGAACGAGTGCTGGGCCTGGTCGACGATGTGTACACCAGTTTGCTGACAGTTGATTTTCCCGACGCGATCACCGGCGGGCTGCGCCGTACGGTAGATGCTCTACGCGCCGTGCTAGAGCGGACGCGCGGCGATCTAACGCTCAGTATTCGACAGGCCCACCTGGCCCGCGCTCTGCAGCAGCGAGAGAACAGCGAAGTTCCTCTGTAACAGACCTTGTTCTGACACTTGTTCTTAGCCCAAGATATACGTCGCGACTGTGTATCGTCCTTCTCAGGTCCAAGTTGCCTTGTGCTAGTTACAGAAAATAAGTATGATCAGTACAAGAAATAGAGGTGCGGACCTATGGGAGCAGCGATCCGAACCGGCGACTTTGAAGGCCGACGTGCGCCGTACGCGCCCATTTCGGCGCTGGAGAAGTTCTTTCAGATCATTCGAGATCGAGCCGTGCCGGAGCGCATCGACCATCGCTTCTTGCAGAAGCTCAGCATTGCCAGCAACAACGAGTACTCGCTGCTGAGCGCCTTGAAGTTCCTCGCCGTGGTCGACGACCGGGGGGTGCCGACTCACTCCTACCGGTTGCTCCAGACCACCGATCGGTTCCAGGACACGCTGGCCCACCTGGTGCGCACTGCATACCGTCCAGTCTTCGAGGCCGGAGCGGAACGGCTGGCAGATGAGGACCTGGTGAATTTTTTTCGCGTGAGCAGCTCCGCTTCTCAGGCGCGCAACGCGGCTCGTTTCTTTCGGGCGGTGTGCGCCCTGGCCGGGGGAGTAGGTGCGGTTGAGCGAGACCCAAACGTTGCCGATGCTCCGACCAGCGAAGTTGCTGGACGGGCCGGTCCCCATTCGGACCTTCCGGCCGGTCGCCATTCGGACCCTTCGATGGTCGAGATATCGCCCGCGCAACACCGCCCAGCCGTCGACAACGGCCTCCTACTGACGACCAAAGCGCGGCTCCTGGAGAAGTTGCCGGCCCCAGACGCCTCGTGGTCCGCCGCGGACTACCAGTCCGTCTGCGAGACCTTTCTCCAATTGCTGCGCAATCTGGACGCCTCGTAGCGCGGGCAGGTGTTCGGCGTCGGCATCGGTGAACCGGCATGGTGCCAGCAAGACGGGTACCGATCTGGTAGGAGCCGTACCCGGTGGGTCTGCTCTTGCCCCAGCACGCAGGGCTGCCCGTCCCCAGGGCCGCGGGGCTGGACAGGCAGCCCAACGGCGCGTGGGACTGGCCGGCTCGCCTTGGTTGGTCGAGGGGATGCCACTACCGACGGGAACCACCGTTGGGCTGGCCGGGCAGGAGCCACGGTCCCTACAAGGGACAGTGTCGTCATAAAGCAGACATTCCCCATCGGAGACAGTGTCCCGGTACGGGCACGATCGCTCCAGCCCACATACGTCCCATGCCGACCAGCATCGCCACTTCCAACGACGGAATGCGGGCTGGGACGGGAGCCAAGGTGTGCTCCGAATGGGGTGCGATCCCACAAGATGAACGCGCCCATAGTCGGGACCGTGTGGACGCAGCACCGCAGTCGATTGACCTACCAAGTGACCACTATGTCTCAAAACTGTCCGTTGGTGAATGGATCGCCGAGAGCCCGCTGTGTTCCCGGCGGGCGGATGGCGGTCTAGGCAAGTCGCCGGAAGCGCGACTTGCCTAGATAGTTGGCGTCGTTCGTACTGAATTCGAGACAGCCGAACTAGATGCCACGCACTCGCGCCGGCAGCCGCTAGCTGTCCGGCGTTGACGACGTACCCGGCCGGTATGTCGAGAGCGCGCAAGGTCTGTCTGTTCCCGATGTTCAATTGTTGAAATGTAGCACCTTGTACAAACTGTAAACCAGGACTACAAGGTTAGCCCGACCCTTGTATCAACGCACAAGAGCCTTGGCACGATGCCTGCGGTGGTGTACTATAGACATTGCACCTCCACCATCTGTTTTCAGGAGAGTGGACCTTCGTGGCCAATAGCTTCGTACACCTGCACAGCCATACCTCGTACTCACTGCTCGATGGCCTGGCGCGCATCGATGATCTCTTGCACACCGCCTCTCAACAGGGCATGCCCGCGCTCGCGCTGACCGACCACGGCACCATGTTTGGGGCGATCGAGTTTTACAGCAAGGCCAAGGAGATTGGCGTCAAGCCGATCATTGGCTGCGAGGTCTACGTTGCCGACCGACCACTCGACGAGAAGCCGGGCGTCGACTCGCGATCGCACCACCTGGTTCTCCTGGCCGAGAATGAGACGGGATACCGCAATCTCATTCGTCTCACCACGGAGGCGCACCTTCGGGGATTTTATCGCAAGCCGCGCGTCGACCATGCGCTGCTGGAGCGCCACTCCGAGGGGCTGATCTGCCTCTCTGCCTGTGCCAGCAGTGAGGTCGCGAAGCTCATTCTGGACAACAACCTATCGGGCGCCGAAGAGCGGGCCGATTGGTACCGGCAGATCTTTCCCGGGCGCTACTACCTTGAGTTGCAGTACCACCAGTTGGACTTCCAGAAGACCATCAATCAGGGTGTCGTTCATCTGAGCAGACGACTGGATTTGCCGCTCGTGGCCACCAATGACGTTCATTACGTGCACGAGCGGCAGGCCCAGGCTCACGAGATACTGCTGTGCGTCCAGACCCAGACCACGCTTAGCGATCCGAAGCGGATGAAGATGGACACCCAGGAGTTCTACCTGAAGTCGACCGAGCAAATGGGGGCGCTCTTCGGCGAGTATCCCGGAGCCATGAGCAACACTCTGGCCATTGCCGAGCGGTGCAATCTAGAGCTGACCTTCGGACGGCCCCACCTTCCGCGTTTTGAAACGCCCGACGGACGGTCGTCAGAACAGCATCTGCGCATTCTCTGTGAGGAAGGGCTCGCCACGCGCTATCCAAGCGGCGGGCAGGAAGTTCGTGATCGACTGGACTACGAGCTGTCTGTGATTAACAGCACCGGCTTCGTCGATTATTTCCTGTTGGTCCACGATGTGATTCGCCACGCTCGCAGTATCGGGGTGGCCGTTGGGCCGGGGCGCGGTAGTGCCGCGGCCAGTATCGTGGCCTACTGCCTCTACGTGACCAACGTCGATCCCATCATGCACCACCTGTCCTTTGAGCGCTTTCTGAACCCGGAGCGGGTCAGCATGCCCGACATGGACCTCGACTTTGCCGATGATCGGCGCGATGAAATCTTTCGCTACGTCACGGAGAAGTATGGGCGCGACCGCGTCGCCCAGATCATCACCTTTGGGACGATGAAGCCGCGAGCTGGCGTGCGCGATGTGGGCCGGGTCGTGGGCATGTCGTACTCCGATGTCGATCGGGTGGCGAAGCTTTTCCCGCTGATGTGCAGCAGTGTGTCCAAAGCCAGGGAAGAGGTCGCCGAACTCCAGCAGCTGTACGACAGCGACGCGGAGATGAAGCGGCTGCTCGATACGGTCGAGGATCTAGAGGGAGTCGCGCGCCATGCCTCGACCCACGCGGCCGGCGTGGTTATTTCACGCGATCCCATCGCTGAGCATGTGCCGCTGTACAAGGTCCCGAAAAACGACCAGATTACCACGCAGTACCCCATGGCCGCGATTGAGAAAATCGGGCTGCTCAAGATGGATTTTCTGGGCTTGCGAACCTTGACCATTCTGGAGCGGGCTCGTGCCCTGGTCGAGCAGACCACCGGGACCGAGATGGTCCTGGACGATATACCGCTGGAAGACCAGAGCATCTACGACCTGCTCAGCACGGGTGAGACCTTTGGCGTGTTCCAGGTTGATGGCAGCGGCTTTCGCAAGCTTATGCGTGAGTTACGTCCGACCGAATTCAACCACATTATCGCGGCCGGCGCGCTCTATCGACCTGGACCGATGGAGCACATACCGGAGTTTGTGGCCCGCAAGAACGGACATAAAGAGGTTCGGTACGATCATCCCGCGCTCGAAGAGGTGTTGGAGGAGACCTACGGCATCGTGGTGTATCAGGATCAGGTCATGCGGCTCGCGGTGCGCATTGCCGATTACACCATGGGTGAAGCCGACCTGTTGCGCAAAGCCATGGGCAAGAAAAAACCGGAGGAGATGGCCAGGCATCGTCAGGACTTCATCGCCCGTGCGGTGGCCAAGGGCACCGACGCTTCCCTCGCCGAAAAGCTCTTTAACGACATCGAACCCTTCGCCGGGTACGCCTTTAACAAGGCGCACTCAGCGGCCTACGCGGTCATCACCTGTCAGACCGCCTATCTGAAGGCCAATTACCCGCTGGAGTATATGGCTGGGCTGCTCTCTGCCGAAAAGGAAAACGCCGAAAAAGTATCAGAGGCGATGTCTGAGTGCGGCAGGTTAGGGATTCCTATTCTTCCCCCCGATATCAATGCTAGCGGGCTCGATTTTACGCTCGAAAGCGGCTCGATCCGCTTCGGCCTCAGCGCGATCAAGCACGCCGGCTCCGGGGCCATTGCCACTATTCTTACCGCCCGGAAAGAGGGTGGCGCGTTCCGGTCGTTGGAAGATTTCTGCGCCCGAGTAGACTGCGGCGCCGTCAATAAGCGAGTCATGGAAAGCCTGATCCGCTGTGGCGCCTTCGACGCTATGGGCCTCGAGCGCGGTCGTTTGCTCGGCAGCCTGGACCGTGTAGTTTCCTTCGCCAGCCAATTGCAGCGTTCGGCGTCGGCCGGCCAGGTGTCGCTCTTTGGTGACATAACACAGGACGCGCCGCTCCTCCAACTGCCCATGGGTGACCCGGCTTCGCTCAATGACAAAATCAGTTGGGAACAGGAGCTATTAGGGATAGCTATATCGCGGCATCCCATCATGGATGCGGAGGCCTCGTTCAGAGAGGCCGGGGTGCTGCCGGTCAAGGATGTCACGGTGGAGCACGATGGCCAGCGTCTCTATGCCGGTGGACTTATCCGTCGAACCCGCTCTTTCTCTACCAAGGATGGGCGCCCCATGGCGAGCTTTCAGCTGACAGATATGAAAGCAACCCTTGAGGTCGTGGTCTTCAGTCGCAGCTTCGAGAGCATACAGCCCAAGTTGGTGGACGGCGCCATCGTCGTGGTTGACGGCAAGCTCGATGCCTCGGACGGACGGGTGCAGTTACTGGCCAGTGGCGTCTACTCGCAAGTCGAGGCGCAAGACCTGCCGGATCGTGCCAATGGAAACGGCAAGCGGCTGTCGGAATCACGGCAGACGATGACCGCGAACGGCGGGAGCAAGGCACTGCAACCCGGCACACCGCCGCTCCGGCTGGTGGTCGAAGTGGAGCGCTCTGCAGATCGCGCTGCGGACATTGGTCGGATCGAGCGGCTCTATGGGCTCCTACAGCGTTTCCGCGGGCAGGATCAGGTCGAGGTCTTGGTGCGACGCGGCGCTCGGGTTGATGCGCTGCCCTTGCCAAATGGCTCGGTGGGCTACTGTCCCGATTTGGAGAAGGAGTTGCGCGCGTTGCTCGGCGAGACGGCGGTGCGGCTGCAGGGGCTCGGTGCCGCGGCGTAGGGTCTTGCCACCGACGAGGCGAGGCAGAAACGTGCCATCCTGCCGGATACGGCCCCATGTAGTCGAGGGGGGCGTGGAGTCGCTTGCGCTGGTCGGCGCGACCGTGAATAACGACGTGGTGCTGGCGCTGGGCGGGACTGGCCGCCAGGGTGGCGATGCAACGACGAGCCGGCGCCGGCATCAGGGGCCATTTGACTTCGGGTGCATGATGTGAGAACCTATGTTCTATAAAGTGCTGCCGGAGGACGACATGGGCGAACACATCGAGATCAGTTCGGGCGACAGAACGGTGGCGGGATACCGGGCGGCGCCGGTCGGAGGAGGGCCTGGCGTGCTCGTCCTCCACGCCTGGTGGGGAATGACGGAGATGTGCACCGGCCTGTGCGGCCGGTTAGCCGCGGCCGGATTCGTCGCCCTGGTGCCCGATCTCTATGGCGGCCGGACCGCCTCAACGATCGCCGAGGCGGAATCCCTCCTTGAGTCGCTGGACCGCCCGCAGGCGGAGGCAACTGTAGGTGCGGCTGCCGAGCGCTTGCTCCATGACCCGGCGGTGACGAGCCCGCGGATTGGCGGTATCGGCTTCTCGATGGGCGCCTCGTATCTGATGTGGCTGGCCACGCAGCAACCGGCGCTCGGCGCCGCGGTGATCTTCTATGGTGGCAGCGAGCAGGACGCCGGACTGGCGCAGGAGACACAGGCGGCCATCCTTGGTCACTTCGCCGAGGAGGACGAGTGGGAGCCGCCCGTGGACGAGACACTGCGCATGCAAGACGAGCTGCGCAGCGCCGGCATGGACGTGACCGTCCACATCTATCCCGGCGCCGGACACTGGTTCTTCGAGGAGAATCGGCCCGATGCGTACAGTGCCAGCGCGGCACAACTGGCGTGGGAGCGGACTGTGGAATTCCTGCGGGAGCGCCTGTAGATGGCGGACTACCAACCGGCAATCGGTGGCCATATCACCATCGCAGGCATCGAGGTCGTCCAGATAGATACTGCGTGATCGGGAGCACAATGTCTTCCCGACCGGTGCCCCCGTCACGGCTTTCTCAGCAGCACCTCGCCCTCGAGACCGTCTGGATCACGAAAGAAGATGCTCCACATCTGGCCAAAGTCGTTGACTGTGCCGTCGCTTGCGCCGGTATCGACGAGCCGGTCCCGGATCGTCTCGAAGGCCTCTCGGGACGCGGCAGCCAGCCCAACGTGGTCGATACGGCCCCGCCCCCACATCGGCGTCTGGCGATCGGCTTCAGTGTTCCCGTCGATCACGAAGACGCTCAGGTGCGTGGCAGGGCCGATATCGATGTCGGTCATGGTCTCGCCGGGTGCGTGGCTGCGCGTCGGTCCCACCACAGCGTCGAACACTCGCTCGTAAAATCGACCCAAACGCTCGACGTCCTTGGAGACCAACGCGATGTGGTTCACGCCGTCCAACAGCATCTCTGACTCCTTGTACAACCTCGGGACTAGCGTCCTGGTGTTCGCGACCCGGGCCGTCTCGCGTACCCATCGTTGTGCAGGCCGGGCGTCACGTCATGCCCCGTGACCGGGCGAAATGGTCTCGGCCATGGGCGGGGGCCCGGGGGGTGTGCCGTCTCCGAAGGGGCGGCCGCCGAGCGCTTCGCGGCCATGAGCGGTCAACCATCCCGATGTGTCGGGCCCGGCCGACACGATCCCCGTTGGATTCACGTTGGCATGGACCATGTAATAGTGCTGCTTGATCTGGACGAAGTCTATCGTGTCTCCGAAGCCGGGAGTTTGGAACAGGTCGCGGGCGTAGGCCCACAGCACTGGCATCTCGGTCAGCTTCTGGCGGTTGCACTTGAAATGGCCCTGATAGACGGCGTCGAAGCGTGCCAGGGTAGGGAACAGACGGACATCGGCCTCGGTGATCGTGTCGCCGACCAGGTACCGCTGCGTGGCCAGCCGCTCGCCGAGCCAGTCCAGGCGAGCAAACAGCCGGCGGTACGCCTCCTCGTACGCGGCCTGGGATGTGGCAAAACCCGCCCTGTACACACCGTTGTTGATGTCTTGGAGTACCGCTTCGGCGACCTCGTCGATCTCGTCTCGGCGAGCGTCGGGGTAGAGATCGGGGGCCCCAGACCGGTGGTAGGCGGTCCACTCCATCTCCAGGTCCAGGGTGATCTGGGGAAAGTTGTTGGTCACCACCGCGCCGGTGGGGATGTCGACGATGGCCGGGACGGTCACTCCTCGGTCGTAGCCGGGTTGGGCCTTGTCGTAGGCGTCGGCCAGGCGTTCGATGCCCAGCACCGGATCACGCCCGCCAGGGTCGAGGTCGAAGCTCCAGCTACGCCGGTCGTGGGTAGGCCCGGCCATGGCCATGGACAGGACGTCTTCCAGTCCGAGGAGGCGACGCACAATGCTGGTCCGGTTGGCCCATGGACAGGCGCGGGCCACGGCCAGGCGGTATCTGCCGGGTTCGACCGGCCAGCCATCCCGGCCGTCCGCCGTGATGCGGGCGTCGAGATAGCGGGTATCGCGTACAAAGCTGCCGTCGTTGGTCATGATTCTAAGCTCCTAGCGGCTCTCGCGCCTGCCTTTACACCCTCTCCACTCACGGAGACCGTCACGCGGCTATCGGCCGGCCCGAGCCAGGTGGCACTTCGTGACACGTTTTTTGCCGGCATCAAAACTGTACTACTACACCTTTCGGGCTTATCGTGGCCGTACCCCTCGGGGTCTCTATGCCCCCGCGTCTGTCGACGGCAAGCGCCACAGATGGACGGTGGCACTGTCTCCCGGCAGCAGTTCCTCGACGTCTTCCGATATCTCCAGGAGACCGTCGGACCGAGCCAGCGGTAGGATCATCGCTGAGTCTTGCGGGCCGGATAGCGAGGCGTTGAAATGGTCGCCGTTCTGTCTCACTACCACGCGCGCGTAGGTTCGTCTGCCGCCCCGGTTCTCCATACGCTCCGTTACGACCACTTGAATACGTGGCCGCTGGGTGGAGGCGCCGAGCATCAACCGAATAGCGGGGCGTACGAACAGCTCGAAGGTGACCATGGCGCTGGTGGGATTCCCCGGTAGGGCGACGATCGGCGTCGAGCCGACCGTGCCGAACAGCAGCGGCTTGCCGGGCCGAACCCGCACGCGCCAGAAGTGGAGGTCGCCGGTCGAGCCGAGCACATCCTTCATGTAGTCAAAATCGCCGACCGACGCGCCGCCCGAGGTCAACAGCAGGTCGGAGTCGCCGGCGGACATAAGTTCCCGGCCAATCGCCTCGGCGTCGTCCGACGCGGTTCTCAACACGCGAGAGACTGCTCCTGCCTCCGCCACCGCGGCCGACAGCATGGGAGAGTTACTGTTGTAGATCTGTCCTGGCCGCAGGGGAACGCCAGGCGCCACCAATTCGGTCCCGGTTGCCATCACGGAAACCACGGGTCGGCGCGTCACAGTAACGTGGGAGTAGCCCAGAGCCGCCAATACTGCCACTTCGCGGGAGCCAATTGCACTCCCTTTTGGCAGCACTGCCGTACCTTCGGTAATGTCCTGGCCGCTCGGACGGATACATGCCCCGGGACGTACCGGGGCACGCAGTACCACGCTGGCCCCGTCATCGGTTACGTCCTCGAACGGAATCACTGCATCGGCTCCGGATGGCAGGGGAGCTCCGGTCATGATGCGCGCCGCCTCACCTGACTCCATCACCTCACCGGAGACTGTTCCCGCGGGGATATGTGCCGAGACTCTCAACCGCAGTGGCGCCGCCGTGCTCGCCCGCGCGGTCTCGGTCCCGCGTACTGCGAAACCGTCCATGGACGAATTAGCGAACGGAGGGAGGTTGAAGCCGGCCGTGATCGCCGTTGCCAGGATACGGCCCCGGCTCTCATCCAGCGCCACGACCTCTTCCCCGAGCAGCGCAAACCTCGCGAGTATGCGCTGTCGAGCGTCCTCGACCGAGAGCAGATCAGCCTGCTTCGCCACGCAGAATCTTCTCGTACAGCATTCGGGTCGATGGCGCCGGCTGCGCCGCCAAGTGCTGGGCAAACAGTCTCTCGGCGTAGCGGTAGAGCTGGATCGCCTCACCTCGCCGGCCCGCTCGCGCGAGATACAACATCAATGCCTGATACGCGTTCTCGCGATAGGGATCGATCTCCAGCACCTTCTTCATCAGCCGAACGCTGTCAGCATATTCGCAGCGATCCCCACAGATAGCGGCGACCCGAAACATTGATGAGATCCACAGTTCACGAAGACGCTCCCGGCGATCGCTCGACCAGTCTTCGTACAGGTTCTCGCGCAGATAGTCCTCTTTGTACAGGGCCAGAGCGGAAAGAAATAGCCCAAGCGCCACGTCCGTGTCTCCGGCTTCCTGCGCCTCCTGGGCACTAATCGCCTGGATTTCAAATTCGCGTGCGTCGACCCAGAGGTCCGCGCTGGTGTCGAGACGAAGGCTGCTGCCGTCCTCTTGAACATAGGCGTGATTTGGCAGGTCGTCTCGCAGCAGTCTCCGCAAAGAACGGAGCAAGCTGCTCAGCCGCTGTTCAGCGTCCCGCTCATCCAGGTCCGGCCAGAGCAGATACAGCAGTTGCACCCGTGGTACCGGCTCGTCCCACCCCGTACACAGGTACTTGAGCAACTGCTTTCCGCGCGGGTCGCCGAGTTCCTCATCCAGTACCAGATCCATGCCGAGAAAGGCACGAAACGGCCCGAGTGTGAAGACACAGAAGGTGGTGCTTGGCGTCTCAGCCGGCTTGGTCCGGTCCAGCCACACCCGGACCCGCAGTAGCAAGTCTTCCAGATCGAACGGCTTGGGAATGAAATCGTCGGCGCCCTTTTCGAGGGCGTTAAGAATGTCGTGGTGAGTTGACTTAGCACTCAGAACAATCACGGACGGACGCTTTTTATTGCCTGCGGCTCGCATAGTGTCGAGAACTTCGAACCCCGACATGCGCGGCATCATGAGGTCGAGAATGACGAGAGAAGGTTGCACCTCATGCATCTTAGAAAGGGCTTCTAGCCCGTCCCGAGCTACCTCAATTTGGTAGCCTTCGTCCGCCAACACCGTGGTTAGGAAGTCGACGATATCCGGCTCGTCATCGACGACCAGCACCGGCCCCCTGGCGTCTACCATCCGCTCACCTTCTTGCCACGCTCTATACTTACGACTATACCCCAGGCGGTCGACGAATGGACGCGTATCAAGTCATCGCTCAGTACTACGATCTCGAGCACGACGACTTTCAGGACGACATTGATTTTCTCTTGCAACTCGTTCAGGAAGGCCCGGTCCTGGCGGTAGGCGTCGGCACCGGTCGGGTGGCGGCGGCGTTGCTGGAGGCAGGGTTCGAGGTATGGGGGATTGATCCCTCGCACTCTATGTTGCACCGGGCCGAGGCTCGATTGGCCCGTTACACGGGTATCCATCTCATCCGTACCACGGCGGCCGGCCTGCATCTCGACCAACGCTTCCCCGTGGTTCTGCTGCCCCTTAATACGTTGTGGCACCTTCCCGACTCAGACGCCCAGCTCCACGCCTTGACCGTCCTGCGACGGCATTGTCAGGATCGCGCGCTGCTGGTCGTGGACTGCTCTAATCCCCTCTCGATGGCAGACCGCGGCGCCCAGGGGGAGGTGCGGGAGCGGTTTACTCGTGACACCGAGCAGGGGACGGTGCGTGCGGTAGCGGCCAGCTGGGATGATCCGGCCGAACAGGTGCTGACTATCTCACTGCTCTACGACACCACGGCACCTGACGGCCTGGTGCGCCGCAGCACGGCCGACCTGCAACTGCGCTACCTGTTTAGATTCGAGCTTGAGCTGCTCTTGAAGATCGTCGGCTTCTCGCTGCTGCATCTGTATGGATCGTACGACCTCGAACCGTATCAGGCAAACAGCCCCAACCTCATCGCCCTGGCAGTGGCCACCTAGTCAAAATCAGGAACGAGCCACGACGCCGTCATGATTCAGCGCTCGATCCATCGCCGCACGCTCCTCGGACGTGAGAGAGTAGTCAGACGAGCCTCGCTCAATCGGCTTGGCGTACAGCCGGCTATCGTTGCGCGAGTGGAGACCGGTCAGCACCACACCATCCTGGTGTCCGTCCAACAGGGCCAGGGCGAAACTCTGATCACCCCCCGTGTCGTGAAACGGACTGAAACGGACCAGGCCAACGTGACGAATTACGGTCGGCATGATTCCGACCAGCTGGTCATGTTGCTGTTTCACGCGCGCGACGGTCGCCGAGGTGCCGCGCACCGTCGAGAGATACTCGGCCAGCATGCGGGTGGTGTTCGTTTCCGACACATCACCCAGGAGTGCGTTCAGCCGCGCCTCAAACTGTCGGGCTCGACGGTGTTCCGCCAGGAGCCCGATCCCAATCACCAGTAGCAGAACCATCGCTGCCAGCCAGAACAGCAGTCCATGGTGACTATAGGCCGACTGAAAGGTATCCATAGTCCTCCGCTCACGCCCCTACTCGGGGACCAGTATAGCGGTTCCGAGCCAATTGGGACGTGTATAATGCAATGGTCTAAAGGGCTTGACAGATAGTGGGGAGTGTGTCCGAAGTCGATGTCCTGCCCCAGGGGAGAGTTGTTCGCGTGCCGAAAAAAGTACACAATCGTCCGGCGAAGTCAAAGGCCAGACCCCGCCGTCCCATCCCGCGCTCCGGCGCCGCCGCCTCTTCCGCCCGATCACTGGACCCTGTCGTGTCCGATGGGGCGGGAGTCGAAGGAACCGGCACGTTGCCCATGGCGCCTTCCCTTGAGTCCCGCACCGGCGCATCGCCGCTGGCGCGGCCTGCCGAAGATCGCAGTGGTACCACCAGTATCCCGAGGACGCGGCGCGGTCCGGCAGCGGCGCGACGGACGCCTACCCTGGTGGTCAACTATCAGTATCTGCGGCGTGATATCCGCTCGCTGTCTATTCTTGCTCCCACCATGATCGTCTTGCTGATCATCGCCTTTTTCGTCCTGCATTAGCACCTACACCCGCTGTGACGATCGAGCAGGAGCAGTCTTCGTATCGGTTGCTTCCCTCCGTTGACCTCGTCATGCGTCAACCCGGTATCACTGCGCTGAGCACCCGCTATACTCGCGATGCCATGTTGGCTCTGGCGCGTGAGGTGCTCACTGATGCGCGTGCCGGCGTCGCCTCCGGCGGCGCAACTCCCTCCCTCAAGGCGCTGGTTGGCCGGATACAGCTCCGGGTCGCTGGCGAGTGGCAGATCGGGCCCAGCAACGTCATTAACGCGACCGGAGTGATTCTCCATACCAATTTGGGGCGCGCTCCGCTCAGCGAGGATGCAGTGGAAGCCATGCAAGCCGCAGCGGGATATACCGACCTCGAGTACGATCGGGAATCGGGAGGCCGCGGTTCACGCCAGTGGTATGTGGCCCGCCAGTTGTGCGCACTCATCGGAGCCGAGGCTGCACTCGTTACCGTTAACGCCGCATCTGCCGTCTTACTGGCGCTGACGGCCCTGGCCCGCGGCAACGATGTCGTGGTGTCGCGCGGCCAGGCGGTCGAGATCGGTGGTGGCTTTCGCGTCCCGGACATTCTGGAACAGAGCGGCGCTCGTCTGGTCGAGGTCGGTACCACCAACCGGACCCGCCTCCAGGACTTCGAGGACGCCATCGGCCCAAAGACAGCGGCCATGCTGCACGTGCATACCAGCAATTTCAAGATTGTCGGTTTCACCGAGCAGGTCGCGCTTGCGGATCTTGCCGGTCTCGCGCGACGCCGTGGAATCCTGCTTATCGACGACAACGGCAGTGGATCTCTGCTGGACACCGCCGCGTATGGCCTGGCGCACGAGCCAACGCCTGCCGATTCACTTGCCGCCGGCGCTCATCTCGTCGCCTTTTCCTGCGACAAGTTATTGGGCGGGCCGCAGGCGGGTGTTGTGGCGGGGAGTGCGGACCTGGTCAAGCGGCTATCACAACATCCACTGGCTCGCGCCTTCCGCCCCGACAAAACTATCCTGGCCGCGCTCTCCGCGACCCTGCTGGCCTACCTGCGCGGGGACGCGCCGAGCAGCGTCCCCGTGTGGCGCATGATCGGCCAGGGCGCCGAGGAGTTGCGCATCAGGGCCACCCAGTGGTGTGTCGGCGCGAGCCAGCAGGGGATCGCGGTCGACCTGATTGAGGGCAGATCCACGGTCGGAGGGGGTTCCCTGCCGGTCGAGACACTGCCCACCACGCTGCTCCGCTTGCCTGCCTCCCTGGATTCCGATCGTCTGCGGAAGGGGAAGCCGCCCGTCGTTCCACTTCTACGCGATTCCCGCGTCCTGCTGGATCTCCGCACCGTCCCCGCCAGCCAGGAGGATCAGCTTCTAAGCGCGGTGCGGGATGCGATGGAACCGCTGCAAAATTCTCCCAACACCGGGCAAGGACAGGGCAGAACATGAGCATTCCCGTCGCTACCGGTCGGCCACCCAGGCGCAAAAAGTCGGTGGCGCGGGAGTTACTGGAAACAGCCGTGCTGACCATCGTAATCTTTCTGCTGGCCCGTGCCGCGCTACAAAATTTCAAAGTTGATGGCATGTCCATGGAACCGAATCTCCATAACAGCGAGTATGTCTTGGTGAACAAGGTCGACTACCTGGTCCAGTCGCCGCATCGCGGAGACATCGTGGTCTTCCAGGCGGTACCGGCCCGCCAACCGGATCGCGACTATATTAAGCGCGTTATCGGACTGCCGGGCGAAACCGTCGCGGTCCACGGCGGCGCCGTTTTCGTCAACGAACGGAGGCTTTCCGAGCCGTATATCAAAGAGCCTCCGACGTATACCTTCGGACCCAGCCGGGTTCCCCCGAACAGCTATTTCGTGTTGGGTGATAATCGAAATAACAGCTTCGATTCCAGCCGCTGGTCCGCTACCCACTGGCTCGCACGAAAATACATCATTGGCAAGGCCTGGATCATTTACTGGCCGCTTCACAACCTTACGCTGCTGCAGATACCGTGAGGCGAGACCCACACTATCAAAACGCGCAGAGCCGCGTTCGCGCACGAGGAGCGAAAACTATGACGACCTTAGCCCAGTCAGACCCTGAAGCATATGCTATCACCCAGCGTGAGGAACAGCGGCAATCCGAGGACATCGTGCTCATCGCCTCGGAGAACCACTGCAGCCCGTCGGTCATGGAGGCGACCGGCTCCATTCTGACCGATAAGTACGCCGAGGGATACCCCGGCAAGCGCTACTATGGCGGGTGCGAATGGGTGGACGATGCCGAAGAGCTGGCCATCGATCGCGCTCGACGCCTCTTCGACGCTGAGCATGTCAATGTGCAACCGCACGCGGGTGCCATGGCCAACATGGCCGCTTATGCCGCCTTACTCGACCCGGGCGATCGCGTTCTGGCTATGGACCTGAGCCATGGCGGTCATCTCACCCACGGCGGCGGGTTCAATTTCTCCGGCAAGCTGTACCAGTTCGAGTGGTACGGCGTCGATCAACAAACCGAGGAGATCGACTACGACGCGCTGGCCGATCATACTGCGGCATTCCGCCCCAAGCTCCTGGTCGCGGGGGCCAGCGCCTACTCGCGCGTCTTTGACTTTCCCCGGCTCCGCGCCATCGCCGATTCGGTCGGCGCCAAATTCATGGTCGACATGGCGCACATTGCCGGACTGGTGGCGGGCGGAGTGCATCCCAGCCCGATACCCTTTGCCGACATCGTAACGACCACCACGCACAAAACGCTACGTGGCCCCCGCGGCGGCATGATCCTCTGCCGCCAGGACCTCGCCAAGCCGATCAACTCAGCGGTCTTTCCCTACATGCAGGGCGGCCCCTTCATGCACCAGATCCTGGCCAAAGCGGTCGCCTTCCAGGAAGCACTTCAGCCGTCTTTTCGTGCATACACCCGCAACGTCGTGGATAATGCGAGCGCACTTGCCGCCCGTCTACAAAAAAACGGCTTTCGGTTGGTATCGGGTGGCACCGACAATCATTTGATGGTGATCGATTTTCGCCAGACAGACCTCACGGGCAAGCGCGCTCAGGCGGCTCTCGAATCTGTCGGGCTGGTCGCCAACAAAAATCTCGTGCCGTTCGACACGCGCACGTCCATCCATACCAGTGGTCTGCGACTGGGAACGCCATCCGCCACTACCCGCGGTATGGGGCGACCGGAAATGGAGCAGATTGCGGACTGGATCGAACGGCGGCTAGCCCAGCCGGATGATGAGGAAGTGCAAATGGCGATACGAAACGAGGTCGAACGCATGACCGCACGATTTCCCGTGCCAGGGGTAGCCCATCCGGTGCATGCCTGAACCGGTACTCTCAGCTGCATGGATCGCTTCCACCATTGTTTTCCTCACCGGTTCAGCAGTACTTGCCACAGCGCAGGCCGTACACGTGGCCGATAACTCGTAGGGTGTACATAACTCCATCTGCTCCTGGACCTTCGACGCGGAGATAATACGCGCCGGCACTCTTGATCCTGGCATGCAGCCGAACCATCTGGTTGCAGTGACGCTGCTTAGTAAAACAGCCCACCTGGCCAGAGTTGAGCAGCGTCTGACCGTGATACAGAAAGACCCGCATGCCGTACGTGGGACCATAACCAGTCGTATAACCGCGCAGTTCGGTGGATACCGATACTGGCCCCGAACGCAAGCCAACGGTGTACCACTGGTACACGCAACTGCAGTTGCCGGTGATCCCGGAAACAGCCCCCGCGCCGATGATCTGACCTCGCAGCGGTAAACCGTGTGCTTGGGCGGCACCCGCCGACGGAGCGGCTGTTATTCCGACTATCAGCAGGAGAAAGGACAAACAACGAACGAGCATAGACACCTCCAACTAAGCCGATCAACTGTACCATGCCGGTATATCGCGTCAGTTTGCGCTGCTCCCATCGTTGATCAGCGCCTTGTCCGGCAACTTGCCCGGTCCTGGGGTGAATCGGTAGGCTAAAGCGTCCATCCAATGCGGGATCGTCTAACGGCAGGACGCTTGATTCTGGATCAAGAAGTTGGGGTTCGAATCCCTGTCCCGCAGCCACGTACTCCTCTGGCCGAGCGAAAAAGCCAGAAGGCCCCCGTTCCTCCGTGACCTTGGTCCCTACCTGCCGGAAACCGTCCTCTGGCCTCTTGTGTCCAGGGCAGCGGCACGATATAGTGGTCGAAGCTGGCGCCGGACAGACTGCATCTCGCGGTGTGGGGCGCGCTGCCACACGCTGTAGGGAGCGACGTATCGGTATGGTTCTCGCAATGCAACCCGCGGTCTTTGAGCCTAGAATGCCGCAGAACTTGGAAGAGACCGGGCTCACCAATTCAATCGTGGACGACCTTCTCTTGAAGCGGTTGTTCCTGGGGGGCCCACAAACATCCGGCTCGTTAGCGGACAAGCTGGCCATACCGTTTTTGTTGGTGCTGGCCAATCTGAACGAGCTGCGGCGGCTTCACATGGTCCACATTTCCGGCTCTCAGGGGTACGGTGAGCGCGGTTACCTCTTTCTCCTCACGGAAGAGGGCGAAGGACGCGCCAAAGCCGCTTTTGACCGCAATATGTATGACGGACCGGCGCCCGTGCCACTCGAAGAGTATGTCCAGGCCGTCGCCTCGCAGAGCGTCAGGGACGTCACGATCACCAAACGCGCCATTGAAGACGCCTTTCGCGATCTCGTGCTTCATGCTGAAATAATCAATGAAATCGGCCCGGCTGTGAACTCGGGGCAGTCCCTCTTCTTTTATGGAGCGGCGGGAAACGGCAAGACGGCTCTGGCCAGCCGCATTACCCGTGCGCTGGGCTCGGATGTCTACATTCCGTACGCGGTTGAATCCGAGGGCGCGATCATTGAGCTTTTCGACCCCGTCTGCCACAGACGAACCAGCCAGCAGAGTGAGGACGCCGACCCGCGCTGGATTAAGATCAAGCGCCCCACGGTGGTGGTGGGCGGAGAACTGAAGCTAGAAGACCTGGATTTAAGCTATAGCGCTCTTCGCAAGACCTATGAGGCTCCTTTCCAGATGAAGGCCAACATGGGTATGTTTCTGATCGACGACTTCGGGAGGCAGCAGGTGAGTACCACCGATCTCTTGAATCGTTGGATCGTGCCACTGGAAATGCGCGTCGACTTCCTCAAGCTCCAGTCTGGTCGCAAGCTCGAAGTTCCGTTTGATGAACTGCTCGTGCTGTCATCAAATCTCGACCCAAGCACGCTCATGGACGAGGCCTTCTCGCGCCGAATCAAGTACAAAGTCAAGGCGCGCGATCCTGATCGAGCTATGTTTCGCGCGATCTTCCAGGGCGCCTGCGTGTCGTATCACGTTCCATTCGATGATGAGGGGTTCGAGTATTTGGTGGATGAGCACTACGTCAAGACCGGGCGTCCGTTCAGAGGAGTTCACCCACGGGATCTGCTCGACCAGTTGGTTGCTCTGGCCCGTTACATCGAGGAGCCGCCCCATCTGTCGAGGTCGCTACTCGACTCAGTAGTCGACACCTACTTCATCGCCAAGGCGTAATTTCCAGTTTCTTCACCTCCTACGCCCTTTATTGGTGTACCAGCCGGTCAACTCATCTGATTGCCCGGTACAATGCCAGCAAGAGGGACGGCAGGAGGAAACCAGAGCGTGGCAACAGGAACGATTCGGGTACGGGAAGCACTCGCGCCGGCGGCAATTGGCCGCACGGTGCGGGTGGAGGGATGGGTCCGCACCAAACGGACCTCGAAGGCCGGCGTTACGTTTTTGGAAGTGAGCGACGGTTCCAGCCTGAACAATCTGCAGGCGGTGGTCCCAGCATTTCTACCCAACTATGAGAGTGACGTGGCCGCCATCACCACCGGTTCCAGTGTCCGCATTACGGGCGAGGTGGTGGAATCGCCGGCTCAGGGCCAGGACACAGAGCTGCGCGCCTCCGATCTCGAGCTTGTAGGGTTGGCCACGGATTATCCACTAGGAAAAAAACGTCACTCCTTTGAGTACCTGCGAACCGTGGCCCATCTCAGACCGCGCACCAACACCTTCGGCGCCATTGCACGGGTGCGCAACGAGGTCACGCGCTCCATCCACGAGTACTTCCAAACCCGCGGCTATCTGTACGTCCAGACGCCGATCATCACCGGCAGCGACGCTGAAGGCGCCGGGCAGATGTTTCAAGTTACCTCGCTGGACCTGGCGCATGCAGCTCTGGTGGACGGCGCCCTGGACTTTTCCGAGGATCTGTTCGGCAAGCCGACACACCTCACAGTAAGCGGACAGCTCGAAGCTGAAATCATGGCGACCGCTATGAGCAAGGTCTATACCTTCGGCCCCACCTTCCGCGCCGAGAATTCAAATACCTCCCGCCATCTAGCCGAGTTTTGGATGATCGAACCGGAAATCGCGTTCTGCGACCTGGCGCTGCTGACCGAGATTGCCGAGGATTTTCTGAAACACATCTTTCGTCAGGTACTCGCCAACTGCTCGGAGGACATGGCCTTTTTTGACCAGCGAGTCGATCCCACCGTCCTCGCCACGCTCGACCACATCGTGCAGAGCGACTTTGTTCGTCTCACCTACACCGAGGCGATTCGCATTCTCGAGGCGTCGGGCCAGCATTTTGAGTTCCCGGTGAGCTGGGGTCTGGATCTGCAGGCCGAACACGAGCGCTACCTCACCGAGACCGAGTTCAAATGCCCGGTGATCCTGGTGGATTATCCAGCCACCATCAAAGCGTTCTACATGCGGCTCAACGACGACCGGGAAACTGTGGCAGCCATGGATGTGCTGGTACCGAAAATCGGCGAAATCATCGGTGGCAGCCAGCGTGAAGAACGGTTCGATGTCCTCCTGGAACGCCTTGTGGCGCAGGGGCTCGATGCCGAGCAGTACTGGTGGTATTTGGATCTGCGGCGTTATGGGACCGTACCCCACGCCGGTTTCGGCCTGGGTCTCGAGCGGGTTGTGCAGTTTATCACCGGCATGCAGAATATCCGCGACGTTATTCCGTTTCCGCGTACGCCCCGCAATGTCGAGTTCTAGCCGATACGCTGCATCCCCCTCATATACTCGGGCATGGACAGTACGCAGCGGGACGCTGCCATGTCGGTGCGCGAGCGCCTGGAGGCGACGGAGCGCGCCACCCTAGCGCCCTATGCCATTCGCAGTGCGGACAGCCTGGGACGTGAGCGCGACGAGCCCGAGTCGGCGGTGCGTACCCGTTTTCAGCGCGATCGCGATCGCATCGTCCATTCCAACTCCTTCCGTCGCCTGCGAGGCAAAACTCAGGTATTCATCGCTCCTGCCGGCGATCATTACGCCACGCGGCTGAGCCACGTGCTTGAGGTATCTCAGGTTGCGCGGACCATTGCCCGCGCCCTGCGGCTGAACGAGGACTTGACCGAGGCCATCGCCCTGGCTCACGATCTGGGGCATGCTCCTTTTGGCCATGCCGGGCAGCGCGGTCTGGATGCGCTGCTGGGAGGTGGCTACCGTCACGACGAGCAGAGTGTTCGCGTGGTCGAGTACATCGAGAGAGATGGCCGTGGACTCAACCTCAGTCTTGAAGTGGTCGACGGTATCCGAACCCACCGCAAGCCTCGCCATAGTCTGGCCGGTATCAGCGTCGCCCCCTCCGCCACCCTGGAAGCGGAGGCGGTGAAGCTCGCGGACGCGATTGCCTATATCAACCACGATGTCGACGACGCGGTGCGAGCTCATCTGATTGGCGAAGATGATCTGCCGGTAGACCCAATTCCGACGCTGGGGCTGAGCCGGTCCGAACGGATCAACACGGCGGTGTGCGACATCGTGGAGACGAGTTTGGGACGGCGCACAGTGTCGATGAGCGCGGATGTGCTCGCCGCTCTCAACCAACTGCGCGATTTTCTGTTCGACACCGTCTACTCCCATCCGTCGGTGCGGCGCGAGGCGGACCGAGGCGAGCACATCGTTGCGCAGCTCTTCGGGCATTTCGAGCTCCAGCCGGACGCACTTCCCGCGGAGTACCAGAGTGACGCGCGTCGGGAAGGGGTCCAACGCCGCATCGCCGACTATATTGCCGGCATGACCGATTCATTCGCCATTGCCCTCTTCCAGGACATTTTTGTCCCAAAGATGTGGCCCGTGTAGCGCCGACGATCTTTCGGCGACATCCTGCCTCTGGTCCCGGCTCGACTAACACCGCGCTGCGACCGATCGTTCATCTCATGTCGCCCGTTATGAGCGCTCGTCGCGCGAGAGCCGGCGCTTCACGCTGTACTCGTCAGTCGCTCGATACGAGTAGTGCCGCAACATCTCCCCCAGTAGGCCCAGCATGAACAGTTGGATGCCGCTGACTACCAGGATGCCGCTCAGGAACAGCAGGGGACCGTGCGATTGAAACACAGACTGGCCCAGCAGCTTGAGTACCAGCAGGAAAAAAAAGCCCGCCATGCCGACTAGCCAGAGCAGCAGCCCGAGCAGCCCAAAGAGTTGGAGCGGGCGTTGCATGTACCTGGTTAAGAAGAGCACCTTTACGAAATCGAGTAAACCCCTCAGCAGGCGAGCGGCTCCAAATTTAGATCGACCGTACTTCCGGGAGCGATGCTCAATTTCAATCTCGCCGATGCGATAGCCTTTCCAATAGGCCATAACCGGGATGAATCGGTGCAACTCGCCGTAAAGTTTGAGCTCCTCGAGCACTTCACGTCGATAGGCCTTGAAGCCGGAATTGAAGTCGTGCAGGGGTATACCCGTGGTGCGGCGAACCGTCAGATTGAAGAGACGTGACGGCACTGTTTTACTGCGCGGATCGTGGCGCCGTCGCTTCCATCCCGATACCAGGTCGAATCCCTGATTCAACTCTTCCAGAAAGCGCGGCACTTCCTTCGGATCGTCCTGCAGATCACCGTCCATCGTAAAGACCGTGTGCCCGCGCGCCTCCCGGAAGCCTGCTACCAGAGCGGCCGTCTTGCCAAAATTCCGGCGCAGGCCGATTACTCGCACGCGCGGGTCCTGGCGGTACAACTCCTCGAGCCGCTCTGGGGTTGAATCGCGGCTTCCATCGTCCACGAAAATAATCTCGGCGGCCTGTGGCAGCGTGGCAAGCATAGCCGACAATTGGCCGTGAAGCTCACCGACGCTGCCCTCTTCCTCGTAGACGGGTATCACAAAGGACAGTTCGACCTCGCTCGTCGGAGTCAACAATTTCTCGGGCGAACGATAGGAGATGGTCACGCCACTTTCCCATGCAGGAGCGTTCGCATTAGCTGGCGTCGACCGCACCACTGACCGGCCGGTTGGAGTGCCTTTCCGAGCATGAGCGTGCGCATATCCGTTCTGTCTGTAACCGTCTGTAATGTCGCCTCACTATATCAATGGTTCTCGATTCAGGTCGGTCTTGCGCTTTATGACCGTGAGGATGCGATGTAGGGAGACTATTTCGTAACGAAAGTTGGCCAAAACGGTGACAGAGCTAGCTGGCAGGCGTATAATGTTTGTAGCAAGCCCCTCCACCTCGGCTGCACCTGTTAACGAAGAAAATCAGGGTGGGTGAACTCATGGCCAAAGGTCGACCGCTACGGGTCGGGACGGTAACTCAGCGTCGAGCGGCGACGCGAGAAGGAGACAGCATGATAAAAATCGAGGTTACCACGGCGTTGAAAGATGCGCTGGAGCACGCGGCGGCAAGTGGAACGGCACAGGTAGCGTTATACAAAGACAAGCCGGTAGTGATCCTCAGCTACGACGAATATGAGCGCCGCTACGAGAGTGACGACGAGGCGTAAAGCAGCGACCTATCCGTTGCGCGGCTCGATAAGACCGTACGTGCCGTCATGATGGCGGTACAGCACGTTCACTTGCTCGTTCCGAGCGTTCAGAAAGACATGGAAGTTCCCGCCGTTCAGCTGCAGTGCCTCGATCGCCTCGTCTTCAAACTGGGGTTTCATCTCTAACTGCTCCACCAGCACCACCGGCTCAGCATCCCTTTCCCGATCGCCGTCTTCGTCCAAGAACGGCCCGCTGAATGCGGATGGCTCAAAGCCGCTTACCTGAGTGGGCCCGTTGCCATGGTGCGCCTTCAGCCGCTCCTTTTGACGATTGAGCTGCCGGTACAGTTTGTCGACGCATGCGTCTACCGCCGCTTGCATGTCGGCGTTGGCGGCGGTGACCCGTACCGTTCGCCCGGTGACGTGGGTCGTCGCTTCGGCACGGTTTTTGTGCTCAGTGGAGCGCGTTTTCTCGGTGCTCAGCTCGACCTCGATGCCCTGGAGCTTATCGTGGTACTTATCGAGGCGCACCATTTTAGCGACGATCTGATCGTGGAGTTCCGGCGGGACCACCATGTTCTTTCCCTTCACATGGACCGTCACGCCGGCAGGAGTGCGCGGATGATGCTTCATTCAGTCGCCCTCTTTTCCAAGCTTATTCTGTTTGGAGTCTATGGATGCCTCGGCAGAGCTGTCAATGCGGGTCATGCTCGGTCAGGCGCTGGGCGCTTCTTCCTCCGGTATGACCGGGCGTTGCTTGCTGCCGTCTGCCTGCCCCACCACCCCACGCTCCTCCAGTTGGTCCATCAGCCGTGCTGCCCGCGAGTACCCAATTTTGAGGCGCCGCTGTAACAGCGAGACCGAGGCGTGCTGAAACTCTCGCACGGTTCTGATCGCCTCTCCCAGCAGCTCATCTCCGGCGTCTACCGCCGCCTTTTCCGCGGCCACGAACTCCTCTTCGGCGATCCGAGCCACCGCCTTCTGCATTGGACTCCGTTGCCAGAACTCGACCAGCCGCTCGATCTCCTGATCCGATACGTGGGCGCCCTGTAAACGTACCGGTTTGGCGGCGTCCGGCGGCATGTAGAGCATGTCGCCGCGTCCCAGCAGCTTCTCCGCTCCCGCCGAGTCCAAAATGGTCCGCGAATCCACCTGCGAGGTCATGTTAAAGGCAATTCGGGCCGAAAAGTTGGCCTTGATCAAACCTGTGACCACGTCCACCGACGGGCGCTGGGTGGCGATAACCAGGTGGATCCCGGCCGCCCGGGCCAATTGGGCCAGGCGGCAGATGGCCTCTTCGACGTCCTCCGGCGCCACCATCATCAGGTCCGCCAACTCGTCGATGATGAGCACGATATAGGGCAGCGGTTTGACGCCGGCCGCTGTTATCTTCTCGTTATACCGCCCGATATTCCGTACAGCGTTGGTGTTAAAGAGTTGATAGCGCCGTTCCATCTCGCGCAGAGCCCACTGCAGCACGCCCACCACCTTGTCCATCTGCGTCACCACCGGGCTCAGCAGGTGTGGCACGCCGTTGTAGACGCTCAACTCCACCATTTTCGGATCGACCATCATCAGTCGCACCTGATCGGGCGTGTTGCTATAGATAAGGCAGCTGATGAGGGCGTTGACGCACACGCTCTTGCCCGAGCCGGTGGCTCCGGCGATCAGCAGGTGTGGCATTTTGGCCAGATCGATCACCGCCGGATGACCAGCCACATCTTTGCCCAGTACGACCTTCAGCGGTGACTGCATCGATCTGAACTGATTCGACTCCAGCAGTTCCCGCAGCGTTACCACGGTCGCCGAGGTGTTGGGAATCTCTATGCCCACGACCGGCTTGCCCGGCACCGGCGCCTGTATCCGAATGGTTGGCGCCGCCAGGGCGAGAGCCAGGTCATTTTGCAGAGCCACGATGCTCTTGACCTTCACGCCGCGATCCGGCTGAATGTCAAAACGGGTGATCACCGGGCCGCAGTGACGATCCACCACGCGGGCGCCCACATTAAAACTCGCCAGCGTGTCTTGGATGCGCTGGGAGACCAACTCCAGGTCCAGCGCGGCAGTCGGGCCCTTCACCGGCGGCGCGAACATATCGATCGGGGGAAGCTCTGGCCCGTTGCTTGCCGTTTCCGCGCCCGTTCGCTCCGGCGGCTCCACTTCAGCCTTGATGGCGTGAGGCGTTGAGATTTTCCGCGGAACGAGCGTCGCAACTTCCAGCTCTCGCGGCTCCGGTTCGGGATCATACACAGGAAGCGAATCGACGGTCGCCAGTGCGAGGGTACGGCGCTCCCGAGCGCCCGCCACCGAGCCACTCGCGCCGCGATACAGGTCTCCGCTCCAGCGATGGATCGGCAGGCCAAGAATCAGGGAGACCGCTACCGTGATGAGAATCAACAGAACCACGATCGATCCCGGCGACGTGCTCCAGCGACCAAGTAATGGATACTCACTCCCCAGTCCCAGGGCTACACTAATCCCGTGGACACAGAGCGATAGCGCGCCGTACAGCAACATACCCGTCCCCAGGTAATTGCGCGCCCGCACGGCGGTCATGCTTTGCAACTCGGCCCGCCACCAGGGCGAAAACCGCGCTGCCAGAGCCATCACGAAGAGTGGAACGGTCCACAGCACTTCCCGTCCGGGAAGTCGGAAATAAGTAACGGTATTGAACGAGATCGCTAACAAACCCAGTATGCCCAGCACCGTCAGCACGAAGGCCAGCGCCTCCGCCGATGTGCGCGGACGTGAACGCACCAGCGCCCAGCGAGTCGCTTGAGCCGCGCGCTGAATGGCGCGTTTCGATACACTCTGAGGCGCTGGAGCCTTGGGCCGATGACGAGAGGGAGAACGTTTTGCAGCCATAACAAAGAGGCGCTGCGGAAGGGGGGACGCCGAAGCTTACCACCCACGACGAGGCAAGTAAAGGCGGACGGCATTGGTGTCGTCTTTCTCACCCCGTACCAAGCCGCCGTCGCGCCCGCCAAGATCATCATGTGGTAAGTGTGTGCTATGTTCTTCGTTTGCGCGAGCTGTGGGGAGTGGTCGAACGAGCGGCCGGTTGAGGGCGCCACAGCGGCGTGTGGCTGCGGCCACCGGCACCCTATCGCCCTGCGTCCCCTCCTTCTCGTCACGGGCGCCAGCGGGACGGGCAAGACGACGATCATTCTCCACCTGGCCGGCGCGTTCGGGGAAGCCGTGGTTCTCGATCAAGACATCCTCTGGATGCCAGAGATGGACACGCCAGAGGATAATTGGCAGCGCTTTCGTAGCCTCTGGCTCCGGCTTGCCGTAAACATCGGTCAAAGTGGCCGGCCGCTTCTCCTCTTCGGCTCGACCGATCCCGAGCAGTACGAGCGTCTCCCGGAACGACGCTATATCAGCTCGGTCCACACGCTGGCCCTGGTGTGCGAGGACCAAGAGCTGCGCCACCGCCTGATGTCTCGACCCGAGTGGCGCGGATCGGGCGGGAATGAGTTTGTTGGTTCGATGCTCCGGTTTAATCGCTCCCTCCGGGCACTCGCCCACCGCCAACCCGATCACGTCACGCTGCTTGATACGACGCACGACCCGCCGAACGTCTCGGCCGCGCGCGTGGCGACATGGGCGAGGAAAATCCTGAAGGGAGCGACGTGAGGACGGACGGGATAGGGATCGCTGTGGTCTACGAGCTGGTGCCCCCGATCGCCGAACCGGGAGTTACGAGAAGTTCTACGTGGTCATGGCCGGCTCTCCAATCGTGGAGCGCGGGGTCCGGCGGTCTGTCTGATGCCGGGGCCACAATCGAGGATTGGTCTTTGGACCTCACACGTGGCGTTGGCATGGGACTTGCACCCAAAGGCACATACAGTCGCAGGCACGCGCCGGCGAGAAGGAGAGAGACGGTGACAGAGGAACCACGGAATGCGAAGGACATATCGCGGGATTACAAGTCACTCGACGACACTGCTGGATCGACCGCCCCGGATGATCTGGGATCATCCGGGGCCGACAGTGGCCTAACCGCCGGCGGAATGGGTACCGGCGTCGAAGGTGGAGATGATAGTGCAGGTGGCAGTCCTGGAAATCAGGGTGGCGCTACGACCGGCGGCACCAGCAGCGGCAGCATTGGCGGCAACGAATAGACCCGAGTACATGATGTGAGAGGTATGGCTATGACGGAAAGCACCCAAAATCACAATCTCGATGTTGCGGATCCGAATTCCAATCTTGCCTCGCCCCAGAACCCAAACCAGCCAGAGACCAGTGTCGGGCTAACTGGCGGATACGGAGCCGACGAGGGCCTGGGATCGGACGTGGCAGATGCGGATCGGACCAGCCAGGCGACACCCGACCGGCAAAGCACTACCGCCCCGGACTCTGGACGAACCGATGGCGAGACTCTGACCGGAAGCGGTCTAGCCAGCGACGCCGATGCAGCCGGGGGCATCATGAGCGGAGATGTCGGAACCTCGGCGCAAGGGGGCGGCGATCCGGTGAGGTAACCCACCAGCCGGCCGCGGTGCCGGATAACATGACCGAAATCATTCTGGCAGCAAAAAAGCAGACGGGGCACTGGTTTCCCAGTGCCCCGTCCACAACAGGTGGACTTAAAAGAGATGGGCGTAGGAGTGCAGCACCAGGATCGCGACGACCAGGAGCACCAGAACCACCACCGACCAGACTACAGTCTGAATCAGTTGGCTGGCAGCATAGGCGTTGCCCACCGGGTCGTCCGACATCACAGTCCGCGTGGGCTGGCGTTCGACCACCGTGGTAGGCTCAGTTCGCACGGTCTCGACGGGAGTTCCCGGAACCGTATTGACCGGATCACCGGCCACAACCTCTCGTTCCTCATACTGGGGCATAAGGTTCCTCCCCTAGAAGATGTGCATGACGCTGTGTAGGATAACCAACACAGCAATCAGAATAATGAGCAGGCCGACGATGAACGTCAGCAACATGGTCATGCTGGAGCCGCCACCTGCGGTCGTCGTTCTCTCTTCGATCACGGGCATGATACCTCCTCCTAGAACATCCCAGTGTAATGGTGGAGGGCGTACAAGCCGACCGCCAACAACACCAGGACCACGATGGCCCACACAATAGTCTGGATGAGCGTTGATGCACCTACAGCTGAGCTGGCGGCATCATCGGTTCGGACGATTCTCTCTTCGGGCATGGTTCAAGCCTCCTTGGATACTGGTTGATCGGATTTGTGGTTACCGTTCCCTGTTTCTACTTCGAACATTTCTGGTTCGACGCGGAAATTGTGTAGATAGTTCCCCAACGCAACTAGCACGATATCGTTCATGCTGCGATTCTCCACGGCAGCCTTGACGCGCAGCTTGCGATGGAGGACGTCTGGCAGCTCGATCGTTGTCTTTGCCATCAACACCCCTATCGCTCCATCTACCTGTGAATCCTTCATTCCTGCGATCCACTTTACCGTGATTCTATGGCAAGTACCGTGCCACACCGTCAGGAATGCAGGGATGAGGAAATGTTTCAAGGCGCTAGATACGGGTAGCATCGCTTATCCCCTGAACCTATCACTCAGTGTTTGCTATCTTTCTCTACGTGGACGACCACCAAAGCTTTCGAGACTGCATCCCGCGTCCTCCAGCCCGCGACAATGGAACGACGCGATTCCACCAGTAGGTGCACCATGGACCAAGCGGCTCCTCAACCGTCCCGAGATCAAGAGCAGGATGCGCGGATTGCCGCGCTGCGCGATAGCGGCGCGACCTGGCACGAGATTGGAACAAGCTTTGGCGTGACCCGGCAGCAGGCGCGATATGCATACCAACGCGCCAAACGGGAGGAACGACGCGAGCGGCGAAAACTCGCGTAATTCGGAGTCAGAGATGCCCGTTTCCACACTACTGTCACTGTGTTCGTTGCAACTGGTATCTTGTGGCGCTACGGGACACACCGCCATCTAAAGGAGAGAACCACTGAAAGCACTGGTCGCCGGGGGAGCGGGCTTCATTGGCTCGCATCTCTGTGCTGCACTGCTGGAGCGCGGCGACGACGTTCTGTGCGTCGATAATCTAGCGACGGGTTCGCGTCAGAACGTGGCAGCGCTGCAGCATCATGATCGCTTCTCGTTCCTCGAGCACGATGTCTGCGAGCCATTAGACAGCGCGATTGAGGCCGATCTCGTCTTTCACCTGGCGAGTCCCGCGTCCGTTCCCGATTACCTGGCGCGCCCATTGGAGACGCTGCGGGTTAACAGCCAGGGCACCTGGCATTTGATCGATCTGGCTCGCCGCCAGGGGGCACGGTTTCTCTTTACCTCCACCTCCGAGATTTATGGCGATCCGCAGGTCCATCCACAAATCGAGACTTATTGGGGTAATGTCAATTCCACCGGGCCCCGCGCCTGTTACGACGAAAGCAAACGGTTCGGTGAGGCCCTGGTCACGACAGCAGTGCGGACGCAAGGCCTGGATGGCCGATTGGTGCGCATCTTTAACACCTACGGACCGCACTCGCGCCCCGGCGATGGCCGGGTAATGCCGAACTTTATCATGGCGGCGCTCAGCCGCGAGCCCATCACGATTTACGGGAGTGGACTGCAGACGCGCAGCTTCTGCTACGTCTCGGATATGGTGGCGGGGCTGATGGCAGCCATGCTGGAACCGAACACACGCGGCGAAGTTTTCAACCTGGGCAATCCCCATGAGATCACCATGCTGGATCTGGCTGCGTTCGTCGCCGAGCAACTCGACTCCGAGGCCGGCATCGTATTCCGTCCGCTTCCGGTCGATGATCCAACCAGGCGGAAGCCCGATATCACCAAGGCGCAGCGATACCTTGGCTGGTCTCCGCGCATCGAACTAGACGAGGGCGTGGCCCAGACCGCTGCATGGTTTCGGCGGCTCATTACGATTCCCTCACCTGTGGTATAGACAGACCTACTGGGAGCAGAATTACGGCGGACGCCACAGACGAACGGATGCCGTTGCCGCCCGAATGCCATGCAGGCTTCGCGCCGATTCTATGCGGCATGATAGTGACTCACGCTCGCCGCTGCCCGGTGTGCCGCCAGCGCTGGGAGCGAGCAACGCAACTGGCAGAGGATTGGGCGCGCTCTATGCCCGATGACATTGAAGGTATCGACTACCAGGGCGTTGCATACGACGGGATACTGTCGCCTCTGGGTATGCTGTGGATCGCGGCATCTGCTCGTGGGATATGCCGCGTCTCCTGTGACGAGGACGAATTGACCTTCTGCCATGAGATCGAACGCGGCGGCTGGGGCGAGGCACACTACGTACCATCCAGACTGGCCGGCGCGATGGCGCAACTCATGGCGTACTTTGCCGGGCGGGGCACAGCTTTCGATCTGTCGATCGACTATGGCCACCGAACTTCGTTTCAGCGCGAGGTGCTGGAGACGGTACGACGCGTGCCATATGGGGAAAAACGCAGCTATCGGGAGATTGCCGCTGAGGTGGGACGACCGAACGCCATGCGCGCGGTTGGTACGGTCATGGCGACCAATGTGCTGAGCATCATCATCCCCTGCCATCGCATCGTACGCAGTGACGGCGCCGTGGGGGAATATGCGGTTCGTTCGCGCGGCGCCTGTGGGATAGTCGGGAAGCACATGTTGCTGGCGCTCGAGGGCGCCGGTCCAGACCGAGAAGCGGTTCAAGAGGAGCCATGACAGAGTGGCAAGAGAATTGCAATACGCCCCAATAGGTGTACCCCGATAGTTCTACAGGGTACCCATAGGGGAGACTCCATTTGATATCAGGTTCACTGCAGACTGCCCCAGAGATGGGCGACGAGTCGTCTGTTGCGGTCGATCCCGCTGAGTCCGCGAAAATTGCCGGGCTGCGCTATGTTAATGATTTGGGGCCGGGCATCCGACACAAGCGAGCGGGTAAACACTTCAGTTACCTCGGGCTGGACGGTAGGCCGATACGCGAGGCTGAGGAGTTGAAGCGCATTCGATCGCTGGCCATACCACCGGCCTGGACCGATGTGTGGATTAGTCCTCTGGTGCGCGGACACATTCAAGCTACCGGTCGCGATGCCAAGGGCCGCAAACAGTATCGTTATCATCCGCGCTGGCGCGAGGTACGCGACCAGACCAAGTATCATCGCATGATGGCCTTTGCCGGCGCCCTGCCCAGCATCCGGCAGCGAGTCAATCACGACCTCTCATTACGCGGTCTTCCCCGCGACAAGGTGCTGGCCAGTGTGGTGCGACTGTTGGAAGCAACGCTTATCCGCGTGGGGAACGAGGAGTACGCGCGTGAGAACAAATCGTACGGGCTTACCACCATGCGTGACCGGCACGTCGACATCGAAGGCTCAATGCTGGTGTTCCACTTTCGCGGCAAAAGCGGTGTGAATCATGAAGTGGACGTGCGCGATAGGCGCGTGGCCAAGATTGTCCAGCGTTGTCAGGAACTCCCCGGACACCACCTGTTTCAGTATCTAGATGAAGACGGAAACCGCCAAACGGTCGATTCAGACGACGTAAATGCGTATCTGCAGAGCATCACGGGCGAAGAGTTCACCGCGAAGGATTTTCGCACCTGGTCCGGTACGGTGCTCGCGGCCGAGGCTTTGCAGGCTTTCGAAGCGTTTGACTCCGAGACACAGGCCAAGAAGAACATCGTCCAGGCCATCGAGTCGGTTGCCAAGAAACTGGGCAACACTCCCACGGTGTGCCGCAAATGCTATATCCACCCGGAGGTTATCACGGCGTATCTCAGCGGCCAGACGGTTCATACCGTGCGCGGGCTATTGGAGCAGGAGATGGCCGAATCACTTGCCGACCTCCAACCTGAAGAAGCCGCCGTGATGGCGTTACTCCAGCAACGGCTGGCGCACGCCGACCAGCAGAAGGTGGCGAGTTAAAAAAGGGCAACCCCCCGGCAGGTCCACCGGAGGGTTGCAGCGTGTGAACTCGCCAGCGTTTAGCTATGGGCCGAGGCAGGAACCCGCGCGAAGAGCTTGATCATCTCGCGGTTAAAGGCGGGCAGGTCGTTCGGCTGGCGGCTCGTCACCAGCTTGCCATCGACCACGACTTCCTGATCCAGCCAGTTGGCTCCGGCATTGCGCAGATCGTCCTGAATGGTGTGATAGCTGGTCATGGTCCGACCCTTGGCCAGGCCGGCCGAGACCAATTCCCAGGGGGCATGGCAGATCACAGCCATCGGCTTGTCAGCCGCGTTCGCTTCCTTGAGGAAGCTCAGAACACCGGGCTGGGCACGCATGAAGTCCGCGTTCAGGACGCCGCCGGGCAGCATCACCGCGTCGTACTCGGCGGACTTCGCCTCATCGAGCGTGCGATCGACCGGAACCTTGATGCTCTTATCGTGGTGCTGGAAGGCCTGTATCTCGCCTGATTGGGGAGCAATCACATCGACTTTCGCGCCCGCCTCGATCAGCGCACGTCGCGGCTCGGTCAACTCCGCTTCTTCAAAGCCATCGCTGGCCAGGATTGCAACTCGAACGTTGTTTAACTCGGGCATTTGTCTCTCCTCGTTATCACTATCGCTACTGATCGGTGTAGGCGCAAGTTCCGTGCCCGGCGTTACCAGTACGAACCGCGGACGGCGCTGGTTCTTCACCTATCCGCAACGCGGGCGATTTCCGTCCCCCAAACCGGTGGCCGGGAGCCGAGGTGATCGTGGATTCATGCCGTATTCACGCTACGCGGACGAAGCCGCGGCCTATCCAGGGAGCTCCAGGGCCACTACTCTCGACCCGCCTGGACCAACCGCTCGAATAAACGCCTCGCCGTTGGCCACCATCAGGCTATTGGCCGCATTGAAAGCGTAGTAGCCGAGAGAGAGCACGATGGCGCCGATGGGGGAGCCGCTGCCGGCATGCAGAGCAATCAACCGCACCGGCTGGCCCAGGCGGTAGGTAAGCGCGTAGAGCACATCGCCCGCCAGAGTTAGGGCAGTGATATCGGGGATGTGACGCGTCCAGAGCACATGACCGTTCGTGGGGTTGAGCGCCTGTATACCTGGTTGAGGACGGAAGATCTGCACATACACTGCACTTGAACTGACCGCATGTGGCCAGTCGATGGCGCCAAGGGGAGGTCCGACGGTACGCGACCAGGCACGGTGACCGGCCCCGTCGAAGGCGTACAGGATCGCGTTCTTCCTTTTCACCGAGGCGACAGTGTAGGCCAGAGTGTCGCCTGCGAACCACTTGCTGCGCAGATCCGACTGCCTGGCGACGGTCCGACCGCTGGTCTCGTCGTAAAACGCGCTGCCTGCGGTGGTTTCCGTAAAGACTCGACCGCTTCCGTCGATGGTACCGGCGGCATCCGTCGAAGGCAGCGTGCGGAGCACCTGATTGGAGCTGGGATCAATGGTGAACAGTCTGGCGCCTGGAACCCGCGCGCTGCTCGAATACCCCACCACGATGATCTTCTGATCCGCTACCGGGTTCAGGAACACGCCGCCACGCAGCGGGGCCGGTGGCGCTATCTGTGCCGTGCGTTGATCGGTGGTGGGATCGATCTGCTGCAAGGCGTACCCGGCGAGATAGAGACTGCCATTATCAACCAGCAGACCGCCCAGCGCATCTTTGGCAATCTTGCCCAGCGGCTTCCCGCTGACTGCGTCCAGCACCTGCACGTGGATCTTGTGACCTGACACAATCGGCAGGTAAATGCGCCCATTGGCAAGCACCGGATAGGAGACGTCCGCTATTGGCGCCGTCCACTTCACCTTGAGCTTGAGGACATTCCTGGCGGTCAGCTTGTTCTCAGCGCTGTTATCGTTGCTCTGAGCGGCATCGTAGTTGAGTGAGGGCCAGTCAGAGGGAGGGGCTGCCGCCCGAGCCGGCGCCAGGCCGCCGACCGCCAGAAAGCCTAGAATAAAGAACAGAAATCGCTTCTTCATAGCGCCAGATACTACCCCATGCCCTGGGCGTTATGGAAAGGACTTGGTCCTGCTATGGCGACCGATATCGACCGCGACCTGGTGGTGGACCTGACTCGTCAGCTCATTAGGTTTCAATCGACCAACCCCCCGGGCAACGAAGAGGAGCCGGCTCGCTGGCTGGCCAGGCGGATGGAGGCGCTGGGACTTGAGGCCGAGATCCAGCAATTAGAACCGGATCGTGCCAACGTCATCGGCCGTCTTCGCGGCAGCGGCGAGGGCCATCTGGTCTTTACTGGCCATCTCGATGTGGTGCCACCGGGGGGCCAGCAGTGGGAACATGGGCCGTTTGACGCTGATCTGGTCGACGACCGAATCTATGGGCGGGGCAGCGCCGACATGAAGGGTGGCGTGGCTGCGATTGTGGCGGCCGCCGCAGCGCTGGTTCGCGAGGGCTTTCGGCCCAGCGCGGACTTGGTCATTGCCTGTACCGCCGGGGAAGAGGCGGGCATGATGGGCGCCGCCGCTATGGTAGAGCGGCGCTCGCTCGAAGGCTCGCGTTACCTGGTGGTGGCCGAGCCCAGCGACCTGGGCGTTTTTATCGGCGAAAAGGGAGTGCTCTGGCTTCGGGTTCGAGCCCTGGGCCGCACCGCCCACGGGTCTATGCCCTGGCTCGGGGTGAACGCCGTCAGTTACATGGCGCGGCTTATCCCGCTCCTGGAGGAATATCCCTTTCCCTGGGAGGAGAGCGCTTTGCTGGGTAAGCCCACGCTCAGCGTGAATGTGATCGAGGGCGGCAACAAGACGAACGTGGTGCCGGACATGTGTGAAATCTCGATCGACCTGCGCACCGTCCCGGGGCAGAATCACCAAAGTATCATTGATAGCATGCGATCCATGGCGGAAGAGCTGGCCCGCGATTACGACTCAGGGCTCCGGGTCGAGATCGACGTTGAGAACGACAAGGCGCCACTTGAAACTGAGCCGGAGGACCCGCTAGTAACGGCCATGGTCGAAGCGGTGACGGGAGTTCGAGGGGCTACGCCGCAGCCCGGCGGGGTAACGTACGGCACCGATGCGACTTGCCTGGGCCCGGGGTTCAACATTCCCATGGTCATCTGCGGCCCCGGCGCGCCCGGCATGGCGCACCAACCGGACGAGAATGTCGAGGTCGCGCAATTGGTGCAGGCGGCGCAGATTTACGCCGATCTAGCCAGACGGTTGTTGGGCGAGGGATAAAGGGAAGATGCGCGCTATCGACTTTCATGTACACCCGCCGGTGGACGCCTGGCTGGACGGCTCGATGCGGGGATATGTGGAGGGCGCCGAGGCGTATTTCCGCTCCAAAGTCGAGCACAAGACTTTCGCGCAGATCGCGTCGGAGTACGAGGAACTCGACGTACTGGCCGTGTTGCTGGCCTGGGACGCTGAGACAGCCACGGGCAATCCACCGCTCAGTAACTCCGATATCGCTCAGGCCTGTCGCAATTTCCCCCAAGCCTTCGTCGGCTTTGGCAGCGTCAATCCTCACAAGGGAGAGCGAGCATTGGCCGAACTGGACCGGATTGCCGAGTTGGGTCTCAAAGGGGTGAAGCTCCACCCCTCCCTGCAAGCATTCGCGCCGGACGACGAACGATTCTGGCCGCTGTTCGCCCGCTGCGACGAGCTGCGCCTGACCGTCCTCTTCCACACCGGCACCAGCGGTATCGGCGCCAGGCAGCCGGGCGGACAGGGTATCCGGCTGGACTACGCCCGGCCTATTCGGCTGGATGCCGTCGCGGCTCAGTTTTCCGAGCTACAGATCATCGCCGCCCACTTCGGGTATCCCTGGCAGCAGGAATTACTGGCCATGGCGCTGCACAAGACCAACATCTGGATCGACATTTCGGGCTGGGCGCCGCGCTATATCCCGGCGGAGGTGGTTACCGCAATGCGTGGTGGTCTGCAAAACCAGTTTCTTTTTGGCTCGGACTATCCCTTTATCCAACCCAACCGCTGCCTACACGAACTCGCCGCACTCGACCTGCCGGAGACCGCTCGTGAGAAGATTCTGGTTGGGAATGGCAAACGGTTACTCGAGCTGTAATCGCGGGGTGGGGTAGGTAGGCAACGGTTCACCCGGCCTAACTGTCCCTAAAACCCCGCTGCGTCAACTCGCTCAATGGCGAGGCGGATGGTCACGCGCTCCTCCTGCGAGAACTGCGTGCGCATCTGCTCCTCAGCTTGTTCCGGCCCATGGTAGCGCTGGGAGAGGTGACGGATGTCCTCCTGGGCAACGGTCTGGTCTGCGTTGAGCGATACCGTGCCCCGGATGGCGAGGTAGCGGTAGCCATCCTCAAGGCAGATCGAAGCACGCGGGTCGCGGACCAGGTTGCGATCCTTGAGGCGGCCCCGGGCTGTGTTCATCATAATCTCGTCGCCCTGCAACTCGTACCAGATCACCGACTGCTGCGGGCTGCCGTCGCGGTTGATGGTGGCCAGGGTCAGGAAGCGCGGCTCCTGAAGAAAGTCGCGAACGGCGGCGGACAGGGGAGCGGTCATGGTTTCCTCCTGCAAGCGTTGTTCAGTAGCTTCTGGTGTGGTGGCGCGACGGGAACGGCCGAGGCCGATCACGCGCCTTCGGCTAATAAAGCGCGGACTTGCGCGGCGACGGCGTCGGTGAATTCGGTGGTGGTGGCGTGGCCGCCCAGGTCAACGGTACGCGTGCCGGCGGTGACGATTTCGAAAACGGCTTCGCGTATAGCCTGACCGGCGCGCTCCGCTTCCTCATCATTCGGAAAGTGGCCCAATAAAGCGCCGGCGGCCAGGATCATGGCCATGGGGTTCGCCAGGTTTTTGCCGAAGAGGCGGGGTGCGGTACCATGCGGCGCTTCGGCCATGACGCAGGTGGTGCGGAACTCCTCGTCGAAGGCCAGCAGCAGCGATTCGGCCCCGGCGATCGAGCCGAAGAGCTGAAGCACGAGATCACTCATGATGTCGCCATCGCGATTGAGCGTGGGAATGACCAGCGCGTCGCCCATAGTGGTGAGGAGCAGGGCCATGGTGGCATCAATCAATTGGGGATCGTACACTACGTCCGGGTGGCGTGCTGCCGCGGCATCCATCTCTTCTTTAAACATCCCCTCGTAGATCGGGCTCACGGTGAACTTGGGGCCGCCGAAGACCTTGGCATCGAGGCGTTCCGCCTGAAGGAAAGCGTAGTCGCAAACCGCGCGGCAGGTGCGACGCGAGATCATCTCGGTGCGGTAGGCGCACTCTTCAAGCCCCTCGCCCTCGCGCCACTCCCTGGCGCCGTAGGCGTCGTCCACCGCCATCCGGACCACCGAGATAGGGTGGTGGATGCCCGCGATGGGAGAGACGCCGGGAATGCGACGGCCGGTGCGGACGATCACCTTGCCGTCGATCTCTTTGCGCAGGATAGCGTTGGGAGAGGTGACATCCCCCTGTTTCTCAGGGGTGATGGTGGCCGCCTTGAGGCCAAAGCCGGTCTCGCGCATGGCAGTCGCAGCCTCATGCACGATTTCATTCTTGGTGCGGCGGCGCGACGCCAGGCTCAGGTCGAAGGTCTGCAGATCGAGTGGAAAACCGATCACACTGGGCTGAAGTACTCGCAGCGACTCCTCCAGCAATTCCTGGCCGGTCTCGTCACCCTGGAGCACGACTATGGCGCGGGATCTCATGAGGTAGGCAACTCCTCTTCCGATTCGATGGCCTGCTGGGCGGCATGCTCGAAGAGACCGCCTTCGCCATGCAGAAAGAAGAACTCGGCCGCATCCACCAGCTTGGGATCGGTCTGTGCGGCGAGTCGCAAGCGGAGGACCAGGTGGTGAAACATCTTGTCGATCAGCCGGTTGGTAAGCGAGTTGACAGCGATACGCTCCCGATCGGTCAGATCGCGCAACTGCGGCGCCACCCGTCTCAATTCCTGCTGCGACACGGCTTCGACATGGCTGCGCAGGCCGGCGATGACCGGCGCCACGCGGCGGGTGAGATACCAGGAGACGAACCCGTGAATCTCGTAAGCGATCACCCGTTCGATCTGCCGCACATCCTCACTCCAGTGCTCCGTGAGCCCGGCGGGGATCAAACTTTCCAGGTCATGCAACTCGACCCCGGGCAGGGCGGCTACAGCCGGATCGACGTCGCGGGGCAGGGCAAGATCGAAGACGTGGAGCGGCGTTGTGGCGTCTCGGTCTGCGAAGTCTTCAGGGCGAACGACGAAGCCGCGGGAACTGGTGGCGGAGAACAGCGCGTCGACATAAGGAATCACCCGACTCAGGTCGGAGAGCAGCACGGGAGTGCCGCCTGAGCGTTTGGCCAGTTGTGTCGCGGCCTCGGCGGTTCGATTAGCGATGAACAGCTGCCGGAGACCGGCGCCATGTAGGCGGTCCACGACCATGCCCCCAATCTCGCCGGCGCCGACCACCAGCACCGAACGGCCCGCGAGTGTGCCGAGAGCGGCCTGAGCGGCCTGGACTGCTTCCGAGCCAAGCGATAGATTGACTCGTCCCAGAGCGGTACCGGCCCGGGCCTGGCGGGCACAGGAGATGGCGGAGCGGAAGAGAGCATGAAGGTTGGCGCGCATCGCGCCCAGCCGCTGGGCGGCTTCCAAAGCGCCCGCCACCTGGGAGAGGATCTGGCCCTCACCGGGAACTTGCGATTCGAGCCCACACGCCACCCGAAAGAGGTGTTCGATAGCGTCTGGTTCTTCCCAGACGCGGACGAAAGGGCGGAGTTCGTCGCGGTCGCCGATCAGATAGGCGGTGACAACATCCTTCGCCGCGGCCACGTCCTCGGCGAAGACGTAGATCTCGGTCCGGTTGCAGGTCGAAAGGATCGCGACTTCCGCGACCGCGGGATCGGCTGCCAGAGCGCCGGCGGCGCGGTCAAGTTCCTCGCCCTCGAGTGTCAGCCGCTCGCGGACAGAAAGCGGCGCCGTGGTATGCTCGACGCCGACAGCAAGAAAAGGCATAGATTGACTCCACATGAAGGGGAGTGCATCCCTTCTCAGTGTACTATCCGAGCTTGCAGAGAGAGGCCTTAGCTACCGGCCCCCGAGGCCCAATTGACCGAAACGCCTTGACCTGTGGTCAGGGCGTCTTCTATGCGGAAGGTAGCCAGTGTGGTGGCGACGAGCGATTCGAGGCTGATGGGCGACGGCTGGCCCCGACGGATGGACTCGAAAAAGGCTGCGAGTTCCGCGTCGTGGCCGCGGTCGACGTTCAGCCGCTTGTGGGATTTCTTGTGGGTAGCACGCGCCTGGGTGTTGCCCTTGAAGTTCTCGATGACGAAGATGGCGCCTCCGCCGAAAATCTCGACGCGTTCGCGCTCGTACGCTTTGTCGCCCTCTGAGGCGTAGACGATCGAGCCAATCGAGCCATCCAGGTAGGCCAGGGAAATGACCGCGCTCTCGACAAGGCCGCTGCTCGCGGAATGAATGCCCTGCGCCGAGACTTCGGTGGGCAGGGAGCCAGTGAGGAACTGGAGCAGATCGACGAAGTGGCAGACCTCGCCGACGATACGGCCGCCGCCCTCGGTCGCGTCGTTGACCCAGGAGTTAGGCGGGACGGCGCCCGCATTGATCCGGCAGGTCACCAGCAGCGGATAGGTCCGACCCTGAAAGTACGCGACCGCGGCCAGGGCGTCGGGCGAGAAGCGTCGGTTGAAGCCAACCATCAGGTTTCGGTTACGCTGAGCCGCCTGAACCACGTCGCGAAGTTGCTCCTCGTCCAGTGCCAGCGGCTTTTCCACAAAGACGTGCTTGCCGCGGCGCAACCCCTCCGCGGTCAGTTGCGCATGCAGATTATGCCGGGTGGCGATAAGGAGACAATCTATGTCCGGGTCATCCAGCACCTGGTGATAATCGGTGGTGACGTAGGTGAAGTCGAACTTCTCGCCGGTGTGGACGGCCGAGACGCCGCCGGCGGTGGCCAGGCCGTGCAGCGAGACGCCGGGCAGTGCCGCCACAGTAGGGAGCAGCGTGGTACGACCGAACAGCCCGGCGCCGATCACGCCGACTCGCACGGTTGCCTGGGCGGGCGGCGCGATGGAAACACTCTTCAGTTGCAGCATCCGCTCCACTGGCGCTCCAGCGGGATAGGTGAGCAGCACGCCGATGAACGACTCTTTGGTTTTACCGGTTACCAGGTCGTACGCCTGCTCGGCCCGCTCGATGGGAAAGCGATGAGAGATTATCTGATCCACCTTGACTGAGCCGGCGGCGAGCAGATCGAGGAAGGCTTCCATATTGCGCTGGGCGGTCCAGCGCACGTAGCCGATGGGGTAGACCGCGCCGCGGGTTTCGTACTCCGGCAAGCCGGGACCCCAGGCACGGGAAACGGTGACTTCGAGCTCCTTCTCGTAATAGACCTTACGAGGAAGGTCGATTCCAACAGCGCCTAAAATGGTCACCCGGCCGCGTTCGCGAGCCAGCTCCCCGGCCAGTTCGACCGGTCCATTGGAGTCGGTACTGGCGGCGATCAGGACGACATCGGCGCCGTAGCCGCGCGACCACTGGGCGACCTGCCGAAGCGCCTGGTCGTTATCGACGGTGGCGGCATCGGCGCCATGCAGCAGGGCCAACTCCACCTTCTTCGGGTCGGGGTCGATGCCGAAGATGCGGCATCCGTTGGCCTTGAGCAACTGCACGGCGAGCTGTCCGATCAGCCCCAGGCCGATCACCACCACGTTCTCCCCCAGCCGCGGATCCGCCACCCGCAGCGCCTAGAGCGCGATCGCGCCCATGGTGGTGAACGCCGCCGTTTCCGGGTCCACGCCAGCGGGCACCCGGGCGCACAGGTTGGCGGGCACGGAGACAACCTCAGCATGGCTGGCGAAGAGGGTGCCGGAGCAGGCCACCAGGTCACCGACCTGGTAGCCCTCCACGCCGGCGCCGACCTCCAGTACGTTGCCCGCCGAACAGTAGCCCAGGGGAAAGGGCGCGTCGAGCCGGCTCATGGCCTGCTGGTAGGCCTCCACGACGCCCTCTTCGCGAGCCTTGTTCACCACCTGACGCACCAGGTCCGGGCGGGCGCACGCCTTGCCCAGCAGGCTTTTCTTTGCCATGTCGAGCATCAACTTCTCGGTACCCGCGCTGACCAGCGAGGCCGTGGTATGCACCAGCAGATGACCGGCCCGCACGCCGGGCACGGGAACCTCGCGAACCTGAAGGTGGCCCGTTCGATAGTTCTGTACAATCTGCTTCACAGCATTTCTTTCCCCTCTTGACGCACAGCTCGATGGAGCACTAGCCGGGATCCAGCGAAGCGCACGCGGTCTCCTATCTGGCGGTCTGGCTGCCGGCAGCTATGAGTCCGCGAGGATAGCCGGTGCGCCCGACCTGGGCGTTACGTGTAGTTTCGTGGCTGACGCTGCGCGACCGGATAGGCGCGGGCTATTGTCGCACCGAACCGGCTCACCTCCTGCGACAGTACCTGTTCGTACAGTTTCTATAGGAATGAGGTGGATGAAGGCGTGGTCAGTCGCGCCTGTGCCAGGCGCAGGGCGGCGGTCACGGTCGTGAACCCCTCTTCGGCGGCGATCCGAAACACGTGTCGCAACGCGGACGTTACGCCGTCGACGACCTGCCTGTTGGCCTCGTCCTCGGACCAGCCCATAGTTTCTCGACCGCTGATAGCTACTGCCCCGCCAAGATTGGCCACAAAGTCTGGGGCATAGAGGATGCCGCGAGTGCGCAGGCGCTCGGCGTGTGTCGGATGGGCGAGCTGATTGTTGGCCGCGCCGGCAACCACCCGGCAGCGTAGGAGGGGGATGCTCTCGTGGTTCAGCACGCCGCCCAGCGCGCAGGGTGCGAACACGTCGCAGGGCGTGGTGTATATCTCGGCGGCGGAAAGGTGCTCGACATCGACCTGGCGGCGAACGGCCGCTTGGTCCACGTCGGCAACCAGGACCGCGGCCCCGGCTTCCCGCAAATGTGCGATCAGCCGCCCACCCACGCTGCCGGCGCCCTGCACCAGTACACGCCGGTCGTGCAGCGACGGATCACCGAATGCCGTCTCGCAACTGACTTGAATAGCGTGGAACACGCCAAGCGCGGTGGCGGGCGCAGAGTCGCCCGCGCCTCCGGAGGCCGGGGTTCGAGCGCGCACATAGGGCGCGCCGGTCTCGGCGATCAGGTCCATATCGGCCGGTGAGGTGCCGATATCCGGCCCGGTTTCGAAGAGACCGCCGAGTTGGTGAATCAGAGAGCCGTAGCGGCGAAGCAGGTCCGCTCGCTGTGCGCGATCGAAGCCTGCTGGCACGGCGATAACGCCCTTGGCGCCGCCCCGTGGAAAGCCGATGGTCGCGAACTTGTAGGTCATACCCTCGGCCAGCAGGAGGGCATCGCGCACTGCCGCCGCCAGGTCGGCGTAGTGCTTCAGACGGGTGCCGCCGGTGCCCGGACCGAGATGGGTGGAATGGATGGCAATGATAAACCAGGCGCCGGTCGGCCGGTCGAGATGGAGCATTACACTCTCCCCATCCCACGATCGAAGCAGGTCTTCCACGAGCGTCTCCACACTTCAGACTATGGTTCACCTGTCACTGTCTCTATATTGACTATTCGCGACGGTTTTGCTATAACAAAGCCGCTTGGGGAGTGGTCCCTGTGGACGTAGGTTCAACATCGGAATAGGAGAGTTTTATGACCCATTCGCGATCCCTGGGGACAGTTCGCGCTGTCACCGTCCTGGCCGTGTTAGCGGCGCTGTTGCTCGTGCCCTGGATCGGACGCCAACAGTTCTCGGCGCACGCTGCAACGGCAGTGTCCGCCTTTGGTCCGACCACGGTGCTGGAGGATCAACGTGTGGGCGGCGAGCCAGATGTCAAGGTGTGCGGTCCCACCGCCACCTGGAGCTACGCCAACTGCGGCCAGGACAATCCATACGGCAGCTTCCCCTACGGCTTCAGCACCACCGCCAGCTTCATCTCACGTTCTGAAGACCAGGGGCAGACTTTCAAATTGACGCCGAGCAACACCGCTGAGATCGGCAAGCCGAACGCCTGTCCGGGTGGTGGCGACACCGACCTGGCGGTTTCACCGGGCGCCACACAGGCCACGGACTATTTGAACTTCGCGGACCTGCAGGGGCTCACCAACTTCTCCACCGCGGTCTCGCCAGATGGTGGTCAGGACTTCCAGGGCGGCCCCACGCCGCCTCCGGCGCCCGCTCAATCCTGCAATCCCGCTACCACCAGCAGCGCCCCGGTTGATCGTCAGTGGCTCGGATTGCTGGGAGATCCGCGCGGCGCACCGGGCAACGCCTCGAAAGTGTTCCTGGATTTCGACATCGTGGGGGCCGCCGACTGCGCGACGGTAGCCAATTCGAACGGCAACGAGTTCGTAATCCAGCGATCCGCCGATGGCGGCAACACCTTCAACGATTATGGCGTGCCGAACTTCAAGGTGGTGGACTGCAATGACGGCATCGCCGGCAACGTGCAGGTTAACCAGACCTCTAGAGCCATCTACGCCATCCATACGGCGTACGCGGGAAACACCAGCAACGGCACTACCACCTTCTCGAGCAACGCCGACGCGGTTTTCGTGAATCGATCGACCGATGGCGGCACCACCTGGACGCGTACCTGTGTCTTCCCGCCGGTGACTGCCTCGACCACCACCCCATGCCAGCCGACGATTCCGACGCAGGACGTGGCCACCGGCCAGGACTTCGCGGTACTGGCGATCGATAAGGCTGGCGGGCTCTACGCCGTCTGGTCCCAGGCGCCGGTGGGCAGTACTGGCGCGGTATCCGGACCGGATCAGATCATGTACTCGTATTCCGGCGACAATGGCAACAACTGGTCGGCCGAACAGCAGGTGAATTCACCGGCCGTGACCGGTGAGACCACCGATGTGAACGTGTTCCCGTGGATCGCGGCCGGCGACGCGGGCAAGATCGACGTGGTCTGGTACGGCACCACCAAGGCGTCCAATCTCTCCACCTATAACCCTGGCAGCCAGATCACCGACTGGTACCCCTACCTGTCCCAGTCATCCAATGCCAATAGCGCCGGCGCCACGTTCAGCGCGCCGGTGCGCGTGGCCGATCACCCCAATCACAATGGCGGCATTTGCACCAGCGGCATCGGCTGTAGTACTGGCGGTGACCGCAGTCTCGCCGACTTCTTTCAGGTCGACGTGAACAAGGCGGGCGGCGCGGACGTCATCTGGACCGATACCTCGAACAACTCGCAGATGAGCAGCAGTGGAAATCAGGGCGGTCTGATCGACGAAGCGCGCCAGATCAGCGGTCCGGGCTTGTTTAGTACCGCGCTGACCGGGACGCGCACCGACTGCGCAGCATTGAGTGCCACGCAGCCGTGCATCACGGACCAGACGGGAGATGCCAAATACGAGGCGAACAACATGATCGGCGTCAATGCCCCGAAGCTGGACATCACCGGCTCATCTCTCAACCTGGACCCGAAGGGCAACATCGACGTCCGCATGAACGTTCCCGCCCTGGCCGGAACTGGGGGCGTGACGCCGTTGCCGACGGCCACGGACACCGGTATCAACCCGAACGACCTGTTCGTGGACTACCTCACGACCTGGAACTACCACGTGCCGGGTCACACGCAGGCCAACTTCGACTCGACGGGCAACATTTACTACGCCTATCTCGAGGTCAACCTGACGACGGGAGCGACCACGGCGGCAGCTGGAAACACCTGCACTGTGAACACGTCGCGTAGCAAGGTGTTTGTCTACCCCGGTCAAAATGCTATCACCTCGAACATCGGACCGAATGGAAGCATCGATCTCACCGTTCCGACGGCGGATGTCGGCAATCCACCGGTAGGTGCCCAGCTGTACAGCGTCACCGCTCATAGCGTTGGGCAGCCTTCGACGGCCGGTGGACCAACGGTCGGGCAGGCCTGCCTCACGCGCGATCCAAACGGCAACCTGCTCAACGATGCCGGCGGGCAGATCTTTGACGTGTACGACAAGAGCCCGGCCTATACAGCGGTGCTAACCAAGGCGAGTCCCACCCTGGCCGCTCTGCGAAGGGTCTCAGCATCAGCCGTGGCGCATGGCCGCAATGTCACCTTCCGCTGGCAGCTGGCGGCTCATACCCAGGTGACGGGCTTCAACGTCCTCGTGCGGCAGCATCATGCCTTGATTCGTGTGAACCGTCAGCTTATTCCACGTCACAGTGGAATGAGCTATCGCTACACGGCAAAAGTGGCGACGGCGAACACCTTCTATGTGCAGACGGTTCAGTCCAGCCAGACCAAGCTGTACGGACCGTATCACCTGCAGCGCTAGCGCACAGCAGCCGCAGCAGCAAACCCGGAGGGATGGTGGCCACGGCCACCATCCCTCTTTTTCATGCGCGAGTGCCCCCCCTCCCCCAGCCCCTCCCCCTCGCGGGTTCATGAGAGGACAGTTTCACACCGCACAGTTCCAGTCAGGATGGGTAGAATCGATCTTCAGATCGTCCGGTGGAGGCGCCGCGCGCAAGCGCCGGTGCCGGCCCGTCCC
>JAABUU010000997.1_pt1 | contig 53519 bp, 44 predicted proteins | sample 5559301 | NCBI WGS metagenome assembly JAABUU01 (sample SAMN10711884, study PRJNA513360) | rock metagenome | isolation source: Antarctica rocks | place: Antarctica: Victoria Land, Richard Nunatak white
GCCGAAGATCGTGCGAATAGGGAGCAGGCATCAGGGCTGGCCTCCTCGTCCAGCCAGAAGCTTAAATCAAACGGCGACGTGACCGCGGAAATCACAAGCAAGTCAACTTCATGCAATCATGCTCTAGCTGAGTGTCCGTCCGCTCGAACTTGCGGTAACCAAACGCTCCGGGAGCGCTGCCAAGAACGATCTTGTGCGCAGGCGTCTCATTGTTATCGCTCGGAACAACTCCGGACGGATACTTAATGCATCCGTGGCGCCCGCAGGAACTTGGCGCGGTCGGCGCTGTGCATCCGTATCACCATTTCGGAGTCGTCGCGCTGTAGCCGCATCTTGATCTGGGTGCCAGCCTCGCCGGAGGACCATAGCCGCCGCCACAGCGCGCCGAGGTCGCTGATGTCCTCGTCGCCCAAGCCGACCACGCGGTCGCCCGCCTGCACGCCGGCCTTCTCCGCCGGCCCGTTGTCGGCCAGGCCGCCCACCACCAGCGCGCCATCGTGCTCGGTCACGAACAGCCCGAGCCATGGCCGCGGCGGCTGATTGACCTGACCCAGTGTCAGCAGGTCGTCCAGCACCGGGCGCAGGATCGACACCGGCACGATCATGTTCATGTCGTGCCGCCGCTTGCCGTCGCCCTGCTGCAGGATCAGCGACCCGGTGCCATACAGCTTGCCGTCGGCGCCGATGAGCGCGGCGCCGCTCCAGAACGGATGCGCGGGCGCGGTGAAGATCGCCTCGTCCAGCAGGTACTCCCAGTAGCCGGCGAACTCCTGCCGGCCCACCACCTTGGTCTCGATGGCGTGCGCCCGCCCGCCGCTGGCCGCCAGGATGCCGGAAGCGCCCACCACGAGTTTGTCGCTGTCGCCGAATTCCAGCGCCGGCAGGTTGAGGCGGCCCAACGCCTGCACCACGCCGAACCCGGTGGTCTGGTCGAACGCGAGCGCGTGGCCCGGGATGGCGCGGCCGTCGGCGGCGATGATCCACACCGTCTCGGCCTCGGTGATGAGGTAGCCGATGGTCAGCACCAAGCCCTGCTTGGCGTCGAACACCACGCCGCTGCCGCTGCGCTCGGTGCCCAGGGCGTTGGCGGTGAAGGCGTCCTGCGGCACGTTGGCGCGCACGCCGACCACGGCCCGCAACGCCGCCTCCAGGTCGAAACCGTAGTCGTCGGGATTCGGCTGCAGCTTCTGCGGGATTTCCCATTCGGCGTCTGACATAGGCGGCGTCGGTCTCCCATGGCCCTGCTTGTACGATCGGGCTCAGCGAGTGGTTTCGCGCCCGGCGCGTCGTCTGCCAGTATATTCTCACCGGGAGGCCGTGCGACAACCCTCCCGATAGAGCAAAAGGCCGGTCCACGCGTGACTCTGTTCGCCCGCGTCGTCGTAATCGTCATCCTGGCGCTGCTGCCGGCAGTGGGGGCGGAGTTGTACAACGAGCATGTGCAGCGCGTGATGCAGCTTGCCGACTACCGCAACGATGCTCGGCACGAGGCTTTGTCGGTCTCCACCCAACTCGACCGCATCATCACCGGAGTCCGCAACGCGATGTTCGTGGTGGCCGCGCTGCCAGCGATCCGCGACGGTGACGCGGCTACTTGCGGACCGCTGCTGGCATCGCTGCGGCGGAGTTTTGCGTTCGCCGGGGCCTTGGCGCTGGTCGGCGCCGACGGCCACCGGACCTGCGCCAGCAATGGCGAGACAACGGTTCCCGAGGATCTCTCGAACCGTCCGCAAATACGGCTGGCGCGCGAGCGGCGCGGCTTCGTGACCGCGGGCTACCTCGTTGGACGCGCCACGCGACGTCCTGAACTCAGCGTTGCCTTGGCGCTCGACCCGGCCGCCGGGAACGCGTCGCCGGTGCTGGTCGTGGACCTCGATCTCGTCTGGCTGCACAACCAACTCAGCGCGTTGGATGAGCTGCCCGGCACCTCGGTGGTGGTCGCCGACCGTAACGGCATTGTGCTGGTGCGCCTTCCCGACGCCGCGGTCGGCCAAAAATTGCCGGCCAGCGAGCTTGCCTTGATGAGCCTGCCGAGCGCCGGGATGATGGAGACCACGGAGCCGGATGGCGTGCCGCGCACCTTCGGCTACGTGCCGCTGAGTCCGGAGCTGCACGATTTGTTCGTGGCGGTCGGGATCAGCAACCAGATGGCCAACGCACAGCGGCTGCTGGCGCTTCGCCGCAGCCTGTTCCTGCTGGCGGGCGGCTTCGCGCTTGGCTTGGCCGGAGCCGTGCTGCTGGCGCGCTATGCCGTCGGCCGCCCGGTGACGGCGATCCTGACCACCATCGCCGCTTGGCGCGCCGGCAACATGAGCGCCCGCGTCACCCGTCGCGAAGCCGCCACGAATCCCGACTTCGCCGCCATCTCGTCGGCACTGAACGATTTGCTGGCCGCTTTCGCGCGCACCCGGGCCGACCTTATCGAACGCGAGCTTACACTCACTCAACGCGTCGCCGAGCGCACCGAGCAGCTCGAGGCCGAAGTGCGCGAACGCGAGCAGGCGCAGGCGTTCCTGCAACAGGCGCAGAAAATGGAGGTTATCGGGCAGCTTACCGGCGGGGTTGCCCATGATTTCAACAATTTGTTGACCGCCATTATTGGCAACCTGGAGCTGGCGCGGCGGCGCAGCCTCGCGGACGCGACCATCACCCGGCTGTTGACCAACGCTATGCGGGCCGCCGATCGAGGCGCCGCGCTGACCCAGCGGATGCTGGCGTTCGGGCGGCGGCAGTACCTGTCGCTGCAACCGATCGCCACCGCCGAACTGCTCACCGGGATGCAGGACCTGCTGGCGCCCACCATCGACGTCAAGATCAAGGTGCGGCTTGATTTGGCCGCCGATCTCTGGTGGATCATGGGCGACCGCAACCAGGTCGAGCTGGTCGTGCTCAACCTGGCGATCAACGCGCGCGACGCTATGCCGGGCGGCGGCTCGCTGGTCATCGCCGCGCGCAACTACACCCTGCTGCCCAGCAGGACGCCGCATCTCGCCGGCCTGGCGCCTGGCGAGTATGTCGAACTGACGCTGAGCGATACCGGCAGCGGCATGGACGAGGCGACCCTGGCGCGGGTGATGGAGCCATTCTTCACCACCAAGCCGGTCGGCAAGGGATCAGGGCTTGGGTTGTCGATGGCGCAGGGCGTCGCGGCCCAATCCGGCGGCGGCCTCACGATCGACAGCGCGCCCGGAGTCGGAACCACGGTCCACATCTGGCTGCCGCGCGCCGCAAGCAAGCCCACTGTATTGGCCGACTCACCGATTGGCGACGATCATGGGAATGTCGGCAACGCCCGTGCTGGAGCGGTGATCCTGGTGGTGGAGGATGACCCGGAGGTCGGTGATTTCGCCGAGCAATGCCTTGTGGATGAAGGATTTGTCGTAATCCGCGCCGAGAACGGGCAACTGGCGCTTGCCGTCATCGAGCAGGCGTCGCGGATCGACCTGATGGTGGCCGATCTCGCGATGCCGGGGATGAACGGGCTGCAGCTCGCGGCGAGAACCCGCGAGTTGCTGCCCCGCCTGCCAATCCTGCTGGCGACCGGCTATGCAGATGCCGACACCTTCGATGGCGGCCAAGCCAAGCTGCCGATCCTGGAGAAGCCGTTCAAGGCGCACCAGTTGATTGCCGCGGTGACCGGGTTGCTGGCCGATGTCACAGGCTGATCGTGGTGCCGCCAGCGCCCGCGGGCAGGAGCCTGCCGTTTGGCGACAGCCGGTCGATGAGGCTGGGCAAGTGCTCGCCGAGCGCCGACAACCAGCTCTCCGGCGACATTCCCGCCTCGCTCGCCATCGCCGTCACGTCGCTCTCGCCGAGGGCCGAGCGTAGCTGATCCGGTGAGATCGGCAGGTTGGTGGCGCCGCCGAGCCAGGATTGCACGATGCCGCCCAAGCCCGCGTCCTGCAGCCGCCGCAGCAGGCCTTCGAGGCCAAGGCCGGGATCGCCGCCGCTGCCGAACAGGCTGCGCAACGCCTTGCTCATCTCGGGATGGATCGTCTCCTCGGCGCCGGAGAGCGACTGCATCAGATCGTCAAGCAGGCCCATGGCACTCTCCCGATTGCTTCGCCGGCGCAAACTGACGGGCCGGACGAGCGTTCCTGCTGCATTACATAGGATAGAAAGACATGGCCAAGGAAGCCGACGCCAACCAGAAGCCTGTTGACGCCACTGTCGAGTCGGACGCAGCCGATGCAAAAGGCGGCCCCAGCAGCGGACGCAACGAGATGGAGACTGCGGTGCATCGCCAGGACGGCACAAGCCAGCCCCCCGCCAAGCAATAAGCGGGTGCCGGCTCGGCTGTAAGTCAGGCGGTTTCGGCGCGGCGTACCCTGTCGGCGAAGGTCTTGCGGAACTTCTGCACCTTCGGCGCCACCACGGCGCGGCAGTAGCCGCTCCACGGGTTGCGCGCGAAGTAATCCTGATGCTCTGCCTCCGCCGGGTAGAACGTGGTCAGCGGCTCGACGATGGTGACCAGGCGTCCGGCCCAGATACCCTCGCGCGCTATCTCGGCCATCACGCGCTCCGCCGCCGCGCGTTGCGAATCATCGTGGGTTAGCACGATGCTGCGGTATTGCGTGCCGACATCGGCTCCCTGGCGGTTCGGCGTGGTCGGGTCGTGCAGCGTGAAGAACACCCGCAGCAGGTCGTCGTAGGACAACTGCTCCGGATCGAACGTCACCTGCACCACCTCGGCATGGCCGGTGTCGCCGTTGCAGATCTCGCGGTAGGTTGGGTTCGCCGTATGGCCCGCCGCGTAGCCGGACACCACCTGTGTCACGCCGCGCAAGCCTAGGAACACCGCCTCCGTGCACCAGAAGCAGCCACCGCCCAAAGTCGCCAGTTGTGTCGCCATGTTGTCCTCCATGGCGCAGTAGATGGCGTGCGGCGAGGCGAAATCCAGCCGTGGCGTGTTTGGCGTGGTGCTCGCCGGCGGCTTGGCGCGGCGCATGGGCGGCGGCGACAAGCCGCTGCTGCGGCTGCATGGCCGTCCGCTGCTCGACCATGTGGCGGAGCGGCTGCGGCCGCAGGTGCAGGCCATGGCGCTGAACGCCAACGGCGACCTGGCGCGTTTTGCCGCCTACGGGCTGCCGGTGCTGCCCGACCCCATGCCAGGGCATCCCGGTCCGCTGGCCGGCGTGCTGGCCGGGATGCTTTGGGCGCGCGGCATCGGCCCCGCTGCGGCGATGGTCCTGAGCGTGCCCGGCGACACGCCGTTCCTGCCGCGTGATCTCGTGGCGAAGTTGTTGGCCGGCGGGGGCGGCGGCCTTGCCTACGCAAGTTCGGCCGGGCGGGCGCATCCGACGGTGGCGCTGTGGCCGGCGGAGTTGGCCGATGCGTTGGCAACGGCGGTCGGGCAAGGCCAGCGGCGAGTACGCGCGTGGGCCGATTGCCAGCGCGCCGCCGTGGTGGATTTCACGGATGGCGGGCGGGACCCGTTCCTCAACGTCAACACGCCGGACGACTTGGCCGCCGCCGAGCGGCTTTTGGTCAGGGATCTATGACGTCGCCGCAGGCGTCGGTCGGCGCCGCCGCCACGTGGCCGACCAACGGCACGATCTTGATGCCGGCGGAGGCTATCCGGCACGGCGTCGCGAACAGCCCGCAACCGCCCAGCGCCAACGCGAGACCCATTGCCATCACTGTCTTCATACGCCTTCCACCTCCTCACGCAGCAATTCCAACTCCAGCCAGCGCTCCTCGATCCCGGCCAGCTCCTCGCCGGCCCGCACCAGCGCATCGGACGCCTGGGCGAACGCCGCGGGATCGCGGGCATACAGGTCGGGGTCGGCCAGCACATCCTGCTGCCGCCGGATCTCCGCCTCGACCTGCGTGATGCGGGCTGGCAGCGTCTGCAGCGCGTGCTTGTCCTTGAAGGTGAGCTTGCGCGACGGCGCGATGCCGGTGGTCGGCGCCAGCGACGGCGCGCGGCCCTTGCGGATGACGGTGCGCGGCAGGATCGGCTTGCCGCGCTGCACCAGCATGTCGGAGTAGCCGCCGGCATACTCGACCCAGCGCCCGTCGCCCTCGGCGTTCAGCACGCTGGTCGCGACGCGGTCGAGGAAGTCGCGGTCGTGGCTGACCAGCAGCACGGTGCCGGGATAGTCGGTCAGCAGCTCCTGCAGCAGCTCCAGCGTCTCCAGGTCGAGGTCGTTGGTCGGTTCGTCCAGCACCAGCAGGTTGGACGGCTTGGCGAATGCCACCGCCAGCACCAGCCGGCCGCGCTCGCCGCCCGACAGCACGCCGACCGGGGTGCGCGCCTGCTCCGGGGCGAACAGGAAGTCCTTCATGTAGCCCATGACGTGCCGCGGCTGGCCGTTCACCACCACCGTCTCGCCATGCCCGCTGGTCAGCGTGTCCACCAGCGTGCGGGCGGGGTCCAGCGTGTCGCGTTGCTGGTCCAGTTGCGCCATCCGCAGCGACGCGCCGAGCCTGATGACGCCGCTGTCGGGCGCCAACTGGCCGGTCAGCATCGACAGGATGGTGGTCTTGCCGGCGCCGTTCGGCCCCACGATGCCGACGCGGTCGCCGCGCAGGATACGCACGTCGAGGTTGCGGACCACCGGCGTCGCGGCGCCCGGATAGGTTTTGGCGACGGCCTCGGCCACCGCCACCAGCTTGCCCGACATGTCGGCCTCGGCCGCCGCCAGCTTCGGGCCGCCGGCCGGCCCGCGCGCCTGGCGCTTCTGCTCGCGCAGCGACACCAGGTTGCCCAGCCGCTTCTGGTTGCGCTTGCGCCGGGCGGTGACGCCATAGCGCAGCCAGTCCTCCTCCATGACGAGCTTGCGCGCCAGCTTGTGCCGCTCGCTCTCCTCCTGCTCCAGCGTCTCGTCGCGCCACTGCTCGAAATGCGCGAAGCCACGCTCCAGCCGGCGCGAGACGCCGCGGTCGAGCCAGACGATGGCCCGCGACAGCGACTCCAGCAGCCGCCGGTCATGGCTGATGAGCACCAGCGCCGACCCCATCGACGCCAGCTCCTCCTCCAGCCAGGCGATCGCCGGCAGGTCGAGGTGGTTGGTCGGCTCGTCGAGCAGCAGGATGTCGGGAGAGGGCGCCAGGACGCGGGCCAGCGCCGCCCGCCGCGCCTCGCCGCCGGACAGCCGCTCAGGTTTTTCCTCGCCGGTCAGGCCGAGTTGCTCCAGCAGGAAGCGGGCGCGATACGGGTCGTCGCCGGGACCGCAGCCGGCTTCGACATAGGCCAGCGTGTTGGCGTAGCCCGCGAGGTCCGGCTCCTGCGGCAGATAGCGCACCGTGGCGCCAGGCTGCACGAAGCGGGTTCCGGCATCCTGTTGCAGCAGGCCTGCCGCAATCTTGAGCAGAGTCGACTTGCCGGAGCCGTTGCGGCCGACGAGGCACAGCCGCTCGCCGGCGCTGACCGAGAGTTCGGCTCCGACCAGAAGCGGCACGGTGCCGAGAGTGATGCGAACGTCCTGGAGCAGCATGAGCGGCGGAGCCATGGTCCGTATCTAACATGCTGCAGTGCAAAATGCATGGGGCAGGTCGCTTTCGAAGCGCGCCTTGAGAGTTTAACTTCGGCGCGCGACCGCATCGATGGTGCCGCGTTGACTACGGCATGACGTAGAGAGGGTGCCATGATCGTCCGTTTCGCAGCGCTGTCGCTAAGCCTGATGCTGATAGCCGGAACAGCGGCAGCGCAGGACAACAAGCCGCCCGCCCGCATCGGCAACGTCTATGACGGCACCGCCCACGAGCCGAGCCCTGGCGCGGTGCGGGCCGGCGAGTCCGCCGCCGGCGTCCTGCCTCCCGCGTCTGTCGTCAAAGGCGAAAACAGCGCAATCCAACAACTGGACAAGCAGGTGCAGCGAAACTCGACACCGAGTAACGCCGCACCGGCGGAGTCGCTGGCCTGCCGTACGTCGCCGGCAGCCTGCAAGTAGCCGGATTTAGTTCAGCGCCCGCGGATCGGCGACGGCGTTACCGCCGGCGCTTACCCGCCCGCCGGCAAGCCGCCCGGCCGGCAAGGCGCTGCGCCCGAGCGGAGTGCCGGCGGTCAGCGAGTTCGGGCGCTCCGGCGCGGTTGCCGCCGACGCCGCCTGCAGCAGCGCGGTCAGGAACGAACGGCCCCAGACCAGGGGCGAGCGATGCTCGATCGCCGCCCACATGGACTGCCAACGCTCCTGCCGTTCGACGAGGCTCATTGTCAGGGCGGTCTGCATCGCTTCGGCCATCGCGTCGGAGTCGTGCGGGTTGACCATGACGGCAGCGTCCAGTTGCTGCGCCGCCCCGCAGAAGCGGGACAGCACCAGCACGCCGGGGTCCTCGGGGTCCTGCGCCGCCACATACTCCTTGGCGACCAGGTTCATGCCGTCGCGCAGCGGCGTCACCACCCCGACCTTTGCCGCGCGCATGTAGCCGGCCGCCACCGAGCGGTCGACGCCGCGGGTGATGAAGCGCAACGGCGTCCAATCCGGCTCGCCGATGTCGGCGTTGAGCGCTCCCGCCTCGCGGTCCAACGCCGTACGCAGGGCGCGGTAGCTGCTGACATCGGAGCGCGAACTGGCGGCGATCTGCAGCATCGTGAGTTGCCGGCGCCAACCCGGCCGCTTCTCCAGCAGAGTCCTGAAACCGGAAATGCGTTGCAGCAGCCCCTTGGTCGGGTCCAGCCGCTCGATGCCGAGCATCAGGCGCTGGTCGCCGAGGCTGTCGAGCAGGCTGTGGACCGGCGGGCTGGCAGCCATATCATCGGCCATGCGGGCGAAGCTGCGCGGCTCGATCTCGACCGGGAACACGCCGAGCCGCACCCGGCGGCTGCCGCCCTGCGGTTGCGGCACCTGCAGCGTGTTGCCCAAGACCCGCGCCGCCCCAGCCAGTTGCTCGGCGGCGTTGGCGAAGTTGGTGAGGTCGTTCTCGGTCTGGAAGCCGATCAGGTCGGCGTGCAGCAGGTCCTGCACGTAGCCTGTCATCTCGGGCGCGGTTGCCAGTATATCCGGTGAGGCGAACGGGATATGCAGGAAGAAGCCGATCGGGTTGCGCACTCCGGCGGCACGCAAGGCGGAGGACAGCGGCAGCAAATGGTAGTCGTGGACCCAAACGATGTCGGACGGATGCAGCAGGCCGGCCAGAAGCTGCGCCAGCCGCACGTTGACGTCGCCATACACGCGGGCGTCATGGCGGTCGTAATGCATCAGCTCCGGCATGGTGTGCAGCAACGGCCACAGCACGCCATTGGAGAAGTTGTTGTAGTAGCGGTCGTGCTCGTCCGGGGTCAGGTCGATGGTCGCGTAATCGACCCCGCCCGAATGCACCACCCTCACCGGCTGGTCGGCGGCGTCCTCGGAAACCTCGCCGCTCCAGCCGAACCACAGGCCGCCGCGCTTCTCCATCAATCCATCGAGCGCCACAGCCAGACCGCCTGCCGCTTTGCCGGCGGACGGGACGGGGACCCGGTTCGATACGACGACCAGCCGGCTCATCAGACCTCCAGGAGCGCCACAGGCAGGGTGGCAAAGAGTTTTGACAGCAATAGTTTCACCGGACGCTCGAAGTGCGGAGCCGGAACAGCGGCGGCGGCGAGCACATCGGTCCAGCGCCTGCCCTGTAGATTGCGGGGAAGCAGGACCGCAGTGTCCGCCCAGCGTGTTGGATCTGCCAATGGACTATTATGCTCCCCAAGCAACAGGCTCATCATTCTTCCCGTTGCGACGATGCTAGCACGGCCCTCATGCACGCGGGCGAACGCGATTGCGTGTTCTGCCGCCGGACCTTGAACAACCAGCGGCGAGTAGTTGCCATGAGCAAACAGTTCAGGCGCCCGCTGCCGGAATGCCAGCGCACGCGCGATGATTGCTTGCTTCACCCGCCCGTCGTGCCAATCCGCCAGCAACGCTCCAGGGTCGCCGGCAGCCTGCAACGCCGCCTCGCGCGCCGGGAAGTCCACCGGACGGCGGTTGTCTGGGTCGACGAGCGAGAAATCCCAGAACTCGGTGCCCTGGTAGAGGTCGGGCACGCCAGGGCTGGTCAGCCGCAGCATCGTTTGCGCCAGGCTGTTGGCGGCGCCGGCCGGGGCGATGCGGCTGGCGAACACCGCCATCTCGCGCACCACGCCCGACGACCGCTCCGGGTCCATGCAGCGGGCCAGGAAATCCTGCGCCGCGGCCTCGTAGGCCTCGTTCGGCGCAGCCCATTCGCTGTGGCGCTTGGCCTCGCGCATGGCCTTCTCGAGCCAGCCACCCAGCCGCTCGCGGAACGCCTTCATGCCCTCGGCATCGTCGGGCTGCAGGTCGAGCGGCCAGCTCGCCACCAGCATCTGGTACAGCATCACCTCGTCCGCGGGATCTGGCGCGGGGCTGCCGGCGATGTCCTGCTTGGACGCGGCGTTGAGCCTGGTCCAGCGGGCCAGCGCCGCCTGCCACTCGCCGGCAACCTCGCTTAGCACCGCAAGCCGGGCGCGCGTGTCCTCGCCGCGCTTGTGGTCGTGGGTCGCGGTCGCCAGCAAGGCCCGCGGCAGCCGGCGTAGGCGGTCGCGCGCGGTGGCGTGGAAGTTGGACACCGGCATCGCCCACTGCGACGGCTCGCTGCCGACCTCGTTGCGGCTCAGCAGCCGGCCATAGCGGTAGAACGCGGTGTCCTCGACCGATTTGGCGGCGGTCGGCGCGGAGAGCTGCTGGAAGCGCACCATGGCGCGCAGCCGCTCGGTGCGCTGCCCGCCGGCCGGCGTGGCGCGGATGCCGTCGCCGGACAGCACTTCGGCCACCACGTCGAGCACGTCGAGGTCAGCCGCCCGGATGGTGCGTCTCGCCCCCGCCATCGCCCAGGCGAGGTCGCGCGTGTCCGTCTCGGACGCACCTCCCAAGCCGGCGTAGATGCGGTAGGTGTGGAAATGCACCAGGATTTCCTCGAGGGCGCGGCGGATGGCGGTAAGTGTCCAATCGCGTGTGGCTATATTGCGGCGCGTGATGCGGTGGACCGCCGCCGCCGCCGCGAGCAACTCGCTGGCCAGCGCCACGCGCAGGATCTGCCGCCGCGCCGGCTCCGCCTCCTCGGCAAACACGCCGCTGCGCCCGGTCAGCGTGCTCCATAGTTCGGTCAGCGGAGGCTCGCCGGCCGGATCGTGCAGCACCGCCGAGACCTCGTTCATGAAGTCGTAGCCGGTGGTGCCGTCGGTCAGCCAGTCGCTCGGCAGGCGCTCGTGGGCGAACAGGATCTTCTCTACCCAGATCACCGGCTCGGTCATTCGCAATGCGGCGGGGCGCAGCCGGTGCGCCGCCTGCAGCGTGCGGCGCAGCTTGCGGCAGTAGCCGCGCGGGTCGGCCAGGCCGTCGACGTGATCGACCCGCAAGCCGTCGATCAGCCCCTCGGCATACAGCCGCATCAGGTAGTCGTGGGTGGCCGAGAACACCTCCGGCCGCTCCTGCCGCACGCCCGCCAGGCCGTTGATGTCGAAGAAGCGGCGCCAGTTGATCTCGTCGGTCGCCGCCCGCCACCATGCCAGCCGGTAGGCCTGGCGCTCCAGCAGCATGTGCAGCCGCTCGCGCCCCTCCGGCTGATGCGGGTCGAAGGCGGCGAGGGCGGTGTCGAACGCGGCGCCTCGCGTCGCGTGCGCGCCCAGCAACGCGGCGCGCCCGGTCTCGGCGCGTGCCCGCGCGGCATCGCGCCCGCCCGCGCCGGCCTCGGTGAAATGCTCCACCAGCGCGTCGAGCGCCCCGCCGGCCGCGCGCAGGATGACCGGGTAGTCACGCGGGTTGATCGGGAAGCGGTGCGCGCCGTAGGCGGAGGCGAAGAACCGCCCGTCGGCGGTGTCGAACCGCAACGTGATGTCGCCGCCGGCCAGTGCGGTGCCATATGCGCCGCCCAGGAACGGCGCCAGCAGCTTGCCGCGCAAGGCCACGTCGGTCGGGTCCCAGTCGATGTCGAAGAACTCGGCGTAGCGCGAGGCGCGGCCCCACTCCAGCACATCGAGCCACCAGGCGTTGTCGGCCCCGCCGACCCCCATGTGATTGGGCACGATGTCGAGGATCAGGCCCATGCCGGCGCCGCGCAACGCCGCGACCAGCCGCCGCAACGCCGGCTCGCCGCCAAGCTCCGGGTCGATCGCATTGTGGTCGACGATGTCGTAGCCGTGGGTGGAGCCGGGGCGGGAGGTCAGCAGCGGCGAGGCATAGAGGTGGCTGATGCCGAGCCGCTGGAAATAGGGAACCAGCTTGGTGGCGGAGTCGATGGGAAAGTCACGGTGGAACTGCAGCCGGGCGGTGGCGCGCACAAGGGTCATAGACTATCTCGGGCCGTTCGGAATGCCGCCAGCCGCGCGGTGGTTTCGGGAGTGTCCAGCAGGGTTGCCGCCGGACCCGGGAGACGGCGACGCCAGTTCGGGTGTTCGTGCAAAGTACCCGGCAGGTTGGGCTGCGGCTCGCGCGCCAGCACGTCCTCCAGCGGCAGCAGCACGAACCGGCAGGCGGCGCGCCCGACGTGGCGCAGCGCCGCCGCGACCACCGGCCTGGTGTCATGCGACGCCGGACACCCACCCTCGGCAGCCCCGGAGTCGCACATCGTTTGCCACAGCAGCCGGCGGTCATGCTCGCGGGTCCGCACGTCACCGTCGTGGTCGCTGACCCAGCCCATCTTCTCGCGCCACCCGATGTCGTGTCCTGACCACCAGCCGGCGATGGTCGGCAAATCATGCGTGCTGGTCATCGCCACGGCTTGCGGCGACCACTCGGCGGGCGGGCGGAAGCGGTCGCCGTCACGCTCGAACCAGAGCACCCGCATCCCGAACAGGCCGCTGCCGATGAGCCGCTCCTGGAAGCCGTCCGGCAGCGTGCCGAGATCCTCGCCGAACACGACGGCGTTGTGGCGGTGCGATTCCAGCGCGACCAGCCGAAGCATGTCGTCGATCGGGAACGTCAGATAGGCGCCGTCGGCCGCGCCGGCGCCGTTCGGCACCACCCACAGCCGCTGCAGGCCCATCACATGGTCGATCCGTACGCCGCCGGCATGGCGTAGCGCCGCCCGCAGCATTTCCAGGAACGCCGCGAAGCCGTTGCGCTGCAGGCCAAGCGGCGAGAACGCGGCGATGCCCCAGTTCTGGCCCTGCTGGTTGAGCAGGTCCGGCGGCGCTCCAATCGACAGGCCGATCATCGTCTCGTCCTGCCGGCTCCAGGCGTGGCTGCCGCCGCCATCGGTGCCTACGGCCAGGTCTGACACCAGGCCGACGCGCATCCCGGCCGCGACCGCCGCCGCCTGGGCCGCCGTTAGCCCCTCGTCGGCCAGCATCTGCAGCCAGGCGTGAAACGCCACCTCCGCCGCGTGCTCATCGGCGAACCGCGCCACGGCGGGGTCGCTCGGCTTGCGGTATTCAGTGGGCCAGTCGTGCCATTGCCACAGCTTGGGATCGCTGCCGTAGAAATGCGCGTGCAGCGCCTCGAAACGGGCATGGCACTCCAGCACGTCGCCCATCTCGGCACGGAACGCATCCAGCTTGACCATGTCGATGCCGGCGTCGAACCGCGCGCGCAGCCGGGCCAGACGATGGCGGGCGGCGGTCGGCCAATCCACCAGGTCCAGCGCCTCCAATTCCGGGTCGCCGCCGGCATCGGCGTGCAGCACGTTGTCCATGATCCGGCTCGACGGCGCATAGGGGCTGAAGCGATCCGGGTCGGCGCTGAACTGGGCATGCACCGGGCTGATGGCGACGGCGTCGGCACCGTGGCGTGCGGCGCCTTGCACGAACTCGGCCAGCGCCGGGAAGTCGCCGATGCCGCCGTCGCCATCACGGCGCAAGCCGTACAACTGGACGGCGATCCCCCAGGGACGGCCGGGCGGCAGGTCGTGGCAGCGCGGCGGCGTCACCGCCAGCGTCACCTGCTGCCCGGCGCAATCCAGCTTGTGATAGCCGAGGTCGGACAGCCGGATCTCGTCCCGCCCGACAAGCTTGCGGCCGTCCTCTGTCTCGATGGTGTAGGCGCCCGGCACCGCGAGTGGCAGGTCCTGCGTGACCGTCAGCAGCGGCGGCAGCCGGTTGCCGGCCTCGTGCGCCCGCTGCAACGAATGCTCGACTGCAGCATCGTCTTCGGCGGCCACGCCGAGCGCCGTCAATACACGACGCAGGATATCGGGTGTCACATCGTGCTCGACGTCATGCACGTCGCGCCAGCGTGGCAACACACCCGACGCTTTGGCGAGCGCCTGCAGGGAATTGTCGCTCACGTGCGTTCCAGCAGGTAGGCTACCGTGCTGCGCGGCGGCAACTGGCCATCGGCGAAATGGGCGGCGTCGCCAGGATGGCTCTCGAACAGCACCGGCCCGTCCACCGGATCGACCGGCAGCAGCGTGGCGCCGAAATTGGTGGCAATCATCAACTCGGCGCCGTCGCCCATCGCCCATCGCGCGACCACGCCGGCATTGCCGAGCGCCGAGGCGCCGCGGCTGGCCGTGCCGGGGATGCGCGGGACGACGTGCCGGTGGCGCAAACCCAGCAGCACCCGCAAATTGGCCACGGTCTCGCTATCGCGGTCCCCGGTCTCCGGGCGCGACAACTGGTAGGTGTCAGGCGAGTTCGGATCGGGGATTTGCGCCCGCCGCGTCTCGTCGGCGAACGACGCGAACCCGGCGAACTCCTTGCGCCGCCCCTCGCGCACCATCTCGGCAAGCTCGTCGTGATGGTCGGTGAAAAACAGGAACGGCGCGTTGGTGCCATACTCCTCGCCCATGAACAGCATGGGGATCTGCGGCGCCAGCAGCAGCAGCGCGGTGGCCGCCCGCAGCGCCTCGGGATCGGCCAGCGTCGTCAGCCGGTCGCCCATGGCGCGGTTGCCGATCTGGTCGTGGTCCTGCAGGAAAATGATGAACGATGTGGGCGGCAGATGCTTCGACGGGTGGCCGCGAACGTTCCCGGTATGGTTCTTCTCGCCCTGAAACACGAATCCTTCGGACAAGGCGCGCGCCAATTTCACGGCGGCGTCCTGGTAGTCCGTGTAGTAACCCTCGGTCTCGCCGGTCAGCAGCACATGGAGGCAGTGGTGCGTATCGTCGGCCCATTGCGCGTCCATGCGGCCCGGCGCCAGATGGTCGGAGTAGTTGTCCTCGTGCTCCATGATAAGGTGGATCTGACGGCCCGGCTCGGCGGCGGCGCGGATGCTGACGGCGAGGTCGTCGGGAAAACTCTTGTCCAGCACGGCGTGCAGGGCGTCGAAACGCAGGCCGTCGAAACGGTATTCCATGATCCAGTAAATAGCGTTCTGGATGAAGTAGTCGCGCACCTGCGGCCGCTCGTGCGCAATCGCCGCACCCCAGGGCGTGTGCTTGGCCTCGTCGAAGAACTTGTTGCCGGCATAGGCGTGGACGTAGGCGCCGTCCGGTCCGAAATGGTTGTAGACGACATCGAGGTAGATCGTCAGGCCGAGGCCGTGCGCGCGGTCCACCAACGTCTTCAGCTCACCCGGCGTGCCGTACGAGGTGTCCGGGGCATACGGCAGCACGCCGTCGTAGCCCCAGTTGCGGTCACCCGGGAAATCGTTGACCGGCATCAATTCGACGGCCGTGAAGCCGAGGTCGCGCAGCCGCTCCAGTCGGTCGGCGATACCGACGAGGCCGCCCATCAGCCCCGGATGCAACTCGTAGATCACCGCCTCGTGCCAGGGACGGCCGGTCCAGTCGGTGTTGTGCCACTCGTGCTCGGCGGGGTCGATCACGACGCTCCAGCCGTGCACGTCGCCGTCCTGCAGCCGTGACGCGGGGTCCGGAACCTCCAGGCCATCGGGCATACGGAACTTGTAGCGGGCGCCAGCCGGAGCCGGCAGCGTCGCCGCGAACCAGCCGTCGCCTGCGGCTTGCATCGGCTGCGGCGGCTGATCCCGCAGCAAGATCTCCATGCTCTCGCAGGCCGGCGCCCAGAGCCGGAACTCGGTGCTGCCGTCGCCCTGCAACGCCGCGCCGAAACTTAGTTTGTATGCGTAATGCCCGCTCATCGGCTTGCCCGCAGCACGACGGTCGCCAATGGCGGCAGCAGCACCGACAGCGACATCGCCTGGCCGTGGCTGGCCACCGCCTCGGCCTCGACCCGCCCGCCATTGCCCATGTTCGACCCTCCGTAGATGTCCGCGTCGCTGTTCAGCACCTCGTCCCAGCCGCCGCCCTGCGGCACGCCGAGGCGGTAGCCAAAGCGCGGCACCGGCGTGAAGTTGCACACGACGATCACAGGGGCGTCATCATCATGGCCCAGCCGCAGGTAGGCGAACACGCTCTGCGCGCTGTCATCCATCACCACCCAGCGAAAGCTTTCGGGGTCAGCGTCGCGGCGGTGTAGGGCAGGGGTGGCGCGATACAGCAGGTTGAGGTCGCGGACCAGCAACTGCACGCCGGCGTGGCGCGGCTCGTCCAGCAGATGCCAGTCGATGCCGGCGTCATGGTTCCACTCCCGCCACTGCGCGATCTCGCCGCCCATGAACAACAGCTTCTTGCCGGGATGCGTCCACATGAAGCCGAAATAGGCGCGCAAATTGGCGAACTTCTGCCAGTCGTCGCCCGGCATCTTCCGGATCAACGAGCCTTTGCCGTAGACCACCTCGTCATGCGACAGCGGCAGCACGAACCGCTCGGAGAACGCATAGACCAGGCCGAACGTCAGCTCGCCATGATGCCAGCGTCGGTTGACCGGGTCTTCCTCCATGTAGTGCAGGCTGTCGTGCATCCAGCCCATGTTCCACTTGAAGTCGAAGCCCAGGCCGCCGTCGCGCGCGGGGCGGCTCACGCCCGGCCAGGCGGTGCTCTCCTCGGCGATCAGCACGGCCCGCGGGCAACGCTCGTGAACCACCTCGCTGAGTTCCTGCAGCAGCGCCACCGCCTCCAGGTTCTCGCGCCCGCCGTATTGGTTGGGCACCCACTCGCCCGCCTTGCGGCTGTAGTCGCGGTATAACATCGAGGCGACCGCATCGACGCGCAGGCCATCGACGCGGTAGTGCTCCAGCCAGTGCAGCGCGCTGCCGATCAGGAAGCCTTTCACCTCGTTGCGGCCGAGGTTGAAGATGTAGGTGTTCCAGTCCGGATGGAATCCCTCGCGCGGGTCGCTGTGCTCATACAGCGGGGTTCCGTCGAACTGCGCCAGGCCGTGCGCGTCAGACGGGAAGTGCGCCGGCACCCAGTCGAGGATCACCCCGATGCCGGCCTCGTGGCAGCGGTCGACAAAGCCGGCGAAGTCCTGCGGAGTGCCGAGCCGGGCGCTGGGGGCGAACTGCCCGAGCGGCTGGTAGCCCCAACTGCCGCCGAACGGATGTTCCATGATCGGCATTAGCTCGATATGGCTGAAGCCCATCCGCGCCACGTAGGGGATAAGCCGTTCGGACAGCGTCGCCCAGATCGACTCGTCGCCCGGCTGTTGGGAAATCCACGACGCCGCGTGTACCTCGTAGACGCTGATCGGCGCGTCGGCGCCCTGCGCCGGATGCCAGTCGCCGGCCTGCCATTCGAAGTCTTCGTCGGCGACGATGGAGGCGGTGGCCGGCGGCACCTCGGCCGACGCCGCCACCGGATCGGCCTTCAACGGCAACAGGCCGCCATCGGGTCCGAGCAGCTCGTATTTGTAGACCGTCCCGGCCTCGATGCCCGGCACGAACAACTCCCAGACGCCGGCCCCCACGCGCAGCCGCATCGGATGCCGCCGGCCGTCCCAGCCGTTGAAGCTGCCGACCACGGAGACGCGGCGGGCGTTGGGCGCCCACACCGCGAACCGCACGCCGCGGACATCCCCCAGCGTCATCATGTGCGCGCCGAGCACGCGGCCGAGTTCGCGGTGGCGGCCTTCGGCAAGCAGGTACACGTCGAGGTCGCCCAGCGCCGGGCCGAACGCGTAGGGATCGGCGATGATCTGCTCATGTCCGGCATGGTCGGTGACCCGCAGCCGGTACGGCACGCGGGTGGACAGCAGCCCCGACCACAAGCCGCCCACGCCAAGCCGCCGCATCGGCGCCAGCATTTGCGCCGCATCCACCGATACGACCGCAACCTCGGCGGCGTCGGGCAGGAACGCGCGCACGATGCAGCCGCCGGTCGTCGCATGGGGGCCGAGCACGGCGAACGGGTCGCCGTGCCGCGCGTTTACGATTGCGTCCACCGCTCCCGGATCGATGTCGTCGATCATGACGCGGTCTCCCTCTGGATGACGCGCTGGACGATGGCGTGCAAGCCGCGCAACGGGATGCCCAGCCAGGTCGGCCGGTTGGCCGCCTCGTAGCGGATCTCGTAGGCGGCCTTCTCGATCAGGAACAGGTCGAGCAGCGGCGCCTCCGACTGCTGCGGCACCCATGGCTCCGCCGCGGCGTGCAGCACCGCGCGGTAGGCGTCGAGGAAGCTCGCCTCGGCGATATGGCGGAACCGCTCGATCAAGGCCGCGCGCCGCTCCTCGCTCGCCGCCGATCCGGCGATGTGGTCGGTCGCGGCGGTCGCGGCGGTCGCGGCGGCGTAGTCGAAGCTGCGCAACAAGCCAGCGACGTCGCGCAACGGCGAGGACTTGGCCCGCCGCTGCTCCATCGGACGCGCCGGCTCGCCCTCAAAGTCGATGATGTAGGCGTCGTTCTGCACCACCAGCACCTGGCCGAGATGGAAGTCGCCGTGGACCCGCGTGCGCAGGCTCCCGGTGCCGGCACGCGCCAGCCGCCGCACCGCATCGACCACCGCCTCACGCTGCCCGAGCAAAGCGTCGGACAGGTCGTGCGTCGCCTCGTCGGGCCACTCGCGGGCCTGGCCAAGCAGGTCGAACGCCATCTCGAGCTGCTCGACCGCTCCGCCCGCCCACTCGTCGAGCACCTCGACGTCTGCGGCGTCGGGATGGAAGGCCGGATCGTCGGTCGGTTGCGCCAGCACCGCGTGCATCTCGGCGAGCCTGCGCCCGACGCTGGCCGCGAACGCCGAGTAGGACGCCAGGGCCTCCTCAATCGGCGGCGCGATGTCGCTGACGGTAAGGTCGTTGCTGGTGCGCTCCAGGTAGTCGAGCGTCCAGCCCCAGCCGTCGCCCTGGTTGCGCACGAAGCCCTGCACGATCATCAGCGTGTGCGGCGTGCCGTCCGGGGTCACGCGGATCACCTCGCCGAACAGCGGCGCGGTGTTGCCGAAGCCGCGCTCGGTCAGGGTGCGCGTCATCTCGCCCTCGGGATGCACTCCGGCCAGCACCTTGCGCACGATCTTGAGCACCGCCGTGTCGCCGACGATCTGCGAGCTGTTCGACTGCTCGGCCGACAGCCGGCGGATTTCCGGCGCGGTCATCTCCACCTCGGCCATGCGCGAGGTCGGCACGAAGCGCAGCTCGCCGCCGTCGCCCGGCAGTTGCAGCCGCGCCGCGTCGCGCATCATCGCCAGCACGCCGTTGGTCATCGCGTCGACCGCGAACCCGTCGGTGAGGTAGCCGACGCGCCGCCCGCGCCGCACCCTCGCCAACGCCAGTTGCGCGCCGAGCGGCCCGACGTTCTGGTCTTCCCAAGCGATCGACAGCGGCAGCACGTACTCCTCGCGCCGGCCGCCCGGCAGCTCCGCGACGATTTCGGCCAGCAGCACGTCGGCGAAATGCGGCAACGGCACCGCATAGGCGATCCGCACCGAAGCCAGCCGCTCGGACTTGGAGGCGAACCACCGGCGCTTCGGCAGGTACGCCGGCAACGCCTCGCGTTCCAGGATCGCCCTTGCCGCCGGCGCGAGGATTTCGGCAAGTCCCATTCGAAGTACCAAGGTTGCAAACTCCGGCATGGGTTGCGGGGGAACGGTGTACCAGGATGGCAGGTTGACCTCGGTCGCCAGCAGGAACCAGAGGAAGCCGTACGGCGCCAGGGTCAGCAGGTAGGGCAACTGGCCGACCGGCGGGAACGCCGAGCCACCGACGATCTCGAGCGGCACGCGCCCGGCGAACGCCGCCAGGTCGAGTTCGACCGCCTGCGCGCTGCGCGACAGGTTCGACACGCACAACACCGTCTGCCCCTCGTACTCGCGCAGGTAGGCCATCACCTTGCGGTTGCCGGGATACAGGAACCGCTGGGTGCCGCGGCCGAACACCGAGAAGCGCTTGCGCACCGCCAACATGCGGCGCATCCAGTTCAGCAGCGAGTGCGGGTCGGCGGCCTGCGCCTCGACGTTGATCGCCTGGAACCCGTACAGCGGGTCCATGATCGGCGGCAGCACCATCTGCGCCGGGTTGGCGCGCGAGAAGCCGCCGTTGCGGTCGCTCGACCACTGCATCGGCGTACGCACGCCGTCGCGGTCGCCCAGATGGATGTTGTCGCCCATGCCGATCTCGTCGCCGTAGTAGAGCACCGGCGTCCCAGGCATCGACAGCAACAGGCCGTTCATCAGCTCGACCCGGCGGCGGTCACGTTCCAGCAGCGGCGCCAGGCGGCGGCGGATGCCGAGGTTGAGCCGGGCGCGGCGGTCGTTGGCGTAGGTTTCCCAAAGATAGTCGCGCTCGATGTCGGTGACCATCTCCAGCGTCAACTCGTCATGGTTGCGCAGGAAGATCGCCCATTGGCAGTTGTGCGGGATGTCGGGCGTCTGGCGCATGATGTCGGTGATCGGGAACCGATCCTCGCGGGCGATCGCCATGTACATCCGCGGCATCAGCGGAAAATGGAACGACATCTGGCACTCGTCACCCTCGCCGAAGTAGACCTGGGCGTCCTCGGGCCACTGGTTCGCCTCCGCCAGCAGCATCCGGCCCGGCGCGTGCAGGTCCATCTCGGCGCGGATGCGCTTCAGGATCGCGTGCGTCTCGGGCAGGTTCTCGTTGATGGTGCCCTCGCGCTCGACCAGGTACGGCACCGCGTCGAGGCGCAGGCCGTCCACGCCCATGTCGAGCCAAAACCGCATGATCGACAGCACCTCCTCGATCACCCGCGGATGATCGAAGTTGAGGTCCGGCTGGTGCGAGTAGAAGCGATGCCAGTAGTAAGCGCCGGCAACCGCGTCCCAGGTCCAGTTGCTTTTCTCGGTGTCGACGAAGATGACGCGAGTGCCATCGTATTTCGTGTCGACGTCGGACCACACATAGAACTCGCGCTCGGGCGAGCCAGGCGGGGCCTCGCGGGCGCGCTGGAACCAGGGGTGCTGGTCGCTGGTGTGGTTGATGACCAGCTCGGTGATGACCCGCAGGTTGCGCGCGTGCGCCGCCTCGATCAGCCGCCGCACGTCGCCGAGGCTGCCGTAGTCCTCGTGCACGCCGCGATACTCGGAGATGTCGTAGCCGTCGTCACGGCGCGGACTCGGATAGAACGGCAGCACCCAGATCGCGGTGACGCCCAGCTCGGCGATGTAGTCGAGTTTCTCGATCAATCCGGCAAAGTCGCCGACGCCGTCGTTGTTGCCGTCGAAGAACGCCTTCAGGTGCAACTGATAGATCACCGCATCCTTATACCAAAGCGGATCGATGTCGGTCGCGGTCTGGATGCTGTCGGACATGCTGGCCTTCAGGTTGCGGGACGCGCGCGCCATACGGTGTATGGCGCGTCGGGAGCAAGGGTGACTCGCTGGTACTTGCCGGTGATCGTGAAACTGGTGTCGTGCAGCAGATCCTCGCAGGCGAGGCTGGCCTGGTCGGGAAGATCCCAGCGCCACAGCGGCCACTCGATCGCCGCCGACTGCGGCCGCGCCGGATCGAGGCTGATCGCCACCAGGACGACGTTGCCGCGGTTCGCCGTGGCCTTCTCGAAGAAGATGACCTGATCGTTGTCCGAGGGCAGGAAGGTGACGCCGAGATGCGTCTGCAACGCCGGGTTGCGCCGCCGCAACTGATTGAGCCGGGTGATCTCCGGCACGATGTTGCCCGGCCGCTCCCAATCCCAGGCGCGCAACTGATACTTCTCGGAGTCGATATATTCCTCGCGGCCCGGCATCGGCGTGCCTTCGCACAGCTCGAAGCCGCAGTACACGCCCCAGCTACCGGCCAGGGTCGCGGCCAACGCGGCGCGGATCAGAAAGCCGGCGCGGCCCGAACTCTGCAGGAACAGCGGGTTGATGTCGGGCGTGTTGACGAAGAAGTTGGGGCGGAAGAAATCCCGCTCCCGCCCGGCCGCCAGCAACGTGGAGTAGGCTTCGAGTTCGCGTCGCGTGTTGCGCCAGGTGAAGTAGGTGTACGACTGGGTGAACCCGACCTTGCCCAGCCGGTTCATCACCTTGGGCCGGGTGAACGCCTCGGCCAGGAACAGCGCGTCGGGATAGGCCGCGCGGATGTCGCCGATCATCCACTCCCAAAAGGGGAACGGCTTGGTGTGCGGGTTGTCGACGCGGAACACCCGCACGCCCTGCTCAGCCCAGAACGCCACCGCGTCGCGCAACGCCACCCACAAATCGGGCACCGCGCCGGGCGCGTAGAAGTCGACATTCACGATGTCTTCGTATTTCTTCGGCGGGTTCTCGGCGTAGCGGATCGAGCCATCGGGCCGCCAGGCGAACCAATCCTTGTGCTGCCGCAACCAGGGATGGTCGGGCGAGCACTGAATGGCGAAGTCCAGCGCCAGCTCCAGCCCATGCTCCGCCGCCGCCGCTTGCAATGCCTGGAAATCCTCCAGCGAGCCGAGTTCGGGGTGGATGGCGTCGTGGCCGCCTTCGGACGAGCCGATCGCGTACGGGCTGCCCGGATCGTCGGCACTGGGCGTCAGCGAGTTGTTGCGGCCCTTGCGGTTCTTGCGTCCGATCGGATGGATCGGTGGGAAGTACAGGATGTCGAAACCCATGTCGCGGATGCGCGGCAGATGCCGGATCACGTCGCGGAAGGTGCCATGCCGCGACTCGTCGTCGCTCATCGAGCGCGGGAAGATCTCGTACCATGAGGCGAACTCCGCCTCCTTGCGGTCGACATCGACGGGATACAGCGTGCTGTGCGTCGCCAATGGCCGCAGGTCGACCCGGTGCATCGCCGCCGCCAGCGCCGGGGCGAGCATGGCGGTCACCTGGCCAAGCTGGTCGCCAAGCTGGTCGGCCGCGTCGACCGCCTGCAGGGCCGCGGCGATTTCGGGGTCGCTGGCCTGCGCCTCTTGTAGCAGCGCGCGGCCCTCCATGACCTCCAGCCGCACGTCGAGGCCGGCCGCGTTCTTTTTCGCCAGCTCGTCGCGGAAGGTGGCGAACTCGTCGCGCCAGGCGACGATGCGGAACAGCCAACGCCCGACCCGCTCCGGCACGAAGCGCGCCTGCCAGAGATCGTTGGGCTGGGCCGCCATGCGGGTCTCCTGCCAGGCGAGCTGATCCCCGGCGCGCCATTGCAGGACGACGCAAAGCTGGTCGTGACCCTCGCAGATCACGTCGCACGCCACCTCGACCGGCTCGCCGACCGTGTGCTTGGCGGCAAACCTGCCATCGTCGACGGCCGGGCCGACCGCCTCGATCGCGAGACGGCCGGAGGCGGCGGCCTTGCGCGCGGCCTCGGCGGCGGGTTCGCGGACCAGGATGACCGGCGGCTCGGCTTGCCACGCGAACGCCCGCATGCCGCCGGGCGGCAGTTTGACGGAGCCTTGGCCGGGCGCCGCCTCGCTCGTGGCCGGCAGCGCCAGGCTGAGGTTGACGAGCGTGAAGCTGCCGTGCTTGCCCGACCTGCGCCACAGGCCGAGCACGCCGTCGCCCGGCACCGGCGTCGCCAGCGTGGCATCGGCGCCGATCGCCTCGGGCAGCGCCAACATGCCGTCATCGCCGGCCGCGAGCCGGTCGCTACGCCGCGGGTCCATCCGCCGGGTCGCCAGTTCGGCGACGCCCATCGGCACCAGGAACCCGGCCGCCATCGCCGCCGCGGTGCCGATGGCCCGCCGCGCTGCCGCCGCGCGCTGGCTTTGCACCGGCACGCCCGCTGCGATGCGCTGGCCAAATGGCGATTCCGCACAGACGATGACCGGCGCCACCCGCGTCAGCGCCGCCGCCCGCGTCCACAGCCAGTCGGCGCGCCAGTCCCAGCCTTCGAGCGACAGGCAGGTGGCGTCAAGCCCGCTGTCGCTCCAACGCTCGATGGCGCTGAGCGGCAGGTCGCCGGTCCAGCCGATCATGCGGCAATCGGGCCGCTTGCGGTGGGCCGCCGACGTCAACTCGCGCACAAAATGCGGCGGGGCGTCGCTCAGGCCAATCAACCGAAACCCGGCCGCCCCGGCATCCTGCCAGCGAGCGATATTCTGTTGCCACCAAACCGCCAGCGCCTCGCCCTGCTCGAAGAAGCGCGGGCGGGCGGCCAGTTCGGCAACACGGGGGTCGATTGCCCGGACCACCGGCGCTGCGAACAGCTCGGGGTGGGCGCGGGCGATGCCGCCGTCGGGCGTCACGCGGTCGAGCACGACATCGAGCATCCAGCGCAGGCCGCGTTCCTTGCAGGCGCCGTTCAGGAACCGCAGAGCCGAAGCACTGTCGCCGGCCCAGTCCAGCGCCGGGTGAATCCGCTCGAAGTCGTCGGGCAGCAGCACCGACGCGCCATGGAACGGCGGCGCCAGCAGGATATGCGAGAACCCCGCCGCCGCGACGCGGTCGAGCAACGTCGGCCAGGCCTGCAACGGCCCGGCAAGCAGCGGGTGGATGTAGTAGATCGCGAACGACGCCTCGGCTTTGGCGGGGAGAGCCGGTGCAGGTACGACTGATGCGGGGGCGGGCGTGGTGGCGGTGGCGGAAACTGACTGGCTCGCCATCGGTCCTCCCAAAAGGGTATGCAAGAAAGTGTCTGGGTGGGCATCCATCAAGGCGACCCGGCAACGAAAGTTCCCGCGCGGCGGCCCCGCGTCGCCGGTCAGTCGAGGCGAACCCCGCCGGTGACCGCCTGGTACGTGGCAATCGCCAGGGTCAGCGGCTCGAACGGCTTGGTGATGACGAACGCCGGCTCCAGCGCCTCGCCGGTGAGCAGCCGCTCGGGGTAGGCGGTGACGAAGATCACCGGCGCGTCCAGGTGCTTCAGGATGCGGGCCACCGCCAGCGTGCCGTCGCCGCCGGCGCCCAGGTTGATGTCGGCCAGGATCAGGCCGGGCCGCTGGCGGGCGGCGATCTCCACGGCTTCGGTCTCGCTGGCAGCCACGCCGATGACTCGGTGGCCGCACCCGGCAACCAGTTCCTCGATGTCCATGGCGATAATCGGCTCGTCCTCGATAATCAGCACGTCGGTCGCAGCCGAGGTCCGCAACTGGTCGCGCGCTTCGGTCAGCAGCGCCGCAGCCTGCGTTCGCGGCATGGCCACGATCGCCGCCGCGAGTTCGAGCGGCATTTCCTCAAGTGCCGTCAGCAGCAGCAACTGGCGTTGCGGCCCGCTCAGGCCTTCCGGGTCCATGTCAGGCGACAGCGCGTTGTAGTGCCGCGTGACCTCGCCATAAAGCGCCACCCGGGAGTCGCCGTCCTCGGAGAACACGCCATTCGCGAGCACCGCTTTCAAGCCATCGGCAACCAGCTCGTCGCCTCGCCCTTGGCTGCCGGTGAGGGCTCGTGCATAGCGGCGCGCGTAGGGCAGCGCCCGGATCAGTTCTTCGCGAAACATGGCGATCATGGATGATGCGTCCCTTGCAGGATGGCGCGACGCCAGTGAGGGTTGCGAGATTGAAGGAAGACGGCACGCTGTGGACGACGCTGACCCAAGAGAAGCAATGATCGCCTTGCTGCCCGATCTTCGGCGCTATGCAAGGTTTCTGCTACGCCAGGCCGCCGAGGCCGACGACCTCGTTCAGGACTCACTAATGCGGGCATTGGCAGCTTTGCCGCAATACCAACCGGGGACCAGCCTGCGCGCCTGGCTGTTCACCATCCAGCGCAACGTCTTCTACGAGCAATCCAGGCGCCGACGCACCGAACGCAGGCTGCTGGAGCAGGCCGACGCCGCCGACGAGCACAGCGCCCCGGCCCAGCAAGGCCACATCGACCTCGCCGACCTGACCCGGCATTTGTTCGAGTTGCCGCCGCTGCTGCGCGAGGCCCTGGTGCTCGTCGGCGCCCATGGCATGAGCTACGACGAAGCCGCCACGGTATGCGCGGTGCCGGTCGGCACCATCAAGGCGCGTGTCTCGCGCGCCCGGACGCAACTCGCACGCAATATGGCGGTTGACAGCGCTACCGTAGGCTAAACTGCCTCGGGATGAACGACACCGCCTGATATTCTGAAATAGGCTTGCTGATTCCATTGTAGCCGAGTGCATCGCATCCACCCGTGGCGCTGGCAATTCGCCGTCTGACAGCTCGCGGGTTCGTGACAGGAACGATGCAACCGAGTGCGCCGGCCGTTCATTGGCTGTTCATGGATCAACGAGAGCCAGAGCCTATTATGCAGTCCGCGTCGACCACATTCCACGACCAAGTCATTGCTATCCTGCCAAAATTGCGCATCCAGGCGCTCGCTCTCACCCGCAACCGCTCCAGCGCCGAGGATCTCGTTCAGGACGCGGTTTGTAACGCGCTTTCGGCGGCGAACAGCTTTATTCCCGGCACCAACTTCGCCGCCTGGATGCACCGTATCCTGCGCAACCGCTTCATCTCGAACCTGCGCAAGCGCCGCGACACCACCGATATCGACGATGTGCCGGCGTCCGTGTTCGCCACCGAGGCGGCCCACGAGGACCGTCTGGCACTCAAGGAACTGGCCGCCGCGATGAACCGTCTGCCGTCCGACCAGCGCGAGGCGCTGGTGATGGTGGTGATCCACGGCATGAGCTACGAGGCGCTTGCCGAGTCGACCGGCTGCGCGGTCGGCACTGCCAAAAGCCGGGTGTTCCGCGCTCGCCGTCAGCTCGAAGCCTGGCTGATGGGCGAGCAGAGCGACGCCACCTCGGCGACCACGGCCCGGCGCACGCAGATCCGCCGTGACCAGCTTGTCGCCTTGGGCAAGCAGACGGCCGTGCTTGGGATGTTGGGCGACGTTGCGACGGACACCACTGCCGCGTTGTGAATGGCGTTGATAGCAGTCATAGTCTGAGGGCGAGGCTGCCACCGGCACATTCCGTTGGCAGCTTCGCGTTGCTTCGCCCAGGATGAGCATAGCGTAGATGGTTCGGCGGACATCGGGTAACAGCGCTACGCCATCAGTGCAATCGCCTCCTGGAAAACCGTCTCTCGCCACCGGGAAGCCGCGTGATCCATCAGCCGTGGCTTTCGATTTGTTCCTTGAGCGTGGCCTGCACAAGCTGTTCGATGCGGTAAAGGATGAACCGATCCCGGACGAGCTTTTACGGATTATCAAGGAAGATCAGCAGAAGTGATGCCAGCGCGCCAGCCAGGGGCGATGCGCCATTGACTGTCGCGCCGGTGGTGGCGCGGCTCCTTCCCGGCGTTCGATCGCGGTTGATGGTGATGTTGCTGGCCTCGGTCGTCCCGCTGTTCGGGCTGGCCGCCGCAATCACCTGGCAGAGTTACCGGGAGGTCGAGACCCAGGACCGCGCTAACCTCATCGCGGCGAGAGTCGCTGAGGTTGCGCAGGCGGCGTCGTCGCTGGCCGAAACCGAGCGGTGGCTGCGCGCCCTGGCGCAAATGCAGGTCGTGCGCGGCGGCACCAACGACGCCTGCGCCGCGCTGTTGCGCCAGGTCGTGCAGATCGAGTATCGCCGTTACACTGCGCTGGCAATCCTCGACCAGACCGGCAACATCCGTTGCACCGCCGCGCGCATCACGCCGCCAACCGGGCCGGACGCCGTATCGGCGGGGCTGTTGCCGGCCTCCGCGTTGACTTTGGCGGCTGGCTTCGTGGTGGGTGATCCGGTTGTGGGACTGGACGCCAGTTCGCCTGCGGCGGGGCCGGTGCTGCCGACCGGGTTGCGGGTTGCCGACGCCGACAGCCTGTCCGGCGCCATCCTGGCGACCGTCTCGCTGGCTTGGCTGGTGCATCCGGCGCTCCCGCCCAGCCGGCTGTGGCAGGATGAGACGTGGTTGATCGATTCCAAGGGCCGCATCGTGCCGGTCGGCGATGCCACCGTCGCGATGCTGCCGCCGCCGGAGATGCTGGCGCTTCTGAAACAGCATCCCAACGAGCCGCGCAGCATCGTAACGGCAGGCGGCATGAGTACGCAGTACGTCTCGGCCCCGCTGGCCGGCAACCTGCAACTGCTGATCGGAATGCCGGCGACCAGGCAGATGACGCTGGCGCGGCAGCATCTGTTTCAGCGCCTGCTCGCCCTTGGCCTGATCATGCTAAGCGGCTTGGCGGTGATGGCGCTGGGGGCCGACTCGGTCGTGGTGCGGCCGTTGCGGCAACTTTCGCTGGCTGTCGGCCGCTGGCGCGAGGGAGGGGCGTTCAAGCCCGGCTCCCTGGCCGGCGCGCCGCGTGAGATTGCCGGCCTGTCGCAGTCGTTCGACCGTGCCGTGGCGGCGCTCGACCAGCGTGAGGCGCAGTTGCGCGAGGCCAGCAAGCAGCAGGAGCTGCTGATGCAGGAGATCCACCATCGGGTAAAGAACAACTTGCAAATCATCGCCTCGCTGCTGAACCTGCAGGCAAGCCGGATCAAGCAACCGGAAGCCAAGGCGGAGTTCCAGGCGGCGCGCGACCGCATCCGCGCGCTGGCGACGCTGCACCGCCATCTGTATGCGCATGGCGACCTGCACACCATCAACATGCGCAGCTTCCTGGTCGAGCTGTGCAGTCAGTTGCTGCAGGCGCTGGGCGAGACGCCGGCGGGCGGGCGGATCACCCTCGACATCGAAGCGCCGGAGCTGCAGATCTCGTCGGATCAGGCGGTTCCGCTGGCGCTGATCGTCACGGAGTCGGTGAGCAACTCGGCTAAGTATGCCTTCCCCGGCCGCCGCAGCGGCCACATCCTGGTGCGCCTCACCATCGAAGACGAGGGCAGCGCGCGCGAGATCCTGCGGCTGGTGATCGAGGACGACGGCGTGGGCATCCCGAGCGGCCGGGCCGACACCGAGGCCGGCGTGCGCGACGGCATCGGCACCCATCTGATCCGTGGCTTCGCACGCCAGCTGCAGGCAACCATCACCCTGACGCAGCAACCGGGCACCCGCTACGTCATCGAGATCCCGCTGCATCGCGCGCGGAGCGCCACCAACGTCGACCCGGTGGGCTAAAACGTGCGCGTTCCCATCCCGAACCGCTCCGCCAGCAAATGCCCCAGGGTCACCGCAACCAGGCAGAGCGCCACCGAGAGCAGCACGTTGGCGCCGGCCGCGAACCAGGCGCCGTTGCGGGCCAGCGTCAGCGTCTGCAGGCTGAACGAGGAGAAGGTGGTGAATCCGCCGCATATCCCGATCATCACGAACATTCTTGCCTCGCCGCTGGCCGCGACGCCGCCGCTGCCGGGCGCGGTGAGGGTGCCGTAGAAGCCGATCACGAAGCTGCCGAGAACGTTGATGCCGATGGTGCCGAACGGAAAGCGCTCACCAAGCACCTGGCTCACCAGCAATGCCGCCCAGTAGCGTCCGACGCTGCCCAGCGCACCGCCCAGCGCCACCAGCAGGGTCGGGATCAAGGCCGCGTCAGGTGAGACATCATCGGGTGGCGTTTCCTTAACTAACGCGTGCCTGTCAATCGCCTGGGTTTGCGCTACATCACCGACATGAAATCCGCCACGACGAAAACACGGGATCACACCAGCTCGTGGCTGGCGGCGCAGGCCAGGGTGGGCCGTGCCGCGGCGCGGCCGGTGCTGGCCCTGGCGATCGGCGGAACGCTCGTGGCCATGGCGTCGGCGGTCCTGCTGGGCACCGGCCTGGCGCGCATCCTGGTCGGCGTGTTGCCGGGCGGCTGGCTGCTGGGCGGTTTCGCGGTTGCCGCCGTGCTGCGGGCCGGGTTGGCGTGGCTGGCCGAGCGCCAGGCGTTCGAGGCCGGCGCCAACGCGCGCCGCCGCCTGCGCAGCGATGCGCTGGGCCGCCTGCTCGACATCGGCCCCGGCCTGCTGCGCTCGCGTCATTCGGCCGAGTTGACCGCCATCGTCGTCGACCGGATCGAGGCGCTGGACGGCTACTTCGCCCGTTGGCTGCCGGCGGCGGCGCTGGCGGTGGCCGGGCCGGTGCTGGTGCTGGCGCTGGCGCTTTGGCTCGATCCGCTGTCGGCGCTGGTGCTGGCGCTGTGCGGATTGCTGGTGCCCGCCGCCATGGCGCTGTCGGGGATCGGCGCCGCGGCCGCCGCGCGTCGGCAGTTCCTGGCGCTGGAACGCCTGCAGGTGCGCTTCCTCGACCGTGTCCGCGGCATCGCGACGATCGTCTTGGCGGGGCGCGGCGAGGCCGAGGCTGCGGCCATCGGCGCGGCGGCGCATGAGTTGCGGGCGCGCACGATGCGCGTGTTGCGGGTGGCGTTCCTGTCGTCGGCGGCGTTGGACTGCGCCGCCGCGGTGGCGCTCGTGGCGCTGGCGCTGCACTTCGCCGGCCGGCTCGCGGCAACCCCGCGCGACGTCAGCGACATCGCGCGGGCGCTGATCGTGCTGCTGCTGGTGCCGGAGTTCTTCGCGCCGCTGCGGGCCTTCGCCGCCGCCTACCAGGACCGCAGCCAGGCCGCCGCCGCGGCGGCCGCCATCGCCAGCCTGCCGCCGGCTCCGCTGGTTCCGGAGCCGCTGCCGGTCCGCACCATCCAGGCCCGCGGCGTCGCCGTGGCGTTCGAGAACGTCGGCCTGCGCTGGGACCCGTCCCGCCCGATGGCGCTCGACGGGGTCAGCTTCCGGCTTGCGGCGGGCGAGACCCTGGTGCTGGCGGGGCCGTCCGGCAGCGGCAAATCGACGCTGATCGAGGTGCTGCTCGGCTTCGTGCGGCCCGACTCGGGGCGTGTGACGCTCAACGGCGCCGACATCGCGACGCTGGTGCCGCAGGCGTTGTCGCGCCTGACCGCCTGGATCGGCCAGCAGCCGATGCTGTTCGCCGCCAGCATCGAGGACAACATCCGCTTCGCGCGGCCCGAGGCGAGCGAGACCGAGCTTGCCGCAGCGGTGGCGTTCGCCCGGCTCGACAGCCTTGCCGCCAGCCTGCCGCAGGGCTTGCGGACGTTGATCGGCGAGGGCGGCTACGGGTTGTCCGGCGGCCAGGCGCAGCGGGTCGCCATTGCCCGCGCCTTCCTCAAGAACGCGCCGCTGCTGCTGCTCGACGAGCCGACCAGCCACCTCGATCCGGCCACCGAGGCCGAGGTGCTCGACAGTCTGCGCCGCCTGGCGATCGGCCGCACCGTGCTCATCGCCAGCCACGCCAGCGCGGCGCACGCGTTCGCCGGCCGCCGGCTCGACCTGCGGCAAGGTCGCGTGGTGTTTCCCGCCAGTGCCGCGCGGGGCGCGGCATGAGGCCGCTGCTGCGGGTGGCCGGTCTTTGGCGGCGGCACTGGCCGCGGCTGGGCCTCGGCATCGCCGTCTCGCTGGCGGCCATGGCCTGCGCGGTGGCGTTGCTTGCCGCCTCCGGGTCGCTGGTGGCGCGCGTGGCGTTGGGCGGGGCGCTGGCGGCCGGCCTGGCGCTGAAGCTGTTGGGGCCGGCGCGCGTGGCGCTCCGCTACACCGAGCGGCTGGTCACGCATGACGCGATGTTCCGGGCGCTGGCCGACCTGCGCGTCTGGTTCTTCCGCAACCTCGCCGCCAACTCGGCCGGAGGCTTGGGCTTCTCCCGCGCCGGCGACGTGCTGACGCGGCTGGTGGGCGACGTGGAGGCGTTGGACGGGCTGTACCTGCGCATAATCGTGCCGCTGTTCGGCGCCGTGTTGCTGCTGCCGGCGCTGCTAGTGCTGGGCCTGCGGGTAGACTGGCTGGCGGCGTTGCTGATTTCGCTGCTGTTCGCACTCGCCGCGTTCGTGTTGCCGGCGGTGGCGGCGAGCGGCGCGGTGGCGCTCGGCGGCCGGCTCACGCTGGCCCGTGCGGGACTGGCCATGGCCGCGCTCGACACGCTGACCGGCTTGCGCGAGGTGCGGGCGTTCGGGGCCGAGGGGCGGATGCTGGCGGCGGTGCAAGCGCGCGAGTCGACGTTGCTGACCGCGGGCCGGGCATTGGCGCGGCGCGGCGCCCTGTGCGGCGCCATCGCTTTGCTGTGCGCTCAGGCGGGGCTGCTGGTCATCCTGGCGTTTCCCGGGGCGCACCCGGCCGCCACCGTCATCCTGGCACTCGCGGCGGTGGCAGCGTTCGAGGCGGTCGCCGGGCTGCCGCGCGCCGGCGTGCTTGCCGGCCTTTCCAGCGCCGCCGCCACGCGCGTGCTCGAAGCCGCCGAGCGCGCCGCCGCCGCCCCCGACCCGGCCACCCCGGTGGCGGCTCCGCAAACCAGCGGCTTGCGGTTCGAGGCGGTGGGCTTCCGCTGGCAGCCGGACCGGCCGGCGGTGCTCGAAGGCTTCACGGTCGACATCGCCGCCGGCAGCCGCGTGGCGCTGCTTGGACCCTCGGGCGCCGGCAAGTCCACGGTGGCGGCACTGGCGCTGCGCGTCGTCTCGCCGCAGTCCGGGCGCGTGCTGCTGGGCGGCATCGACGTCGCGGCCTTGGCGGCCGTCGACCTGCGCGCGCGGATATCGTGGCTCAGCCAGGACACGCATCTGTTCGACGACACGCTGCGCGCCAACCTGGCGCTGGCGCGACCGAATGCCGATGACGCGGCGTTGTGGCAGGCGTTGGAGAGCGCTCGCCTGGCGGAGTTCGTGCGCGGCCTGCCCGAACAGCTCGATACCTGGATCGGCGAGGGCGGCGCGCGGTTGTCCGGCGGCCAGCGGCGGCGGCTCGCCCTGGCGCGCACCCTGTTGTCGCCGGCGCCGCTGCTGCTGCTCGACGAGCCGTGCGCGGGCTTGGATGCCGAGACCGAGCGCGAGTTCTTCGCCACCCTGAACGACACCGCCGAGGGCCGCACCATCGTGCTGATCGTCCACCGCCTCACCGGCGTCGAGCGGCTCGACCGCGTGTGGCGGCTGGTCAATGGCCGCGCGGTGCCGGCTGCGGCGTAGCGGAGGACGCTAGCCGGCGGGAGGCGGAGCGGGGAGGCAATGCCGGCTGTGCCAGTCGCGGCGCCAGGTCGGCACGGCAACCGCCGGCAGCGGCCGGGCGATCAGGAAGCCTTGGGCCTCGTTCACCTCCAGCGCCCTCATGCGCGCCCAGATATCATGGTCCTCGACGCCCTCGGCCACGATCGCCAGGCCGGCAGCGTGCGCCGCCTCGATGGTGCGCAGCAGGAAGTCCTGGCTGGTCGGGCTGTCCTGGCTCTCGCGCACCAGATCCTTGTCGAGCTTCAGGTGGGTGAACGGCAGGTCGAGCAGCGCGCGATGGTCACGGATGTCGGGGCCGACGTCGTCGATCGCCAAGCCATAGCCCAGGCCGCGCAGGCGCTCGATGGCCGCCCGCAGTTCGTCGACGCGGGTGACCGGGCGGCTCTCGGTCAGCTCGATGATGAGGCGGTTGGCCGGTATGCCGGCGGCCAGGCGGCACCGCTCCAGCCAGTCCAGCGCCGCCGCATCGAGCAGCACGTCGATTGGGAAGTTGAGCGACAGCCAAAGCCCCTGCCGGCCCAGCCCGCCCTCGCTCCAGTCGGCGAACGCGCGGCGCACCACCGCCTTGGTCAGCGGCCACGCCAGCCCGGCATCCTCGATCGGCGGCACGAACAGATCCGGCGGCAGCGTTCCCCGCGTCGGATGCTCCAGCCGCGCCAGCACCTCCAGGCCGACCGGACGGTGGTCGGCAATGGTCACGATGGGCTGGTAGCGGGCGTGGATACGCGAGTCCGAGAGTGCGTCGTGCAACTCCTGGAGCGTGAGCGGGTGGTCAAGCTCGGCCTTGCGCCGCGCCAAGGCAGCGCCCGGCGTGTCGGACGCCTCCGTCACCGCCGCACCAGTCTGCCGCTGTTGGGCGAACATCGGCCGGATACGATCAAATCGAGTGCCATCACACGCCAATCGCCTTGGACCGGCGCGAGTCGAGGGTCGACTGCCGCGTGTCTCACAACGAGCTTGCAGAAAACAATCGTATTTGCAACTTCTTCATACAAAACCGATAACGGCTGACTCGGCACCCACAGCGTGGCGTCACGCCGATGTTGTCAACTCAAGTCGCCTTGACGCGCGGCTGCTTCGGCGCCGGCACCGGCTGGGCGTCGCGGCGCAACCGGGTTTCGCCCAGCAGCAGCAGGATGGGCGCGGCGATGAAGATCGACGAGGAGGTGCCGACGACGATGCCGAATAGCATGACGCAGGCAAACCCGGACAGCGTCGGACCGCCGAACAGCGCCAGCGGCAAGGCGGCCAGGAACACCGTCATCGAGGTGCCAAGCGTGCGGTTGAGCGTCTCGTTGATCGACAGGTCGATCAGCTCGCGCAACGGCATCGACTTGTACTTGCGCAGGTTCTCGCGCATCCGGTCGTAGACCACGACCTTGTCGTTGGTCGAGTAGCCGATGATGGTGAGGATCGCGCCGACCATCACCAAGTCGAACTGGAAGCGCGTCACCACCAAGAAGCCGATCGCTTTGGTGACGTCGAGCAACAGCGTCACCACCGCTCCGACCGCGAACTCCCATTCGAAGCGGAACCAGATGTAGACCAGGATCATCAGCAGCGAGATGCCCAAAGCGAGCAGCCCGTTGCGGAACAGCTCGGCCGACACGGACGCGCCGACCGCGTCGGTGCGCAGTATCTTGGTGCCGGGCTGCGACTGTTCCAGCGCGGTACGCACCTTGGCGACCATCTGCTGCGTGGCGGCTTCGCTCGACTGCGCCTGCAGGCTGATGAGCACCTGGCTGGCGTCGCCGAAGCGCTGCACGCCGGGTTCCGCGATCCCTTGCGCGGCGAGGCTGCCGCGCAATTTGGTGAAATCGACCGGCGCGTTGCCGGGCGCCCGCGCCTCCATGACGACGCCGCCGCTGAAGTCGATGCCGAGGCGCAGGCCGGGATAGAAGAACAGGACGATCGAGAGCGTCGACAGCACGGCCGAGGTCAGCAGGCCGATGAAGCGGCCGCGCATGAAGTGCAGCCGGGTGTTGTCGGGCACGATGCGGAACATGGGGCGGGTGAACATCGGGCGGCCTCCTCAGACCGGCAGCAGCGCGGGGCGGGTGGACCGATACCACTGCACCATCATCAGCCGAACCAGCAGCGTCGCGGTGAACAGCGTGGTGACGATGCCGACGGTGATGGTGACAGCGAAGCCGCGCACCGGCCCGCTGCCGAACACGAACAGCATGACATGCGCCAGGAACGCGGTGGCGTTGCTGTCGATGATCGTCGTGTAGGCGCGGCGGAACCCGACCTCCATCGCGTTCAGGGCCGTGCGCCCGGCCTTGAACTCCTCGCGGATACGTTCGTTGATGAGGATGTTGGCGTCCACCGCCATGCCGAGCGTAAGCAGGATGCCGGCCATGCCGGGCAGCGTCAGCGTCGCCTGCAGCAGCGACAGGACCGCCACCATCAGCAGCAGGTTGACCACCAGCGCCACGTTCGCCATCCAGCCGAACAGCCCATAGAACGTGCCCATGAAGCCGATCACCAGCAGGAAGCCGACGCCCAGCGAGATGCCGCCGGCGCGGATGCTGTCGGCCCCCAGCTCCGGCCCGACGCTGCGCTCCTCGACCACGGTGAGCGGAGCCGGCAACGCGCCGGCGCGCAGCAGCACGGCGAGATCGGTGGCGCTGGCGGCGGTGAAGCGGCCGCTGATCTGGCCGCGCCCGCCGGTGATCGGTTCGTTGATCCGCGGCGCGCTGATGACCTTGCCGTCGAGCACGATGGCGAACGGATGCCCGACCTCGCGCGTGCTGACATCGGCGAAGCGCCGGGTGCCGACCGAGTCGAAGGTGAAGTTGACCACCCACTCGCCGTTCTGCGGATTCTGCCCGGCGCGGGCGTCGGTCAGGTTGGCGCCGTCGACCTCGACATGGCGCTTGACCACGATCTTGCCGGCGGGCCTGCCGTCCTGGCTTTCCAGCGGCAGCACCTCGTCGCCGAACGGGGCAGGGGCGTTCGGGTTGGCCGCCTCATCGGTCAACTGGAAGGTCATCTTGGCGGTCTGGCCGATCAGCTCCTTGATCCGGTTCGGGTCCTCGACTCCCGGGAGCTGCACCACGATGCGGTCGGCGCCTTGGCGGGTGATGGCGGGATCGGCGACACCGCTGGCGTCGATGCGGCGGCGTATGATCTCGATCGACTGGTCGACCGTGGCGGTCGCCCGCTCGTTCAGCGCCACCGGCGAAAGCGTCACCGCAAGCCCCTCCGGCACCCGCGACACATCGAGATCCGGCCGCGTCGAGAGCCCGGTGCCGGCGGCGGTGACGATGCCGGCGAGTGCCGTCTGCGCGGCGTCAAGCTTGGTGGGATCGGCGACCTTCACCAGCAGCCGGTTCTGCGCCGGTTGCGCCAGCACGCTGAACGGCCGCGCGCCGCCGCGCTCCAGCGCCCGCCGCGCCTCGTCGGCGAGGCTGTCGAGCCGCTCCTTGACGACCGTCCCCATGTCCACTTCGAGCAGCAGGTAGCTGCCGCCGCGCAGGTCGAGGCCGAGGTGGATGGTCGGGAAGCCGCCGCCGACGCTGGCCGGCAGCAGGTTGGGCAGCGCCAGCAGCACGCCGATGATGCAGGTGCCCAGCACGAGCCAGGTCTTGAGGCGACTGAAATACATCATGGCGGCAAGGCAGCTCCTGGCACGGCGGCGGGGGGCACGGCGGCGGGAGTAATGGCGATTTGCCCCCCTATACGCAACAGTGCGGCTGCGACCATACCGTGCGTGGCAGGTGGAGAGTAACGATGGCGGATGAACGGCTGCGGGTCGGGGTGGCGGGGGCGGGACACTTCGGCCGCTTCCACGCGCTAAAGCTGGCTGCCGCGCGGCGGGCCGAGTTGGTCGGCGTGCATGACCCCGACGCCGGACGCGCCGACGCCGTCGCGCGGGAGACGCGCAGTTCGGCGCTGGGCTGGGACGCGCTGCTGGCCGCCTGCGACGCGGTGGTGATCGCCGCGCCCGCCGAGGCGCATTTCCCGCTGGCCGACGCGGCGTTGCGGGCCGGGCGGCACGTGCTGGTGGAAAAGCCGATCGCCGGCACGCTGGCCGAGGCCGACGCCCTGGGCGAGCTTGCGGCGGCGCGCGGCTTGGTGCTGCAGGTCGGCCATTTGTTGCGTTTCTCCCCGGAGCACCGCGCCATCAGCAGCCGGATGCGGCGCCCGCTGTATATCGACTGCGTGCGGATCGCGCCGTTCAAGCCGCGCGGCACCGACGTCTCGGTGATCCTGGACCTGATGATCCACGACCTCGATTTGGTGCTGGCCCTGGTCGACAGCCCGATCACCTCGGTCGACGCGGTCGGGGCGGCAATCGCCAGCCCGCACGAGGACATTGCCAACGCCCGCGTGCGCTTCGCCAACGGCTGCGTCGCCGCCATCACCGCCAGCCGCATCTCGCTCAAGACCGAGCGCAAGATGCGGCTGTTCAGCCAGGAGGGCTACATGTCGGTCGATTTCGCCGGCCGCAAGCTGATGATGATCGGCCGCGAGCGCGGCCTGCCGCTGCCCGGCACCGGCGGCGGGCGGCTGGAGGAGATCGGCTGGAAGGACCACGACGCGCTGGAGGCCGAACAATCGGCGTTCATCGCCGCGGTGCTGGACGGCGCGCCGGTGCTGGTCGATGCGGCGGCGGGGCGTCGGGCGTTGGCGGCGGCGCTGGCGGTGGGCGAGTCGATGGCGACTTCGCGCGCGCTGGCCGAGGCGTCGGGGCTGATCCAGGGAAGCTAGACCCGCCTCAGCACGTCGATGGAGGGGGCAGGCCGGACGGTATGTGGCGACGCTTGGGATAGCGGACTTCTACCACCTGAGACCCAACAAGATCACGATGCCGGTTGATTTTACTGTGCCAGTGGCCCAGTACATCGAATGTGGGCCATCACAGGTATCTCGTTCGAGAGCGTGAACGACATGACGGATGACCCGGTCGTCACTGTGTCGGTTGCGACCCCGGCGGGTGTGTTGAAGTTCACGGCTGAGCCGATCCAGCGGGGGAACACCTTAATACTTCGAGGCACTCACGTACAGGACGCCAGCCCGAACGCCATCGGCGCCGGGAACCTGATGGTGATCGCCCAGGCGGTAATGGAAGGGATGGGATTTGATGGACTCGTCGTTGAGGGAGCGCTTCGCACGACTGGGGCCAATCCGGGCCGTAGACCGCGTGCCGTCCGGTTCGCCCGCAGTTTTCGTCCTGCGCCTTCCCTCGGGCCGAGCGGTCCCCAAGACGATCGACGGCATGGCCGCGCTGGCCCGGCGCGGCCTGACGATGCTGAAGGCAAAGCGGGCGATCGAGGCGCTGGTCGAAGACGGCCGCGTGTTTGTCAATCTGCCGACTGTCGAGAATCACCAGGCGCTCAGCGACGAGCTTGCCAGGGCCGGCATCAAAGCGGCGGCTGTCGAGCCTTCGGAGGCGCTGGACGTGCGCCGCCTGCGTGAACGCCTCCGGCTGACCCGCGAGCAATTCGCCATCCGCTATGGCATGGAAGTCGAGACGATCAGGAATTGGGAGACAGGCAAGCGGCCCCCCGACCGAACTGCCCGAAGCTACCTGCGCGCCATCTCCAACGATCCGGAACACGTCGAGCAGGCTTATGCGCCAACGCCATAGCTGTCGACCGACAAGGACGCCTGACGACTCTTCGCTGCTACCTGGTCTGGCAATGGGCGCACCAATACAATGTCCGCCCGCCCATCGGCTCCGCCAGCACCGCGTTGCCGCACACGCGGCAGGGCCGGCCGGCGCGATGGGCGACGTAGTTGGCATCCTCGCGCAACGCCATGCCGGACTTGCGCGTGCGGTCCTGCCGCTCGGTGGTGACGATCCGCCCGGTCCGCACGCCCTCGCGCAGCAGCGCCGCAAGATCGTCCCACAGCGGCTGCCAGGTCTCCGCCGGCAGCTCGCGTCCCGGCCGGTGCGGCTCCAGCCGGGCGCGGAACAGCAGCTCGGCGCGGTAGATGTTGCCGATGCCGGCGACGATGTCCTGGCGCATCAGCAGCAGGCCGAGCGGCGCGCGCGAGGCGTGCAGCTTGGCGAAGGCTCGCGCCGGGTCGGCGTCGCGGCGCAGCGGGTCCTCGCCGAAACGCGACATGATCGCCGCCTTTTCCGCGCGGTCGAGCAGTTCGCAGGCGGTGGGGCCGCTCAGGTCGGCGACATGCTGGCCCGCCACCAGGCGCAGCCGCACCGCGCCGCGTGGCTCGGGCGGGAAGTCGGCGTCCTCGGCGGGCTTGGCGCGGCGGCGGCCGATGCCCTCCAGCCCTGTGCCGTGGAAGCGCCACATCCCATACAGGCCGAGGTGCACGCGCAGCCAGAGATGCTCCGAGAACTCCAGGAACATCTGCTTGCCCTGCGCCTCCGCCGCCAGCAGTACGCGCCCGTCGAGCACGCCGGCGCCCTCCACAAACCGCCCCTGCGGACTGGACGCCTCGACCCGCTTGCCGGCGAACTGCGCCCGGAACGCCTGGGCGAGGCGATGGACGCTGTGACCCTCGGGCATTCAGGCGCGCAGTCGAACATCGAGCATCGACCCGACCTAAGCCCGGCCGCCGGAATTACGAGGCCGCCGCCGTGTCCCAAGCCGCATCCAGCGTCGCCAGCACCTCGCGCGCCGCCGCCTGCGAGGGTGTGCCGTCCGCCACCTGCAGGCTCGCCATCACGGCCACGAACGCCGCGCGCTGCGCTTGTGCGATGTCCGGGTCGATCACCAGCGCCTCCACCGTGGCGGCGAGCTTCTCGGGCGTGCAGTCCTCCTGCAGCAGTTCCGGCACCACTGCGCGCCCGGCGAGCAGGTTGACCATGGCGACGTGCTTCACCCGGATCAGCCGGCGCGCAATCGCCGCACTCACCGGGTTGACGCGGTAGGTCACCGCCATCGGCACGCCGGCCAGCGCCAGCTCGAGCGTCGAGGTGCCGGACTTGGTCAGCGCGGCGGCGGCGGCGGCGTAGGCATCGTGCTTGTCCTGCGTCTCGGTGACGATCACCGGCCGCACCGGCCAGTCCTGCGCCGCCAGCCGCACCGTCTCGGCCACCGCCGTCGCGGTCGGCACCACGGCGACCAGACCGGGCAGCCGGCCCGACAGCAACGCCAGCGCCTGGCCGAACACCGGCAGCAGCCGGGGCACCTCGCTGCGCCGGCTGCCGGGCATCAGCACCAGCGCCGACTGCTCCGGCGTCAGGTTGTGGCTGCGCCTGAACCGCGCCGCGTCGCCCTGGTCGGCGCCGCTCTCCAGCACCGGGTGGCCAACGAAGGTTGCCGGCAGGCCGTGGCCGGCGAAGAACGCGGTCTCGAACGGCAGCAGGCACAGCAGCTTCTCCCATTGGCCGGGAAAGCTGCGCACGCGATGTTCGCGCCACGCCCAGACCTGCGGCGCCACGTAGTGAATGCGCTGGATGCCATGGCCGCGCACCCGGCGCAGCAGCCGCAGCATGAAGCCGGGACTGTCGATGGTGACCAGCACCGCCGGCCGCTTGGCGATGGCGTCGGCGGTGAGGTCCCGCAGCAGTTGCCGCAGCCGGCGCACGCGCGGCAGCACCTCGAACAGGCCCATGACCGCCAGCTCGTGCATCGGGAACAGGCTGTCGAACCCCTGCGCCGCCATCAGCGGGCCGCCGACTCCGGCGAACGACAATCCCGGCCGTGCCGCGCGCAACGCCTGCATCAGCCGCGCCCCGAGCACGTCGCCGCTGTGCTCGCCGGCCACCAGATAGATCAGCGTCACGTCGGTTCCAGCGTCAACTTGGTTCCAGCATTGGGCAGGGCGGCGGGGCGACGGGCCAACTGGCATGGTTGCACACCGCCCCGTTGACCCGCACCGCGTCGATCCGGGCGCGGTCGAGGTCGGCGTACACCCATTGGCCGGCATCGAGCGCCCCGCGCGCGATCACGCCGTCCTCCGGGAAGCCACGGTCCACCGGCCCGAACACCGCCGCATAGCCACGGTTGTCGTCGAGTGCGGCGCTCCATGGCGAGATGCCGACGGTCGGCGCGATGGCCACGAAGCACTGGCTCTCCATTGCCCGCGCCCGCGCCGCCAGCCGCACCCGGTTGAAGCCGTGCATCGTGTCGGTGCAGGTCGGCACCAATACCAACCACGCCCCGGCCTCGACCTGCGCCCGCACCAGCGCCGGGAACTCGCAATCGAAACAGATGGCGATGCCGACGATTCCCCACGGCGTCGCGAACACGGCGGGCGGTGCGCCGGGTGCCACACCCCACTGCTCCGCCTCGAAGCGCGTCATCACGTGCTTGTCCTGGAACGCCACACGCCCATCGGGGGCAATCAGCGGCGCGCGGTTGACGACGCGGCTGCCGTCGCCGAACGGCAGCGTCCCCGGCAGCAGGAACACGCCATGCCGGCGCGCCACCTCCCGCGCCGCAGCCAATGCCGCGGGAGCCAGCGCCACGGCGCGGGCCAACTCCGCCGCGACATCGGGAGCGTCGCCCGCCGCCATCTCCATCGGCGCATACTCCGGCATCAGCAGCAGTTGCGCGCCATGCCCGGCCGCCTCCGCCACGGCCCGGTCGAGCCGCGCCGCCCAGGCATCGAGGCCGGTCGTGGCGCTCACCTGCCACTGCAGCATCCCGAGCCGCAGCATCACCCCTGCGCCTGGATGTCGTCGAACGCCTTGCCGGTCAGCGCTTTGCCCCAGAAATCGAGCGTGTTGACGATTTTCGCGGGATTGCCGAGTTCGGTCCAAGCCATCGTGCAGGCGATGCCGGGCAGCGGGGCATAGCCGCGCCTGGCCCAGAACCCGTCGAGCGGCGCCGCGTCGGCCGGGCGGCGAGGGTCGTCCGGCGCGCGGCGGACGGCGCAGAAGCAGGCGAAGTCGGCTTTCGACACGCGCCGCGCATGGGCCTCGCGCTCGGCAAAGAAGCTGACGCCAATGCCCTGGCGACGATACTCCGGCAGCAGGACGCTCTCGCCAAAATAGAAGAAGCGTTCGAGCGGCAGGCCGCGCGCGGTGAACGGGGCGGCGATGCCGGCCTCCTCGTCGGCCAGCGGCAGGCAGGTGGAACAGCCCACCGCCGCGTCGCCGTCGAACGCCATGACCAGTGCGGCGCGGGGGCTGCGGCCGTAGTGGTCGAACTGCCCGGTATCGGCTTTGGGCCGGACATCGTACTGGCCGTCGTACAGGTAGGGCCAGCTACGGAACACGATTTTCCGCAGCCGCGCGAGGTCGGGGAAGTACTGCGCTATCGCCGGAACGGTGAACGTCTCGATGCGGATCGCCATGCGCCGTTACCGCGTCACGAGGTCGAGGCTGCCGCGCGACAACGCCTCGCTGCCGCGCTCGCCCACGATGGAGGTGCGGCCGAGCGTCATCGCCAGGCCCGCCGCCTCGTCGAAGGCGATGATGTGGATGAAGAACACCATGCCCGCCGCCGCCTCGACCGGGTTGCCATGGTACAGCATCGGCCAATCCATCCAGTTCGGCGCGAAGGTGTTGCCCAGCGAGTAGCCGCAGGCGTTCAACCGCGCGTGGCGCAAGCCGGCGGCGTCCAGCACCGCGGCGTGGGCGTCGAACACCGCGCCGACCGGTTGCCCCGGCCGCAGCGCAGCCTCGGCCGCCAGCAGCGCGTCGCGGCAGGCGGCGTGCATCTGCGCCAGCCGCGGGTCGACCCGCCCGACGATGAAGGTGCGCATCAGGCACGCATGGTAGTGCCGCCACGCCCCGGCGAACTCCAGCGTGAGCTGGTCGTCGGGCGACAGATGCCGCCGCCCGGAGAAGTAGCGGCACATCAGCGCGCCGCTGCCGGAGCCGATGATGTATTCGTTGGCCGGATCGTCGCCGCCGCCACGGAACACCGCCGCCTGCATGTCGGCCAGGATGTCGCCCTCGAACGCACCGGGATAGGTGCCGGCCTCGGCCGCCGCCAGCGCGTCGTCGGCAAGAATCGCGGCGCGGCGCACGCAGTCCAACTCGGCGGCGCTTTTCACCAGCCGCAGCCGGCTCACCAGGTCCGAAGCGTCGTGCATCGCGGCCACACCGGCCATCGCCGCCGTCAACCGCTGGCCGTTGCGCGCGGTGAGGCCGTACGACTCCCACTCGACCCCAAGCGCGCCGCCGGCCAGACCGAACTCGCGTAGGACAGCGGCGAGTTGCCCGGCCGGATCGGCGTCCGGGCCATCGACCCAGATGCGCACGTCCTCGACCGTCGAGGTGAAGCGTGCCTGCAGCCGGTCCGGCGCGCGGGTCAGCAGCGCCATGCGCCCGTCGGCGGTCAGCAGCAGGCACTGGAAGAACACGTAGCCGAAGGTGTCGTAGCCGGTCAGCCAGTACATGCTCTCCTGGCGGAACATCAGTAGCCCGTCCAATCCCGCAGCTCCTATCTCGGCCAAGCATCGGGATAGGCGCTCGACATATTCCGATCGGCCGAAGTGCAAATGCTCACCCTGCCGCACGGGAACCAACGAGCTTTTTCTCATTTCGATCCAGCTTTTCGGTTACGTGAAGCCGAGGTCGGCTATCCCTGGGTGGCAGTAGCTATCCCTGGGTAGCCCAGCGTTAAGCATCAGCATGGCCACGGCGCAAGTAATCCGTCGCGCAACCGTGATTACGGTCGCCGCCATACCCGTTGGCTCAGCCTGCTTCAAGATCGCTGCACATCCTTCATAGATTCTGACGTGTCAGGACGTGCTGGCGTCATCCTCAAGGCGACGCGCTGACGCATCCGGGGGGACGAGCCGGTCTCCGGTGAGGGAAACCGGCTCGCCGCCCCCTAGCTGACCTTGCGGATGGTAACTTTGATCCTGACATCCAACACAACGTCGTGCTTGATTTTCAGGATTACTGCAACCAGTATTAGCCACAGGACATGGTGATGGCTCGTGACCATCATTTGCCCTCCGGAATGCCAGTCAGGCCCATCCTGACTGGCATTTCCTTTATGCCCTCCGCCGCGGTCGATGGTCCAGGTGACCCAGCATGGCAACACCGTGGCGCTGAGCTTGTCGAGCGCGTCGAGGCCGAGCGCTACGTGATCGTGCTCTCCTGGTGGAACATCAGCAGCCCGTCGAGGCCGGCGGCCCGCAGCGCGGTGTAACCGCGCTCTACCCGACCGACGTATTCCAGCCGCTCGAAGTGCAGGTTCTCGCCCTGGCGCATTTATTCGGCAGCGCCATAAAGCTGTTCCGGCGTCACCAGCGGCGTGGCGACCTCGACCAGCGCGCCATCGCGGGCGGCGCGGAAGAAGCAGTCGCGGCGGCCGGTGTGGCAGGCGACCCCCAACTGATCGACCAGCAACAGGATTGCGTCGCCGTCGCAATCGAGCCGCAACTCGACCAGCTTTTGCGTCTGGTCGGAAGTCTCGCCCTTGCGCCACAACCGCTGCCGGCTGCGGCTGAAGTAGACCGTGCGCCCGGTGGCCAGCGTCTCCGTGACCGCCGCACGGTCCATCCAGGCCAGCATCAACACCTCGCCGGTGTCGTGCTGCTGCGCCACCGCCGGCACCAGCCCGTCGGCATCGAAGGCGATGGCGTCGAGCACGCTCATGCGAGGGCGAGGCGCTGCAGGCCCGCCTCCAGATCGGCGATCAGGTCGGCGGTGTCCTCCAGGCCGATGTGCAGGCGGATCATCTGGCCACCGAACTCGCCGGTCCCGGCGCTGCGGCTGACCGATCCGGTGGTCGGCAGCACCAGGCTCTCGAAGCCGCCCCAGGATGCGCCGATGCCGAACAGCTCCAACCCCTCCACCATCGCCGCCACCGCGTCGGGGCCGAACTGCGGTTGCAGCACGATGCCGAACAGGCTGCAGGCGCCGCTGAAGTCACGCAGCCAGAACTCATGGCCGGGGCAGGACGGCAACGCCGGATGCAGCACCCGCGCCACCTCCGGCCGCGCGGCGAACCAGTTGGCGACGACCAAGCCGGACTCCATCTGCCGCGTCAGCCGCACGCCCATGCTGCGGGCGCCGCGCAACGCCAGCCAGCAATCGTCGGGGCTGGCGTACTGCCCCAAGCCCAGCGCGGTCATCCGCACCCGCTCCCACACCTCCGGCGCGTTGGTGGTGATGCCGCCGAGCAGCACGTCGGAATGGCCGGCGACGTATTTGGTCAGCGCCTGGATGGAGACATCGACGCCATGGCTGAACGGCTGGAAGAAATGCACGCCCCAGGTGTTGTCCAGCATCACGACGGCGCCGTGCGCGTGCGCCGCCGCCGCCAGCGCCGGCACGTCCTGCACCTCGAAGCTGTGGCTGCCCGGGCTCTCCAGGTATAATACGCGGGTTTCCGGCCGCAGCAGCGGCGTCAGGCCGTCGCCGGTCACGCAGGGGTCGTAGTAGGTCGTGGCGACGCCCATGCGCCGCAGGATGGTGTCGCAGAAACTCCGAGTGGGGCCGTAGACGCTGTCGGGCACCAGCACATGGTCGCCCGACGACAGGTAGGCCAGCAACGGCGTGGTGACGGCGGCTAGGCCGGAACTGACGATCTGGCAGCGCGTGCCGCCCTCGATCTCGGCCACCACGTCTTCCAGCATGTGATGGGTCGGGCCGCCCAGGGTGCCGTAGATCAACGCCTGCTCAAGCCGCTGGCCGGCTCCCGCGTGCCGCACGGCCAGGGTCGGGTACAGCACGGTCGAGCCGCGATGCACCGGCGGGTTGACGAAGCCATGCACGCGGGTGCCGGCGCGCCCGCCATGCGACAGCCGGGTGTTGAGGCCGTGCGGCGGGGCCGGCGAGCGGGGCGGGATGGCGTCGGGCATGTTCAGTTCTCCACCGGCGTATCGGGGCGGCCGCCCCACTCGGTCCAACTGCCATCGTAGACCGCGCCCTCCGGCAGTCCAGCCACCGCCATCGCCAACGTCAGAACGCAGGCGGTCACGCCGGAGCCGCAACTGGTCACCACCGGGCGGCTGCCGTCGACGCCCGCCGCCAGCAGACGCCGCCGCAGCAGGTCGGGCGGCAGCAGCGTCTGCTCCGGCGTCAGCAGTTCGGTGAACGGCAGGCTGCGCGCGCCGGGGATGTGCCCGCCGCGCATCCCGGCGCGCGGCTCCGGCACGCTGGCGTCGAAACGCCCGGCGCTGCGGGCGTCCAGCACCAGGTCGCGGCCGCTGTCCAGATTGTCCAGCATGTCGCCGATGCCGCGCATCCGTGCGGTACGGAGGTCCGCGCGGAACACCGCCGGGGTGGCTCCGGGCGGCTCGCCGGTCTCGACCGCGCCGCCCGCCGCCCGCCACGCCGGCAGTCCGCCGTCCAGCACCGCCACCCGCTCATGCCCGAACAGCCGCAGCAGCCACCACGCCCGCGCCGCCGAGAACAGGCTGCGCTGGTCGTAACAGACCACGAAGCTGTCGTGGCCGACGCCGAGCGCCCCGGCCAGGCGCGCGAACCTGCCGGCGGCCGGGACCATGTGCGGCAGATCGGTGTCGGGGTCGGCGAAGGCGTTGATGTCGAAGAACCGCGCGCCGGGGATGTGCCCGGCGCGGAACTCGGCGGCGGCGTCGCGGCCCTCGTTCGGCAGGAACAGCGTGGCGTCGAGGACAACCAGTCCTGGCTCCGCCAGATGCGCCAGCAGCCAGGCGGCATCCACCAGCGGCGCCGTCATGGCTCGCTGCCCAGCGCCACCGATATGCGGCGGTTCTGCCGACCCTTGTTCTCGATCTTGAGGATGCGAATTGGCCCGATCTCGCCGGTGCGCGCGACATGGGTGCCGCCGCAGGGTTGCAGGTCGACCGGCGTCTCGCCATCGCCGATGCGAACCAGCCGCAGCCGCCCGCTGCCGCCCGGCGGCTGCACCGAGAGCGTCCGCACCAGACCCGGATTGGTGTCCAGCACAGACTCGTCCACCCACTCGCTCGTCACCGGATGGTCTGCCGCAATCAGCGCGTTGAGCCTGGCTTCCAGCGCCTCCTTGGCGGGCGGCTCGGCCATGTCGAAGTCGAGCCGCGAACGATCCGCGCCGATCTGCCCGCCGGTCACCGCGACGCCGGGCAGGGCGGCGCACAGCAGATGCAGCGTGGTGTGCATCCGCATGGTGGCATGGCGGCGCGGCCACTCGATCGCCGCCGTCACCACGGCCCCCACCGGGGGCAGCACCGCCTCGGTGGCCGGGACGTGCAGCACGTCCTTGTCGGCGTCGAGCACGGTGTCGACCACCGCCATCTTCCCGTGCGGCCAACGCAATGTGCCGGTGTCGCCCGGCTGGCCGCCGGCGCGGGCGTAGAAGACGGTGCGGTCCAGCACCACGCCCGCGGCATCGGCGGCCAGCACCGTGGCCTCCACTTCGCGCAGGTCGGAGGCGTCGTAATGCAGGCGCTCGGTCATCGGCTCAATACACCACGACGCTGCGGATGCTCTCGCCGCGCGTCATCAGGTCGAACCCCTCGTTGATGCGCTCCAGCGGCAGAGTGTGGGTGATCAGGTCGTCGATGTTGATCTTGCCGTCCATGTACCAATCGACGATCTTCGGCACATCGGTGCGGCCGCGCGCGCCGCCGAACGCCGAGCCGATCCAGCGCCGCCCGGTCACCAGCTGGAACGGCCGCGTGCTGATTTCCTGGCCTGCGCCGGCAACGCCGATGACGGTCGCCACCCCCCAGCCCTTGTGCGCGCATTCCAGCGCCTGACGCATCAGCGTCACGTTGCCGACGCACTCGAAGCTGTAGTCGGCCCCGCCGCGCGTCAGCTCGACGAGATGGCCGACCATGTCGCCCTCGACGTCCTTCGGGTTGACGAAGTGCGTCAGGCCGAACTTGCGCGCCAACGCCTCGCGGCCGGGGTTCAGGTCCACGCCCACGATCATGTCGGCGCCAGCCATGCGCGCGCCCTGGATCACGTTCAGCCCGATGCCGCCCAGGCCGAACACCACGACGGTCGAGCCGACCTCAACCTTGGCGGTGAACAGCACCGCGCCGATGCCGGTGGTGACGCCACAGCCGATGTAGCAGATCTTGTCGAACGGCGCGTCCTCGCGGACCTTCGCCAAGGCGATCTCCGGCAGCACGGTGAAGTTGGCGAACGTCGAGCAGCCCATGTAATGCAGCAGCGGCTTGCCACCCAGCGAGAACCGGCTGGTGCCGTCGGGCATCAGGCCACGCCCCTGGGTAATGCGGATCTTCTGGCAGAGGTTGGTCTTGCGGCTGAGGCAGTAGTCGCATTCGCGGCATTCCGGGGTGTACAACGGAATGACGTGGTCGCCCTTCTTCAGCGAGCGGACGCCCGGCCCGACATCGACCACGACGCCGGCGCCCTCATGGCCGAGGATGGTCGGAAACAGCCCCTCCGGATCGGCGCCCGAGAGCGTGTACTTGTCGGTGTGGCAGAGGCCGGTAGCCTTGATCTCGACCAGCACCTCGCCCTCGCGCGGCCCCTCCAACTGCACCGTCTCGATGCTGAGCGGCTCGCCCGCCGCCATCGCCACTGCCGCGCGCACATCCATGGTGTTCTCCTGAGCTGGGGGATCGATCTGCGTGCGCTGTTATAGCCCAGGATCGCGGGCAAGCCAGACGCCTCAGCCCGCGGCCAACCGCTCGACCGCCGCCCGGGCCAGCGTATCCAGGCCGGCGCCGCCCTGCCGCGCATACGCCACGATCTCGGCGCGCATCCGCAGGTCCCAGAACCGCCGCAGATGGTCGGCCACCGCCTCCGCCGCCGCATCGGCGTTGCCCTGCGAGGCGAAGAACCGGCCGATCTGGTTGGCCATGGCGACCAGGCGATCAGGCAACATGGAGGATATTGTCCGGCAGGATGCGTTGCGGGTGGGTGAACACCTCGAACCCATCGGCTCGCGCGATGCCCACCAGCGTCAGCCCGGCGGTCTCGGCAAGCCGTACGGCGTGCGCAGTCGGGGCGGAGATCGCCACCAGCACCGCTGCGCCGAGCACGCACGCCTTCTGCACCATCTCGATCGACACCCGGCTGCTGAGCAGCAGCAGGCAGCCGCCGGCATCGTCGCCGGCCCGCGCGGCAGCCCCTACCAGCTTGTCGAGCGCGTTGTGCCGGCCGACATCCTCGCGCACATGCAGAAGGCCGCGCGTGGGATGCCACAGGCCGGCGGCGTGGACCGCGCGGGTTTCGGCGCCGAGCGGCTGCCGGTCCTCCATCGCCCGCTGCGCCTCGGCAATGGCGGCGGGCGTGAACACCGCGCCGCCCACCACGCGGCGCGGCGGGCGCACCGCCTCGCGCAGGCTGTCGATGCCGCACAGGCCGCATCCGGTCGGTCCCGCGATGCGCCGCCTTCGCGCCTGCGTCGCCTCGATCCGGTCGGGCGCCAGCCACATGCGCAACTCCGCGCCATGCTCGGCGGCCACGATCTCAAGTTCCTCGATCTGCTCGGGATGCTCGACCACGCGCTCGGTCAGGCTGAACCCGACGGCAAAATCCTCGAGGTCGGCGGGCGTGCCCATCATCACCGCATGGGTCTCGCGGTTGTAGGTCAGCGCCAGCGCCGTCTCCTCCGGCAGCACGCGCTCGCGGGCCGGCGCGCGGCCACCGTGGCGGAACACCGCGGGGCGGGCAGGGACCGTGGGCCGCACGTCAGTCGGCGGCTTCGGCCAGGATGCGGCGGCTGAGTTCGCTGTGCCGCTCGTACTCCGCCTGCCACTCCGAGGGGCCGTTCGAGGGCGTCACCTGCACCGCCGTCACCTTGTATTCCGGGCAGTTGGTGGCCCAGTCGGAGTGGTCGGTGGTGATGACGTTGGCCTGCGTCACCGGATGGTGGAACGTGGTGTACACCACGCCCGGCGCCACGCGGTCGGTGATGAGCGCACGCAATGAGGTTTCGCCGGCGCGGCTGGCGAGACGCACCCAGTCGCCGTCGCGGATGCCGCGGAACTCGGCATCGTGCGGATGCACTTCGAGCCGGTCCTCGGGATGCCATTCGACGTTCGGCGTGCGCCGCGTCTGCGCCCCGACGTTATACTGGCTGAGGATACGCCCGGTGGTCAGCAGCAACGGGTAACGGCGGCTCGAGCGTTCCTCGGTCGGCACGTACTCGGTCACCATGAACCGCCCCGACCCGCGCACGAACCGCTCGATGTGCATGATCGGCGTGCCCTCCGGCGCCGCCTCGTTGCACGGCCACTGGATCGAGCCGAGTTCTTCCAGCCGCGCATACGACACGCCGGCAAAGCTCGGCGTCAGCGCCGCGATCTCGTCCATGATCGCGGCCGGGTCGGCGTAATCCATGGCGACGCCCAGCGCGCGGCCAAGCGCCACCGTCACCTCCCAGTCGGCGAGGCCGGCACGCGGCGCCATCACCTTGCGGATGCGCTGGATGCGGCGTTCGGCGTTGGTGAAGGTGCCATCGCGCTCCAGGAAGGTGGAGCCGGGCAGGAACACATGCGCGTAGTTGGCGGTCTCGTTCAGGAACAGATCCTGCACCACGACGCACTCCATCGCCTCCAGGCCGGCGGTGACGTGACGCGTATCGGGGTCGGACTGCACGATATCCTCACCCTGCACGTACAGGCTGAGGAAGCTGCCGGTGACCGCGGCATCCAGCATGTTCGGGATGCGCAGGCCCGGCTCGCGTTCCAGCTTTTTGCCCCACAGCAACTCGAAGGATTGCCGGGTGGCGTCGTCGGAGACGTGGCGGTAGCCCGGCAACTCGTGCGGGAAGCTGCCCATGTCGCACGCGCCCTGCACGTTGTTCTGGCCGCGCAGCGGATTCACGCCCACGCCGGGACGGCCGATATTGCCGGTGGCCATTGCAAGGTTGGCGATGGCGATGACGGTCGTGGTGCCCTGGCTGTGCTCGGTGACGCCCAGGCCGTAGTAGATCGCGCCGTTGCCGCCGGTCGCGAACAGCCGTGCGGCGGCGCGCATGTCCGCCGCCGGCACGCCGCAGATCCCGGCCACCGCCTCGGGGCTGTTGTGCGGCTCGGCCGCGAACGCCGCCCAGGCGTTGAATGCCGCCATGTCGCATTGCGCGCGCACGAACGCCTCGTCCACCAAGCCCTCGGTGACGATGACGTTGGCCAGCGCGTTCAGCACGACGACGTTGGTGCCGGGCTGCAGCGGAAGGTGGTACTGCGCCTCGACGTGCGGCGTGCGCACTATGTCGGTGCGGCGCGGGTCGACCACGATCAGTTTGGCGCCCTCTCGCAGCCGCTTCTTCATGCGCGAGGCGAACACCGGATGGCCGTCGGTCGGGTTGGCGCCGATGATGAGCACCACGTCGGTGTGCTCGATGCTGTCGAAGTCCTGCGTGCCGGCAGAGGTCCCAAACGTGGCGCTGAGGCCGTAGCCGGTCGGCGAGTGGCAGACCCGCGCACAGGTGTCGACGTTGTTGTTGCCGAAGCCGGCGCGCACCAGCTTCTGCACCAGGTAGGTTTCCTCGTTGGTGCAACGCGACGAGGTGATGCCGCCGACCGAACCCACACCGTGCTTTGCCTGGATGCGGCGGAACTCGCTGGCGGCGTGGGCGACGGCCTCGTCCCACGACACCTCGCGCCAGGGGTCTGTGATCTTTGCGCGCACCATCGGCGACAACTGGCGGTCGCGATGGGTCGTGTAGCCCCAGGCGAAACGGCCCTTGACGCAGCTATGGCCGTGGTTGGCCTTGCCATCCTTCCACGGCACCATGCGCACCACCTCCTCGCCGCGCATCTCCGCCTTGAAGCTGCAGCCGACGCCGCAATAGGCGCAGGTGGTGACGACGGAGTGCTCGGGTTGCCCGATCTCGACGACGGATTTCTCGATCAGCGTGGCGGTTGGGCAGGCCTGCACGCAGGCGCCGCAGCTCACGCAGTCGCTGCCCATGAACAGTTCGCCCATGCCGGCAGCCACGCGGCTGTCGAAGCCACGGCCGGAGATGGTCAGCGCGAAAGTGCCCTGAACTTCTTCGCACGCCCGCACGCAGCGCGAGCATACGATACACTTGGATGGGTCATAGTCAAAGTACGGGTTCGACGAATCCTTCATGTCATCAAGGTGGTTGGCGCCCTTCGTGCCATAGCGCACGTCGCGCAGGCCGACCGCGCCGGCCATGTCCTGCAACTCGCAATCGCCGTTGGCGGCGCAGGTGAGGCAGTCCAGCGGGTGATCGGAGATGTACAGCTCCATGACCCCCTTGCGGATCTGCCTGAGCCGCTCGGTTTGCGTATGCACCACCATCCCCGGCGCGACGGGCGTGGTGCAGGAGGCGGGGGTGCCGTTGCGGCCCTCGATCTCCACCAGGCAAAGCCGGCAACTGCCGAAGCTGTTCAGGCTGTCGGTGGCGCACAGCTTGGGAATCTCGGTGCCCATCGTCATCGCGGCGCGCATGATGGATGTGCCCTCGGCAACCTGCACCGTGGCTCCGTCGATGACGACATCGACCAACTTGCCTGACGCCACCGGAGTGCCGTAGTCGGTCTCGTGGATCAGCGGCATCGGGCGCTCCTTCTTACTCGGCGGCGACGCGCAACGGCGGCGCTTCGAAATCTTCGGGAAAATGGGTCATGGCACTCAGCACCGGATACGGCGTGAAGCCGCCCAGCGCGCACAGCGAACCGAGCTTCATGGTCTGGCACAAATCGATCAGCAACGTGCGGTTGGCGGCGACGTTCTCGCCGCGCATGATCTTGTCCATGACTTCCACGCCGCGCGTCGAGCCGATGCGGCAGGGAGTGCATTTGCCGCAACTCTCGATGGCGCAGAACTGCATGGCGAAGCGGGCCTGCTGCGCCATGTCCACGGTGTCGTCGAACACCACGATGCCGCCGTGGCCGATCAGGCCGTCGCGCGCCGCGAACGCCTCGTAGTCGAACGGCGTGTCGAACAGCGCGCGCGGGAAGTAGGCCCCGAGCGGCCCGCCGACCTGCACCGCGCGCACCGGCCTGCCGCTCGCGGTGCCGCCGCCGACCTCGTCCACCAATTCGCCCAAGGTGATGCCGAACGCCACCTCGTACAGCCCGCCACGCCTGACGTTGCCGGCAAGCTGGATCGGCATGGTGCCGCGCGAGCGCCCGAGGCCGAGGTCGCGGTAGTGCGCGGCGCCGTCGGCCAGGATCACCGGCACCGACGCCAGCGAGATCACGTTGTTGATGACGGTGGGCTTGCCGAACAGCCCCTGGTGCGCCGGCAGCGGCGGCTTGGCGCGAACCTGCCCGCGCTTGCCCTCCAGACTTTCCAGCAGGGCGGTCTCCTCGCCGCACACGTAGGCGCCGGCGCCCACCCGCACCTCCATGTCGAACCCGCCGCCCAGCATTCCGCGCAACCGGGCGGTGCCGATGGCGTGCCGCAGGGTGGCGATGGCGTGCGGATATTCGGAGCGCAGGTAGACGTAGCCCTGCGACGCGCCGACCGCGAGGCCGGCGATCGCCATGCCCTCGATCAGGCAGAATGGATCGCCCTCCATCAACATGCGGTCGGAGAAGGTGCCGCTGTCGCCCTCGTCGGCGTTGCAGACGATGTATTTCACGGGACCAGCAGCCGCCGCCACGGTCTTCCACTTGATGCCGGTGGGAAACCCCGCGCCGCCACGGCCGCGCAGGCCGGACTGCAAGACCTCCTCGACGGTTGCGGCCGGTCCAATCCTGCGCGCCTGCGCCAAGCCGCGCCCGCCGCCATGCGCCAGATAGTCGTCATAGGAGCGCGGCTCGGTCAGGCCGCAGCGGGCAAAGGTAAGGCGAGTCTGGCGGGCTCACTATCTATCAGTTTTCCTCTGCACACGGTTGACGTCTGGAGTCCGCGGATCGTGTCCCACCACGTGGTGTAGCAGCGGCTTTGCTGAGCAGGGTTAGCTGCTCGATCAGGCTGCCAGTGATGGTAGGCTGACGGCGACACTATCGCTCAGTGGCGCGATGGTTTCCAGCGTCA
>JAABUU010000998.1_pt1 | contig 53421 bp, 61 predicted proteins | sample 5559301 | NCBI WGS metagenome assembly JAABUU01 (sample SAMN10711884, study PRJNA513360) | rock metagenome | isolation source: Antarctica rocks | place: Antarctica: Victoria Land, Richard Nunatak white
CCACCTCTGGTTGGCTCGCCGCACGGCAGTCCCCACCCCGCCGCTGCTCAGACTCCTCAGCCAAGGCGCCGGACTGTAGAAGGGTCGCTGTTCACAACTGTTGCCCTCGCCGTGCACTGTCCCGGAAATCCCCTTCGCACGGTTGACGCTCTCCGTCATCCGGGCGCCGCGCGCTTGCCGCGTCGGCTGTGAAAATCGCTGTGCGGTTGTCGAACACGGTGATAGACAGGCCAAGTGGAAAAGACTCTGGAGTTCCCCGAGCTGCTGCGACTGATCGACGAACGATCGACCGCCTTCCGCGCCGCGGTCGCCGCCGCGCCCAGTCTCGACGTGCAGGTGCCGACCTGCCCGGAGTGGACGCTGTCCGCCGTCGCCACCGGCGAGGACCCGGTCGCGGCCGACGCTTCTATCCGGGGTGCGGCCAGTGAGTTGGTCCTGGCCATGTACGGACGTATTCCGTTGGGCTCTCTGGAGCTCGACGGCAACCGACGTGTCATCGACCTGCTCGTGGACTGGGATCCGGACGAGTAGAACCTGGACTGGGTCCCGGGCGAACAGGACGTGACCACCATGACCGTGAGGGTCGCCGTCGTCGCCGGAATCGCCGAGTCTGCCTGGACCTGGTCCGGATCCTGCCCGCATCGGCCCGCATACCCCACCAATGACCAGCACGGAGTCAGTACTTTCGCAACGGGTGACGCACCGTTACACTTTGCTTTCGGGCTGTGAACGCTGGTGGTTTCGAGTGGGGAGGTGTCCCGTGGTTGATGCCGATCAGATTCCGGAACATCTGATCGCGGCGATCGGCGGCGTGCGACGCGGACGGGCGGTTGCCGATCAGTTGTGCGCCTCGTTGGTGCAGTCGCTGAATGTCGACGGTGCAGCATTGACCATTTCTGCTGCCGACGGCGTGGTCGGGAGTTCCATGGGGGCCAGCGGCCCATTGAGTCACGAATTGATCGACTTGCAATTCATGTTGGGGGAGGGACCCAGCCTCGAGGCGGTGAATTCCGCCGCCCCGGTGATGGCCGCCGATCTGCGCGGCGTGGCAGCTGCATCGTGGCTCAACTTCGCCGGGGCGGCATCGAACCTGGGTGTGGGCGCCATCTTCGCACTGCCGGTAGCGGTGGCCGGCCTGCCGATGGGCGCGCTGTTGTTGTACCGGGACCGGCCCGGTGCGCTCAGCGGTGCGGCACTCACCGGCGCATATTTCGCCGCCGAGCTTGCTGCGTTGCCGATTCTCGATGTGGCCGGTCTGGATCTGGACATGGCCGTCGAGGATGACAGCAGCGCCGCCTGGGAGGAACTGACTGCGCTGACTCGGTCGGAGGTCTATCAAGCGGCCGGGGTGCTGATCGCCCAACTGGGTGTTTCCCCGACGGAGGCCCTGGTGCGGCTGCGCGGGTATGCGTTCGCGCACGGCCGGACCACCAGCGAGGCGGCCTACGACATTCTCGAACACCGGGTACGCCTCGCTGACGACGGAACCGGCCGCAGAACCGCAGTGGAGGAGGACTCCTGATGGGTACGAGGGAATCAGAAATCATCGCAGCGTTCACCGGCCTGGCCGATCGTCTGGTGGATGACTACGACGTGGTGGATCTGACCACTCAACTCGCCGAGGATTGCGCACGGTTGATGGATGTGGCCGCCGTCGGGTTGCTGCTGGCCGACGCCACCGGAGTGCTGCACCTGCTGGCCGCCACCTCCGAGGAGGCCCGCAAGCTGGAGGCGTTCCAGCTGCAGCGGGACGAAGGTCCTTGCCTGGACTGTTACCACTCCGGTGCGCGGATCAGTGTCGCCGACCTGCGGACCGAGAAGGTTCGCTGGCCACGGTTCGCCGCATCGGCTGCCCAGCAGGGCTTCGCCTCCGTACACGCCATACCGATGCGGCTTCGGCATGATCGGCTGGGCGCGCTTGGCCTGTTCGGAACCGAACCGGGCACCCTGGGCGACGACGACCTCCAACTGGCTCAAGGCCTGGCACATGTTGCCTCGATCGCCATCGTGCAGAACAACAGCACTCTCGAGCAGGGCAGCGTGCTCGGAGCGCTGCAGTCCGCTGTGGCCAGCCGCGGCGTGGTGGAGATGGCCAAGGGTGTTCTCAGCGAAGCGCAATCGGTCGATATGCAGGAGGCGTTCAATCGGCTGCGTGGCTACGCCCGCGACCACCAGCAGCATCTCACCGACGTCGCTCGCGAAATCGTTTCCCGCCGGCTCCCCGCCGATCAATTGCTGTCGAAGTCGGCGAGTGATCCCAACGCCAACTAGCCATTGAATGCCTGGCCAGATGGGGCGCTCCTGGTCACCAGAACGTGGAATCACCTGCCGGCCCGACCAACCCAGGACACCGCCCTCCGGGCCGGAGCGGGGAGCGGGCCGTTGCGACGGTGCCGTCGGAAGCAGTCCGGGGTGGCCGTTAGCATTGCGTCATGTGCGATGAGCCGGTGACGTTGGACGGAATGCGGTCGGTGTCTGCTGCCGGATTCGAGCCGTCCGGCGCGTATCGGGATGCATTGCGGCGGTTGTCGGACAGCTTCCGGGCGGTTCCCGTCGGGGGGTCGGTCAGGTTGGCGAAACGGACATCAAATCTTTTTCGGAAGCGGCGGCAGGGTGCGTCCGGTCTGGATGTGTCGGGGCTCACCGGCGTGTTGAACGTGGACCCGGTCGGGATGACGGCGGATGTCGCTGGTATGTGCACCTACGAGGACCTGGTGGCGGCGACATTGCCATTTCAGCTTTGCCCGTTGGTGGTGCCGCAGCTCAAGACGATCACAGTCGGCGGCGCGGTCGCCGGGTTGGGCATCGAATCCGCCTCTTTCCGAAACGGCCTGGTTCATGAATCGGTGCTGGAGATGGATGTTCTCACCGGTGCCGGCGAGATCGTCACGGCCAGTCCGGAGGGGGAGCATTCCGACCTTTTCTTCGGCTTCCCCAACTCCTATGGGAGCTTGGGTTACGCCACCCGCGTCCGCATCCAGTTGGAGTCGATCAAACCGTACGTGGCACTGCGGCATCTTCGGTTTTCGGCTTTGGATCATTTGCAACGAGTGATCGACACCATCGCCGAGTCCGGTTTCTACGACGGTGAACAGGTGGATTATCTGGACGGCGTGGTGTTCAGCCGGGAAGAAAGCTATCTGACGTTGGGGACCCTGACCGATCAACCGGGCCCCGTCAGCGACTACACCGGTCAACGCGTTTTCTACCGGTCGCTGCAACAACGTCGGAGCGATCGGCTGCGAATTCACGACTATTTATGGCGCTGGGACACCGACTGGTTCTGGTGCTCGCGTGCGTTCGGTCTGCAGCGGCCACTGATTCGCCGATTGTGGCCGGGGCGGCTGCGCCGTAGTTCCTTCTATTGGAAATTGGTGGCGTTCGATCGGCGGTTTCGGGTGACCGATCGGATCGGGCGATTCGCCGGGCAACCGCCGTTGGAACGAGTGGTGCAGGATGTGCAGATTCCGGTCCAGGGCGCCGCGGAGTTCCTGACCTGGTTCCTCGACACAGTGCCCATCGAACCGATCTGGCTGTGTCCGGTACGCATGCGAGCGGATTCCGCTGCTGCACCTCGGGTCTGGCCGCTGTACCGGCTTGATGCCGGCCAGACGTACGTCAATGTGGGCTTCTGGTCGGCCGTGCCGGTTCGGCCAGGCTCGGCCGCCGGCGAAACGAACCGGGGGATCGAGAATCAGGTGACCGCCGCGCACGGCCGTAAGTCGTTGTACTCAGACTCCTTCTACACCCAGGACGTCTTCGCCGGTCTGTACGGCGGGGAGCAGTACGACACGCTGAAAAGCCGGTATGACCCGCAGGGCAGGCTGTTGGGCCTGTACGCCAAGACGGTCGACAGCCGATGACCACGTTCAAGCCTTCCCGCGACGTCGGCGAGCGGGCCGCGTGGCGTCCGGGCGCACCGATGACGGTGGCGCAGATTGCCAAAGCCGTGATCGCCGAGCCGTTGCCGTTCCACCTGACGGCCTTCGATGGCAGCAGCGCAGGCCCGGCCGACGCCGCGTTCGGTGCTCACCTGGCGACGCAGCGCGGGCTTTCCTACCTGCTGACCGCCCCCGGCGACCTGGGAATGGCCCGTGCGTACATTGCCGGCGACCTCCTGTTCTCGGGCGGGCATCCAGCCGATCCGTACCTGTTGTTGCGTACTCTGGCTGACGGTCTGCACCTGCGACGACCGCCCCTGGCCGGCATCGCGGCAATCGCCAGATCGCTGGGTTGGAGCGGGTTGACACCGGTTGCCCCGCCGCCGCAGGAGGCCCCACCTCGCTGGCGCAGATCCCTCCGCGGGCTCCGACACACCAAAGGGCGTGACGCAGACGCGATCAGCCGACACTACGACGTCTCGAACACGTTCTACGAATACGTTCTCGGCCCGTCGATGGCCTATACCTGCGCCGTGTACCCGACGGTCGACTCCACGCTGGACGAGGCGCAGGATGCCAAGTGCGCCCTGATTCTGGACAAGTTGGATGTGCAACCCGGGCAGCGACTGCTCGATGTCGGCTGCGGATGGGGTTCGGTGGTCCGCAGCGCTGCTCGCCGCGGAGTGAAGGTACTGGGTGTCACCCTCTCGCCCGAGCAGGCGGTCTGGGCGCAGCGGGCGATTCGCCAAGAAGGGCTGCAAGACCTCGCAGAGGTTCGGCATCAGGACTACCGCGACGTCCGGGAATCCGATTTCGACGCCGTTTCCTCAGTCGGCCTGACCGAGCACATCGGCGTCGCGAACTATCCCGCGTATTTCACTGCCCTGCAGGACAGGTTGCGGCCGGGTGGCCGGCTGCTCAATCACAGCATCACCCGGCCGGGAAACGAATCAGCGGTCAAGACCGGGGCGTTCATCGATCGATATGTTTTCCCCGACGGTGAACTGACCGGGTCAGGCCGCATCATCACCGACATGCAGAACGTCGGTTTCGAAGTCAGACACACCGAGAACCTTCGCGAGCACTACAGTCTGACGCTTCGCGACTGGTGCGCCAACCTCCAGGTCAATTGGAATTCCTGCGTGGCGGAGGTCGGTGAGGAAACCGCGAAGGTGTGGGGCCTTTATATGGCCGCGTCCCGATTGAGCTTCGAACGCAACGAGATTCAACTGCATCAGGTACTCGCCGTCAAACCCAAGCCGAGCGGCGACGCCGCCGTTCCGTTGCGGCCATGGTGGCGGAATTGACGGTTTGCTAGCGAGAGTTATCTGCTTCCAGCAGTTGGGCGGCGAGAGCTTCGACGCGGGCAGCGATGTCGTCGCGGACCAGCCGCATCCGTTCCATTCCTTCGATGCCTCGTTCTGAGGGTTCGTCGGTGTCCCACACCTCGACCGGGGTACCGCCGACTGTTTCGACCTGGGCGTCGCGCCCCAACACGACAACCCGGTCGGTGGCCGAGATCATGCCATCGGTGAGCTGGCGGGTCTGCTGGTCCGTGATATCGATCCCCAGTTCGAGCAGCGATTCGGCGGACAGAGCGTTGACCTTGTTCCCGGGTTCGGTGCCGGCGCAGGAGACCTCGACGGCATCGCCGGCGGTGTGGCGCATCAGGCCGGCGGCCATCTGCGACTTGCCGCCGTTCTTCACACACACGAACAGCACTGAGGGCTTGTCGGACATCAGATGGGGCTCCGATCGATCAGCAGGAGAGGCGGGTTCACGACAGGGTGGAGGTGCTGCGCGCGGCGGTCGGGGCGGTGGGGTCGCCGGGGAAGAATCGGCGGCCGGCCCACAACGCGACATAGACCAGGGCCACCAGCGCGGGGACCTCGATCAGCGGGCCGACCACCCCGGCCAGCGCCTCTCCGGAGGTGACCCCGAAGGTTCCGATGGCTACTGCGATGGCCAGCTCGAAGTTGTTGCCGGCGGCGGTGAACGCCAGCGTGGTGGTCTTGGCGTAGCCGAGTTGCAGGCCGCGGCTCAGGCCGAATCCAACGCCGAAGGTGATGATGAAGTAGACGATCAGCGGCAGTGCGATGCGGGCGACATCCCAGGGTCGGCTGGTGATCTGGTCGCCCTGTAAGGCGAACAGCACAACAATGGTGAACAACAGGCCGTAGAGCGCCCACGGTCCGAGCTTGGGCAGGACCTTGGATTCGTAGTACTCGCGGCCCTTGGTCTTCTCACCGATGGTGCGGGTCAGGAATCCGGCGACGAGGGGGATTCCGAGGAACACCAGGACAGACAAGGTGATCGCACCGATGGAGAAACCCGCGGAGGTAGTGGCCAGGCCGAGCCATTTCGGCAGGACCTGGAGGTAGAACCAGCCCAGTGCGCCGAACGCGAGGACCTGGAACACGGAGTTGATGGCCACCAGGACTGCGGCGGCCTCCCGATCACCGCAGGCCAACTCGTTCCAGATCAGCACCATGGCGATGCACCGGGCCGGCCCGACGATGATCAGCCCGGTCCGGTACTCCGGCAGATCGGGTAACAGCAGCCAGGCCAGGGCGAACATCAACGCCGGGCCGATGATCCAGTTCATCACCAAAGAGGCGATCAGTAGCCGTTTGTCGCCGGTGACGCGGCGGGTTTCGGTGTAGCGGACCTTGGCCAGCACCGGATACATCATCACCAACAAGCCGATGGCGATCGGCAACGAGACGGAGCCGATCTTCACCGCATTCAAGCCGGTGGACAGGCCCGAGATTGTCCGGCCCAGCAACAATCCGACGGCCATGGCCGCGATGATCCAGACCGGCAGGAACCGGTCCAGCCGGGACAACTTGGCCAAGACCGCCGGTTGGGCAGCCGATGGAGTTTGGATGGTGGTCACTGGCAACTGCAGCTCGCCTCAGCGGTGTCACCCGTGGTGGGGGTCCCGCAGCAGTCGGACTTGGCGGACGGTTCGCAGCAGCTGGCCTGATCGGCCGGGGTGCAGCAGCCGGCGGCAGCCGGTTTGGTGGCCCGGACGATCGCGCCGTGCAGTCCGTCGGCGACCTGGTGGGTGAACACCACTTCCGGGTCGGCGAACCCGGCCGAGGCCAGGCCGTCGAGGTATTCGGTGACGGACAGGGCTCCGGCGATGCAGCCGACATATGAGCCTCGCTGCGCCCGCTGCGCCGGGGTGAGGTGGTTTTCGGCGACGACGTCGGAGATGCCGATCCGCCCGGCCGGGGCCAGGACTCGGAACATCTCGGCCAGCACCGCTGGTTTGTCGGTGGACAAGTTGATGACGCAGTTGGAGATGATCACGTCGATCGAGGCGTCGGGTAGCGGGATCTGCTCGATCTGCCCTTTGAGGAACTCGACGTTCTCGGCTCCAGCGCGGGAAGCGTTGGCGCGAGCCAGGTCCAGCATCTCGTCGGTCATGTCCAGGCCGTAGGCGAACCCGGTCGGGCCGACCCGCTTCGCCGACAGCAGCACATCGATGCCGCCACCGGATCCCAGGTCCAGCACCGTCTCGCCGGCCCGCAGGTCGGCGACGGCCAGGGGGTTGCCGCAGCCGAGCGATGCCAGCACGGCCTCGGCGGGCAGTCCGTCGGTCTGGCCGGCGACGTAGAGGCCGGCGCCGAACACGTCCGACTCGTCGCTGTCGCTGATGAGAGCCAGGGCATCGGTTGACCCGCAACAGCTTTGCCCCGAACCCGATCCCACAGCCGCAGCTGCGGCGGCGTAGCGATCGCGGACGTGTTCGCGGAGTTCGTCGGTTGCAGGCATGACCGAATTCCCTTCATAGATGAATATCGATGTCCACACGATGCTCCTAGACATAGACATTTGTCAATGTTCGACGACTTGACGAATCTTGCCGACCAGGGCCGGCCGACCGACGGCGTCGCGATGTCTTCGGGTCTAGAGCATGTCGGGCGAACTCGCCGATCAGTGGTCCGGATGCAGCGCCGAGTGGCTGGCCCCCACCGCGTGCAGGATGTCATGGATCTCGCGATCGTTGATCGACCAACGCCGGAACCGTCCATCGCGCGCTGCCGCCACGACCCCGGCGATCCGTAGTGCCGAAAGGGCGTGGGATGCGGCGTTGTCGCTCATCCCCACCGCGGCGGCCAGGTCGGCCACGGTGATGCCAGGCGCTCGATGCAGGGCGAGCAGAATTTTCAGACGGTTTTCGTCGCCCAGCAATCCGAACCGAACAGCCCACTTCTGGGTCTCTTCGGCGTTCTGCAATGCGCGCCGCGCCTGATCGGCTCGATCATGATCGTCAAGCATCGCCACGGCCACACTCGGCAGGCGATCGAGTCCCGAATCAGTCGGCGGCCCTGCGTTTCCTTCGGCAGGTGGCAACGTGACGGGATCCATCAGACCATCCTGACATCACCGTTCAATCCAGGGATACCCACCTCATCCGGATCAGCTTCGAAGAAGCACGCCGTGCCAGGGCTACGACTCCTGATCTGATGATGCAGACCTGCAGCTGTCCTGTGGTGACAAGTTCGAAAGTTTGTTCGCGTGCATCAGAAGCTCCGTGCGGGTGCGCACATGGTCGTCGACTGTCGGATATCCGATCAGAATGCCGTTCGGCAGGCTCGTCAGTTGCAAAGGGGGTGTCATATCGACGCCGACGGTCCAGACGTCCGCCATCACGCCGTGCACTTTCAGCGACGCGACCGAGTCGGCGAACGTCGTCGTTCCGGAACCGTCATAAACGACGTCGACCCCTCTCCCACCGGTCAAGCGCATCACCTGTCCACCAAGTGTCCATCCGTGTTGACGATGGCATCATCGACTCCTACGGACCGTGCGATGTCGGTCGGACCACATCAACGTCCAGGGTCAAAGCCATCGGATGATCCGCGATGCAGCGGCGCGCCAAGCTGGACTTCGGCACCCGCCCCTCGTCCCCGGCTCGATCGAAGAAGTGCGGACATTGCAGTGACAATCGCGTGCGTCGGAATCGGCCCATCGCTCGTTTCTGCCTGTCCGACTTTTGCGACTGTCGGCCGACCCCCGCCACCTTCGACCCCGAGAAGGGCTGAGCCGGGAAGTAATTCACAGCCAGAGCGTCGATCACGGTAGAACAGCGAGCGGCTGGTTAAGTGGGGTAGATGATCACTGTTGACGCGTTCCGTGACCAGCCGGTGCTTGCCGGGACTACCGTCCGCCTGGAACCGTTGACGGAGGCCGTGTTCGAGCCATACTGGGCGGCCCTGGCGGATCCGGAGGTCACCCGCCTGACCGGCACCCACGCCATCTTCGAGCCGGTCGGTGTCGAGAGCTGGCTGCGAACCCGCAGGGACCACCACGACCGGGCGGACTGGGCGATCCTTCGCTCGCAGGACAACGCCTTCATCGGCGAGGCGGTGATCAACGATCTGGATCCGAATAATGAAAGCGCCAGCTATCGACTCTGGCTCGCAGGACCTGCCGTCTTCGGTCGCGGCTATGGCAGTGAAGTCACCCGCCTGGTGGTCGACTACGCCTTGAACCAGGTCGGTTTACATCGGCTCAGTCTGGAAGTTTTCGAACACAATCCAAGGGCCCGGCACGTGTACGAGAAGTGTGGCTTCGTGGTGGAAGGCCGACTGCGGGACGCACTGCTGTGGAACCGAAAGCGTCACGACGCATTTGTGATGTCCATTCTGCGCAGCGACCGTTGAGCGAGGGACGTCCACGATGGGGGATCGCCGAACTGGTCTTCGTATCGTCCGCGGATTCTGCGGTGACTCGGTCGCGGCCGCCGACGGCACACACAACCGATGCCACCTGTCCTATCGCCAGTGAGCGGAACTGCCCGTCAGGTCTGATCCGCTCCTCGGTCGGTCGTCGATCCGTCGGCGTATCGGTAGTGAACAAAAGCGGGCAATGTGATCGCAATGAGGCCGGCTCCGGCCACCGCGGCGAGGCCGCCGGTGATGGCACTGACGCCGGGGGAGGACACGTTGGCAACCAGGCCGGCTCGAAAGTTACCGAGTTGGGGGAAGGCGGTACCGACGACGAATTCGGTGGCACTGGTTCGGCCCCTCATCGCATCGGGGGTGGCGAGCTGAACGATGGTGGTGCGGAACACCACCGAGAGCACGTCCGCGGCGCCGGCAACGGCCAGCAGGGCAAGCGAATCTGGCAGATCGTACACGGCACCGAACCCGGCCAGGGCCGCTCCCCAGATCGAGCCGGTGATGAGCATGGCACGGCCGGGGCGGACGACGTGCTTGACGGGCCCGGACAGCGCCAACCCGAGCAGACCACCGACCGCGACCGCGGTACTCAGCAGGCCCAGGGTGCCTGGTGATCCGCCGAACCGGTTGGCGTTGATCGCAGGGAACAACGCGATGGGCATCGCCAGCACGGTCGCGCTCAAGTCGGCGAGCATCGCACCGCGTAGGGCCCGGTGGTCGATGACGAACCGCAACCCGTCGGCCAACGCCCTGAAATTGCGTTGTGTACGTTGCCCTTCGGGACGCATCGGTGGCAACCGGAACACCCCGTACAGCGCGGCCACGAACGTGAATGCGTCGATCAGGTAGCACAGCTTGAGGCCACCCGCCGCCGCGACCAGGCCGGCCAGAGCCGGCCCACTGATCATCGCGACATACCCCGAGATCATCGTCAGTGCCGCACCTGCGGATACGAGATCCCGCCGCAGCAGCCGGGGATTGAAGGTCCGGCGGGCCGGCGCGTTGACCGCACCGATGCAACCCTGCGCCGCGGTCAGGAGGTACAGCAACCACAGCGCGCCGCCAGCCGCGAAGGCTTGCGCCGCAAGCGCAACCGACACCACCATCTGCAACGAACTGGTCACCAGCACCAACTTGCGCCGGTCGACCGAATCGACCAGGACGCCCCCAACCATCCCGACCGCGATCGCCGGTACCGCGTACGCCAGACCGACAGCGCCGACGGCCGCCGACGAGTGGGACAGCGTGAAGACCTGCAACGCCACGGCAAAGGTGGTCATCTGCCCACCGACCGACGACAACGCCGATCCTAACCAGAGCCGACGATAGTCCGGCGACTCTCGCAATGGACGCAGATCGGCCAACAGCCTGCGGTCAGGCAAGGTTGCGTCCGTCCAGATGCACAGCGATGCGGTCGTGGAACGACCGGTGCTGCAACGCTTTCACCAGTTCGTGGGCGATGGTGTCCAGCGGTGCGCTCAGCTCGGTGCTCAGCTCGCGGACCGCGGCCGTGGTCGCCGCCCATTCCGAGGCGAGCACTGGTTGCAACGCGAGCGCCTTGTCGGTCAGGTGCACCAACCGCTGCCGCGCGTCCGATCCGGTGCGCAACTCGACCAGGTCCCGCGCGGTCATCTCTGACACGGTCTGACTGCCCGCCGAGTGCGTGGTGTTCATCCGCCGGGTGATGTGTCGAATGCTGGCGGGTCCATCTGCGGCCACCACCCGGATAACGGCGGAATACCGTGGGCGGTAGTCGGAAAGGCCGAGATCGACCAGAGTCTGAGCCACGTCAGCAGCCATTGCATCAAGAGATGCGCGGAACTGCCCGAGGAAAGCACCGTCGAGGGCAACGTCAGTCATGCGGGAACTATATCAGCAGTGTGACACCACTAACGTAATGTCTGCATCAGCCTGAACATGCGTCGAGAGGCACTATCCACAGAGCCTACAACGGGAGCGCGGTTCCGAGTCAAGTCGACCCTGTTCAAATGACAGCTGTCGGCATCGGACCCCGACGATCCCTGGCACTGAAGGGCCAGCCGACCGGTTGTGACGCAGATCGCCTGTGGCGCACAGAATCACGAACTGTCCATTCTGGTCAGCACTTCCAATCGATGTCCGAAGATGCTGGTGCTCGCCAGGTGCTCGGCTCGCGCAGAGCGTTGAAAGGCTTTCAGCTCACTGCTGATCACCCGATCGTGGATCACCCAGATTCGTCCCGTTGACCCCGTGCTCCTGGCCACCTTGGCAGCCTCGACGATGGTCGCGTTCACTGCTGTGGCCGTGCGGTCGGGGGTCACCAAGATACGGGGTTGATCGGGGAACACGGTGATGAAACGTTGAAGATTGCTGGTCACGGATTGGGTCGTCGGAGTACCGGTGGGCCAGTAGTAGGCAAATCCCCAATTGGTGTTCATTCCGACCACGATCACATCCCCCGGCCGCCAGTGGGCGGCGATGTACTGCGTCGCAGTTCGCGGATCCTCATTTGCTATCGGATGTGAACGGATACCGCTTCGCACTTGCCCGTTCGCGAAGAACAGCCCGAGAGCGACGACCGTAACAAGCACCGGCAACCGCCGATGCACCCGCGCCGCCAGCTGACACAAACCGCCCACGCCGATGACGATGGTGACTCCGAACGCGACGGTCAGAAAATGTGACGTGCGCATGTCGAACAGTGGGTACTGCTTGAGGGCGCCTAGCACGACCATCTCTGCCAGCAGTGCCGGGACCACCATGGCTACGGCGGGCCGCCGCATTCGGACCATCGTCACCACGCCGATGACCAGCAGCAGTAGAGCAATCAGAACGGGACCCATTCCCAGATAGGTCGCCATTTTCGACCCATTGGTCGCCAGGTAGTGCCAACTCGCGACCCAGCCTTTTTCCACCGGCAGGTAGGAGGCCGCCCAATACAGATGCAGACCCGGCGGAATGCCGGGGCGGTACACGAGGAGAAACGTGGTCAGCAGAAGTGCTCCGCAGCCGGCACCGACCGCCGCGGCTTGGCGCGTCTGGTCCCAGTTCCGGCGCAGAACAGATATCAGCACCACACTTCCAAAAGCAGCCACCCCGACGAACACGGCGACAGCGCTGAAGAAGAACGCGACAACCACCACGCCGGCAAGGGTGATCAGCCTCGGTCGGGTCCATTTCGCCTCGAGTCGAGAAACCGCCCACAAAACGACGAGAGCGAAGAACGCGTCGGCCGTGTACTGCTTGAGATCGTCACGAGCGAGCGAGGACGGCATCATCAAGGCGGCGACGCCGGCCATGACGGACGCCAGTCGGTTGATCAGCAGTCGGGGCCACGGAAGGCTGCGCGCATACGCGTACGCCGCGACGACGGTCAAAGCCGAGAACAGCAACGGCACTGCTCGCAACCGCTCGTCGCCGCCGAAGAACACCAATCGCAGCAACGCCGACCAGCCAATCGGCGTGCTGGCCGTGACCTGGGTGATCTGGTGCAATGGCAGCCTGGTGGAGATGGCGACCCATGCCTCGTCCGTCCAAAAGGGGTGAGAGAACATGTAGCCCACGTCATGGACCAGGAACGTCGCCAACACCAGGAAGCCAGCAAGCAACATGTCAAGGCGCAGTGCTGGGGGCACGTACAGCCGGCGCTGTGCCTGCTTCAGCTTGCCACTCCCGAGACTCCTGCCTATCGGAACAGTTTCAGCGTCGACTCGTGCAGTCATCATCAGCTCGGGTGTCCGGTGATCATTCGGTTCGACCCAGACAGGTGATGTGACTCAGCAGGTATCGCGCTGCTGCAACGGGCGGGGACCCGGGGGCCGACCCACACTGCCCGTAGCGTGCGCCGGAGGTCGAGTCGGGGGACGTCGATGGCGGCGAAGCGGCCGGTGGTGAGGTCGAAGGTCAGGCCGCTCGTGGGAGCCACGACCCAAAGCCCCTCCAGGACGGCCAGGTCGGGCATGAGGGGACTCAGAGCCACTCGATCACCGTAGCGGGTGACAACTGTGGTTGATGAGCAGGGGCAGGTGTTGCCGTTGCTCGATCTGCACGGGCTGTCCGCGTCGAAATTCGCACCGGCGTTGGAGCATTTCATTCATTCCATTCATCGTGGTCGAGCTGCGTGTCGGCCGGTTGTTCAAGGCCGACGAATGCTTTCCGAGCAGAAACCATACGTTTGGCTAAAACGGCGGTTCGGCCGAGCACTTCTGCTAGCGCCATGAGTAGCAGGCTTGCCGTCCAGGCATTCCCGTCAATAGCATGCGCCTCGCTGAACCGTGCGATCGCGCTCGCTCCGCCGTGCTCGGCGTACACCGCGAAACCCAGTCGAGCGCCAATACCGGCGACCCACAAGATTGCCGCCGCAGTTGTGGCTTTTGCGAAAATTGATCCGTCGGGTCGACGTAGGACCAAGGTGCGCTGTGCGCACAACACACCCAGCAGGAGGCCGGCGATCACACCGGCAACAATGAGGTCCAGGTCGGTTTCGCCAGTGGGGATGACCTCGAGGTATTCAAAGACAGCGACCAGAACCAAACCGACCGGCCACAACAAGCTCGCCACCGTCAGCGTCTTGCCCCGGATCTGGCGCAGCACCAACGCCACCAACGCGATGTCGAGAACATAGTCCCAGAACGACACTTGTCCCTGCCTCTCAGGTCCGATCCATCTCTTGAGATGTATCATAGCTGATATGAATGCTGGACAACTGCACCGTCTCGCTCGTTTGCTACGGCAGCTTGCCATCCTGGCCACCGCCGAGCCCGACGAAAAGGCCGCCACACCTGGGGATCTGGCCATCGTCGAAGACGTCGCGGATCATCCTCGAACTCCGATCGGAGGAATTGCGATTCGTACCGGCCTGGCCCAGAGCTTGGTTTCGAAAACAGTTGCCACCTTGCGAGACGCCGGAGTGCTCGTCACCGACACCGATCCCGAAGATGGCCGCCGCGTCTTGGTCAGCCTTGATACCGAGATCAGGACGGGGCTGAGGCGTCGTGGGTCCAGGTCGATCGCAGATGCACTCCGTGCGGTCAAGCCCGACGCAGACGAGTCCGTCCAAGGAGAAATTCAGCGGCTGCTCGACGACTTGCACACAATCTTGCTACCCGGGTCCGCGGAATCGACATGACCGCGGCGTCGTCATGCTGTTGGCCGCCGGGACCGTGTCGAGGGCGGCGCGTTGGGTATCGTCGGCGTACTCGCTGGTCCGGTCCAGCCCCGCCGTCCGAGGAGGACCCGTTGATTTTCATCACCGCCAAGTTTCAGGTCCTGCCCGAGCACGCCGACGACTGGCCGACCATTTCCAACGCCCTCACCCAGGCCACGCGGGCCGAGCCCGGCTGCCTCTGGTTCGACTGGTCGCGCAGCCTCGACGATTCTGACGAGTACATCCTGGTCGAGGCGTTCACCGACAGCAATGCAGGGGCCGCCCACGTGGGCTCGGCCCACTTCACCCAGGCCTGCACGGATCTGCCGCCCTACCTGGCGCGGACGCCACGCATCGTCAACGCAGAGGTGCCGGGCACGAGTTGGTCGAAACTCGGAGAGATGGCGGTTGACTGAGCCGAGCAAGCCAGGTGCCACTACTGGAGATCTTCAGTTGGACGGTGACGTCATGACTGTCCTTTTATCAAAGGCGTTGGCGGCGGCGAGGATTCGGGTGTCGTGAGAACGATTGTTGCGCATCGCTTCCCGCGGATCGGACGTCTGCACGAGGTCGGTTCGACGGGACTATGCCGCCCTCGTCACTGACGTCTACACCGGCCGACAGTTCGGCGCCGGGCTTGATCCGTAGTTCCCAACGGGGCGCAGCGCAGATCGAACAGCGTGGCCCAGCTCCGAAAGACTGCCAGTCGATCCGAAAGTCTTTGGCTCTCTGACGATGCCAAGGGTGCCCCCGTGAAAGCGATCATCGAGTCCGTCGGATGACCAAACGCGTCCGGACCACAACTTGCCTGGCCTCGGAGCTGAATCTCTCCAACATTTAACTTGACAGGTAATTATCCTTGCGGTTAACTAAAGGGGTGGATGACGGCCAGCTAGACGCGACCTTCGCGGCACTGGCCGACGCCACCCGCCGGGCGATTCTGGCCAAGCTCGCCCACGGTGAAGCGACCGTGAACGAGCTGGCCGCGCCGTTCGACATGAGCCTGCCAGCGATCTCCAAGCACCTGAAGGTGCTCGAGCGCGGCGGCCTGATCTCCCGCGGACGCAACGGCCAGTTCCGGCCGTGCCGGCTCGAGGCGGCCCGCCTCGACGGCGCGACCGACTGGATCGAACAGAACCGGCTGATCTGGACCGACCGTTTCGACCAGCTGTCGGCGCACCTACGCGACCTGCAGAAAACACCAACTCCGGAAGGAAAACCGTCATGACCGGCACCGCTTCCGACCTCGGCAAGGTCACCATCACCCGAATCTTCGACGCGCCTCGCGAGCTCGTCTTCGACTGCATGACCGACCCGGCGCACCTGACCCACTTCTGGGGCCCAACGGGCGTCAGCACCCCGGTCGAGAACATCACCGTGGACCTGAGGGTCGGTGGCGTCTTCGAGACGGTGATGGTCAACAACGACAACGGCGAGAAGTACCCGTCGAAGGGCGTCTACACCGAAATCAGCCGCCCATCGGTTGTGGCCTGGGAAGAGCCAGGCGGTATGCAGAACCGCTCGACGTTCACCGACCTCGGCGACGGGCGAACCGAGGTGCGGATTCACCAGACCAATGTCCCGGCAATGTTCCTTACCCCCGAGGCACAGGCAGGGATGGCCAGCTCTCTCGATCGCTTCGCTACATACCTGGCCACGCAGCGGGCCTGATCAGGGCGTTGAACCAGCACAGGCGCGGCGCACCGACAGCACTCCAGGCAACGAGGTCACCGGCCCGAGTTCCGTGAAGTCTCGCCTTCGGCACGGGCTGACGAGAACGGCCGTTCTCCGACATGACGCTCGATCAGTGCGTCGGCCTCGACGATCGATTCGGAGTCGGTCGGGCATTCATCCGTCCGAGCCCGTGTGCGGCTCCGTCACCGAAGCCGAAGCCGCACACGGGACGGGAACCCGTCCCTCCCGGTGGCGCCAGGCCGGAAAGCTCACCTTTACCAACCCGATCGCACCGGCCAACGCTGAAATCAACGCACGCGTGGACCGGTGGGGTTCAAGCACCGCCACCAATTGGACGGCACGCCCGAGGTAGAACCTTCGCCGAACTCCCCGAGGAGTTCATCGTCAAGACGCCTGGCCGACGCAGTGAAGGCTCGCGCGCACTGAGGTGTTTCGATACACGCTGGCCTTCTGCCTGCGCCGGACTGTCGGAATCAGCCCTGGTATGTCGTGCAATACGTGGTCGGGGTTTCCCAACCCGGCACCCAGGTGTTCACCGCAAGGCAGACCTTGTCGCCGACAGCCCAGTTGACATCGGTCGCCCAGAAACGGATCGCGAAGCCGTGGTTGTGCCCGTTGCGTGGGTAGACCCGATCGACATCTGGCCGGGCCAGACCAGCAGACTGACCCGGGATTGTGCCGCCGACGTTGTCGGACAGCGGATTCTGAACCAGAGCGAAAGGCGTGGGCGATTGTGCGTCGTACGGATCAAGCACCCAACCCTTGGCGATTCGCTGGGCTGAGTCGCTGGGATCGACGGAGATCGAATCAATATTTCCAATCACCCGCCCCGGTTCCGGGACGACCACGGTCCGGCATCCGAGCGGCGTGTTGCCGCCCGGTCCGGTGTTGATGGCGTAGACGCAGACCGTGTGATTCCCTCGCCCAGGCGGCTGTACTGGTGTGGCGTAGAACCCGGCATGTGCGCCCAGTGCGGGGAAAGCCTTCGCCACATCGGGCCGATTCAATCCCGTTCCGACCGAGGCTGCTCCCCGCCCGTCCAGGTATACGTGAACCCGAATTGGCGCAATTCCGGCGTCCGGGTCGCCGGCCCAGCCCGCGACGTCTATGGCCTGGTACTTGATGTCGTACAAAACGCTGTCGACATGTCCGATTGGATTGTGACTAGCGGTGCCCGACGCGGGGCCGGCGCCCAGCAGGAGGCTTGCAGCGCAAAGCATCCCGCTCGCCAGCAGCGACGCAATTCTTCGGTCCATCAGGAATCCTTTCGTAGTGCTCGTCTGCCCCCGGGAAATCGACTATAAACCCGCGGCCAACTCGGCGGGTGAAAATGCACAATCTCGGGCGGACCGTTCGAATGTCGATCACCATGCGGATATTGGTGAATAGGCTTACCCCGCGGGAGTGGAGCTTTGCAGCTCGCGGCACAAATCGGTATCAGCGGCTTTGTTGTTGCGCTCTACTCCGGGATCGGCGCGATAGGCAATGTCCGCAGCGCGGTCCAGGCGCAATGGCGAACGGGGTTTCGATACCAACCATGAATGGTAAGGACCGTATGGTCGGGGACCTGCACGGACTCGGCTCCCTGGCCGGGTTGGACTCGCGAGCACCATTTCGCTGGGGCTCACTGCAAGTGGTGCGTGTGACGGCTTGGATCTCGACGACCGATGGTGGCCGCGCTGCCCAAGGGATCCGGCGACCGGTTTGCCGCGCGGTCTGGTGCCAGGACTTCAATACAGCCGACGCAAACCTGTCTTGTATCACCGAACCCGGATGCATCTCCTTGTCCGTGTCGATGCGTTCAGAGTCGAATCGTGCTGATCTCGGCGGCCAGCTCTTGTGGCCCGTTGAAGATTTCAGCTGTAGGCCACCCTCGGTGACTGGTCGCCGAGGGTCGATGATCGCCCGTCCCATTCAGCCGATCTCGCCAAGAGAGCCGGAATCCGGAAGGAACCGCCATGACACAACCCAAAACCCTGGGGAATCGCTTCTACATCGGTGCCGGTGCCCTTGTGGTGTCGTTGACATTACTGTTCAGCAACGTTCTCGCCACCGCATCGCCGGCGAAAGTTATCAGCACAATTCCGCCGGCGTCCGGCAGCACAGTCATGCTGAATCCGAACAGGATCGCAGATTCTCGCATAGATCTGTCCTTTCCGACCTATCAGGCGTCGTGGTCGCAGGACCTCCAGGTGGCCGGCAGGGGTGGGGTGCCGCTGAATGGAGTTTCGGCAGTGATTCTCAACGTCACCGCCGTGAACCCTCAGCGCTCGGGTTACCTCACGGTCTGGCCTTTCGGAATCAAGCGGACTGCCACGTCCAGCCTCAACTTCAGTGCCGGTCAGAACATCGCCAACACCGTGATCGTGCGCCTATCGACAGACGGGACGATCAGCCTCTACAACGGCTCGGCGGGTGACGTCGACATACTGGTCGATGTCGAAGGTTACATTCCCAGATGACCAGCCGTCGGTGACCGGCCCGCGACGCGTCACGGAGTAATTGTTTGGCGGGACGTCGAGCACGGCGGGGTTGAATCTGCACCGTAGGCGGCCCAATTTCGGGCGCGCTATCTGGCGCCATTTGGTGATTCGTTTCGCCGTTGCGGTATGTGCGCCCGGAGTTGGCGCGCTGATCGGTGGGAGGATTTGCTTCCGATCATTCGACAATTGATCGTTTGCGACCACTTCGCCCTGCGGCGGGAGGCCTTGAACCAGTCTCGTGCTGCTCGTGCGCCGAAAGGTCGCTGGGGGGTGAGCGCTGAAGAGAAAGTGCGCCCCTGGACGAGTTCAGGTTGGGTAGGGAAGACGACCGTGAATACCGATGCGGCAGGTGGTCGCGGATCGGCTCGTGGTGGCGCTGAAGCACCTGTGATGGGTGTGGAGCGAAGGGGCGCCTTTCCACTGATATCTCCTCAGCGCCAAGCGCGGCCGCCACGATGCGACGATCCGTGGCCGAGCCGTTGATCGACATTGCCTGGATGATTGGCAGTGCATGAGGCTCGATCGCCTTGAACTGTGGGCGAGGAACTCGGACAGCGCAAGCGGAACGCTGGATGCGGCCTCTGAGAGCGCCGACAGCAAAATCAGTGCAAAGAACGGGTTGCCACCGCTGCGTCACAGCATCGATTCGACACAAGATCGACGGCGCCCGATGAACTGTGGGCGAGCTCGCGCAGCTCTTCGTCCACGGCAAAGGACCGCCGCGTACCCGCAGGTCATCACACCAATCGATCGTGACATCGCACCCGGGGCGCGGTTCCGTCGTCCAGCGCGATGGTCAGGCTGGAGCCGCAGGCCGCGCTGGAACGGTCCCTCCGTTGTCGATGTTCACCGCCGGACCGAGGGCACCCGCAGATGTCAGTTCGACCATTGACGGTTTGACATCTAACTGTTATGGTTCTGAACATGGCCGAACTCGATCGCACCTTCACCACCCCTATGGAGCTGATGCGCTGGATCGGTTGGGCCCAGCGGAAGGCCGGCGAGGACTGGGTACGGACGCGGGAGCTCAGCTTCGAGCAGGCCTTCGTACTTGGTTACCTCCGGGAGAACCCGGGTGCGATGCAGCGCGAGATCGCGCAGGTCAGCCGCACCAGCGCGGCGAGTGTGTCGAGCCTCCTGCAGGGGCTCGAGCGTCGTGGCCTAGTCGAGCGCCGTACGGAGCCGGGCGACGAGCGCAGCAAACGCGTGCACGCGACGCCGGCCAGCGTCGAGCTCACCGCCGGGTTCGAGACCGCAATGGCCTCCGCCGACGACCTCATTCTCGCCCCGTTGGACAAGGCTGAACGGGCTGCCCTGCTCGCCCTTTTGCGCAAGATCACCGCGGAACTCCCGCAACCGACCCGTTAGATCCCACCTCCGCGGCCCGGCCGCGCCCCTCACATCCCTCGCCGCGCGGGCGTTCGTCTGCGCGCGTTCCCAGCTGCCCGGATGGAAGCCGCCATGAACACCTCGAACCCCGAAGCCCCGGTGAACGCCGACGCCGTCGGCACCAACCGCTGGTACCTCTCCGCCGCGCCGGTCGTCCGCGCCCTGTTACACCTGTGCGTGCCGATGGCAGCCGCAATGATCGTCGGCGCCGTCTACAACCTCATCAACGCCGGGTTCATCGGCTCCCTCCACGACACCGCACTGCTCGCCGCAATCACGTTCGGCACGCCGATCCTCGGCCTGGTGATGGCAGTCGGCGGGGTCTTCGGTGTCGGCGGCGGCGCGCAGATATCCCGGCTGCTCGGCGCCGCGGAACACGACCCCGCGAGGGCCGGCGAGATCAAACGCGTTTCCTCGTTTGCCTTCTGGGGTTCGGCCATCGCCGGCGCCGTGTTCGGCGGCGCCGGGCTGGTGCTGCTGCACCCGCTGGTGTCGCTGCTCGGCGCGGACGCCGCCGCCGTGCACGCGACGAGGTCTTTCGTCGCCGTGATGCTAGCCTTCGTTCCGGTGCTTGCCGGGGTCTTCAGAGTTGATAGGGGCGGGGGGGTTGTGATCAGCGGCATCCGTGTCGGTGATTGATCGAGGGCTCGCGCCCTTGTGAACTGGGTGTTCTCAGGCATCCAGAACAAGAGGCGCGAGCATGTCCAACTGTAGTTCACTGCTTCTCGGGTTGACCGATATCGATGTTGACCTGGTCGGGATCGGCGCGGACGGCGGCCGCGACGTCCGGGTCCTGACGGCGCCGGCGTGGGTCGGTCGGTGCCCGCAATGTGCGGTCGTGTCCACCAGGTCCAAGGGTTGGGTGGTGACCCGTCCGAAGGATGTGAAGGTCGGCCCTGATTTCCCGAACCTGCTGTGGTGCAAGCAGAAGTGGTTGTGCCGCAACAACTCTTGCGTCCGGAAGCAGTTCACCGAGTCGGTCCCGCAGATCCCACCCCGGGCCAGGTTCACCGTCCGCGCGAAGCAGGAGATGGCCGCGGCCGTGCTCGACGGGTGGCGCTCGGTCTCCGAGGTGTCCGCCGCCTACGGCACGACGTGGAACACCTGCCACGCCGCGGTGGTAGCGATGGCCGACCCGGTCCTGGCCCAGCAGCTGGCCCCGATCCGGGTGCTCGGGATCGATGAAACCAGGCGCGGCAAAGCCACATGGGAGACCGACCCGGCCACCGGTATCCGGACGTGGGTGGACCGGTTCGACACCGGGATGGTCGACATCGCCGGCGAGCAAGGTTTGTTGGCCCAGGTCAACGGCCGGGAGGTCGCCACCGTCGTTGCGTGGATCAACTCTCAGACACCGGAGTTCCGCGCCGGGATCACCCACGTCGCGATCGACATGTCCGCCACTTACGCCAAAGCAGTCCGCAAGGCGTTGCCGCACGCCCGGATCGTCGTCGACCACTTCCACGTCGTGAAACTGGCGAATCAGATGATCGATGACGTCCGCCGCCGCACCACCCAAGCGCTGCGCGGCCGGCGGGGACGCGCGTGCGACCCGGAATGGACCAGCCGACGCCGGCTGCTCCGCGGCGTGGAACGCCTCACCGACCAGCAGCGGCAGAAGATGTTCCACAAACTCGACACCTTCGACCCCGACGGTGATCTCGTTGCCGCGTGGATCACCAAAGAACTGCTCCGCAAAGTCATGGCCTGCAAGTACCGCGGCGCCCTGCGCTACCAGATCGCCGCCGCGCTCGAGGAGTTCTACACGTTCGCCGCCGCCTGCAAGGTCCCGGAGATCCACACCCTGGCCACCACCGTCGACACCTGGCAGCAGCCGATCATCGCCGCGATCGACACCGGCCTGTCCAATGCCCGCAGCGAAGGCTACAACCGGATCGTGAAGCACATCGGCCGGATAGCGTTCGGGTTTCGTAACAGTGACAACCAACGATGCCGGATACGATGGGCGTGCACCCGCCGAACCAGGCTGGTGCCATCCAGGATTACAGCGCTACGCCCCTGTTAATTATGAAGAGCCGCTTGCCGCGGCGTTCTGCCTGGAACAGCTCGTGCGGGCCGAGGGTGCCGCCCGGCAGGTGATGATCGGGCTGATCGCCTCCACCGTCGCTAACCTGGCGTTCGACGTGCTGTTCATCCTGGTCCTGCATTGGGGCGTCGCCGGCGCCGCACTGGCCATGGGCCTGGCCAACCTCAGCGTCGTCATCTACTTCGTCGTCTGGCTGGCCCGGCACAGCGAACACGTGAGCCTGTCGCCGCGGTGGTTCACGCTGTCGTCGTCGGTGTGGAGCCCGGTGTTCGGTGTCGGCGGTCGGTGAGTTGCTGCAGTCCGCTCTCATGATCGTCACCCTGCTGGTCATGAACAACCTCGCCGCCGCCTACGGCGATGGTCCGCTTGCCGCCATGGGCGTCGCCGTCCGCATCGCCCAGATCCCGGAGTTCCTCATCATGGGCATCACCCTCGGGGTACTGCCGCTGCTGGCGTACTCCTACGGCAAGGGGGACCGGAGTCGCCTCACCTCGGCGCTTCGCACCTCCGCCTACACCGTCGGCGGCGTTGCCCTGCTCTTCGCTGTGACGGTGTTCCTATTCTGTGATCAGGTATTCACCGCGTTCGTGACGGACCGATCCGTCCTGGCCATCGGCGTCAGCATCCTCACCGCACAGCTGGTGGCAATGATCGCCAACGGATTCACCGGCCTCATCGCCTCGCTGTTCCAAGCAGCAGGACAAGCCCTCGCCGCGACCGTCATGTCGGTATCGCAGGGCGTGCTGTTCATCCCGATCGTGCTGCTGGGTAACCTCTGGTTCGGCCTCACCGGCATCATCTGGGCGCTGACCGTTACCGAAGGCCTCGTACTTCTCGTCGGCCTCGCACTATGGCTGGCCTTCCGCCGCGCCATCGATTTCGGCCTCATTCAAGGCAGCGCGCAACGCGCCGATGAGGTGCTCGAGCAGGTGGATGCCTGAGTGCAGCACCAAAAATGCGACAACAGTCCGATAGGTGACCATGGTGAAAAGGCCTGCAAACAAAGGTGCGCGGCCGCGACGACTGACCGGCCCCAGGTGTTGCTCGATGACTTAGCAAGGGCGAAGTCATCACGGTCACCATGTGATGGGTCAGAGCGTTGATGGCTTGCGGGCGGTTCAAGGTCAGCCGGCCGGTCGTTCCCGTGACCGTCACCAGTACGTCGGGCTCGACCTCGTCGTTGGTCGCCTCCGTCACGGCCGCCTCCAGACGTCCGACTGTCGTGTCAGGGCGTCGTACTGAGTCCGGCGTGTTGTTCGACGGCCACCTTCACCCGGGCGACGTCACCGGCGACGATGGCGGTGACGAGTTCCTCGTGAATTTCCCTCCTGAGGTGTAGCCACGCGGCCGCGGACTCGGGATCGTCATCGTGCGTTGCTTCGACGGCATGTTCGCGCACGAAGTGCATCATGGACAGGTACAACGCCGAGGCGGTCGCGTTGGGGGAGATCCGGGCGATTCGCTCGTGGAGGTCCCAGTTTGCGAGCAAGAACTCCGTTCGGCCCTTCGCCGCTGCGGACTTCAGCCTTCCCAACAACTTTTTCATGTCGGTGATGTCGGCGCGTGTTCGGTGCTGGGCTGCGTCCACGTCGATCAGCACTTCCAACGCCTCGCGAACGGCGACCGCCTCGATGACAGACGCCGGAGCGTCGGTCACTGCCAACAAGGTATGGCGAATGCGGACCAACGGTCCGGCAGCGGTGGCGAACAGCCCGCCGGTGCGGCCCGGTCGGATCTCCGCGAGCCCTCGATCCGTCAGAATTCGGATCGCCTCGGCGACGGTGGACCGTGCGAAGCCCGTTCGTGCCTTGAGGGCATTGATGGTTCCGATGAGCTCTCCCGGCCTGATTTCGCGGTCCAAGATCCGCGTCTCGATCTCGCTGGCGAGGACCTGCGCCCGGGTCTGCGCCACAAAAGAGGTCATGCGGAGAGCCTACCAATAAGTATGCAAACCATTACAGAGGTTCCCTCGATGCAAGCCAGGCCGCTTCTCGGCCTTGTGCAGTCAGGTGCGCTCGCCTGTCGACTGACACCGGTCAACCAGGACATCGGTTCTCGGACGTCGCTCCCTCCCTTGACAGACGTACTGCGGCTGAACATACTTGCTAAATACGCCTAACCATTTAGGTATTAGAGGGAGTCGATGTGGGCCTGTCGGCAACGCAGCCTGCCTACGGCTCAGACCTCACCCACTGCAGAACCGAATATCCGGCAGCAGTGGTCGATTCGCCGGGCGCTATGCCGCGGCTCGGCTCGATCAGCCTTTCCCAGCCCTGGCCAGCGGCGACCTGCGGCTCGATGTTCATACCAGTCGATCTGGCCGGCTGCCCTCGCCCTGGCAGGCGCAGGCGAAATTTTTGCACGTCAGATGCGTCGTCACCCCCCCGACGCTTCCTACCACCGCACGTCGGCCAAGGCTCGACCTGAGCACAGCCAACGACATCAGCACCAGCGCTGCCCGTCCTGCGATCAGCGGAAATGCCAAGCCAGAGGAACAGTCCATGAAGATCGAAGAACTGTGTGCGCGAGCCCAGATCCACGACGTCCTGCTGCGGTACTGCCGCGGCCTGGACCGGATCGACATGTCCCTGGTGCGGGGGGCATTCCATCAGGACGCCTACATCCACTTTTCGGAGAGTCTGCATGTCGGAGGGGTCGAAGGCTTCTTCGACTTCCTGGCCGAAGAGATGCCCAGGTTCGTCCGAACGATGCACTTCCTGGGAAACAGTCTGATCGACTTCGACGGGCCGCACATCGCTTTTGTGGAGACCTACCTCGAGGCGGACCACCAGGGGTCGGAACGGCACCATTGGAGGAACCAGACCGTCAAGCTCTGGGCGCGCTATCTGGATCGGTTCGAGGAACGCGATGGTGTGTGGCTGATCGCGGAACGGCGACTGGTGGTCGACTGGATGTTCAAGTATCCCGCCGAAGGGTGGTTCGACGACCACCCTGATGCCTCGGTGGGACGGCGGGACGGGACCGATCCGGTGCTTCGCAAGGTGGCCGGCTTCGACGGCACCCCGCTGACCATTGGAGGACAGTCATGAACACCGCGACAATGGACATTCACACCGATCGAGCGGAGCCAACGGCTGGCGAGATCCTCGCACGGGTGTCGGAACTGCAGAGCTGGCTGCGTGACCATCAGTCCGAAGCCGAGAAGCAGCGACGCATTCCGCAGGAGACCATTGAACTCCTGGATGCCGCCGGCGTCTTCGGCCTGACCAAGCCCAAGAGATTCGGCGGGGCAGATTTCACCACTCGTGAGGTGTTCGACATCTTCCGCGCCCTCGGTGCGGGCTGCGGGGCAACGGCCTGGGTCGTCTGGGCCACCGCCGGGGGCAACTTGTGGAGTTTCGCCTTCGACGACGACGTCCTCGCACCGGTGTACGAATCGCCCTGGGTCGGGAACCGGACATTCGCGGTCGGCGGCACCAGCCGGCAGATGTCTGGTACGGCACGCCGCGTCGACGGCGGCTGGATGATCAAGGGCGTATGGCCATTCGCCACCGGTAGCGTCCATGCCTCCCACGGCTACCTGGCCGCGTTCTACGACGACACCGACGACGCGAAGGTCGGGATGGCCCTCGTCCCGAAGGATTCGCTGGTGGCGCGAGACGATTGGGATGCGATGGGTCTGGCCGCAACGGGGAGCCAGACCGTCGCCACCGACGGCGAACTGTTCGTCCCCGACAAACGGTTCAGCAATCCCGAGCGACTCGGGGCCGGGATCGCCGCGCACATCGCCAAGGACCTCGGCCCCCGCCGCGGAGGGCTGCCCCGCTCCCTGGTGACGAGCGCCGGCGTCGCCCTCGGCATGGCCGACCACGCCATGGAGGTCTTCCTGGCCGGCATCGGCCGGCGGAGCATCCCGTACTCCCCGTATTCAAAACAGCTCGATGCGCCCATCGCGCATCTGACGGTCGGACGCGTCCACGCCCAGCTCCGCGCCGCCGGTCTGGTCGCCGACGCTGCCATCGCCGAACTCGACCGCTTCCAGGCGGAGGGCGTCGACCCCTCGCAACGTGAGATCACGCAACTCCACACCGATGTCGCCTACATCTGGGACGCCTGCGCCGCGGCAGTCGAGACGCTCTTCCGGGCCTCGGGAGCATCGGCCATCATGAAGCGGCTGCCGCTGCAGCTGATCGCCCGGAACTGCCGCGCCGGTAGCCTGCACGCGGCCAACAACCTCGAGACCTGGCTGGAGAACATGGGTCGAGAGCTGCTGGGGGTTGATGCCGGACCCGCGTCGAAGAGCGTTCTCGAGCGCAGCTGACGGCGGCTTTGGCCGGACCCGTCCCACGCCGAAGAAAACCGACAACGCTGCGCCATCAACAGCAGTCAACGATGACTTTGGAGTAACACGATGCCACTGACCGGAGTACTAGCAGGCCCCATCGTCGGACTGAAGTACGAGACTCCGAGCTGCCGGGGGCTGACGAACGAACGAGGCGAATTCGCCTACGAGGACGGCGAACGAGTCGCATTCCTGCTGGGCGGCAACGCGATCGGCAACGTCACCGCCGCACCCCGCGTGCACCTGGCCCAGATCGTCGCGCGCGCAGACGGGCAGCTGCACAAGTTGAAGGACTCCGGCCTGACCAACATCGCCCGCCTGGTGTTCACCCTCGGCCGCAGCCACATCCGCGACGACGGAACCGACATCCCACCCGAGGTCCATGACGTCATCGGTGACCGCCGGATCAACTTCCGACACGACGCGGACTACTCGGCCACCGCAGTGAGCGACAAGGTGCAGCAGTTCACCGACGATCCCGTCGTCGTACAGCTGCTTCAGGACTTGCACGACGCCGGCATCTACGGTGAACCGTCGCCCCGCCAACTGGTCACCGCTGCGAACGCACGCAATGAACTGCGCCGAAATGCACTGGGAATTCTACGGTTCCGGGATGTGAAGATCGGTCTGCAGAACGGCCAACACGTCTTCGCCGACGTCTTCCGTCCCGCCGCGCCGGGTACATATCCGGTCATCGTCAGCTGTGGACCGTACGGCAAAGCGTTCAACCACCACTCCATCGACAGCGACACGGATCTGGAGAAGCACGAAATCATGGAAGAGGGGTACTTCTCCGGCAACGGCGAGGGCCTCCAGTTCGAGAATCACGAGACCGTCAACACCGCAACGTGGGTGCCCGAAGGGTATGCGGTCGTTCGGGTGGACATGCCGGGAGCTGGTAAGAGCCCCGGACAGCTGGCACCCTGGGGCATCGCCGGCGCGGAGGCATTTCGCGACTCGATCGAGTGGGCCGGCGTGCAAGCCTGGTCGAGCGGCGCAGTCGGACTGTGGGGCATGTCCTACCTGGCGATGAGCCAGCACCAGGCCGCGAGCCTGCATCCGCCGCACCTGAAGGCGATGATCGCCATTGGAACCGACGTCGACTTCTACGAGGAGGTTGCCTACAACGGAGGCATACTCAACGAGCAGTTCTGGTCGATCTGGCGCATGTCGGGGCTGGTTCCGGCCATTATCGGCGAGCCCGATATCGCGGATTTCATCCAGACCATGAAAGACAGCCCGTTCCGAGACTCGAACCCGGAAGCCATCTTCGGTCCACGTGCCGAGGTGTTCATGAGCCCGGACCTCACCGACGTCACTGTTCCGTTTTGGGCGGTCGCCGCAACCACCCATGTGTCGAGCATTCACCAACTCGGCGGGAGCGGCGCCTACCTGAGCACGCCGTCGCCACACAAGAAACTCGACTTCTGGGAAGACTGGTTCCAGAAGTCCTATGCCGACGAATCCGTCGCCCAGCACAAGGCGTTCTTCGACTACTGGCTCAAAGGCATCGAGAACGGCATCATGGACACACCGCCGATACGCCTCGAGATGCGCACGGGCAACGGCGCCTCCTACATCCAGGAGGAGAACGAGTGGCCGATCAAGCGGACCGAATACACCAGGTGGTTCTTCGACGCCGGTGCCTCGGACTGGGCCGAGGACGATCACCGGAGCGAGTTTTTACGCCTGACGGCATCGGAGCCGGCGGCCGAACGGGAAGCCGCGTACTCAGCGGAGATCACGCTGCTCCCGCCGGCGTCGGGGGCGGCGCTGCGGATCGATCCGGCGTCGGCGCAGTCGGATCCAACGGTGACGGGCGTCTCCTTCATCAGTGATCCTGTCGCCGAGGATGCCGTCGTCGCCGGCTTCGGCAAGGTTGCGCTGTGGGTGTCGGCCACCAGTGCCGACATGGACCTCTACGTGTCGGTACGGGTGGTTGACGAAGACAATCGTCAGGTCGACTTCACCGGCTTCACAACGATGTCGTTCGCCGACCGGATCACCCCGCTGATGAAGGGCTGGCTCAAGGTTTCGCACCGAAAGCTCGACCTCGAGCGGTCAACCGAGTACGCCCCCAAACACACGCACCGAAAGGATGACTACGCGCCGCTGACAAACGGCGAGATCGTGCCGGTGGAAATCGAGCTGATACCGAACACCGGATTGATCCGGAAGGGTCAACGAATCCGCGTCGACGTCCAGCCCTACGACGGTGTTGCCCACGGCATGCATCACAGGTATGACCCGAGCTACCACGCCGGTGCGACCAACACTGTCCACACCGGGCCCGACCACATGGGCTACCTGCAACTCCCGATCATTCCCGCCGAGTAGCCCACGTTCCGGGCCAGGGGAACGGCAAGGAGCGGATCACGTCCGGGTCTTGTCGTTGCGTGGCTCGCTGATCAAAGACCGGCAGCGGCGGTGGTGTTGGCCGCTTGTGCGATCTGCCTGAGGCTGTCGATCCATGATTCGATCTGGTCTGTCGGCGCGTTCTGCGGCAGACCGGTCATCCGGAGCGCCATCGGCGGTAAGCCCTGCCTGGGCGGCAGCAGGACGACGATAGTCGCGAGGTCATAGGTAAGTCCGGACACAAGATCCGGGGTGAAGTGCTCAGCGAGCTCGGACGTCGCCTGCCGCATCGCCCGCTCGTGACGGGGTAGCCGATCGGACAGCTCGAACGCGGACAGGACCGCTTCGTGGCGCTGAAGTACATCTGGTGCGGCGGTCAGCAGCGAATAGCCGTGGTCCCGGACCTTGTCGAGAAGAACCTGATTGAGTTCACGTTGATCGGCGCGGTCGTCCGGAGCCAGCGAGAGCCACTGATCGACCTCCCCGCGCGGCGAGTTCGCCATGAACACCGCACCGAACGGCGGAACGAGAGGCTGGCGATGACCAAGTGGAAACGGTTCGGCGACCGAGCTGCGGTTCGCGGCCAGCACCTGGACCGCATCCCACCGGATCTTGGCCAGAACACTGCAGTTGACCGCGAACCGGTCACTGACCTTCTCGATCTGCGACCGAATCGTCTCCGCGAACTGCGCAGCCTGGATGAGTTCGGGGTCAGGGGCTGCGACGAAAGAACCGGGGGAGAAGCGGCCATAACCACCTTGGAAGAAGAGCAGCGGCAGAGTGGACCGTTCGACCGCGAACTCTCGGACGAGGCCCAGCACGATGTAGTGGTCACCGGCTTCCTTGATGTCCTCGAAGGTGCATTCGACCCACGACACCGCACCGTCCAGAATCGGCGATCCGAGGGGGGCGGGTCGCCAGTTCACACCGTCGAACTTGCCCGCGCCACCCGTCGCCAGCCTGCGACACAGCGGCTCCTGATCCGAGGCCAACACGTTGATGCAGAACGACTGCGCCGTCCGCAGGTGACCGAAGCTACCCGACGTCTTCGTCGGATAGAAGGCGATCAACGGCGGATCCAAGGACACTGAGGAGAACGTGCCGACGACCATCCCGGCCGGCCGGCCGTCTTCGGTGATCGCAGTGACGACAGCCACCCCGGTCGGGTAGTGCCCCAACGTCTCTCGGAACAGCGCTGGATCAATTGCGGTGACCATCCGATCTCCTATGATCGAAAACATGTTAATGGTTCGAAGGGTATCGCAGTCAGGCGGCCGCCGCCATCTCGATTCGCAACGAACGCCATCGGGGCCGGGGCGCAGAGCTGGTGACGGTCGCCCGCGCAGCGCCTTGCGCTTTCCACTGCGGTCGGGCATTGTGCTGCAACAACCCAAACGGTTAGGCTGATTAAGGCGAATCAGTGTCGACCGCGGAGAGGATTCACCTCGTGATGCAGATGACGACTCCAGTGAACCGAACGCCCCCTGGCCGCCCCGAAGTCGACTGCATCATCGTCGGCGGTGGCCCCGTCGGTCTGCTGGCCGCCGTGTTCCTCGGACGCGCCGGTCTGCAGGTGAGCGTCGTGGAACGTTGGCCGGAGCGCTATCCATTGCCGCGCGCCTGCACCATCGATCACGAGGCACTGCGCATCTTGCAGGCCGCGGGATTGATGGCGAGCCACAGCGACCTGTTCGAGCCGTCGGTAGGGGAACGAGGCGGATACGAGTTCCGCAACGGCGACGGCGAACTCTTGCAGGTCATCCACTGGAATCGGCCCGCTGAATCGGGATGGGCCAATACCAACGGCTTCTACCAGCCCGACCTGGAGGCCGTTCTGGAAGATCTCGCGACCGCCACGCCAGGCGTGAATGTGTACCGGGGATGGACATTTCAAGTTGTGACCCAGGACAGCGACCATGTGTCGGTTCAGCTGGCCCCGACCGGACAGCCGGAGGAGTACGTGAACGTCCGGTCCCGGTGGCTCATCGGTGCCGACGGCGCCAACAGTGCCGTCCGCACACACCTGGAAATCGATGTCGGCGACTCCGGATTCGAGGCCGACTGGTTGGTGGTGGACTACCGCCCACTCGTCGAGGAGAAGTGGAGCGCATTCGTCACCCAGTACTGCGACCCGGCGCAGCCCGCGACCGCAGTGAACAGCGGCCCAGGACGGCGCCGGTTCGAGTTCATGCGACGTGCCGACGTGACCGTTGAGGAACTCAGCCAGGACAGCACCGCCTGGCAGCTGATGGCGCCCTGGGGGATCACCCCGGAGACCGCCCAGTTGGAACGGCATGCCGTCTACACCTTTCGGGGACGGTGGGCTCGCTCCTGGCGTAAAGGCAACACGTTCCTCGCCGGCGACGCCGCTCACCTCATGCCGCCCTTCCTCGGGCAGGGCCTGTGTTCAGGTCTTCGCGACGCGTGGGCGCTCAGCTGGCGGCTCGCCATGGTGCACCAAGGATTGGCCGGGCCCGCCGTCCTTGACACCTACGGTCCGGAACGCACCGGACATGTTCGGGAAATCATCGAGGAGGCCGTCGCCGCGGGGCGGATGATCTGCGAACTCGATGTGGATCGGGCAGCTGCCCGGGACAGTGAGATGCGAAGGCTCGCAGTGGATCCCGCCGCGGCGACCCGTGACCCGCCGCATCCACGACTGGGCCGACCGTCACTGACGATTCCGAGCGGTGACTGCGACGGTCGGTTGGCGCCACAGGGACGCGTGGGGGTTGCCGACGAGGTCGGCCTCTTCGACGACGTGGTCGGCGGCGGTTGGCAGCTGATCAGCCGGAGCGGAAACCCCGTTGAGCAGCTGTCCGACGACGACGTCTGCTGGTTCGGCAGCATCGGTGGCGTGTTCGCCGACGTGTCGGCCGGTGGAGCGGTTCAGGACCTGGACGGCGCCTACGAACGTTGGTTCGCCAAGAATCGGTGCTCTGCGTTCTTGTCCCGCCCCGACTTCTACGTGTTCGCCGCCGGCGAGCACGCCGACATCCCGAGCTTCCTCGCGCAGCTACGGCGCGCGATTCAGCCGATTCCTGCGACAGGGAAGTGACCGAAATGTCCATGCGCATCACACAGCTCGCCGACGGGGCACCGTTCGACCCGCCAGGGCACCACGGAGTCGGACCCATCCGTCTCCAGGGCGGCGACGCCACACCGACGGACAGCGTCACCGTCGCGCTGTCCCATTACCTGCCGGGCGGGACGGCCGACATGGCCGCCCAACCGGCCGAAACGGTGTATGTCGTCACCGCCGGCGAACTGGTGATGATCAGTGAGGACGTGGAGGAAACGCTGCGCCCGTACGACTCCGTGCACTTCACCGTGGGAACCGTCCGACAGGTGATCAACCGGACCAACCTGCCCGCGAGCATGCTCGTCATCCGGGCCACGGACCGATGACCGCCACCGCGCCGGCAGCGGAAGCCCGATCCCTCCGATGCTCGGGAAGACAGCCGTGACGACACCCCCGCATAAGCACTCGACCGTCCACCTCCCCGCCGAGCACCAGCCGCGGGACGGCGGCTCATTCGACGCGACGCTGATCACGTTCGCCGCGATGGGGCTCTTCGACGGCCTGACCGCGGAGCAACGAGCGCGGTTGCTCCTGCCGCACGAGGACCTCAGCCGCACGCACTGGAACTTTCTGCCCGAATCCGGGCGACACGGCCTTCCACTGAGCGCACTCGACCGACACCAGGAGGTGCTCGCACACCGCCTCATCGCCGAGTCGATGTCCATCCCGGCCTACGCCCGGGTGGTGCAGGTGATGGCCAACGAACACGTCCTCAGGGAACTGAACTTGCCGGTGTTCGGGCACATCGCAGCTACCTTCCGCGATGCCCGCGGTTATTTCCTCACCTTTTTCGGTCAACCGCAGCCGGACTCGACCTGGGGATGGCGGCTGGCCGGTCATCACCTTTCGATCAACGTCACTATCGTCGATGGCGAGCTGGTCAACACCACTCCCTTCCTGCTCGGCGCTGAACCGGCCAAATTCGGCCCCTTCCGGATCCTGGGCGAAGAGGAAGACGCCGCCTTCGTCCTGCTCGACAGCCTCACCGGTCAGCAGCAGGAACAGGCCGTCATCCACTCCCGACCGCCCGCGGACTTCGTCACCCGCACCGTGTCGACCATCGGCGACGTCGAGTACCCCGCGTACCACGGTGTCGGTCGCCGCGACGCGATGATCACCGACGAGGACCGCATCGCGCTGGGCTACTTCCGTGCCCATCCCCGGGGCATCCGCGCAGGGAACCTGTCCCCGGCGCAACGAGAACATTTCGATGACCTGCTGGCGAGGTTCGTCGAACGCGCCCGTCCCGCCCTGGTCGGTTTCGAGATGGATCGCATCGCGGCGGCCGGTGGCGTCGACGCCCTGCACTTCGCCTGGGCCGGCGGCACCTCCGTCGATCAACCCCACTACTTCCGCATCCAAGGGGCGGCCACGCTCATCGAGTTCGACAACGCCGAGGACAACGCCAACCACGTCCACAGCGTCTGGCGCGCACCGTCGAACGACTTCGCCGCCGACCTGCTGATGCGACACCACCTCGACCAGGACCACTCGGGTACCGACGGACCATGACGACCCGCCCGAACACGAATGACCAGCTGGCCACGTCCGCACCCGCGGGCTTCACCACCACCCGAGAGAAAGGTCCGATGATGACGCCGGAAGAACAGCTCGAACTCGTCAAGAGGTTTACGCGATGAACGCCGCCGGTGATCAGGTGGCGGCTCAGGAACTATTGACCGACGACTTCTTCATCACCATTCCGCCGATCATGCCGTTCGCCGGCGTGTACCGGGGCAAGGGCGCCATGCAACAGCTGATCCCCATCGTGGCCGACGCGGTACCGCTGGCCGGCCTCGACTTCGTTGCGACGACGGTCGGTGATGACCACGCCGTGGAGATCGTCGAGTTCAGGCTGGCCGGCGACGACGCCGAGCCGTTCTACGTCACCGAGGTGATCAAGTTCCGCGGGAACCAGATCTGCGAAATCCGTCCGTACTACTTCGACCCCACCCGAATGATCGCCGCCGCCCAACGTAAAGCCGATGCCGCATCTCGTCAATGACCACCACAACCCCGACGACCTCGCTGTCCACACATTCCGCCTCCAGATGCCGATGAGTGCAGCGGAAAACCCTGCGGTGTCGATACTTTGGGATCAGGCGGCCGCTGAGGTGGTGCGCAAGGCCCGCCGATCGACCGGTGATCGCGACCCCGTCGATGCGTGGTCTGCACTGGCGACCAGCACGTTGGAGAACGTAACGGTTCCGCCCTTGGGCACTGCGGATCGCACGCCAACTCCGGCACAGGGTGTGCGGGCTGGGCGCTCGGACACGCTGGGCTGGGACATCTGCTCGCATCTCGCTGGCTCGGACCCGGAAACCGTGAGGAGCGACGCGCTGGCGGACCTCGAGGGCGGGGCCACCTCGCTGTGGCTGACCGTGGGCGGGCAGGGTGTGGCCGGCGCCGACATCTCAGCCGCGCTGACCGGGGTCCGTTTGGACCTGGCGCCGGTGGCGCTGGACATCCAGGGCGGAGTCCTCGAAGTGGAAGCGGCGACCGCTTTCGTCGACACGGTCCGCCGACTGGGCGTTCCGCCGGCACCGGGAACGAGCCTGGGCGCCGACCCGATCAGTCGCGACCTACGGCAGGGCCGCTCACCGGATCCGGTCGTCGTCGGGACTGTGGTGGCCGAGTTGGCAGTGTTGGCGGCGGGAGTCGGCGCTCGCGCCCTGGTCGTGGACGCCACCGCGGCCCACGACCTCGGCGCCGCCGAGGTTGCGGAACTGGCCTACTCGATGGCGCTGGGAGCAGCTTATCTACGGGCGCTGCACGCCGCCGGGGTCACCCCTGACGCGGGCGCACCAATGATCGAATTCCGGTATGCAGCGACCGCTGACCAATTCTTGACGATGGCGAAACTCCGTGCTGCGCGGGCGCTTTGGCGTCGGGTGCTGCAGCTGTGCGGGGTCTCGACCGGCCGCCTCCGGCAATACCAACACGCCGTGTCGTCCCGGCCGATGATGACCAGATACGACCCGTGGATGAACATCCTGCGCGGCACCGTCGCCGCGTTCGCCGCCGGTGTCGGCGGTGCCGATGCAGTCACCGTGGTGCCCTTCGATGCGACGTGGGGGATGCCGCACACCCTCGGGCGACGACTCGCTCGCAACACCTCGTCGCTGCTGATCAGCGAAGCGCACGTCGCGAAGGTCAACGACCCGGTCGGCGGCGCCTACGCCGTCGAAATGCTGACCGACGAACTGGCCGAACGCGGATGGGCTGAGTTCCAACGGATCGAAAAGGCCGGCGGCATCTACGCCACGATCGCCGACGGCAGCCTGACCGCCGACTTCCGCGCCACCGCCGCCGAACGCAGCCGGCGGATCGCCGACCGCCGCCTCCCGATCACCGGTGTCACCGAGTTCCCCGACCTCGGTCCGCAACTCCTGTCCCACGGAACCGCACCGGCGACCGACCATGATCGCACGCCCCGCGGCTGGGCGGCGGAGTTCGAGGAGCTACGCGACGAGGCGACCGGCGGGCGGCTGTTTCTGGCCACTCTCGGGCCGCAGGCGGACCACAACGCCCGCGCTCTGTTCGCGGCCAACGCTCTCGCGGTGGCCGGCATCGCCGTCGAACGGAGCGCCACCGGACTCGAGACCGCCGCATTGACCGAGGCTTTCACCCGGTCCGGCTGCGCCGCGGTCTGCGTGGCCGGAACCGACGACGCCTATCAGCTACGGGGAGCGGAGCTGATGTCCGCGCTTCGCAATGCCGGTGCCCGCTGGATCATCCTCGCCGGGCGGCCGGACACCGGACTGGCCTTGTTGGTCGACGACCACCTCGCAGCCGGTGAAGACCTGCTCGGTCTGCTCCGCCGCGCTCACCAGCACCTGCAGCGAGAAGGACAACCTCAACGATGACATCCGCAACGGGAACAACACCGAGGGGCATTCCGGACAGCTTCGCCGACCTGCCGTTGCGCGACGGCACCGAGCGCCCCGACAACGAGCGACCCGACAACGAGTCCACGGCGCCCCCGCCGTGGACGTCGCCGGAGGGCATTCCCATCAAGTCCCTCTACCAGGGCGCCGACACCGAAGGCCTGGAGTGGCCGTCCGGCTACCCGGGCGTGGCGCCGTACCTGCGCGGCCCCTACCCGACGATGTACACCACCCAGCCGTGGACGATCCGCCAGTACGCCGGGTTCTCGACCGCGGCGGAGTCGAACGCCTTCTACCGCCGCAACCTCGCCGCCGGACAGCGAGGCCTCTCGGTCGCGTTCGACCTGCCGACCCACCGCGGCTACGACTCCGACCATCCGCGGGTCACCGGCGATGTCGGCATGGCCGGTGTGGCCATCGATTCCATCCTGGACATGCGGGAGCTGTTCGACTCCATCCGACTGGACGAGATCAGCGTCTCTATGACGATGAACGGCGCGGTGCTGCCGATCCTCGCGCTGTACATCGTTGCCGCCGAGGAACAGGGCGTGCCGCCGGAGAAGCTCGCCGGGACCATCCAGAACGACATCCTCAAGGAGTTCATGGTCCGCAACACCTACATCTACCCGCCGGAGCCCTCGATCCGGATCGTGTCCGACATCTTCGCCTACACCGCCGCGAGAATGCCGCGCTTCAACTCGATCTCGATTTCCGGATATCACATCCAAGAGGCCGGCGCGACCGCCGATCTCGAGCTGGCCTACACCCTCGCCGACGGCGTCGAGTACATCCGGGCCGGCGTCGCCGCCGGGCTATCGGTGGACGCGTTCGCGCCCCGGCTGAGCTTCTTCTGGGCGATCGGGATGAACTTCTTCATGGAGGTCGCGAAGATGCGGGCGGCACGGGCGCTGTGGCACCGGCTCGTCGGCGAGTTCGCGCCGGCGAACCCGAAGTCGCGAATCCTGCGGGCACACTGCCAGACCTCGGGCTGGTCGCTGACCGCGCAGGACCCGTTCAACAACGTCGCCCGCACCTGCATCGAGGCGATGGCCGCCACCCAGGGCCACACCCAGTCGCTGCACACCAACGCACTGGACGAGGCGCTGGCGCTGCCCACCGATTTCTCCGCCCGCATCGCCCGCAACACCCAGCTCTTCCTGCAGCAGGAGAGCGGCACCACCGCGATCATCGACCCCTGGGGCGGCTCCTACTACGTCGAGCGGCTCACCGCCGACCTCGCCGCCCGCGCCTGGGCGCACATCGAGGAGATCGAAGCACTCGGGGGAATGACCAAGGCGATTCAGGCCGGTATCCCGAAACTGCGCATCGAGGAGGCCGCCGCACGCACCCAGGCCCGCATCGACTCCGGCAGCCAGCCGGTGATCGGCATCAACACCTTTCCGCTCGCCGACGCCGAGCCGCTGGAGGTGCTCAAGATCGACAACCGGTCGGTCCGCGCCGCGCAGTTCGCCAAGCTCGCCCGGCTCCGCGCCGAACGCGACAACGGCGCTGTCACAACAGCTCTGGGAAGCCTGGCGCGAGCCGCGGCCGCGTCCGGCGGTGCACCTGACCTGTCGGACAACCTCCTCGCGCTCGCCGTGGACGCCGCCAGGGCCCATGCCACCGTCGGGGAGATCTCCGACGCGCTCGAAAAGGTCTTCACCCGCCACACCGCCGTCATGCACACCATCTCCGGGGTGTACCGGGACGAAGCCCGCGCTGCCGGGGGCTCGAAAGCCGTCGACCGGACGCTGCGGGCCACCGACGCGTTCGCGGCGGCCGCTGGTCGCCGGCCGCGGATCCTCATCGCCAAGATGGGCCAGGACGGCCACGACCGCGGCCAGAAGGTGCTCATCTCCGCGTTCGCCGACCTCGGCTTCGACGTCGACGCCGGGCCGCTGTTCGCCACCCCCGAAGAGGTCGCCCAGCAGGCCATCGACAACGACGTCCACGTCGTCGGCGTCAACTCCCTGGCCGCTGGGCACCTCACCCTGGTGCCGGCGCTGAAGGCGGCGCTGGCCGGGCAAGGACGACCGGACATCGGTGTCGTCGTAGGCGGTGTCATCCCGCCCGCGGACATTCCCGAACTTCTCGCCGGCGGCGCTATCGCCGTGTTCGGCCCGGGCACCGTCATCGCCGACGCTGCCTACCAGACCCTGCAGCATCTGGACGCCGGCCACTGAAGCAGCGCCAGCGAATAGCATTTCTCACCCAGCGGTGCATTACCACCATAATCCGAACCGAACGACCAGATCGTGTGCTCCTCCGGGAAATGCGTGACGTAATTGTTGGTATTGCACGGCCACCTAAACCATCATGACCGTTCTAATGTATGGTGTGATTCAGCCGTTGTCAGAACCGGCTGCTGCACAACAACACCGGGGCTGCACGGCGGAGCCGACGGCTGCGACGACACGAGCTGAATCAACGCATGGTGTCAGCGAACCCGTCGCTGGACGCGCCCGAATCGGGCGGCGACTCTGCATCTGTCACCTCGGGTCGCGAGGGTTGGCCGGTGCGGGTGCGGCGGTGGGTGGCGTTCCGAAATGCGGGTGCGTTGTATCTGCTGGCGGTGATGGTCGTGGTGTTCTCGGTGTGGGTGCCGACGACGTTTCTGACGGCCGGTACGTGGCGGTCGTTGTTGTCGGATCAGGCGATCACCTGTTTGGTCGCTGTCGGTCTGGTGATACCGATCGCGGCCGGGGTGATCGATTTGGCGATCGGTACCGAGGTCGGGTTGGGTGCGATTCTGGTGGCCCGGTTGTTGGTGGGTTCGCTGCCGATTCCGCTGGCGATTGTTTTGTCGTTGATGGCCGGGGCGGCGGTGGGAGTGTTTTCCTGGTTGATGATCACCCGGGCGCGGATTCCGTCTTTCATTGCCACGTTGGCGGTGAGTTCGTTGTTGACGGCGGGAATCGCGTGGATTTCCTCGAGTCAGCAGATCGTCAATTTGCCGACGGGTTTCGGTGAGGTGGGTACCGGCCAGTTCTTTGGTTTGACGTGGCCGTTCTGGATCATGCTCGTTGTTGCGTTGTTGTTGTGGTACGTCCTGGAACGCACCCCGGTGGGCCGGCGGATCTACGCCACCGGCGGCAATCCCGTCGCCGCGTCCCTGTCCGGAGTGCGGGTGTCGCGGATCATCTTGTTCGCGCTGGTGACCTCCGGAGTGGTGGCCGGGTTGGCCGGTTTGCTGCTGACGTCTCAGTTGTCGGCGGGGGACCCGACGGTGGGGCCGGGGTTCCTGCTGCCGGTGCTGGCCGCGGTGTTCCTGGGCTCCACCCAGTTCCGCGGCGGCAGGTTCAACATTTGGGGCACGGTGGTCGCCGCCTACGTCCTGGCTGTCGGGGTAAAGGGTTTACAGCTGGCCGGTCTGCCGATCTGGATCCCGGACCTGTTCAACGGCGCCGCTCTGCTGCTCGCCGTCGGGCTCGCTGCCTGGCGGCGAACTCCGACAACCGCCGGAAACAGCAGTCGCCGGTTCCTGAAGTTCGCCAGATCGACCTGACCGACCGACATTCGAATACGACCGGTGGTCCGCGCTGAGGCAGGCATGAACGAACCGACAACTCAGTTCGATTCGGCGGCAAGCCAATCCAGAATTCGGTTCCGGTCGCTGTCCAGCACCGGTGGCGCCGAGTGAGCGCGGCGCGTGGTTTCCACCTCCACCTCGCCAGAGCCGTCGAAGAACCGCAACGGCGAACCGGGCAAGGTGATGGATCCCAGGGTCTCGTGATCAACGTCGATGAGCAGATGCTGGGAAGCCACCTGATCCCATTCGTACACTTCCCGCAGGTTTCGAACGCGGCCGGCCGGAACACCTGCCGCAGCCAGTCGCGCCAGCAGAGCAGCACTGTCGCTGCCGGCGAAGGCTTTCTCCACCAACGCAATTGTCTGTGCGTGGTTGGTAATCCGCTCCGAGTTGTTTGCCAACCCAGGCGCAGTGGGGTCGAGGCCGAACTCGGCGCAGAAGGCCCGCCACAATCCCTCGTTGCCGACGGCGATCTGCACGGCGCCGTCCCGGCAGGGGAATAGCCCGTACGGCGCGATGGACGGGTGGTGATTCCCCTGTGCGTGCCCGATCTCGCCGGCCACGGTGAATTTGGTGCCTTGAAAGGCGTGCACCCCGACGACTCCGGCCAACAGCGACGTCCGTACCACTTGACCCCGGTGGGTGGCTGCTCGTTCCAGCAGAGCGGCGAGCGCGCCGATGACTCCATAGAGCCCCGACAGCAGGTCGGCGATGGGCACTCCGATCCGTTGCGGGTCGCCCTCCGCCGATCCGGTCAACGACATCAGCCCGGCTTCGCCCTGAGCGATCTGGTCGTATCCGGCGCGGCCGCCTTCCGGTCCGTCATGACCGAACCCCGAGATGGACAAGGTCACCAGCCGCGGATTGAGCTGTGCGAGCCGCTGCGAGGAGAAGCCGAGCCGGCTGAGCGCGCCGGCCCGAAAATTCTCGATCAACACGTCCGCCCGGGTCAGCAGGTCCGTCAGCACCTGGTGATCCTCGTCGGATTTCAGGTCGAGGGCGATGGATTCCTTGTTCCGGTTGCAGCTGAGGAAGTAGGTCGATTCTCGCGCGGCGGCGTCCGGCTGGACGAACGGCGGACCCCACGAACGGCTGTCGTCGCCGCGCCCGGGGGACTCGACCTTGATCACCCGGGCCCCCAGGTCGCCCAGGACCATGCTGGCATGCGGGCCGGCCAGCGCGCGGGACAGGTCGATGACCAACAACCCGCCCAACGGTCCGCGCGCAGCCGGGTCGGCTTCGTCGACGGTCATCATCAGGCCACCACGCCAGCCGCTCGATAGTCGTTACCCACCACGGTGTTGCGCAACAATCCCAGACGGTCCACCTCGACCTCCACCACGTCGCCCGGATGCAGCAGCCGCGGCGGAGTGCGGGAGTAACCGACACCCGCCGGCGTCCCGGTGGCCAGCAGGTCGCCGGGGCGCAGCGACAGGGTGTGCGAGATCAGCGACAACGTTTCGCCGACCGAATAGATCATTCGATCGGTGTTTCCGTCCTGCATGACCTCGCCGTTGACCCGGGTCTGAAGACGCAGCCCCTGCTTCAGGCCGCCGACCTCTTCAGCGGGAACCATGGGACCGACAGGACCGGAACGGTCGCTGTTCTTACCCAGAATCCATTGGGAAGTCATCCGCTGCGCCCGGCGCGCGGTCAGGTCGTTGAACGTCGAATAGCCGATCACCGCCGCCGCGGCTTCTTCGATGGATGCGTCAACCAGCGGAGCTCCGACCCAGGCGAGAACCTCGCCTTCCCAATCGAGTCCGTCCTCGCTCGCGGGTACCGGAACGTCCGCACCGTCGACGGTCAGCGACTGCGTCCACCGGGCGAAAAGGGTGGGGTACGGGGGCAGCTCCTGGTCCCGGAATACGCCTTCCGCTGCGTGATCCAAATAATTCAGTCCAATGCAGAACACCCGCGCGTCGGGCAACACCGGCGGTACCAGTTCGACCGTGGACACGGTCAGCGTCGGACCGGTAGGCGACGCGGACAGGAACCGGGCTGGTTCGGCCCAGAATTCCGCCAGCGGTGCGAGCAGCACAACTTCGTCGTTGCGGTCGGACAAGGCCCCGACGCTCACGCCCGCACCGGCGTGCGGTGGCTTGACTCCCACGATCCTCATGAGGCGCTCCCTCCGTCGGCTTGAGCATCACAGCAAAAGAGCCGAATGGTTTGTGTCATTAAGCAGGATGGTCCGCCCGTCGGAAAAACGCAAGACGAGAAGCTCGCGGCTTGTGCCGCTCGCGGAGGATGAGGGATCCGGCCCACGGCCGGTGATGTCGGATGCTATTGCTGATTCTGAACCGGCAGCTGCAGATAGGAGGCGTACTGACCGCCGGTGTGGATGATGTGCTGTCCGCTGTTGGCGGGGGAGTACTCACGGACCCGAGGCATCATCGGGCCCAGCAGGTTCCGCGAACTGATGACGAACCGCAACTGCTCGCCCTCCGAGAACATCAGTCCGAGCGGAAGGAGATCGATCTGGATGTCGACGACCTCCCCCGGGGAAAGCTTCTCGACCCTGTCGAAGCTGTGGGCCGGAACGTCGTCGGTCGACAGCGCGTCGTCGAGGTGGCGGGCGGAGACCCGCAACCGCCCGTCGGAACCCTTGTACCGCAAGATCGTGGCCCCGCGCTCGGTGACGTCGTGTGCCATAGCAGTCTGGTTCGGCACGGTGAACGCCTGCAGGGGCGTGCCGTAGGCGTCCAGCTTCTGGATCAGGACGAACAGCTCCATATCGTCGGCGCCGACGGCTTCCACCCACAGGTGGGCCTTCGGGTAGCCGACCAGCACCGTCTCTTGTTCGAAGCGGGTGAGGAAGGAGACCTGGTCCGGGTTCGCCCCGACCACATAGCTCACCGGCAGCTCGTTCTCGGGTGCGCTCGTCGCCAGGGTCCGGGAGCGGCCGTCCAGGAAGTATCTGGTGGAGGTGACGTCGGCGGGTGGGAACTGGTCGGCGGCGACGGCGACCCGGTCGCCGCCGTGCAGGTCCAGGACGGAGTACCGGACGCGCGGTGTCTGCTCCCAGTCGTTGTCAGCGCCCTTGAGGTACCGGTCGAAGAACCGGCGCAGGTCCTCGACGTTGGCCTGGTCGTAGTAGTCGGGCCACTCCTGGCTGTTGTGGATCCGCAACCACTTGTCGGGTGAGGCCATCCGGCGCCAGGCGCGGAAGGTGCCGGCGGTGTGCAGCGTGTTGGAGTAGCTGGCGACGACGTAGGCCGGCACGGTGATCTGGTCGAAGGCCGGGATCTTGTCTTCCCAGAGGTCGTGCATGAGCGGGTGGCGCTCGACCTCGGTCATCAGGTCTTCCTTCTGGTTCTGACCCCAGAAACTGCCGAGTTGGAGCATCCCTGCGAAGCCGTTGTCGGGCATTCCGCCGCGCATCACCAAGTCGCGGTAGACGTCGCTGACGCCCTCCCACGGATTGATCGCGGCCAGGTGCGGGGGCTGCTCGGCTGCGGTGAACCACTGGGATACGGCCAGGTAGGAAGTGCCGCTCATGCCGACCTTGCCGGTGCACCACTGCTGCTCGGCGAGCCACTCGACGAGGTCGTGGCAGTCGCGGCCCTCCTGGCGGTCCCACAGGACGCTGTCGCCGTCGGAGTTGGCCACGCCGCGGATGTCGGGGTTGCAGATCGCGTATCCCTGGGCACACCAGTACGCCGGGTCGGGGCCTTCGAATTTCTCCAGGCCCGAGACCAGCTTGTTGTCCAGCCCGACGACGGCGAAGACGCCGAGCACGCTGGCCGAGGTGCCCTGGCCCTTGCCGTAGGGGCTCCACGCCACGATGACGGGAACCTTCTCCGTCCCTGCGGGACGGAGGATGTCGACGTGGATGGTGACGCCGTCGCGCAAGGTGACCGGCGTGTCCTTCTCGAACACGATGTCGACGGGCAGGCTGCGAAATGGCGGGGCGATCTGGGTGCCCGCGGGAAACGTGCGGGTGCCCGGTTCGAAATTGCTGAAGATCCCGTATCGGTCGCCCGGCTCCAGCGGACTGGAGGGCACGTACACCTTGTGGTCGTCGCTCATCAAACATTCCTCTTCTTCTTCGGTGGCGGGCGCCGACGCTCGGTGCCCGCGCAGGCGAGCCGCCAGTGCTGACCGCTCCACAGCAGTCCATAGGTTGGTGGAACTGTCGGATCAACCGGCCTTCTTCACCGGGCTGGGGGCGAACCGGTCGAGAGTGGTGATGCCGGCGAAGTTGTGGGGCTGCATGCCGGCCATCAGCCGCCCGTAGTTCTCCGACAGGGCCTCGAGGTTGAGCGCGCCGTGCAGGGTGATGACGCGGGCGTCGCGCCACGCTCGCTGGATGGGCTCGAAGTCCATGATCGCAGTGGAGCCGGAGTTCCGTTGAAGCAGCTCGATCGCCTCGGCGCACCACTTTGCGGCGTAGGCGGTTTCGGCCAGGACGCGCGCGCTGAACGTCTGCATGTACTCGGGGCTTTCCGGTGTGCCAGCAGCGGCCAGCGCGCCGAGCCGATCGGTTTCCTCGGCGTTGGCGCGTGCCATCAGTTTTGCCGATTGGAGCTTGCTGTGCACCTCGGTCAGCATCAGGTGCGTCAGCGGCGCTTCCAGCTGGTTCTTGTAGGTGGTGCCGCGGATTGGGCGGCCGGCCGACCGCTCGAGGAACCGGTCCAGCGCGCCCTGGGCGATGCCGATCGACATTCCGGCCATCAGGCTGAAGGCCCAACCCAGCGAGGGCACCTTCCACAGGGATCCGGCCAGCCCGTTGTCCAGCGTTCCAGCGACGACGTCGCGGAAGTCGACCACGCGGTAGTCGGGAACGAAGTGCTCGTCGGCGGGGAGGGTGATGGAGACGCTGCCGGTGGCGCGCATGCCGGCGACCTGCCAGTCATCGAGGAACCGCAGGTCCTCGAGTGGCACCTGGACACCGACCAGGTACTTGCCGTCGCCCTCATCGGCGATGCAGCCCAGGTTCGTGTAGGGCGCCCACAGCGCGTCGCTGCCGAACGTCCAGGGACCGCCGGAGATCAGCCAGCCGCCCTCCACCCGCTTGGCCCGTCCGCGGGATGCGGGGAAGTGGCTGGAGCCGGCCACCCGTGGCCCGACCCACTCGGAGCCGTAAACCTCCTCGACGACCCGGGCGCCGCACCCGGCGGGAAGCCAGTTGGTCGACGCCGCGACCCACACGCTCCAGCCGCATGAGCCGTCCCACGAAGCGACCTCGCTGACGACGTCCAACTGCTGGCGGACGGACAGCTCGGCGCCGCCGAACTCGGCCGGGCTGGCGATGTCGAACACGCCGGTGGCGTCGAGGGCGGCGATGGTCGCGTCCGAGTGCCGGCCCGCTCGCTCGGCTTCCAGCGCATTCGCCCGCAGGGTCGGGCCCAGCTCACCCACCTTCTCCAGGACTGTCGCGAGCGTGATGGACTTGTCGTCGGTGGCGAGCTTTCCGGTCTGTTGGGTCATGGCGCGGATCTCCGGATCGGGTCGGTGGAGGAGCGGCGGGAGTCGGGAGCCGCCGGGTGTTGCCTCATCGCGGCGGGACGATCGGCAGTTGGACGTAGCTGGGATGGTCGGGTCCGGTGTAGATCGTGTTGACCGCTCCGGCGTGGTAGCTCTCGTCATAGGAGCGGACCGGGATGCCCGCCGGCGTGAAGGGCTGGATGTCGATGCGGAGCCGGGAGCCCACCCGGACCATTGCGGTGCTCGGGTACAGCCCCACCTCGATGGGAACGACCTCTCCCGGCCGCAGCGGCCGGTGGTCGGCCTCGGTGTGGGTGTGCACCGGCCAGTAGTCCGTCATCCGGGCCTCGTCGAGTGCCCGGTGGGAGACCTTGAGCAGGCCGTGCCCGACGGGATGGATGTGCGCAGGGTCGATGGGCATCACCACGGACTCGTAGCGGACCTCGCGGTCGCGCTGGTCGATCACGCGCAAGGAGACGAACACATCCATGTCGATACTGGTCGAGGACACCCACAGGCCGGCCTTCAGGTAGCCGGCCAGGATCAGGTCCTCGGTCAGTGGATCGCTGATGAAGGAGATCCCGGTCTGCCACCGAGGCGTCCCACCCACGTACCCAATCGGCGCGAGGATGGGTCGGCCGAGGTCCAGGTGGGCGTCGTACTCGGCCTGCCGCTCGGTATCCGGCGCGGCGTCGACGATGCGGTACAGGTCGTCCCGCCGCTCGTCGCCAGTCCAATCCGTCGGCGTGGCATCGAGATACCAGCGGCGGTAGCTGGTGCGCGCGATCGGCCACTCCTGCTCGTGCAGCACCTGGTGTGCGCCGTTGCCGGTCCTGACCTGGATCCGGACAGGTGGGCTGTTCATGACGCCGTTGTCCCGCCCTTTGAGCCAATGGTCGAAGAACTGCAGGTGCTCGTCGATCGTCGACTGCTGGTAGCTGTGCGGGAACCAGGCGTCGACGAAGTCGAACTTCTTGGCCGCCGCGCCGGTCGAGTGGATGAACGTCTCGCTGCTGCCGAGCTGGTGGATGGTGACGCCGGTCTGCGGACCGACGATCCATACGGGGGCGGTGGCCTTTTCCAGGGCCGGGCGCATGAAAATGGACCCTTTCGTGCCGTAGGCCGCCGGGTCGTTGAAGGGCGTGGCGCGGAGCCGGGCCATCCAGTCCGTCTCGCGGCGCTCACCGCAGAAGTTGCTGCCCGACATGGCCTTCCACCACCACCTCCAGAAGCCTTCGCCGAACAGTCCGCCGCCGTAGGTGGCCTCGTTGTAGAGGTCGGCGTCGGTGGCCAGCGCGATCATCGCCTTGAGGTGGGGCGGTTGCAGGCTGGCGACCATGTGCTGGGTCATGGCGAGGTAGGACATGCCCCACAGACCGACGTTGCCGTTGGACCAGGGCTGGGTACCGGCCCACTCGATCGCGTCGTAGTAGTCCTCCGACTGCTGCACGCCGAACGGTGCCTGCAAACCGGGACTGCGCCCGACGCCCCGGCTGTCCACCCGGATGCAGACGTAGCCCTGCGGGACCCAGACCGAAGAGTCGACGCTCTCGTGGTTCTCGTACTGCAGACCGTCGGGATTGCCGGAGAAGAAGCGGTCCTCCAGGACCTCTTTGGCTTCGGCATCCTCGTCGTCGCAGATGCAGTCATGGTTGAAAGCCTTGCCGTAGAAGCCCTTGTTCAGCACGACCGGGTAGTCGCCGTCCGCGGCCGGGCGAAAAACGTCACCGTAGACGAAAGACCCGTCCCGCAACGGGATCTCGACGTCTGTCGACTTGATGATTCCGCGAATGTTGCGGCGGAGCTCGTTACGGGCGGCCGCCGCCGTCTGCAGCGCTCGAGGCGTCCGCGCCGTGAAGACGCCGGGTGAATCATTGAGCTGCTGCAGCAGGGCAGTGATCTGCGGGTCGGCGGCGAAGCTCGCCTCGGGCTGCTCGAAGTTGATGCCCTGCAACGGAAAGAGGTCGTGCACGACCGGCGAAATCGTCACCCCGGCTTCGACGGTGCCGTCCTGGTCCAGTGACTGGATCAGGCGCGCGAGGTTGGTCACAGCGGGGTCGAGCAGTTTGTCGATCCGCCCGTCGACCCGGTGGACGAGCTGGGCCAGGTTGACCACGGGTGCTCCCAGAGCCGATCCCAGCACCAGTCCACCGATGAGGAAGGAGACCATTTCCCCGTCGCCGTAACGGAACTCGCCTCGCTGGCCGGTGCCCCCACTGCAGGTCGGCGTCTGATAGCGCAGGCCCGCCGTCGGTCCCGCGAAGACACCGGTCAGGGCGGCTCCGGCCCGATCGTCGCCGGCCATGACTACTTCGCTCGGAGGGCGTTGAGGAAGGTGACCTTCCCGGCCTCGGCGTGCTCTCGCAACACGTTGAGCTTCATGTCGGGACGGTGCTCGGCGTTCGGTTCGGGCACAAGCGGGTTGCCGCTCCAGGACATCAGCCGGCACACCCGCCGCTGGATGCGCCATCCCGCGTCGGTGCGGATCAGCTCGTCGTCGTACCAGCCGGTGCCCGTCCACGTGGGGCCGCCCGCGGCAGACTCTCGGATGAGCAGCCAGTTCCCGTAGCTGAAGGCGTACGCCTTGTCGCCGTCGAGGTGGACCAGCTGCCCCATCATGGTGTGCTGGTGGCTGTCCAGGGTCGCGTGGAACTCGGCGAAGGACCGCTTGAAGTTCTCCAGGCCGACCCAGGCGTTCCCTGCCGGCCCGAACTCCGCTACTACATCCTCGGCGAAGACCAGGTCGAACAGGTCCCAGGCATGCGCATCCAGAGCCAACCCATAGAGGTTGAGAAGCTCGATCACCGCTGTCTTGTCGTCGTTGTCAGCCACGTTGCTGCTTTCCATTCGTCGGACCGGAGAATCCGGCATATCGGGAAGCCGGCTGCTGAAGGCGGCGGCAGAAAGGAGATCGAACCCTGTCTTGGAACATGTTGGTGTTCTACTAGTAACATGTTACTGCGTCGAGTGCATGGCATGTCAAGACCAAGGGGAGTTCTCGGGTGCGGCGTTCTGAGCCGAGCGCAGCGGGCCGCTGGACGTGGGCCTTACGGTTCGTCCCGGTTACCCTGACGTGGCGCGTCTTCTTATCGGAAGCAGGAGAACGAGGTGTGTGGCCCAGTGACCGACGCGGACCAGCCGCGAGTCTCGCTCAATGAGGCCGCCTACCGCCGCCTGCGGGAAGACATCCTCGCGTGCCGGCTGGCGCCGGGGGAGCGGTTCACCGAGAAGCGGCTGGCAGCCGATCTGGGGTTCAGCACCGCGCCGGTGCGCGACGCCCTCGTGCGGCTGGACCACGAAGGGCTGATCCGCACCTTGCCGCACAAGGGGTACGAGGTCGCACCTCTGACCTTGAAGTCGATCGACGACCTGTTCATCGTGTGGCGGGTGGTGGCGCCAGAGCTGATCCGAATCGGGATTCGCCAGGCCAGCGATGAGCAACTCAGCGCGGCCCGAGCTGCGTTCGCCGAACTGGACGCGTCGGCGGAGCAGGACGGTCCCATGCAGTCGGCGGTCCGGGACATCGAGGTGGTGAACGGGACCTTCGGGGTCCTCGCCGAGGCGACGGCGAACAGCTACCTGATCACCATCCACCAGCGGTTGATGGGGGACATGAGTCGCATCCGGGCGTTGTTGCTCACCTCAGGCCCCGGAGCCAGCACCTCGGATACCACCGAGCACTGGGTGCGCTCCATCCTCGCCGAGCCCGACCCGGACGTCGCCGCCGAGCACGCCAGGCGTTACATCGACGACGTCCACCAGCGGGTGCTCAAAGCGGTGGTGCGCTGGCCGTCGGTCATGACCAGCGAAGTCAGTGTCCGCTCTCTTCCGTAGCCGGAAAGGGACGTCGGCAGTACCCTGCGCCTGGGACGGGAAGGTCACCGTGGCGTTGCCGACCTTGACGGGTCCGCCCGCGGTGACGCCAACCTTCGCGAGGTTCTGCGCCGAGTAACTGTAACCGCTGGGGTCGAAGTTGCCGGGCAGCGGATTGGCGTCATCCGTCACGCCCACGGTGTTCATGGCCGCCGCGAACGAGGCGAAGGGAACCGACAGTCGCACCGTGTTGGTGACCGTCTGGAGCTTTCCGTCCACCGTTCCTCGAGCGGTCACGGTGACCGTGTCAGAACCGCCGGAAGCACTTCTTGGCACCTGTACCTTGAATCGGGCTATGGCTTGCAGGTTGCGAGGAATCGACTTGAATGTGGTCGCCGTCAGCGGCGTCACCTTCCACCCGGCGGTCAAGCCTCAAATTGTTGAGGGCAAGTAAATGAGTCGTCAACCAAAGTGTGGCTCGGTATGAGGGTGCCGATGCTGACGATGCGGACGCGTCACCGTGGGAAACTAGCCAGGACGGGGACGATCAACCGGCTGGTCGGATCCTCACGCTTGCGCCGATGCGAAGGTCGCGCGAGGAGCACCGCTCGCTGCACGGGGCTCCGTAGCGAAAGCGGGGCACGTTGCGCCAGAATGCGATACGCCAGGCATGACCTGACATAATGTACATTATCGGCGATAAGTACCAGTGTTGGGGAGTGATCTCATCTGTTGAACCCATCGATCCCATCAGAGCAGCGCGCGGCCGGCACCATCGACCGAGCGGCGAGCGACCACGTACCCGCGCCAAGTCGGCAGCAGTACCAGATTCCGAGGCCCTCCCAACTCTTCAGTCGCTAACGCTAACGGCTGCACCGATCAGCCTCGACCCCCAACTCCATTGCAAGCTCGGCGGCGGCGATCTCCTTACGCGTCGCCTGCCCCGCGGCCTTGGTGACCGCCGCACTCCACCGCGGTCCGCTTCGTCATGACCACACCGGCAAGGGGCGCCGATAAGTCGTAGCGCCAGCCGTCGACGATCCCCTGACCAGACGGACAGGGGTTACCGCGATAGAACATATCGTCGTAGTCACGTAAATCCCAATATGTGATCGTGTGGGGGTGAGCCCTTCCGAATGGCTTCCACATAAGTGTTCGCCTGCGCTTGAGCGGCCGTCGCGCTATCCATCCAGTCGTTTTGACCTCTACTACCTGCACGACGCCGGTTGGCTCTGCCGGGTCGTACTGCATCATGTCAAGGCGCCCATCCCCCGGTGGGGGTGTCAGTCTCCCACTGGATATCGGCAGTCAACGCGTTTACAACGCGGGTGCCCCGTTTACCGCGGCTACTTCATCTGTGCTGCTTTATTTCCGGCTCCTTCCCTTCCACGTGACAACAACCAAATTTCGATCCGTCTCATCCGGCTCCCACAACCGCCAAGGTTCGCAGAGTGGGGTAACCCATTTCTCCGCGGCGGGACGCTCGGATGACGACTGGTACATGGTGCTAGGGAATGCAAGATAACGCGCCCGGTAATTCGGTCGTGAGGACTTACCCATGCGTCGCCAACACTGTCTGGTGATGCTCGCCGGGCTCGAAGAACCCCGAGACCTCTCCACCTGTTCCGCATTCGAAAACCCTGGCGGATTGATTCGTCACCGTGACCTATTACTGGGAACGTAGTGTTGAACTGTGCCGCACCAGTTTCCGTTGCCGGTCAGACCTGTCAGCGACAATGAGGGCAACCCAATCAAGCGAGCGCCTCATCCGGCTTGCCGCGCGTGCCAGCCATGGCCGATCGTCTTGACAAGATTCGGTGTCACAAAGATGCGCCGGAAGGGAAGGATGCACGCCATGTACGCCTTCCCCAGCAGGCTGGTCTTGCGGACCAAAATGGCCATCTGCGCGGAATAGCCACCTTGGTCGTCGCCGACCCATCCGATGTGCATCGCCGCGTGCACGGTGCGGTTGCCGAGCTCGGTCACCCACTCGTCAGAGGTCAGGTAGACCGACTTCAGTGGCGCCGCCCGCAGGTCCGGCCCGCGGGTCCCGTTGCGGAGGTCGTCGGGCAATCGCTCCCGTAGGGATGCGTAGCGGGCGCCGACGGCGTGCTCTTCCTTGTCCCACCCGAGCAGGGCGCCGAGCCGCCAGCGGATCGCAAAGAGCAGCCGGTACATCGGTGAGGGCCTGAAGTTCCTGCCTTCACCGCCGAGTTGCTCGACCAGAAGCGCTAGGCCGTCGGGCCCGCCCCGGGTCTGCAGCGCCCACACGTCCTCCACCTCGAAGTCAGTTGCTCGACCAGAAGCGCTAGGCCGTCGGGCCCGCCCCGGGTCTGCAGCGCCCACACGTCCTCCACCTCGAAGTCCTCGGTGAACTCGTGGACCTTCCACGGCCTGTCGGTGAAAGCGGTATTCGGGAGCCTCATGCGAAACCTCTGGTTCTCATCAGTCCTGTGCCGATCGTCAGTCGGCAGCCGCCCACGCTGTACCGAATGCGGCGACCGCGACAAGCATCGTGACGATCGGGGGCGCAGGAAAAAGCGCGAGTGAGATGGCAAGCAGAACCGTCGACCACGCCGCCATCCCGGCGACGAGTGGGTCTCGGCGGCGCAGGATATTGCGGCGAGCGAGGACAAGAACACCCGCGCCGGATGCGACGAAGGAGCCAGCCATTGCAAGGCTGAAGCCCTTCATCAGCTGGCTCAGGTTGCGAGTGACCCCCATCGCGACGTGCACTGTGCGCATCTGGGCCCTGACCGCCGCTGCGCCTTCAGGCGCTGAGGCAAGGGTCGTAGCAGCGAGGTGACCGACGCCGGTAACGATGAAAGCCCACCCGCCGACGCTCAACGCCTGCGTCCGGCGCGCGACCATTCTCTGCCCGAGTGGTGATGTGATCGTCATGGATGAACTCCCTGCGGGGTCGATGGGCTCTACAAGTGTTGAGGCATGGTCGGACTCTACGCCTGTAGAGTCAGGTCATGTCAACCGACCGCCGACAGCTGATCGCAGCCGCGGGGTTCAGGGTTGTCGCGGCGGGCGGCCTCCGAAGCCTGACGCACCGCGCCGTAGACGCTGAGGCCTCGATGCCGACCGGCTCGTCGTCGTACTACTTCCGCAGCCGTGAGGCGCTCGTCGCCGCGTGCGTCGAACGCCTGGTGGCGATCGACCTCGAGGAGTTGGCAGCGGTCGGCCTGACCGAGCGCCAGATGACCGTCGCCGAGCTGGGAGCGCTCGGCGCGGGCCTCATGTGGCGCTGGCTGCACGAAGACGCGCACCGGCATCTCGCGCGCTTCGAGCTACTGCTCGAGTCCCGGCGCCGCCCGCACCTGCGCACTGAGCTCGTGCGCGCCGGAGAACAGCTGCGAGCTTCGATGGCGGCGTTGTTGACCGCGCAGGGCGCGCCCGACGCAGCCGAGCGCGCGCGGTGGTTCGTCGCATGCATCGACGGCATGGTCTTCGACCAGCTTGTCGGCGTCGGAGCTGCGACACCCCTGACCTACGACGAGCTGCTCGCCTGGGCCACGGGCATCGTCACTCTCGTGCTGGCTCCTCGGTGAGCGGCCTGACGCATGCATCCGTTGCAATAGCGCTGGTACCGCAGCATATTGCGGTAGTGCGTATGTCGACTCGTCGATTCGAACTGGCCGGTTCCGATCATTGAATCGCAGCATTGATTGACTCGACGATCCCGTGGGGATCGTCAGCGGTCAGAATCAGCCGAGTGAAATCCTCCCGGTCGAGCTCTATGACGACTGTAGCACCGGAGGTACTGACGTTCCAGAATGAGTTTTCCCTCTTCTGACGGAATGTTCCGCTCCATTTACCCGGAATCGACAGACCGGGCCAGCGAATGCCCTTCGGTTCATCGTTGATACCCGGATCGAAGGTCGCTCCGCGAACGTGAGCAAGTGGGATCTCGAGACGCCGCTTGAAAGACCACAGCTTGTCGAGGCCCATCGGTTCGACGATGAGGGTGGCCTGATTGACGGTGACAGTGTTCATTGCGCTCCTTGGGTATCCGATAGTGCAATTCATTCCAGGCCGGCTCGTTGCAGAAGTCGACGGCCGAGCAGGACAGCCGGATCGCGACCACCATGGCAGTCGGTCGCTGCACGGATTATTTCCCGCACCTCCTTGTCGTGGACGGCGAGTTCGAGCGCAGCAATCAGCAGCAGGTCCACCGCTCGGATCGAATCGAGCCCCTCAGGAAGCACCTGCCGCAGGACGGTCAGGAACAGGCCGCGCTTGCTCGCGAATGCCTGGTAGAGACTGCCCCGGTGCAAGCCGGTGATACGAACCAGGTCGTCGATGGACGTGCCTTCGAAGCCACGCCGAAGGAAGGCATCCGCGGCCCGCTGGACCACCTCTGATTCGTCGAAGCTCCGGTTTCGGCCCATGCGCTCAGCTTGCCGCCTTAAGAACGATCGGTCAAGAACAATCAGTCAAGAATTCCTGGCGCGGGCGCGAGCCCGGCTCGCTGGTGTCGCCCGCTCCCCCAGGGTGAACTCCCCCGCTGCCGCGACACCGCACCGCTCGACGGCCGTACTGGCGCAAGCGTCGGGTACACGCGGCGCCGGCGGTTACATTCAGGCCCATGTGTTCGTTCGAGGCACTCGTCCGTGAGGCCGCTGAAGTGGCCGTCGATGGCTGGAACTTCTCGTGGCTGACCGGCCGAGCCACCGAGGATCGACCACCATGGGGATACGCGC
>JAABUU010001001.1_pt1 | contig 53297 bp, 55 predicted proteins | sample 5559301 | NCBI WGS metagenome assembly JAABUU01 (sample SAMN10711884, study PRJNA513360) | rock metagenome | isolation source: Antarctica rocks | place: Antarctica: Victoria Land, Richard Nunatak white
GCCTGGAGGGTAGGGCTGGGCTGGGCTGGGCAGGGCAGGGCAGGGCAGGGCTGGGCTAGGTTATATAGGTAGGTAGGATTTGTAAGGTAAGGTATGGATGGGTCGTGGTGAGGGAGGAGGGAAGGAGGGAGGAGGGAAAGGAGGTCTGGGATGAGGTTTTGTTTTGGGTGGGGGGGGGGGGAAATAGAGAAGGAAAGAGTTGGGAGAGTGTGGGAAGGGTTGATTCACTTGGTGGGGGGGGGGGCGTGTTCGTGGGTGCTGTGGGTGGGTAGTGGAGTCGAGGGTGGGATGCTGATGATCTGTTCATTGGGGATTGTATGAAGCAGCCTCGAGTGGTGGGGTTGGGTTGAGATCACGTGGAAAGGTTGGTGTGATTCATCAGGCATTATTTGTATTATATGAAGAATGCATGCCGCCTTGTGAGTCCGAATTAATATGCATTTTGTAGTCTTTGCAGAAGCGAGAGGACCGTCCGCGGTTGTACCCGGTGAAGCCCAGTATTGAAAACACCAGACACCAAACATAATGCATGAACGTCCATTCCCATCCATCATCCCCGTTGCCTTTCAGACCCGATTTGATCGCATTGTCCACGCCCGCCTCCGTCTCAAGGTGCCGCCTTGACTGCTGGAGAGGGGCAAGCCGAACAAAGAGCAAATTGCCCTGTTGTATCGTTTGGACTGCACACATCAAACGGCACCTGTGCCTCTCCACATTTATACCTGCAGCAGGGGTTGAAAGGTGTGGGGCAGGCGGCGATGCTGCTGCGCGAGCAGGTGGAGGTGTTGAATGTTGAGGTTGGGGTTGTGGACGTAGAGGTTGGTTTGGTCGAGGTCGAGGAGGTTAGGCAGCTGCAGGCGCTGGAGATTCTCTGATTCCGTGGGGTCAGTGGCGCAATGAGGGGTATTGAGGGGGTGAGAGGTCAAGTACTTACAGTGGGACCGCAGGTCGCGAAGCTGCCTGGGATGGCTTTTGAGGAGGTTGCCAAGAACTGGGAGCAGTATGAGGAGACGGAGGTGGTTTGGTATCCGGCGACTGCGCGGTAGCAGTTGTCGTGATTGCATGAGCTTAGTGCCGGGGTTGCAAAGCCCACAGCGAGGATGAGAGCGGTGAAGAACTGCATGATGGAAGTAAAAGAGGTAGACCCAGAGGGTAGGCAAGGTAGAAAATGAAGGATGTTAATGATAGAGCGCTGCTGCAATGGTTAATGATGCTCAAGGCAGACGTTGAAGTGAGAAGAAGATGGATGAAGATGAGAGTCGAAATGTGGGCATATTCAGAACCTGCCGGGGGGGGAGCTGGAAGACGCCAGTTCAAGCCTAAGAAGCTGATAGCCGTATACGAAGGGAAGTACGGATGTTCAGCCCATGAGAAGATGAGAGAGTTTGAGTGCGCAGAGCCAATGGATCGTGCATGATGCAGGAAGGTACCTTAGTGGTACGAATGCTTTAATGGGGATTTCCTCCCAACATCGATTGGAAGCTTTATCTAAGCGACATCTGTGGACTAACGCGATGAAGGCAGGTCGAGGCCGAGAGCGGAAGGCAGATCCTTGCTAGGGCAAAGAAAGCATCCGCGCAGGGGCGCACGTGGGAGGTTGGTACATACAGTACTCCGTACTCCGTACAGTACATACCTTGACTGGCACGACTAAAACGCCTCGGAAAAATATGGAATGTTCCTCACCTAATATCATACTTAGGGCCTATCTACCTTCGTACCTTCAACACCCCTTTTTTGGAACATCGAAGCGCTGACATCATTCTGGCAAGAGCGCCTTCCGAGAACTGAGAACTGAGATGATTAAAAACAAAAGCGAGGAAATGAAACCTTTTCGGATTGGTTCACCTTTTCAAGCTCACCAAAACATCACAAAGCTGTGGAGTTTTGCTATTGAAAGATTCTTGTATTCTTACCCACTTACCCACTTACTTTCCGGTCGTAATTTCTTAGTGCGCCGTTGACCATTTTCCACCATCGTCCAGTTGAGTTAAAGCTCTTATCAAAAATACTATCGTGGTGTTGTCAGTGTTCTTGAAAATCTTCATCATCTGGTTTGTAATGTCTGTCATAGAAGATATACACCGTAGAGTAGTCAATCTATAACTTACTTCCTTGCCAAACAGTGGAAAATCCAATAACTTAAGTTATGATACTCTATGCAAGAGTAGTCTTGCGTAACCTGCACTCGCTATTTCATAGAACTGGATAGAAATCCACTTCAGTCTCTCACAACTTCCCGCTCCCCTCCCTCGCCCTCGTCCCGTAGAGCATATCGAAACAGAAGGTCAATTCTCTCAACGATAGCAATCCCACCTCGACGCCTTCAGCTCCCAAAGCCACATACACTCTCCGCGCCTGCCGGCAAGGGACCAAGTCGTCGTTCGAGCCATGATGAAGAAACACCAGAGGTACGATAATTCTCCTGCACAATCTGCGCGGACGGGCTTGGCGCGATGATTTTCGAGTGAGCGGGAGGGGGAGGAGAATTCCGGATCTCGATGTCAACGGGTGCTGCTGTTGCAGCATGAGCTTTGCACCGGAGCCCGTTCTGTAGGATGTGGAGGGCTTGATCCATCCATTCAATCCAGTGTCGCGAGTTTTCAAACTGGTAGGAAGGTAGATTGCATTGAGAGTATTCTGATCTTGACATGGGTGGTAAGGCCAGAATTGCACCTCATGGCCAGCCTTCTCGAGGATGACCGTAGCATCAGCAAGAGAGCCCATGGCTGTTTAAAACGATGGCCTTGAATGCAGGTTGTGGGCTAGTAACCTTATCTAGAGAGCGCCAAAGCACACCAATTATCGATGAACTAAACCTGCTTCGAGCCAGGTGCATAACCTCAGCCGAAGCTCGAGTCTTGGTACCGCCTGTCGAAAGTATACAGGATTTCGAGTGTTTCAGCTGTCAATTCTGGTTCCATCTTAGTCCAGCTTTGACCGTAAGAGCATGTCTTCAAATGGGATTCTCAGCTCCATAAAGTTGAGGTCCTTGGCTAAATTTATTGGACTAAGCAAAACAGGATCTGTGAACTCTGAATGAAAGCATGCATGACGTTCAAAATCGTTTACGGCTCAGTAAACGAATATTTCTGCGAAGACAGTACAGTTGAAGGTGATGATAGTTGTGCAAACTGTAGGGAAGGTAGAGATTGTCAGTAATAGCTGATTATCGTTTCCATCAAGGCAACAGCTTCGAAGATTTCCCGTTTTCGACTGCCTGCATTACTGAAGGTCGACGAATAAGATAAGATCATCAGTAACGTAGAGTGTACATGAGGAAGGTAGGCTTGGTTTGAATGAGGCGTACTATGAGCGTAACTGGACCGAAGGGTAGCAGTGTCAAAAGCCTTCCTGCCCACGCATTGCATTCACGCATGACTGTACTCGTACATTGTACCGACATTGATGCATATACTCTAGTTGTCTCGCGTCGTCAGCACTAGAGCTGTAACTTGTTAAGATGACAAGAACATTCACTGACTTCTGAGATAGATGAGATCGCCGATAACATGAAAATGTGAGGTTAAGAAGTGAGTTAATGGATGTGAAAAGAAGTGAGAAGTTAAAATAATGCAATTTTATGTTGCGACAAGCAAGTGCGAGTGCGACTTTATGCAAGTGCGATATTAAGCGACTGCGAAAGCGCAAGCGACTGACTGCGAGAGAGATTCTGTACATCATGAGCATCTCGCATCTTACATCTTTGCCGTATTCACCAGGTTTCAAATTCTCCCGAGCTTACAGACTTGGTCTCACTTCGTGGCATATACACTTACAGTCTTTCGAAATATGTGCCACTCGAGGGTTCCAGTACTTTTGCAGAAATTTCTTAGTTAACTGGTACTGAAGAGATGCCATGAAAAACAACGTATTCGCTGAACTTTCAACTGGCTTCGTACCCCACACGGTCATGTCTCGCATGCTTCTTACCAACCCCGATGCCTTTGACGCGTTGGGTTTCGTGCTTGAGAATCTAATCCCAGCCTTCAGTCAAATGCTGCCCGCTTTAATCAAATATCCCAACTTGAGAAAGCTCAATGAGATAGCCTTCATCATCAAGAATAAGACCTTCTTCTCAACGTTTGAGTGATTCGCTCTCAACCTCGACCCCGCAAAACGGTTAGGCGTCACAATGAAATCTTTCACTCAAGGCGAGGATTTTGATGTCAAGCATCTCATTGCCGGCAACGATTGAAGATCTCTCGATCATTCTGGCGCTGTCGTAGTGGACGGGGGTGGTGGCTATGGGCCTGTGAGTCAAGCCCTAGCCTTGGCAACTACTGATATCGCGTTCATCGTGTCAGATCTGGCTGGGACTGCCAGCAAAGGCGCATCGCTGCTCTCCCACGCTAAAAGGCAGAGTCGGTTTATGAAGCACGATTTGTTTACGGAACAGGTTGCCAAAGAAGCGAATGTGTATTTTTTCAGATGGGTCTTCCATAATTGGAACGACAAGTACTGTGTTCAGGTCCTGCAGAATCTAATCCCAACAATGAAGAAAGGCGGGGAAGTCATGCTTTACGAGTACGCCTTGACGAAGCCCCTAGAAACAAAAGTCTCCGAGAAGCTAGGCCGGTTCATATCCCCACTTCTCTTCGTCTTCTCTCTCTATACGACCGATCCAACCACTGCCACACCCTCTACCCTCTACTCGAACTCCAAGGATCAAGCTAACCCTCCTCTTCCCTATTCTTCTCAATGCCCTCCCTATTTAATTCCAGCGAACGTACCCTCGCCTAGCGGAACTTATTCACCCTTAAGTACCCGAGATTCGTACTTGCGGCTGTAGGAAGGCCCGAGGGTGGCACGATGAGTGTTATTGAGGCTATCTGAATGAGCTAGAGAGATATAGGGGCCTCCTGGGATTCCTCGAGCTTTCTGAGAAGCGAAGAGAGGAGAAGGGAAATAAGAAGAAGATATGGTTAGAGAGAAGTCCGCCTTAAGATGGTTTTCAAGCCATAAGTTTACATCTTTTTTTAAACCGTTTGACATACAATTAATATCTTGAATATATCTTACTATTTTTTCATCTCGCGTAATCTCTACAAAATAATGATAAAATCCCCGACATGTCTTTTCTTACAAAGTTGACCACATACTACAACCATCTTGTCGTTAACGCAACATCTAGACTACCAACCCAAATCCAAAGCCTGTAAATTCCAGGTCGGAGGATGCGGAAGATAGAGGATCATGCCATCCATGGCTGGGTCGAAGAGCTTCAAGAGTGATAGATACTCAGGCTGGCTTTGCATAGAAGTCTCGATTCGAGAAAACGTCTCTGAAGAAAAAAATGGATTTATTCCACTATGTATACCTTACCTTACCCCTTTCTTCGTGACCTGCTCGCAGGATATCTGGCTGCAACAATCTCCCTCGGATCTCTCTTTTTTTTCACTGAACCCTTCCACCCCAGCATTACACAAGCCAAGGTACTCTTTGTTATCTACCTTGGCTTTAGCAATGCGAAAGTGTTCCTGAGGAAAGTGAAATGTCGAGGTCTACGTACGGGAAGTGGCGGCCGGGGAATGGATGCTGTAAGTGCGGCGGCACATTTACTCCGTTCCTTGCGCGCTTCTTGAAATGAAAGATCGCCAGCTGTGCTGGTTGGTATGTGAGTGGAAAGCCCTCTGAGGAGGAGTGGGGGGTGGTCAAAGAGGAGTGTGAATCAGCAGCCCGTATGGGCGTCTACAATCCAGTTCACGCATAAGAGAGTGGCCATGACCTGTCTTGTATCCAAGTGCCACATCCTCTGTGCTTCTTCTCGCTGGTTTTGCAGACTTTTGTAACATTACCTGGTGCAAAGTTACAAATCCTTCCTTAGTTGGAAAATATGTAGTAGACGGATTTTATCGCGATACTCTTACCTATTTTGCACCAAATGCACCATCACAATCAGTTGTGTCATACTCTTCGCCACTGTTCAAGGAAAAGTGGAGTGGAATTGTATGCCTATCTAAAACCTAGTGATACAAGGTTTAGGGCGTGCTATTGTGCCTGAGGGAAATAGAGTACGGTAGGTACATGGCTCGAAGAGAGCCGAAATGAAACAACGCTTATGTGGATCTCCTGGCAGTGTAAGTACAGTGATAGGCCGGGAGAGCTTTTCTCGTAGGCCCGGCTTCTTGATCGGTGGCTGGTGATCTTCCGCAATGATCTCCTGTGGACGTTACTCGTTTCCTAGATACCAGCATTCAGGAGTAACCTCATTCTTGGAAGAAATTGTGTACGTAGCCCAGAGAGAGCCGATATGAAATAATGCTGATGTTGAATACCTGGTAGCGCAAGCCTAGTCCTGGGCATGAGGAAAATTGTCGTGTCGGGCCGGCTTTGTTGATCGGTAGCCGGTCGTTTCCCTAAAGCTTTCGTGTAGTTGTTGCCTGGTGATCGGATAACAGCGTCTTGGAGCTTATCATCATGCCTGAACGTAATAGGATACTTGGCTCTATGAGGGCCAAAATGAAACAAAACAAAGCTGAAATGTATCTCCAAGCGGCGCAAGCACAGTCCAGGGCTCGAGAAAGATTGTCGTTTTGATCCGGCTTGTCGATCGTTGGCTGATGAATTCCATAGAGCTTTTGTGTAGCAGTGGCTAGTGATAAAGAAACCAGCGTTGTGTGGTTGAGTAGAGAATTCGTAGGAAAAAAGCGCTGCTGCATCTTGAAAGAAAAAACGTAGTACTAGAACTTCTGTACTTTTCTGCGACCCTGCTTACACCCAAACCACTCCCCACCGGCAAATCTCCATACCTCCTCGCCGCCACACGCCTCAGGCCCTATCCTCATCCACCCGATCTGCCTTCTGTAAGGCTTTCTTGATTTCCTTTAGCAGGATCTCGCCAACAATTGGCGGCACCGCATTACCGATCTGCTGCAAAACCCCGTATTTTCCAAATTTGTGCTCCAACGGGAACCCTTGGAGGCAAGCATTCTCTCTGTTGGTCATGGCTCTTTCGCCAGAAGGATGATCTATGCCGCTCCCGCTAGTGGTCATAGTTGGTGCCAGCCGGTCGCCTGACACTGGGGGCCCGTTGCGAACCTTCGCGCCTTCGACATCATGGTCGGGCCACCCTTCGGGGATGTTGCTGATCGCCTGATTGATCGAGAGCCGAGGAATGAGACCAGCCGATCCAGGATCTTTAGAATGAGTCGGCTTAGGAAATGGGGGTAGGATCTCGCCTGGGCTACACATTTTGTTAGTAAATCATGACATTTTTCAATTGATGACACAAATGCTCACCAAGACGCAATCATGAGTATCCGCTTTCTTGGCTGAGATACGCCAAAGTCGGCGAGATTGAAGATTTTCCAACGGACACTGTATCCTTGAGCCGTGAACTGCTGGATCAAGCTCGCGAGGTAGGGTTTATTATTCTTATCGTTTAAGCCATCTACTTCCTCAAGAGTCACTACTCTTGGCTTTACCTTGAGCAAAAGCTGCTCAATTGCAAAAAGAGTCGCCCGATTCATCTCGTCACGTTGTCCCGAGGTTGTATGCGCTTTGGACCAGTAACCACAAGGAGGCGACAGATGTAGGATATCTACTCGTAAATCTTGGTTTGTGTCCGGCAAAAATATGAATTCATCGGCCGCTAATTTATAGACGGTGGCGCCGAAAAAATTGCGAGCATAGGTACGACATGCTGGCAGATCAAAGTCGAAGCCCCATTTCACGCGCAGCCCTGCCATTATAGCTCCGCGAGACGTCCCTCCGGCTCCACAAAAGGCGTCTCCGAACGTGTATCTTTGTCCACTGATTACGGCAGGAATGGACTTGGAGTGAACTGTCTTTGGTCCATCTGAGACTTTTAAAGATTTGGCCTTTCTGTCATCCTCTCCCGAAGTAGATTCGAGCGAACGTTTTTCGCACCTTGGACGGGTGTTTCCCGTTAGCTCGCCGTTTTCGGGGGATCGATCAAGCGAAAGGGGCTGTTGAATGGAAAGACCATCAAAGCTTGAACCAACGGCCTGGACTTCCACAACCTCGTCGGGTTGCCAAACCTGCACACCGAAGTTCGGATCTTCAACAAGGGTGGCGACAATGTCCTGGTTCATCGACGTCTCGAATTGACCGCGTGGAGCATTGATGCGAGCATCTTCTCCAGCTTGATGGTCGTCTTCCTCGCGTGCGAGGAACTCATTTTCTCCATGTAGCCATTCCTTACATGCTCCCCCTTTCACATTTTCACCTCTCCAGGTATCGCGGAGTATGTCGTCGACAATGGCATTAGGCTCATTATACATACCAGGTAAATGGTCACATTCATTAGATCGTAGCCGCTGGTAGATTTCCTCTGGTGCGCGATTCTGACGTTTAGCCGCAGCGTTTTCAAACACAGAGATATGCTTGACGCGGCAAACAAGCTCGGGCCCGTTCATCGCATCCTCAGTGCTCTGGCTTGCGAGGTCTTCCCTCCAACTTGAATCATCGTATGGCCGATTCGTCAGTCTAATGTGTCTGTGACGACGAACGTCATGCATTGCTCTTGTTACCATGCCCTGAATCTTGTAGCATCTCTGATCATTTTCCTCGATTTGCATTATCCAACACAACTCGTCGTCCTTATCCTGCTGAAACTGCATGGTACCGTTCATCGCACTATTCCTCCTAAACAGCCAACCATGTAAAGTAATCGTGCCACGACGGGGATCTTTAATAACGTTTACAATCCTCATGAAGTCTTCGTCATACAGTTCCACGTTGGCTCCTGAATGTACTTCGACATTGTTATAAGTGGAAGTGTTTAGGCTCAAGCAAGGGGAAGAAACTGGAGTTTTTCGCTGCAACTTGGCCGAAGCACGTCGCCGGCCGATGGTCACTCGGGGAAGACTTGTAGATGGTCTACGTATTTCAAAGTAATCCGTGATCAACATATTCAAATCTTCAGAGTCTTCTTCATATGTGAGATCATGAATGCCGTCATTGTTGATGTTGCTCGAAACCACATTCTCGCGATGAGCAGCTTCTTCTTCGAGATCACGAACTCCGAAGATAAGAGATCGTGATCGAGAATGTGATGAAGTAGACGGAGGGAATTGCCGATTCGGGTTGAGAACACCTTCATGCATGTCAATCTGTGCTTCAATGCTCACTGTGAATTCGTTAGTTTTTCAGAAGCTCTAGGTAACGGGAAGAAGTTTTGCTTGAGAGGGGGCAATTTTATCTAAGACGTAGTAGAGTTCCCACTAAGGGAGGAAAATTCGAAGTGATCGTGTGATATGGCTTACTAGCAAGAAGGTGAGACTTACCGGAGTTGACCTGATTATGTTGCTCATCGTCGAGATCAACGACGATCTTATTGCCCTCGAGAATGTTCTTCATGGTCAGGGTGCTGATGAGGAGATTGAGTTTCAGTAGTCAAGGCGTAAAACTGAGTGTAGAACAACCTCTCGAATGCAGCTTTATAGATATGAGTAGCCACTAATAGGGGGCAGCGAATATACCCTGAGTTCTTGTGAATAGACGCGATTTTCGAATTGATTAAATCTGTAAATTTGAGAGTAGCACTGAAGTGATGAGGTGAGCAAACCGGAAGGAATCGTAGAGCTACGAGGATGTAGCCCTTATATGAGACCACCGCGACTGATTGTTCAGCTCATCGGCATGCCGCCGTCTCTTTGAGCTGGTTGTAAACTTAAAATGTCTTCTGAAGGTCTCGAAAGTTGACGCGTTGAGACTATGCGTCGCTAACATAGAATCCGGGATTAACCCCAGCCGCACAGGATATTGCACAAGCACAGCCGCACATGTCCCGAGCAGCTAGTCGTACATCAGTGCAGCTCAGTGACCTCCACTAATCTTTTCCTCCTGATTTTTGAAGTCTTACGATTGACAACAGTATTCGACCATATAGTCTTAGGTCCATGCCCACGGCATGACACACTCTACACGTCCGAGTGAAAGCGAGTCACAGTCCGAGCAGTTCCATCCAGCCGCTGTGCCAACTTGAAGATAGCAGCCCGAATGAACAAGACGCCGCTTTGGAAGACCTCTGAACAAAGACTGAAGCTTCAGAGCTGCAGAAGAGCTCTCCTGTCTGTACCCTACTATCATTGACTATATGGCTCATGCATAACAATGGTTATTGCAGCAAACCACAAGATCCGGATAAAAACAAGATAAAGACAGTGGTACACTTTCCAAGAGATTACTGACGCCTGAGAGACGTCAAGAACAACTGCCATGAATAACCAGACGAGACAATATGGAGATAATAAGAGCATGGCAATACAACGCAGGGAAAGCAGTGATCAAGGGCATTGGGACAGTCAGTCTGCCGACAGTGGCAGAGACCGCCATGGTTGAAGACATTCCCTTTCTGGTCACTCACAACAGCTTCCGAGATAGCAGGCCATGCGACCCACTCTTGGGGGCGGTGGTTTCTTCCTTCTCCATGGGGGCATCTTGACTGTCGGACAGTGAGTCCTATGTCTGGATATACTAGGCTGTTCAAACATTGTTTCTGTAGCAAAGAGCTGGGTGGACGATAGATCAAGATTGAAGACAGCAGTGTCTGAGGTACCTTACTGGTTGACAATTGAACGTTGGGTTTAGATGATGTTTCGGGATCTTGTTAATCCGTCCCCAGGTGGTCCGAGCGTCCATGATATGGGGATTTACCTACTCCAGTATCGGTTGGCGTTGATGGACTACGTTACATATGGGGACCAAGGCAGGGCTCTTTAGGCTGTCAATGCCCATGACGGCCAAAGGCAGGCAGCCTCGTGGAGCAGGAACTGGTTGAACATGAATGGACACAGTGGCTGGACAATCTGAGCATACAGTACTCTACTAGCGTCCGGACCGGAACGGCGGCGAAAATCTTTTTTCCAAGCTCGCGTGCTGAGGGACCTCGGACTCTAAATCAATTCACATTATGGCTTCTCTTGTTGAACTGGGAGCAAAGGCTACCACTGTCGGTCTTTTCCTGGGCCCCGTTAGACGGATAGTGCACCAGCCACCGGCACAAGCCTGTTACCACTCCTACACATCCAGTGTTTCCAGTGCTCTCAAGAACCAACCCCGCCGTCCCCGGGACCAGAAGGGATCAGTCCAGCTCTCAACCGATTGAAGTCTTGGATGATAACTGTTCCACGAGGGCCAAACTTTACCTCAAGGTACCTCATTCAGTAAGTATCCCACCTACCGTAGCTCAAGCCGTTATCGAGATGAATGTTTCATTACTTTTAGATGTTAGACTGCTGAGATCAATTCTGCGGACACAGCATATTCTGAATAGCCCAGCATGGCCACTACCCTGTTTAATGAGTATTCAAAAGAAGTACATGCTAACAGGCGCTACCTTAGAGCCTCGAGTAAAAATTACTACCATGTGTGGCATCCTTGCCCTTATCCACGCGAATGCGTCGGAGACCTCGGCCGCCAGCGAGCTCCATGAGGCGCTTTATCTTCTTCAGCACCGTGGTCAAGATGCTTGTGGCATAGCTACCTGTGCGTCTGGTGGAAAGATTTACCAATGCAAGGGAAACGGACTCGCCTCGAAGGTTTTTCGGGATGACGGGGTTAGAGTGAGAGATTTACCGGGTTCAATGGGTATTGGACATTTGAGATATCCGACTGCAGGCAGTAGTGCAAATGCAGAGGCACAGCCATTCTATGTCAATAGTCCTTACGGAATATGCTTCGCGCAAAACGGCAACTTGATCAATACCCCCAAGCTCAAGAGATGGCTTGATCGTTATGCACACAGACATATCAATACCGAAAGTGACAGCGAGCTGATGCTGAACATATTTGCTAACGAATTAAACGTCACTGGAAAGGCACGTGTGAATGATACAGATATCTTCGCAGCTTTGAAAAGAATGTACGCACAATGTGAGGGAGCCTGGGCTTGTACAGCTATGCTTGCAGGTAAGCTGTGACCTCTGCACAGAATCACACCCTTGCTGATGTACGATTTAGGTTTTGGCATCATGGGGTTCCGAGATTCCTACGGTATACGGCCGTTAGTCATGGGGTCCCGTTCGTCTACTCGAGGGGACGGTCTAGACTACATGATGGCCTCTGAGTCCGTCGCACTGAAGCAGCTCGGCTATAAGAACATTATAGACGTTCTGCCAGGTCAGGCTATCATCATTCAAAAGGGATCTGAGCCTGTCATGTACCAGATTGAGCCACGGAAAAGCCAATCATTGGATATCTTTGAGCTTGTATACTTTGCACGACCGGATTCCATAATGGATGGTATTAGCGTGAATCAAAGCAGGGAGAACATGGGTTACAAGCTGGCAGAAACTATCAAGGAATCTTTCGCCTCCACACCTGATCTTTTGAAAGAAGTCGACGTTGTGATCCCGATCCCAGAAACTTCAAATACGTCTGCGCCATGTGTAGCTGCGCGGCTCAAGAAGCCCTTTAGCCAGGGTTTTGTAAAGAATCGTTACGTTTTCCGGACTTTCATCATGCCCGATCAGACATCTCGAGAAAAAGGCGTCAGAAGGAAATTGAACGCCATGGACGAGAAATTCGCTGGCAAAAATGTACTCCTCGTGGATGATAGCATTGTCCGTGGCACCACCTCGCGTGAGATTGTCAACATGGCGCGCGAAGCTGGTGCTTTTAAGGTCTACTTTGCCAGTTGCGCTCCCCGAATCACGTAAGTCTTGCGACGTGTACAGAAGCTCTGACTTACCATAAAGTCAGAAATGCCCATATCTATGGAATTGACCTTGCCTCACCTTCAGAACTCATTGCGCACGAGCGCAATGATGAAGCAATAGCAAAGCACATTGGTGCGGATAAGGTCATTTTTCAAAAGCTTGAAGACCTTGAGGATGCCTGCGCCAGTGCCTTCTTTCCTGGCTCAGAGATTCAAAAAGATAGGAAGTTTGAAGTTGGTGTATTCAACGGCAAATATAGTACCCCAGTTGATGAGGACTACTTCAGGCATCTAGAGAGAGTCCGAGGGCAGTCGAAAAGGATGAAAGTTGTGGAGAGCGCCCTACAAGCAGTAGCGAATGGATCTGCTGGTACAATGGAGACTCAAATTGCGACGAATGGCGCTACAGTGGAAGATGGTGGTGAGGTTGTTCCTACATCGCTACACCGGTCAGCAGAGGCTGGAGACAATGCGAACGACGATTCGCATCGGGCTGATGGCAAGAGGAAGAGGGGAGTTGTGGAGGAGGAAGACACGCCACCACCCAAAGACCGCATGGATATCAGTCTACACAATTTTAACGATGAGCGCGAATGATGCTTGGGCAAACGAGTCCGGGATATGTGTACTTTAGCTATTGTAAACGATGCTTCTTTCGCTCGAAGAGGCCGAGAGACGAGATATCTCCCCTACCTTATTTACAGCCTCGGTTCAGGGCTTTAGCTTGGTTTATATCACAAATTTAGGCTTGCCACACTCACAGCGAAGGATTGCAATTTGCAAAAAGGCTGGGAGTCGTAAGCGTCATCTGCAGATATCCTAATCCAAATGATACCGTCGTTGAATGATTCGAGTCCTATACATATGTTGCTTCCTATCCATGGATGGGGTGCAAATTTAGGCCTTTCATTCCCTGGATCAAATGTTGATTTCGTGGATGGTACATGGACAGTACATCTACGGTTGGGGTGCATCATAGATGTACTCTTGTGCGATAATCAAGTTTGGGCAAGGGGATAAGGCTTTCAATTCGATACCCGAGCAGTCACTCTGTCTGATGAGGTATCTAGTTGCCCAATCTGTTCTATTGTGATTCACTACAGTACCTTGGCTTTCTGCGCTCCCTGGTGGCTTTGGGGCAAAGGAATGATACTTGCCTTACCCAAAACGGAATTCGTACCTGCATCTCGCTTAGAAGCCCGTACCACGGCGTGCACGGTTCATCGCCGCCTGTTAACGTCATATCGAAACTGACAGCACTCACCGTTAAGGTATCTGACTTACGATTAGAGGAACCAATTTCGTCACATTCACAGCCAGAAGATAAAGGCGTTGGTCTCGATATCTAGAGCCTGATCAGTACTGGATAGCTTCGCAGTGAAGGAGGATTACGTCATGGACTAATATAGCGTAAAATAGCTACAATTCACTTCCCTCGCCAAAGGTTCCTCTATCTTCACTTCTCTTTCCTTTCTACTCATCGTTTGCCTGAGCAAGTGAAAAATCTTTCTCGTATACGGTCGGTTCGACATCTTCAAGACGTCTTCTGTTTTGAGGTTGTTTGTTCTACCTTGTGTGGCGCCAGGCATTTCTATCGCCTGGAAATCCCAGTGATTATCATTATTCCTCAGATTCCATCTCCACACTGACATTCCATAGAGTAAGCATAATTCACGTTTTAGTGAGAAGTCCAGCGACTATGGCTGCTCGCGTCACTCGCCGTGCGGCAGCTGAGGAAGCAGCCTCCAAGCCAAACTCCCTGGTTTCTACCGCCAAAAAGCCCGCCCCTCAGCAGTTGTCGAGTCCACCGGCAACGCCCGCACCCAGCAAGAAGAAGTCTCCACCTGCAAAAAAAGCCAGTGTCAAGCAGGGTAAGGACCAAGCTCAAGCTCAAATCAACTCACCACCGGTACGTCCCAGTGCAGTAAAGAAGCGCAAGAGGGTAGCTGCCCCAAAGGTTGAAGAGGATCCCAATGAATTACCCCACAATCTCGGGAAGGCTTTCGCCTCTAGTGACGTGGGCGTGAAGGGAGAAGTGGCCGAAGATGCAGAGCCTGCGCCGAAAAAACGAAGTATCAAGAAGCCTCTAGAACAAAAGCAACAGACCAAGGACGCAGTGCAAATTGTGGATAACTCCATCTGTACTGACAAAACAGCCAAGCTTCCAAGGAAAAAGTCTGCAAAAACCAAGGACAACCCATATGGTCTTACTCCTGGCGCAACTCCGTATCCTGATTGGCCCCACCCTACGCCAGAGGAATGTTATGCGGTCAATGATCTGTTGACCGAGCTTCATGGAAAACAAGGCGCACCCCCAAAGATTCCCCCGCCATCTCTCACAATCACAGGCTGTGGTGAAGTACCTTCCATTCTTGATGCACTGGTCCGAACGCTTCTTAGTGGCAATACAACTGGTTTAAACTCAGGCAGGGCGATGGCAGGCTTGGTAGCAAAATTTGGCACCCTGAAAGATGGAATTGGAAGAGGGAGTCTAGACTATAACGCTATTCGACGAGCGAGTTTGGAAGAAGTCATTGATGCAATCAAAGAAGGCGGTATGCAGAAGAAAAAAGGCATGTACATCAAGAAGCTGCTAGACATAGTGTATGAAGAGAACAAAGCCCGTCGCGATGCATTGGTTAAGGCAAATGAAGACCATGAATCTACCGCGCCCAAGGGAGCTGAGAACGAAACCAACGAACAAAAAGATGCTGAGATCGCGCGCGCCGAAGATCATGTCCTATCGCTTGACCACATACACCATCTAGAGAAAGATGAAGCTATAACCACAATGACCAAATACCCACAAATTGGCGCCAAGACTGCTGCCTGTGTTGTGCTATTCTGCATGCGCATTCCCTGTTTTGCTGTTGACACGCACGTTTTTCGCCTATCCAAGTGGCTTGGATGGGTGCCACCAGACGTTGGATCGGATCCAATTACTACCTTTCGTCATCTAGAAGTCATGATCCCAGACGAACTGAAGTACTCTTTGCATCAACTGTTCATTAAGCATGGAAAAGCCTGTCCAAGGTGCAGAGCCATCACAGGACCGAAGAGTGAGGGATGGGATGAAGGATGTGTTATCGATCATTTGGTCAAGAGGACAGGGCCAATGAAGGAAGGTCTGCCGAGGGCCAATGGAGGGAAAGGTAAGAAGGGAAAGAAAACGGACGACAGCGAGGAGGAAGATCTGGAGGAGGAAGCAGCCGCGGAAGACGACCTCGATGTAGAAGAGGATGTGGTGGATGCAGGAGAGAATGCCAAGGAAAAAGGCAGTAATGGGAAAGGGGCGAAGGGAAAAGCAAAGACTACCACGACCAAGGAGGCAAATATACCAAAAGAGAAGCCGAAAGGAAAAGCAAAGGGAAAAGGAAAGAATAGCAAGAAGCAAGTCGAGAATGAAGGTGATGTTGAAGACGAAGCCATGGATGACGAAGATGCCGCAATGGAAGACGTTGCAAACGATATTCAGAAAGATCTTCCAAAGGCCAAGGGCAAAGCAGGTGCGGTGAAGGTACGGAAGGGAAAAGCACAGCCGGAGACAGTAAATGGCGGCACTGGGAAAGCACCTGCGAAAGGCAAGGCCAAGGCTAAAGCCAAGGCGTCTTGAAGAGCTCTACTTCAAAGTTCAGTATCCCGCGTCGAATATTGAAGATCTTAGCATACTGCAGCGATTTGGCTTATCCTTTGACCATAGCCGGCTAGCTCACAAATGTCACAAAGCTCATGCTTCGAAGCTTGATCCACATACGGGTCTTATAATGCCGAAGCTGACTTTGCCTCTAGGACGCTTCATTGTCGCATATTTCTCTATACATGGTCTGTAGCCACTGCTGTTTTTCCAACTGGTCACAACATCTAATCATCATCAGAATGATACCATTCCCTTTGACAGGCAATTGAGAAATGCGGTCTTTCACTCTTACAAGTGGAAAGCTGAATACTCTATCAGTCTATTACTCTCCTCTCTACTAACCACAGAAGCAGCGGTTGACCCCGCAGGTCCACCGACCCTTTTCGCTCACTTTTTGGAAAGGACTCGTACCTGACCTTGAAATATACATGTCAATATGAGATCTTGTGTCATTTATCAAGATCTATGCGCTGTTACCATAGTCTCAGATCTTGGATTTAATGCTAGATTAGTTGAGCAAACAGCATCCCAGGCTATCATTGACAAGTATCCCATCGAGATGTCCACGTCGGCACTACAGACCGGATTTCCAAGCGACGTGCACATTCAAACCACATACCATTTCAGGATTGGGAGCTCTCAACAGGGTGGGCATGCAACTAACGCTTTCGTAGCTAAAGATCAACGAAGATCTAGGCCAGCGGTGTACTCATTACGCCACGAATCGTCAGTCGAACCTCTGAACACAACAAATGCGATGTCTCAACAGCTCACTTTCCGAATATTCCGAGAAGATCTAACCAGATGGCACCGACATAAGAGAGCAATGTTTCCAGACTTTGCAATATCCTGCTGCAACAATGGCTAGCACGACTGATATCGATAGTTATGTCTTCGAAGGCACCCCAGAGGAAAATAAAGATGCCCATCTAGAGAAATTCAAACACGACCTCAACGATGAACTTACAAGGACCTTTCCGACAACTCCAAGACCTTACGATAATGTTCAAGTACTGCTTTTGTGCTGGGAGGAGGCTGATGGCAACAATCACGAAGACGTGGTCACGTTCAGGAATTTTCTCAAAAACAACTTTCGCTACCAGACTCAAATCTACAAACTCCTCGGCGACAATTCCGGCCGTGGTCAGGACTTGACGGATCTCGGCGGTGTCCTTGAGGATTTCAGGTCTCAATCTACACCCAGGACGCTGAATATCATATACTACAGCGGTCATGGCTACTCCAACGCCGGTTTTCGGAAAGCCAGCGATAGCCAGAAAGATCTTATCATATTGTGAGCTCGAACCATATCATCTCTAAAAAAAACCTCCTAATCGACAATTCCAGTCCAACCAAAGAAAAAGACGAGAAAACCGCCGAGCTCCCCGGTTTTGGCCTCGACTACTCTTGGCTGTACCACCCACTCTCCACAATAAACGGCCCCACCCTCCACATCCTAGACACCTGCTGCGGCGGCGTGGCCGCCCTCTCCACCGCGCAAGAGATCTTAGCCGCCGGCAGCTACAACACCCGAACCCAGCGCCGAAGATCTTCCACCCAGCCGCCCGAGACACAGCACCGCGACCAAGACCCGCACAGTCACTTCCTGAGGCTTTTGCTCCCCACCATGGCGGGCCTTGGCAAGACGAGGCGGGCTTTCACGGCGGAAGAGCTGTTCCGTGGCTTGAACACCGAATGCGGGGAGTTGGATCAGGCTCTTCTGCATGGGCAGCCGTGGTATATCAAAGCTACCGCCTACCCCTCCGTTACTTTTACCAAGCTCCTTCCCCCCCCCAGCACCACCTTGACCGAAAAACTTCTCTTCGAGGTTGCAATGCCTAAAGGCGCCGCGAAAGGTGTTGATTTTCATCGATGGGTGAGGAGCTGCGATTGGCCCGAGTACGTTAACAGGGTCAAGATGCTGGGTTACGCGGTCGATAAGGAATCCTATTTCTGAGATTGCCTGATTCTACGCATGTGTAATATCCCTCCTCCCCCCCTTCCCAGTGTTTAATTTGCGACCGTGCTTGTTGTTTTACCTAAATCTTGTCTTGGTTGGGCGAATCGGGCCAAATTGTGAAACATACACTTTGGGAAGAATATTCGGTTCAGGGTTATGTTTAGCCAATATTCCCAACATCTTGGACAGTTTTGACTATATTTCTTATCCCCAAACCGTTTAGTTTTTTCAATCATCTCTTACCAAGTGTTCGCGACAATCCATCCGGCTTCACGCCCTTCCCATTCCCCTGAGCCCGTTAGCATCAGAGCAAGGCTGATAAGGTAAGTCACTAGGTTTCAAGGACTATGATACTCTCCATCCCTCCATCCCCACCTTTTTACCCACCCGCCCATCCACCCCACCCTAACCACCTCGCCACCCACCCCGTCGTCGTCGTATGTTCTTAGTTTGTTCATGCTTGAAATCCTTGAGTCCTCTACATTGCTAATTCGGCACTTCGGTCTCTTTTGTGCTTTTACTAATTGTCCTTTTGAGTTACCCCATATTCTATCCCCCCCCCAATCATCCCATCACACATCCGCGCACCTGTATGTTGGATTTTCAGGTGTGATTTTGGTTGGTAAGCTCCGCCCTATAGGGCTGGGGCCCGCTAGGAGAGTTTCCACCTTCCACCTCCTATGTAGATAGACTCCTATTACAGTAAGCTTCAAACCACCTACTCTACTAAATGCCCCCGTATGACCTCGTTTTTACAACACTGTACACGCTCGACCACAAATTCAGTCCGCTGATCCTCGAGACCTCTCGATCTCCGCTATCATGTGTAACCCTTTTGATAGTTCAATTCTTGAGCGATACTCAAAGAAAACATCGACTGCGTGACACAGCTTGAAAAAGGGAGCTCTTGGAATACCTCAAGGAGAGATGTTGCGATAAAAGCCAGGTGGAGCCGGAACGGCTCGCTACCTTAGTGGCATAGATCTGTGCATAAGCCTTGCGTGACATTTCCCACAGGCAGACAGCAGTTGACTGCCCCTTGAGCTTGAGTAACCACCTTTTGAAAACCATCTCGATTCAACCTACAGTAAGCGCCTTTTCCGCCATAAGATATGTATGTACGCAGCTCACACGTGATCGGAGACAACCGATGTTTCTCTAGAAGCAATTGCACACCAAAGGAGCCCATACCAACGGCTCGCAGATGCAGTACTTAGTGCGGGTGCATTGTTAGTTCACCACTGCTAGAACTGCTTGGATTTGATGGCGTTTGGAGGTCCTCAGAGAGTATGGAGCCGATTGTTGTCTACATGCCGGGGCCGCTTTTTCTTGAGAAAGCTGGTCGTGGCGTTGAATCGGTCTTGGCGGGGATGAAATCTTTCTCTCTCATCAGCTTGTAATGGAGAGTCAGCTTTGGCGTTGTGTTTTTTGCTGCATGCTGCTGTTCCTTTGGGAACCTGATATACTTTACTGATTCGATTATGTTTTTCTGTATTCGACATCATGCTTTCCGGACCTGCTAAGGCGAACGTGGTATTCGATTCGGGGGTTTCTGTTATTGCTATAGCAGTAATTGCAACACCTTGTTGTGCTAGAATGTTGGAATCTATAGCCTTTTAATCTGATGGCCATCTTTGTTCTACGCGCATTAGTACTCTCCGTCGGATCCACGTGCGGTGAAGATGTGCTTGTTCTGTTTAAGCTTGTAGTTGTTGTTGTCAGCTGTGCAATTCATAAAATTCGTAGGTTTGATTTGATATCACTGATGGGAGATAGACTGCAACTGGGGCAAGACTCGTGGTAGGCGGTATTGGTGTGCATATGGAGGAGCTCACCTACAAACGATCTATCATATTCTACAAACTAAGTATTTTCGGTGTACCGCACAAGCGGATCATACTGAAATGAACATATATCCTTTCTGTTGTGCAATTTACCTACATGGCGTGTTGCACTCATCAAGCTCTCCTTTCGTCTTCTACTGGCGGATATTTACCTCCGGCAAATTCAGGATGGCCGTAATTGTCATGAGCATTTTCATCATTGCTTGATTCATCAGCTTCTTCTTCGCCACGCTATTCCAAGTTCCACGGCTCTTTGGAAATGATCAACAGGTTCGCCATGTATTAAATAACAGCTATTATCGAAATGGTCCTTGACATTGCAGCCCTCGTGGTAGCATGGCCGATTGTTTAGAAGGTCCAGTTTTATAGCCAACGTAAGTGGCTCATGAGCCGAGTTTCCATGTTGGGGCGGATTGTAAATCACTCCGATGTTAGAATCCGCTTGGCTGAGAGCACCACTTATTAATCTCCTCTGGTAGCAGTGAACCCACTGACATGGTGTCTAATATACGATCTCGCCAACATCACTATCTGCTCCGTGATGGCACCCTGCGCTGGAGTCATCTGTATCTGTCTTCCCACGCTTGGTCCATCGATCCAAGGTAGCTCCTCGGAGTCCCTTATTGGCAGCATTCGGAGTATTCGTACAGTTCGATCTTTCGGCACTCGGAGTCATCAAAGTACGAAGCAACACAGCTGAAGAAGGCCTCACGTTGAAGGTACGACTCGATGTCACGGCCGTTTTACCCGATGCCTGATCACATCATTGTCGCTACCAATGCCAGAGGCACCTCGGCGAGGGAAGTGGAGAAGCAGTCCTGATCGATCGAGAGCATCATGATGGATGATCATGTTGTAACAATAGACAGTCAGGTGGAAGCTGCACACTGATCGGATGCCACTGCGTTGGATGTGGAATAATGCCTATGAAATGAGCACAAGCCTCACATAGGTTGACCCGAAGTGAAGCGCTCTTATCGCTTACAGAACTGTTTTCGTGGTGACGAACTGCTTCCTCGTTCTCCATGTAGCCGGCTCTTGTAGCTGTGATACCTCATTTTTGCAATATCAAACTACCGAACAATACCCCGGAAGGTTGGGTAGGGTTAATCAATTCAAGGAAGGTTGATCGCTCGAAGTCCCAGAACGATCCTCCAACGCACATGCGAGAATCCACGTTAAGCTATGCGTGCATCAACAACTCTCATGCACATAGCGGTCCGAATATCAAGTTCCTTCTCCTTCGGACTCGATGAAGCGTCACAGACAGCGACCGCCATATGTTTTATGCAAGAGCCTTGGTTGTTAAGATCTCCTCAGTTGTTTCCGTGATCATGCGTTTCGGGTTAGCTTGCTTCTAACATCCGCCAATCCATAAAGGGGAAGGCGTTGCCGCAGGCTTTCAATCTGCAAGTATCGGTCACCGCAAAATCATATAAGAAAGAGAGGCAAGCTTTAACGTTGACAGGCCAAGCCTCTGAAACACTGGACATGTACTAGATCTGTACACTGTCATGACATCTTGACACTCATTTAGTGCATCTGATAATTCCTTGGTCTGGCTGGCATACGCATGCTTTCTTCACAAGTCAAGGTGCGATTGTCTTCATGGACTCCATGCATCATCCGGTGACACAGACGCGGCTCTTTGGCCCTCAAAGTCTCGTTCAGTTGGGGATGAAGTAGTATGACCCCTGGTCGCTCTTTCCTTAAGTACTCTCATGTAGCACCCACCTGCCCATCGCGTTCGCTATCATCCATACTATCTCATACTTCACGTTCGTTCCTACTTGACATCCTTTCTCACCCAAATATCCCCTCCTACTCTCCTACCCACTATCCCACAATTTGAAACGACCTACGACTACAACCAACGATGCATCTACCAACCCTCCTCGTCGCCGCTTCATCTCTCCCACTACTCCTCGCAACCACACTCCCCGTCAACGAACTCGGCCAACCCGCACCATCTTTCCTCCAATCCCGCACTCATTACAAGTCATACTGTCCACCCCGCCACGCCAACGCCAAGCACCAAAAAGATATCTTCTTCGACTTCATCAACGTCCTTTACACCGAGAAGAACGCCACCAAAGCCTTTGATACCTACGTGGCTGTGGACCTCATCGAGCACGACCCTTTCGATGCCCAAGGCCGTGATGCCAACGCCGCCAAGCTCTCGGGTATCATCCCCTACGCCAATTTCGAAGTCCTACGCCAGAACTTTGACAGCAACATTGGGCTTATTCACGTGAGGGTCAATGAGGACCCGGAGCCGATTGCTCTGGCAGATATCTACCGTATGAATGGAACTTGTATTGTGGAACACTGGGATGTTACTCAGGCGAGGCCGGCGAATGCCACCAACCCAATTGCCATGTTCTGAAGGGGTGGATCAGGAATTATCTACCGACGGTCGACGGCATTCGCTCTTTACCAAGATGTGCTATCTATCAACTGCACAATGTGAAGGAATGGGTTACACAACTGGCTGTATTATTACATAGAGAATAAAGCGAAGATAGAGGCGATGGAACTGGCTAATGCTGGTATAGAATACTATATTAATCACAATCCAATGCCTCACCTTCCAGTTTCTCCAAGGGACTCTGTTCTCTCTCTGTCATTCACTTTTCCTTGCCCAAGTCCATCCCCTTTAAGCCTCCGTTTGACTTCTTACATATCTATTTTGAACGCTGCTTAGCGTTGAAATATTTGAACGACATTACTATTGTGCATGCCGTTGCCAGCGTAAATAGATTCGAAATTCTAAGCGGCTAAAAAATACTTTGATTTCGCCACCTGTAGTCTCATAGCGTTGTGCATTCAGTGATGTAAAAGAAAACAACTTTTGTTCTGTTGCCGGGGTCGATAGGGCTAGCCTTGCCACAGGGCAGGATCCGAGCCATTAGCGCTGACCCACACTACATTGACCAAATTCAACCTCATGTATGTACCTTAGCGACTATAAAATACAGTGTACCTATTAACAGCATATTCTTAAACAGTCGTTACTACTGTCATGTCAGATATTCGACTGAATCACTTTCGAGACACCGTCAGCATCCATCTTAACCACTTATATCGTCTTCGAAATCTCAGCCGAGAGTATTAAATACGTTGCACATTGAAATTTAAATCTTCATTGAATCTACACAGATCATACTGAACGTTTGAGGGTTTCGCGAAGATAATCTTTATCTATGCTACTCTACGCTGCGAGTATCTTAGATTCATCATGCGCCACATGCTTTCATTCTGCTTAACGTTGTCATCTTACAAGGTGGAGTTTATACAACAACACCAACAATTCCATTTCTCTCAGCATGTAAAAGCGCGGAACTCGACAATCTCGCTCCTTTAAACAAAGAACGTACTTTTTGTAAGAGTGTTTGACCCTAAATAGCCCTTGGTATATTTTTGGTAGGTTGACAACCGCTAGGAACCTCTGTGGGGATCCGATACTTTAGAATTTAGGATATTTAACCGGTTTGACGGTGTCTATCTACACTGTGAAGAAGAGCTAAGACGATCAATGCAGAGGCTCGAATCACACCAACGCCGCCACCTCCCAAACCACGTCAACGAAAAATGCCAACCTCACCACTCCCCAACCCCCTAACTTCCCCGCTACAAAAACATCCCATCACTCTCCTCCCCTTCCAAATAATCCTATGCACCGCCGCTGCACTCACCACCCCTTTCTCCCTTCTCCGTTCTGCTGCAGTCATCTGCATCGCTAGCGCCATTGGCGGTTTTCACATGGCTTCTGATGCGCACTTTGATAATAGGGGCTGGAATGCTTTTTGTGGCTGTCTTGTTGTTGGCTTTGCTATGGTGGCGACCGAGCGGCTGGTGGTTGGGAGGTGGTGGGTGGGCGCTGGGGGCCCGTCGGGAAAGCGAAAGAATGAGGTGGGTGGTGGGTTGAGGGGTGCGACTGCTGGGGAGAAATGGTCTTTTATCATAGATCTGCTGTTTTCCCCTCGCGGCGTCAACAGAGCGTGGGCTGCGAAAAATATCCCCCGTTTCCGTTCTTCGGACCCGGCATACATTCCTACGAGAGCCGCTTTTCTCCGCCGCCGGCTCATCTCCACGTTGATCTCGTTTCTTCTCTTCGACGTCATTGCCAATTCCCCACCACCGGATCCGTTCATGTTCTCCCTGTTCACCATTCCTTTCTTCAGGAGGCTTGACGACGTTACTTCGTCTGAGCTAGCACTTCGACTCAGCAGTACGCTCGCGTTTTGGATAAGCACTTATTGCATTGTTAATGTTATTAACGGGGTATTCGCGCTTTTCTGTGTTGGATTGGGAGTTAGCGAGGCGAAGGATTGGCCGCCGATATTCGGGGCCGTAGGGGAGGCGTCTTCGGTGCGGAGATTCTGGGGGTGGCTATGTCCTCTCTCACGGTCCTTTTTCCCACAGGCAGGTGCAGAGATAGCTAACTCTTATCCCACACCAGCACATTTTGGCATCAAATCTACCGCTCCACCTTCGAAGGTCTCTCCCACTCCCTCACCAATAACATCCTCCATCTCCGCCCCCGCACCGTCATATCACGGTACGCCAACCTCGCCCTCTGCTTCCTCATCTCGGGCCTCATCCACCTGAGCGGCGATATCGGCGCCGGCATCCCTTGGTGGGAAAGTGGAGCGATGCGGTTCTTTTTGACGCAGGTGGCGGGGATTATGCTGGAGGATGCGGTGGGAGCTGCTTGGAATGGGGGTTTGGGTGGTGGGAGGAAGAAGTGGAGGCAAGGTGTGGGATTCATCTGGGTGATCGGCTTTCTGACTTGGGCGACGCCGGTATGGAGCTATCCGAACATTCTGAGGCAGAGGGAGGGGGCGGATGTGATGTTCCCGGTGTCGATTGTTGGGTGGGTGAGGGGGTAGCCATTGGGGCGGCTGTTCTATTCTTCATTTCGAGGGCTGTGATGGCAGCCGCTCTGATTGTTTCACGGACGGGTTTCTTTGGAAGATAGTAGATGGGGGATTAAGGGTTGGATGTGGCCCCAACCCCAACCCCACCGACCGCAGCCACAACGCTAAACGTAACACAAAGAACTTGCCCACGCCACGCTATCCTGACTTGATTCCGCCGCGACCATTTTTCGCGCTTCGACTAACCACGGGCGAGCATTTTCTCGGTTGAAAAGTTCGCTTCGGCGGCTGGGTAGGAGGGAGGTTTGTGACACTGTTGGTTGTGTTCTTACTTGCTTGATGGGAGGGGGGGTTGAGGGGTTAAAGGAGAATGTGGAGGTGGAGGTGGAGGGGTGGGGGGGGGGAAGCCTTTCTTGTTTTGACGGGCGGGGGCAGGTGAGGGAAGGTGGTGTGCGTGAAGGGCCGGGGACTGAGGTGGAGTTGGGCAGGTGTGGGTAGGTGAGGCGCATGGTAGGGTTCGGAAAGGGATGTGCAATGGATGGTGGCTCGGAGGTCTTTAAGCGGTTGGAGGGCTTCTCTGGGCGGCTGGGGTACCATTGGCGGAAGGATTAGTAGAGTTTGCAGCGAGAGAGGTTGAAAAGAGTATTTTATGGGTCCCCTGCCTTTTTAGAAAAGGTTATGATCTTGCTCTCGTCCCTTCTTTATATGCTTTGCTACGCTGAACAAACAAAATCTGTAACCCGTAATTTCGCTCGAGCATAATCGCGTAAACGAAGAAATCTCGCTGTTGATGAGCGATTTTGCTTGTTGTTCTTATCTAGCCCTTTCTGAAACAAAAAAGAATTTCGCTCTCTTAATCCTGGGATCAAATCTCTCGTTTCTGGTTGCAATTGTTGCTGGCCAATGTCGTTGCTTGGGTGAGCGTTGCTGCAGTTCAGTAATAGAAGTGGACCTGCAAGAAGGAAAGTCGTTGCTGGCATGGCAGACGTTGGAAACTATGGGGGAGTGTCACTGTCGGAGGCTTTCCCCGTGCTTTGTTTATGGACTTTGTCTATTGCTCGTTCTGTTGGAGGAATTTTTGTCTTTGGTCAGTAGACGTAGCTTGTGTGTTGTTCTAGGTATATCTTAAGCAAGTCCGATAACACAGCTCTTACAGCAATAAGCCGATTGTTTCGTCCGAGTGATTCCTCCATTTCATTGATTTAGATAATTTGAATTTGTCGTGTTAGCTCCAATGTTTGTACCGACGTAACGAGTACCTAGGGTGACCTTATCTACTAAGCGAGCTTCAGAGCTGAAAGTCCTTCGCCATTGTTGTCGTCCGTTGGTCTTTCCGTGTTCGTTACTTGACCCATTGTCAGGTTAAGCGCATGACCCTTCCTCCTCAGTTGAACCAATGTCATCATCGCTTGATGTGCTGCTTGACGGGCTGAAAAGGTCATTTGGTGTATCTCCACCTGCGGAATCTTCGGAATCTTGAAGAGTAGCGAAATGAAATATTTCTCGACGCAGCCACCGCGCATTCTTTTCCTCTGCATGTTCGTTTTGCCTTATCCATTCATGGATTTCCTTATCTTCCAGGTCGAGCTTGGATCTGTCTCCGGACAACAGGCAGTGAACAATTCCTTGATGGAGCGCTTTCTGAATCACGGCTATCCTGAGGTGCTCTATCCTAGGTGCAACGCCTACGTGCCACTCTATAGATCTCTTACAGCAAACCTGCCTCTTCTTATATGGCACTTTGGTGTTAGGTCTTCTTTCTCTATACGAACGCTCATTAGGGCGAGAGAGATGATCGAGGTCATGCCATGGGGCAGTGCCACGCCAGGGGTTTTGCACCAGCAATTGAACGGCCCGATAATTCTGTTCGAGTAAGGCCTCCTTGAGTCCTACATCGGCGACTTCTCCACTGGTAGTATTGACCCAGTCAACAGAAGACCCACCCCTGGTCACAACATCTAGGAAATCGCACCGGGCATCTGTCCACGGCCCGTGTAATAACTTATCTGGTATCCGGCATTCACCGAGACAGACTAACAACCTCCATCTGTAACTGTTGATAGCTCTGAGGTTTGGGCCATCCTTGGAAGTATATACTTGGAGTGTTATCAGTCCATCGCGTAGTCCAATCCCCAGAACTACCCGAATCTGGTTGCTGACATCCCAAGTATAAGAATGTAGATCGAGAAATTCATCTCCGAAACCCAAGGAATTTCGTTCATAAGCCTCTTCCACAACCTGTGTCACAGTTGCCTCAGTGGGCTTATCGCCATTTCGCCAATTTAGTTCAAGCTCACGGAAGCGGCGTAGCAACGTCTTTACGAGGAAAACACGGATACACTGATGCAGGAAATCCAAGGTCATCCATTTGAGTCGCAGGATAGCCGTCTGGAGCTTCGCTATCTCTTGCTTTGTATCCAGGATATTGAGTAACTGTGTAGAATGTTCTAGAGCGCGGCTAGAATCTGATGAGAAAACTTTGAAAACCAGTAACATCTTGATATGAGGACCCGAAAGAGCGGAGTTGAGGATTGGTGAAGCGCGAGGGAGGTTAAGATTTAGACTCTGCAGGAAGATGTGCTGCAGCAGCTCGGTAGGCAGGCGCTCGAGCAGGGAGAGCTCCCTTACAGGTTCGGACATGGTAGGATTGGGAGATCCCTTGGGAGTTGAACGGTGTGTGGCCTTCTGAAGCTTCCCCGACGCGTTTTGCTTCTTACCGCGTACTCTGATCGGGGTCATGTGGGATGTCTTGGCGGATATTGGGTGATCTTCAATCTCTAATCCCCCTATCCGGCACGGCTTAGAACGTTGATCTGGTTGGTTGGCTAAACAGTAGCTTCGCGAATGACTCTTCGGAATAAAAGGCGGCGAGAGGTTGAAGTACTGTAAGTCTACTCCATAGAACTGATCGACTGTGCTTCTCTGTGTCTGAGAGTCAAGATGGTGAAGACACCGACATCCGACCGATCAGCCACAGTGATCGTCCAAGGCTGCTCGACTTACAGTAATTGTGTCTTAGCCGACACGACGCCACACAAGATCAACAGTCGACTTTCTTCCTGTGTCGTAGTGTCGTTCTTAGCGGTGGCTGTGCACATCACCAGCCCCGACAACAAACGCTTCATCTGAATCAACTTCTGGTTCGATGCACGAAACCTTGTTTTCCATCACGTCGGATTGCTGCATCAAGCTACCTTGAGTTAGTAAACAGCTTATCGCTGCGTCATGCCCAGCTTCAAGCGCTCCCATCGAACGATGAACATGAATTTTGGCTGGGGATGATAGGGGGAGTAGTGGCATGGAAAGAGATTATTTAAGGGCGCCATGATTTCCCCGGTTCTGAGGAAATTGCATTCACTGATAAACACATCCAAATACGGAAAAACCCTACGGATTGAAAATTTGTGTTGACTCTCATTTCTGCACTATTCTAGAACTACTTTGCCCCTTCCTCCATCAACAATCTCACAATTTCATCCACTTGCCCGCTCATCCTCTCTCGAACAAAACTCATAGCTACTACAGCTACATCGATCCCGAACCTACATAAACCATCTCTACCTCGTATACAAGACGCTTAACGCGCAAATTCAGTCGAAATGGGTGCTGTTGTATCATGCGTAAGTTTCCAGCTCAATTAAGCCCGAATCTTTCCCTCAAGCTTGTCCTTGTCTGTGCGAGTATTTTCGACCATGATCAGACCATCCGAGCTGCATTGTACGTAGCAGCTTCGGCTGTAGAGGCGATACTGCGTCATTGCGTCTTTACGTGGTGACCGCGTCGGCACTCGGTGCCCAGAGCTTAAGCTATGCGTGACGTCTTGGCCACAGCTGTCCGTTCTGCAGCTCATCCATGCGGATTACACGGCGGTCGGATGATGTGAGCGACAGCTATGTGCCTCAGAGCTTCCACTCTACTTGTCTTCCGCTTCATTGTTACGCAGCGCAGCTCAAACAATTGCAGCAAACAATATGCGAGCACGAGGCTTTCCAAATCATCTTGGTTGCCATCACGCCAACCCGTTCCCTTCACGGACTCGTGCTTCCTTTTATCCACTTCAATCTCCCCTTGCCGTTGCCTTCCTCCTTTGCTGGACCGTTTTTCGGACTTGAATCTAACGGTCTCACCCTTACAGATCAAATCAGTCTTCCAGACCATCGGTGCCTGCATCATGGCTGTCGTTAACGGCATCGGTTCGATCCTCCAAGCTATCATCGGTGGATGTGTTTCTCTTATCGACATCATTGTGAGCTGCCTCACTTGCGGACGTGGAGGGGGACGGCGGCACGGGGCGGGGAGGAGTGCCGTCTAGCACCGATGGAAACCTACAAGTGGCATAAGGGGAGGTTAATGTGGGAGGTGGAACATTGTTGATAGCCAAGGGGATAATGCGAGGCGGGCGGACGATACCATTGTTGTTCTTGACAGGGTGTAAGGGAGTGTTATGTTGAGCGAGCATGAATTCGCCCAATGCCTGAAGATTTCCACTGCTCCTCCATATCTAAGCTGTGAACGCCTTGCAAATACGCGCGCCCTTTAATTCACCCCAATCGTCCCTACGACGCGTATTTCGTCCTTTCGATAGCCCCAAACCGGTGCCAGTAGAATGGATCAGATGCTTGATTGTACCAGAACAGCATGGTTGTGGATTATGAGGGAAAAGCCTAATCTATGAAAGTAGGCCTTTGGTTTTTACATCCCAACTGCACGGTTACGCATCGCAGACAGGGGGGTAGGGCCCTACGAGTTGACAGGATCCTTGTGGCCCTGTGAGTGGCCTCTAAATGGACGCTCTCAACCACCTCTTTCCTGCAAATCTACCTTGGCCTGAGTTCTTCATAGCCCTCGGTACGGGTGCTGCCATCTACGTCTTCTTCAGCTATACTATCATCAATAATGGCGAGGAGTCGGCGCTTGACTTCAACATACCAGTGCCGGAACAATGCGGGCCTGGCTGGCAAGGCAAGCGGTTGGATGAACCGAGCACAAAAGTAATCATGGCATCTATCCCATGCAGTGAGGGCATTGGTTCTGATCATGGTAGCAGATATCAGGCTCAAGTGCTATACAATGCTATTGCCCGGCTACTGGAAGGTTGCTGGGACGGGTCAATCCAGCTACGCCTGATGGAATAGATAGAGCAGTCGTCAAGGCGAGAGATGCCCAGATCGAATGGGCAAAGACGACGTTCAAGCAGCGGAGGAGAGTTTTGCGAACAATGCTAAAGTACATTTGCCGTCTCCGCGATACTTCATCGAACGTGAGAAGTTGATCATGGCACTATTGCAGGTACATCCTCGACAACCAAGAAACCATAGCAAGGGTAGCATGTTTGGACTCTGGGAAGACTATGATTGATGCAATACTAGGGGAGATCTTGGTGACGGTGGAAAAGTTGAAGTGGACTATAGACCATGGGGAGAAGGCGTTGAAGCCGGAACGAAGACCAAGGAATTTCCTCATGATGTACAAGCACAATGAAGTGCGGTGGGAGCCATTGGGAGTTTTGGCGGCATGTGTAAGCTGGAAGTACGTACTACGATTCTCCTCTCCAGCTCAGGTTTTGTTTGACTGACCAAATGTAGTTATCCCGTAATCCCTATCTTTCTTGTCCTGTAGTCAACATTGCTAACCCATCTCAGATCCACAATGTCCTGTCCCCCATAATCTCTACCCTCTTCACCGGCTCCGCCCTCCTCATCAAATCCTCCGAACAAACCGCCTGGTCGCTGTCCTACACCACCTCAATAGCCCGCGCCGCACTGTCAGCATGCGGTCACTCCCCTAACCTTGTCCAACCCCTCGTCTGCTGGCCGCCGGCAGCCAATCACCTCACTTCCCATTCAGGAATCTCCCACATCACCTTCGTCGGCTCTCGGCCGGTTGCCCATGCTGTCTGCGCCTCCGCCGCGAGGAGCTTGACCCCTGTGCTTGTAGAACTAGGTGGCAAAGACCCAGCTATTATCCTCGATGATGTCAAAGGCCTAGAAAGCAAAGTCGCGAGCATCTTGATGCGGGGAGTCTTTCAATCTGCAGGCCAGAATTGTATTGGTATTGAACGCATCATTGCCCTTCCTACCTCCTACTCGTCTCTCATCCGCATTCTCGAACCCCGTATCCGAGCCCTCCGCCTTGGCTCTGCTCTCGACGATGCAGATACAACAGATGTGGGCGCCATAATCTCCGACTCCGGCTTTGTCCGCTTAGAGATACTAATCATTGACGCCGTTGCACAAGGCGCCCGGTGCCTCGTTGGCGGCAAACGCTTCCTACACCCGAAATTCCCAAACGGTCACTACTTCTCCCCCACCCTCCTCGTCGACGTCACCCCCTCAATGCGCATCGCCCAAGAAGAACTCTTCGCCCCAATATGCATCCTCATGCTCGCCTCTTCCATCTCCCACGCCCTTTCTCTCGCAAACTCCACCCCTTACGCCCTCGGCGCCAGCATATTCGGCACCTCGCCCGCTGATATTGAATACCTCGTTAACGGCATCCGCGCTGGCATGGTCAGCGTCAACGACTTCGCCGTCACCTACGCCGTGCAGCTCCCGTTTGGCGGCCATGGCGGCAGCGGATATGGGCGTTTTGCTGGTGAGGAGGGGCTGAGGGGGATCTGCAATGTCAAGAGCGTTTGTCGGGATCGGTGGCCTGGATGGGTGGGCACAAAGATTCCGGCGGCGATGGATTATCCGATTGGGGATGCGGGGAGGGCGTGGGGGGTTTGTAAGGGGGTGGTGGAGGTGGGGTATGGGTTGGGGTGGAGGAGGAGGGTGAAGGGGGCGTGGAGGGTTTTAGGGGGTGGGTGAGGGAGGGAGAGGGGGAAGCTGTGAGATGGGCCTACGGGCGGGGATGTAAAATACGGTTGGTGGTAGAAGTAGTGTATACATATAAGTTCATTCAAGTTGTGTTCCTACTTTCCTTCACAAGCGACAAATATACTGTTTTCGCACTTGCTACCTGCGGTTTTGATCTTGCAATAGACTTCATTCAATAGTTTCATTCTCCGCGATTCGATTACAGAAGCCTCGAGGTATTTCGGTTCTTCTACTTTCATTTCCAGGGGGGGCCGTTGTAGTTTTTGATTTTCTGTCTCTTGTATTACTTCTTTCCAGCGAAATTTTCTCTCGAGGAGAGGACAGATATGAAAAACGACAGTCCTCCTTTGATTCAGTCTCGCATCACGCTTCTTTCATTCCCGTCCTCTCCCCAGCCCCTTCTTCGACTTTACACGATATTTTTTTTGGGGACGTGTTTTTTTAAATTCATTTATTGTGCGTCCAGCTTCCCTTCGCATACACGCCCGCGCGTTATCGTTCATATGGGAAAGTCGTGTCTGGCATCAGCATCTCTTTTCTTTGTTCTTTCTCTTCGATTCATAGTGTTGTGTATACTGTACTAAACCCGATCCCATCCACTAAAAACCTTAACCTCACACCTTCCTACGCAATACTAAAGCGCGGCGGGCATTCACCACACATTTCTCTCGCTTGATTCTTCTTCTCTTGGTTTACGACGGAGATGTAGGAGGTTAGAGGTTGATGTGGTAGCGATGGGAATGAAATTGGGGGGGATGGTTACGGGTGGGGTTATGGGCTGGGCTGGGCTGGGCTGGGGTTGGGTAGGAGGATGGTTGTGATGCAGGGACCGGGGGTGGCATTTGTTTGTCTTGGCGAGCCCCGGGGTGGGGGGTTGTTTCGTTAGGGGAAAAAGGGGAGGTGATGGGAGGGGGGAATTGTGGTTCCGGAGAGGGAAGATGCTCTCATGAAGACGGCACGTTATGGTGGATGGATAGAGTTGCAGATACGGTTCTGGCTCAAACAGGGTGGAATAGCCACAGCGCGTACGATGCCCACCATCCACACCTTCTTGCCACGAAAGTATCGAGCATGAAGAGGGAGAGGTAACGAACTGCTCAAGTAATCTCCTCAGTCCGCAAACACCCGCTCTGGTTGAAAAGAGAAAAGAGCACCTTCGCACATTTCCGCACTTCCACACTTTTCCACACTCCCAACCCACCGCCCACAACTGTTCTCATATCCACATCTACTCCACGTACGAAATTAGAACCGAAACCCCGGAGGTTGCTCTTTATCCAAAAATGCTCCTCATCCAAGGCTTAGGTACGACTTGTTCGTTGTTTGTGCGCACGATGTTGAGGCCTGAAGCTTTTGTGTGGCATTTTGTGAGGATTGTTGAAGTCGTTCGTCAAGGGACGTAGATATGGCAGATTTCAATCTAATACTTGCTATTGACGTTGGAAAGAGGTGTGTTATCGAGTTAGAGGAACTATGATTGAGTTCTATCTAGAATGCACAACTCCAGCCATTACCCAGGCACAAAGAACTAGCATTGTTGAGAAGAGGATGCTAGTGATCTCTTCATTCAATCCAATCAGTATGATTACCGGGTCTATTTCCTTTTCTCTTGAGCTGGTGAATGATTCTCTCGGCGCGTAGATCCTCAGCAAACAGAGCAATCCAGACATCGGTGCCGGCCGTTCTGTTGCTCGTTTCAAGTATACACTCATTCGATCATTGAGAAGAGTCGAGCTGGGAGTAGGTAGGCTGCTCTAGAAAAAGTGGTTCGGAGATATATATGGTGTCGAAAGAGCTCCTTTCCTCGGTCAGGTAAACGACCATTCGAACCAACGGGATCAAGATGTCAAGATCCACCATTTCCATGTACCTCACCACATCTCTTCTTGTCCCAGAAGCTGCGCAACCGAAAATCGAATCAGCCCACATGTTCTTTCAAGAAAACATAGAGTCTAACTTGTCATGTTTGGATGTCTTCATAAAAAACGAGGTTGCTGTTTACTGGCGTTTGACCTTTGCTTGGGTGTCTGGCTTGACGCGTGAAGTAGCCTTCCTGAGTAAGGTAGGTTTCGTGCTTTCGAGGCGGGTGTGTGGCTAGGAGACACCCCGATCCAGGTCTGTTTTCCAGAGGGCATTCTCTTTCGTTCTTAAGCTACATCGTCTCAGCATCCTCTTTCCAGTAAGTCGTTCGTCAGCAGGTCATAGGACATCCAGAGCGTTGCTCAATCTCCCGAGTAGAGCAATACAGGGAGTGGAGTATTTGAGTGGGTGGTAGGAAAAGGGGCAAGGAGGGTGAAATAACAGCCATCCACAATGGCGAAGATCAAAAATTGTCACTTGCGATTTTGCGAACAACAATCATGCCAACATCTATAGATTAAAGTACACCAATCCTTTTCAAGCTTTTACCCCAACTACCCTCGCCGTCGCGCTATCCTGCCGACTAAGTATCCACATGAATATAAACTGCACAATGTACGAGTACAGAAATAGGAACTGCGTCCGTCGATTGCGCTGGGAGCGCGCGACGGTTTGCATGCCGCTGCCGGCTGGTGTCGAGGATGAGGAGTCGGGGAGGAGGACGTATTTGAGGGAGCGGAGCTGAATCAAAGGGTCAGTAGGAACTCTAGGCTTTGGGAAGAAAGGGTCTGAGTCTTACAAGGAAGAATGCATTCGCAAGAAAAGTGTAGGTGAAGATGGTCCATCCCGCCCATCCACCAGTACCAGCCCCTCTGTTCAAGATCTCGGAGATGACAAGCGTGACAATCACGCCAACGAATTTGTAGCCGGAGTAGGCGACTAAGTCGAGGAGCTGGCTGTCGTTGCTAATGCTTAGGATATACGTCCCAAACTTCAGCCCGAGAATCTCTAGGACTACGACCACGAACGCGGTGGTGGCGGTCAGGCCCATGACTTCAGGGTGGAAAGCACCTCGGAGGCCTGCGAGGAGCGTGGAGAGGAGGATGTAGGTGACGAAAGCCATGACTGGAATGTACATGTCTGGGGAATTGAGATCGTCGCGAGGGGGGAGGAAGTAGTAGCTGTAGGACGCCGATTCCTGGGAGCTGGAGGTGGTTGAGGGCCGTTGTTGACGAGACCAGGGCTTGTGGCGCCAGGGAAAGAGGACAAGGAGAATCTTGCGGAGGACGTATGGAGTTGTGACGTTGAAGTAGTGTTTCAGGGCACCGACGGGCACGTAGCGGTTTATCTGTGCAAGTTTAGCAGAGTACAGGATACAAGATTTCAGAATGAGTGATACACACGTTTTGCTCCATATACTCTTGCCCAGCATTGAGGGCTGTCTTGCCCACCTGGAAGCCCATTTGCGCGGTCTGGTCGTTCATGAAGCCTCCAAATGCTGGGGCAAACGGTCCGCCTCCACCCGGGGCTTGCTGCCCTTGACCCATTTGCCCACCATAAGGGCTCCCATAATTACTCCCCTGAGATTGAGGAGGTGGTGGAGAGCGCATCATTGGGACGGTTAAGACATGTTGCGGAACCGGATGATGGAGTGGAGGCGAATGCGCTGGTGGAGGAGCGTATGACGACCGTTGCATTGCCTATGGCTGTAACGTGCTACTGAGGTTGTGCCGTCAATTGATACTGTATCTGGTCTTCGAGAGATTGTGTGTTCTTTTGGAGGACAACAATGTTAGAGGATACGATACCTCAGCTGCCTATGTACATATGCCGCTAGACAGGGGTTGCGGAGTGGGTTTTAGCGACCTCCAGGGCCTCACGAGGGTTAACAATGCAAAACTTTTGATCTCTAGACGCTCGTGCCCATGTCCATGAACTCTGGGATTTGAACGACGTGATTGGTCATTGGAAAACCAGAATCTCTTACTATGATCTACGCCCAGATGAAAGCTAGTCCTCTCCTGCGCTGCTAATCTGAACAAGAAGCAGCTGCTATTGTCTGAAGCTGGAAGGATTCTTGGATAGTCGCTTGTGAATTCTGCGAAAGTAAAGGGCGTTCATCCTAGCATGCATCATGGTACCCCCAAAGACACTTGATCAAAGGTCCATCGTTCTCAAGCCTTCATCACCCCCACCGATTTATATCAATCAAACTCGTCCCTCCTATCCCCCATCCTCCCCCAACCCCCTTCTCCTCGATCCAGCTTCGACCCCGCATCAACCATCACAGACCGAATGAGTAGCCGGAACCCCATCCCAACCCGGCAGCCTATCGTTGCAGCAAGTACTGTCCGTAGCAGCGCACTGGGTATAATACCCGCCTTAGTAGGGCGCTAGGCCGACAGCTAATAATAGGCAATATCAGAACGGGTGTCCACATGTCAAGGACTAGAGAAACGAGGAAGGATGGAAGGAAGTCTTTCTCTATAGGGTGGCAGTGGTGGATGTGGAAGGAGAAATTAAAAACGGGGACGTACTGCAGCATACTTCTTGGCCAGGACAATCCTTGTAGCTCTGGCAGGCCACGGCCACGGTGGCGGCAGAGAGGGTTGCGGTAATAAGCTTGAAGACGAGCATGTTTGCTGGCTGCTAAGAACAATACTACCTAAGGAAAGGTGGAGAGGCTTGAGTATTTCTTGTTGAGCGATTTTCTGAGACGATTGTAGATGGAGTGAAGATGGAGCACAGAAGAGATGATGATAGGATTAGGAGTGAGAAAGGGAGCCTATATATATTGATTAGATTTTAACTGCGATGAGACATTGACATTGCTCGGTGGCTTTTCTTTTGTCTGGTCGTAATGCTGACACAAGGTCCTGCGCTTCGCTGGATCACTCATCGTCTGGAGTAGACCAATAGATTGTCTTGTGTAGTAGTGGGAAATGGTCGTCAACGCCATATAGTAGTCTCGCCTGCAACGCTTCTGTTTGTCGTGATATCCAATTGTACCACTATACTGAGCTGTGTCACACCGCTCAAAATAAGGGAGCAGACGTGTAAATCGACCTTCAATTATCAATTGATAGTCAACACCGTAAAATAAGCTCACACAACAGCAGTCGTATTCTGCCTTCGTATCTGGGTATATTACTGATATGACGTCCTGCATTTGTGTTACGCGGCTTGGAAGATAGGAAGTATACGTAAAGGTAAACATTTGTAGCAATATTACATGGAAACCACAAGACGTACACACTCTCTTCCTACATGTACACCCCCTGCCTCACTTCCCTCTCCACCCGCAAGAGAAGTAAAATAATGAGACAAAAATTAGTGATGGGAAGCAAAGCGAAGGTCTCGTCAAGATGTAGCTTCCCCCTCAGTGTAAAGAAAGTAGACCTTGAAACGTTCAAATGTAGCATTAAAGAAAATACGATGCAATTGATGAAGCGCGACAATATGTACATCTAATAACGCTGCAACGATTCAGTTGATAGCTTGATTACTATTCTATGCGAGGTAATGCAGCTGAGTATTATGTAGCTAAACTCACCTAACCGTCTAATCCTTGTTCCATTCCTGAGGGAGGGAGTACCAAGTAGGAGGGGAGGCGGAGTTTGATACCTGTACGAGGATGAGTGTACGCCTAGTGATTCCGTTTTAAAAGGCCCGTATGGTGGTAGAGTCATCATGGTTAAAGGTAAGGTCGTGGCCGCTAACCTCGGCTTGCCCGCTAACCGCGGCAAGACTTGAGACTTACCCAACTCAGCTGAAGGTTCTTTTCATACTATGTAAGCCTTACGAGCCGATTTGAACGATTAAGCGTCTCCCACCCCATGTTCACTCAGTTGCTTGCTCGACCTTCGAAATGTTAGACGGCTTTGAGATACTCTCAACCTCGGGGGTGGTGCTGTGGTCTAAATCTTACGTACCTGTGAGCAGCAGTATCATCAACGGCTTTATAAATGATGTCTTTATCGAAGAGAAAACTACCTCGGGTGCAGGCCTTGTGGACGATTCTTCAGCGGCGAAGAATCCGATGTATAAGAAAGATCAATATACGCTGAGATGGACTAGTGTAAAAGACCTAGGCCTCATCTTCGTCGTTCGTATGCTCAAGGCAGGAGCTATCATCGTCTATCGTTGCTAATGAATTATATCAGGCAGTCTACCAATCTCTACTTCATCTTTCTTGGGTTGACAAGCTTTTGGATAATATCCGAGTCATTTTTGTGGACCTCTACAAAGACCAGCTCAAGAAACCGCATACAAGCATCGTGCAATGCGACTTTGACGGATATTTCAACCAGCAAGTGAGAGAACTAGAAGGTTCAGCAGAGCAAAACACACAGAGAGCGCCACAGCTTACGCCGGATGACTTCACGCCACCGTCAAGCTCAGGGAACGCGGTAGATGAACCTGCGCCGCCTATACCGGGACTGATTAGTAGTATGTCCGGGGCCGCTCCAAGTCCGGGTCCTTTAAGGCTGACCCATGCCTTCCTTCTAGATCAACACAGGGTACCGAATATACCAGGGTCATCAACAGAACTTACTCCGATACCCACACCCGATAACTCCAGACCCACCACACCCCTCGCTAGCCACTTACTATCTGCCAAATTAGGTCCAAAAGGTGGTTCGCGAAGAGCTAGAAAGACTGTAGCATCAGCAAATGCGTCTTCTGGAGACGAAATGTCAAGAAATAAATCGAAGCCTGCCAAGAATGCTACGAAAAAGATGAGGAGATGGGATGTTGATGGTATGGCGGACGAGGATGATGGAGTGATTCTTGACTATTCGGCGGCGTCCGCTAACAGTAATGAAACAACGAATCCTGATTTCGATTCCAGAGCTGGTGTGGGTGCAATAAATCCAGAATCTTTTGGGATCAGAACCGGAAAGGGCCAGTTCGTTTTGAAGGATCTTGACGATGAAGTACATTCAATCTTGCAGGAATCTAGTGAAAAGAAATCACCGTCTTCATCAGTAGGTAGTGGTGTGGTGGGATCTGGCTTAGGTGCCATCACTGGACTTTTCCGAAATGTCATTGGGGGTAAGGTTTTGACAAAAGAGGATCTTGATAAATCAATGAAGGGGATGGAAGAGCATCTCCTAAAGAAAAACGTGGCAAGAGAGGCTGCCGTAAGGTTGTGTGAAGGCGTGGAAAGAGAGCTAGTAGGCGTTAAAACCGCCAGCTTTGAGAGTATGCTTCTGCCTTTCTTGACTCTGGTTCGTAGCTAATTGTCTACTCAAGGCGTTCGATCAACAATCCATACAGCAATGGAATCTTCCCTCCGCAAAATGCTGACCCCCACCACTTCCCTCGACATTCTTCGCTCCATCACCGCCGTCACATCTCCCTCTCCTCTGTCTCTCACACCGCGACGCCCTTACGTCATCTCCATCGTCGGCGTCAATGGCGTCGGCAAATCCACGAATCTATCCAAGCTCGCTTTTTTCCTCCTTCAAAATGACTTCAAGCTGCTCATTGCCGCCTGCGATACTTTCCGCTCCGGCGCTGTTGAGCAGCTACGCGTTCATGCAAGCAACTTGAAGGAACTCTCCGATCGGGAAGGACTGGGGAAAGTCGAGCTGTACGAGAAGGGATATGGGAAAGACGCGGCTAACATTGCTAAGGATGCTGTTTCCTATGCTACGCAGCATCAATTCGACGTTGTCCTAATCGATACCGCAGGCAGGCGTCACAACGATGCGCGCCTGATGTCTTCACTTGAGAAGTTTGCGACTTTCGCACAGCCGGACAAGATCCTCATGGTTGGGGAGGCTCTTGTTGGGAGTGACAGTGTGGCGCAGGCCAGAAGTTTTAATGAGGCATTTGGAGGTAAAAGAAGATTGGACGGGTTCATAATCAGTAAATGCGATACAGTTGGCGATATGGTAGGGACTCTGGTTAGTATGGTGCATGCAACGGGAATACCAGTGGTTTTCCTGGGGGTTGGGCAACACTACGGAGATTTGAGGACGATGAACGTCAGGAAAACAGTTGATCAACTTTTGGCTTGAAAGGGGGACCTGTTTGTTAGAAGCAACGGTCGCCGGCGCCTTTGGATGGTTGGACTGCCAAGGAATTAGGGAATGATCAACGGTCGGAGGTAATCTGGACTGTTGTTGAGATCCATACTATTCCTCTCCTAATCTTCAACTTCTGCACTGCTCATCCCATTAATAACACTTCATGTTCTTACCTTCACTTCGCGTCACTTTTCTCGCACCACTTCACCTTCTCACAACCCGTGAACGCCGAGAGGATTTCATGGGATGGATGCTCTCGAAATTCATCCGTTTTAGCTCGAACCTTGGTCATCCTCGCCTACATAAAACCCACTTTCCCCCTCCTACCTCCCTCTTTTCTACATGCCACACTCGACCTCTATTTCCCAGTCAACTATTTCGAATTTTCTACCTTCTGATAAATAAATGGGGATATTCCAGTCCATTTTTCCTCTTCACAAAGCCTTGGATGTTGCTTTCTATATATCTGACCACAAAGAATATGACTTGGTGTGGATGAGAATACTGAATAAGGTTGCCGGGCGCCTGGGTCTACTTACACTATTCAGAAAAATAATCAATCGAGCGCATTGCCATCAATTCGAGCGAAGGCTTTTCCAACAACCGGCCTCTATCTACATATGTAGTAGAGGAACACAAATGTTAGCTCATGCCTGAGATGAGCGGTCCATGCTTCCTATACTCGTACAGCAGAACTCGGAATCTGCTAATATCTCGACAGACGACTAGATCATGAGCTCATCCGATCGTCTAATGACGGCGCAGCAACGTCCCCTATTGAACGTCTTACAAGGACAGCCGAGTGCTACATGGTACCACTGGTCTTAGGCAAGATCGGACTTCCGGGCACCCCAAGCATCCGCGAGTGAAAAGGATGTGGTAAATAAGGAAGGCGACAGAGTCAACGAAAAAAAAATCCAAATATTCCTGCACGATCCGGACAGGACCGAGGAATATACCGATCTACAAAAGGCCGAACCAGGCTTTGACGATTTCTGCACTCTTTTCGCGAAGTTAGCTATGAACTTACTAAGAAATCTTGAACGAAAAATTAAAAATAGACACTCTCTAGTTGGCCCTCAGCGGCCCAGGTGAGGATTATGCCAACAGTGGGCTCCCTCGTCCGTCGGTTGGCCATTCACATCGAAGATTGGCTGCAGCACCAGTCTAAACTCTTCACCAGTTGTTAAGAAGAAGAATCGACCATGTCTCAAGATAAGACGAAGTTATAGGAAGCGCGACAGGTCCAGGATGCCTCCTTCGCTACAGTAGCAACTTCTTCTCTTCTTCGACATCTACCGACATTAATACTCAGGATAACTTCGGGCAGATTGGCTAATGCTACTACGAGCACGGGCACTATTGCTGAGTCTGGCAGGCAAATATCTCGTGGTACTGCTCGGCCGCTACTACTGCTTCTACTGACCACTATTGCCCCTATCGGTACTGCTGCAGCCCATTTCTCTGGAGGCATTCCGACGGTTGGGCCAGGTTCTGAGGAAGACTTTGAGGCCTTTTTTATGAGAGGTTTTGGCCGGCATCAGCAACATAAAACCGCACTCGCTAAGCAGTTCTACAGAAGTGCAGCTAGATTCAAACGTACGCCGCCTTAAGCCAATCCATCTTGGATTCGGATTCTTCGTGAGGACGAATGGGGGACGTCATTTCATCCAGCGCCTCGACGATGACGTCGGAAATTACATGGTCGAGCGCGAAGCAGCTATATACTCTTGGACATGTAATCCAGGAGGTGACTGAAGGATCATTGATGCACATTAGCCTGTGGGATACTCTGAATAACACGAAGCATGCGTGATCATAGGTACGTCAGATAGCAGAAGTCACATCAAAAATAGTGTACAAGAAAAATTTGTCTAGATTAGATGAGAGCAACCCACAGTTGTTATCGCTCAGATGCTGAGGGGTCAGGACACAATTACTTTTCCCAACCTGGTCAACGGGCTTCCGCAGTGCAACAAAGGTGCCTTCTTTGGTTCCTATGACAAGAACGTCCCAGGAGTCTATCTGATGATAGGCATGCACACGATTAGAGAGTACGCACTGTATATGGGCAGCTCCAGAAGTCTCTTCATTTGCTTCAAGATTAATGAGGAACCTCTTGCCATGTTGTCCGGTCAATAGTCTTTCAAGTGATGGGTTAGTCGGCTTGGATAACACTATCTTTACCCGCAGAGGACGCAATGAATCATAGCTTTCGCAATACGATCGTTGAGAAGAGGATATACTCATAATTCGTCTTTGGTGCACCATCACAATGTAACAATGACGAGAGACGAAAACAAAACCCTCAAAAGAACAACCGAGAGCTTTCATACACGTGATGGACAACAAAAACAAGAGAGGAAAATGCGTTGAAATTAAATGCGTTGAGCTCGCACTCTACATCTTTCAACAAATTGTCTGCACCTCTATCGTGCAATCATTTGCAAACAAATTGCACAACACCGGTACTTTGCGATTCAAGGATGCTTGAGAAAGCGAAGAATGACAAAGGAAAGATGACAGATTCGACGACCGCTCTATATTTCGTTCCGCATGAGCTATTTAAGATGAGTTTCATGTGAACAAAGGCATAGATGCTGAAGCTCATACGATGATTAAAGAATCGTAATCTCAGATGAGAACCAGGATGTTTCCGTTGAGGTAGAGAAGTACGACTCGAAAGACCTACCTTTCTTGACTGTCTCTTGTTTACTCAAGAACAAACAGCTGAAGGAGATTATTGAGATGAGCAAAACCAAAGCAAACACGCTGGTGCGAGATTTTTTGCGGTCGGAATCAACCGTTGTTGAATAAAATTAAGCAAGGCAAGCACGACCTCAGCCCGAAATTCTATGATTGCTATCAGGGACTAATAGTCGCAAATCGCAAACTTGCTGGGAGAAAACAACTCCAGATATCAACTTTATATGTCGACGGGGAAAAAGAGGTCAGCCTTTGCCGTCGTGCCTATTGGCGGATGCAGAATCATGCATGTACAAAAGATTGGCTTACAAAGGGCTCGCATGGCTGAGAGGGGCCTGCGGATACAGTGCCTGGTCTAAGACCTGGACAGAAATCTCAGCTCTTCAGTTTTCCGACTCCTTTACCGCCAACATTCCCTCTTATGTCCGCCTCTTTTCTTGGTTTACCGGTAGAAAGATCAGTCTGATCGTTGCCGTCAACCATAGTTGGACGCTTTACGAGTTGCCGAGCATGATCGCTTTCTACAACAGTCTCGATCAACTGTCTTCGACATCAACAGAGCTCGTAGATAGGCGAATCTTCTCCCTCTTCAAAGAGTGATGCGAGATTGTCATATTTTTGAAAGCAAAATTGAGCGAAATTCTGTTCTGAGAAACCGAACGACTCTATCAAAAACGAGAAAGGATAGTTTTAATTCGTTCAAGAGCCCTATGAAAACTCTTCGTACAGAGGTCTTGTCAAGAGTTAAGATTTTGCTTTTGTTTGTGATGTGGAGAATTATTGAAAGCTTTTTTTTTATCTGAGAGCCATGATAGCGCGGGAGAATCGAACCGAGAGCAATAATGCTCGGTAAACGGCTGCAATGTCATCATCGATGCATTACATCGAGATGAGATTACCTTGTCGAGGAAACAAGAGCATCTCAATGTACCCTTCAGGCGATTTCGATCTTAAGTGCACGGAGTGCTCATGGGAGGATACGAGCAACTAGCGTTGACAAATCACCACAGTTGCCTTGCCCGAGTTCAAGCATGCACTAGGATTTTCGGAGAGACTCGACTTAAAGACGAGTCCATTAAAGCTACAAACGTGGTGCTAAGCTTTATTTAAAACAACACTCAATTAGTAGTGCTCAAAGGCGTTGTTACTTAACAACAAGCTGAGAACAAGGTAAAAACAAAATTTCCATGGCATCAGCTGTTATTTTCCGGCCTCAGAGCAGATACTTTTATATACTGCTCGTCTAACTACTTCAAATCTCGACAAAATTTATCTTCGTTCTGCTTCAGTAAAGAAAAATATTCAACACACAATCACCTTGCGGAACGGACAAGAAAGGACAACCTGGCAAGGCCGTATTACATCTAATACTCAAGAGTCCTACATGCTTTCAGACAGCTGAACCTGGCCGATTTATTCAATATTGTTAGTATAGAGGAGCCCATCAACATTCGGCTAGGTCGTACTTCGGAACCTCGCACTGTAATCATCAGCCAAATTCCGCGCGTACAGGCAACCAGAGCAGCGTTAATATTTTGTTCTCTAGATCGAAAGCATTATCGATCCCTTGGTTCGGGCAAAGCTCTACAGGAAGGCGATGTAAGATCGAACGCCTCAAGATTTCTCGAAAGCCGGCCAGATTATCATACATTCGTTGCGTCACCATTGAACACGAATTTGGTCAACCAGTTCAACTTTCTATGGAGTAGTAAGCTCTAGAAGAAATGACGCTATACATTGTTGAGTGACTTATTCTTCTCTCATTCTCTCCCATTCATAGACTTGAATATGCTTTCCTCCTATTACCTTATATTCGATGATATAGATTTCGTAATACGAGCTATCCTTCAAACTAATCTGGCAATCATGAATAGTATATACTTACTCACCATCGCTTCTTGAAGCATGTTGCTAACAGTATGCACGACTGCATTCAAAAATCAGGTTTTGCTAGAGCACTATTCAAAACCGCGACAAAGAACTATCGTCACCACATCGTATATATGGTATACATAATTCGAAGGGATGTGAATTCTTCAAACCCGAGTAGGTAAGACTTCATGGAACCCTCAGTGTGGAATGGGGCGTCCTGAAGTATCTTAAGCAATCGATGGTGCTTGCAATATTGACGGGTGATGGAGACCAAGCACTTGGACTCAAGATTTTCAGCTCCTATTACGACGTGCTTATGCTGCAGCGGAATAAGTGCCAAAAGCCAACTTAGTAGAAGAAGCACAAGACCTCCAGAGAACCCCGGGGCTAAAGGCGAACCGGAAATGATCTCTGCTTGTGGAATAGGACAGATCGAAAACTTCTCACTTGGGCCTCCTGTTCTCCTAATCTCCTGTCTCTTGCTTCACCTCTTCAAGATATGAACTTAGTCATACACAACTCATTTACGGTTCAGTGGCTGACAATCGGACAGATGTTTACTCGAAAGAAATTCCTTCCCAATCTTACCCTTTGTTAAAACCTTGTCGGGAAGAACACAATCCCATCCCGAACACTGTTCAAGCACGGCAACAGCAGTTATCGGTCAGAAGTCGCCCGATGTTATTCAACTTAACAACACGAGCTCTCTCAGCGGCGGTGGCGGTGACGGTGGCAAGAGCCCACCGACGGTCTCAACAAGCCTGGTCGGGAACACGAAGAGAAAGCCATTCTTACCAACGAGGGGGTCGCCATTTTCGATGGAAATTGCCTTTACGCTTAGTAAATAGTATGTATGAAAAACTATTGACATTCACGTGATGATCGTGCAGACAGTTACGTGTCTTTTCAACTCTTAGAATTGATTTATATCAAGATGTACACAGCTGTACTAATCGATACAGCTTTTCTAAAGCTATCTTCGATTCAACAGATTATTTTCTAATTATACATAAATCTTACAAATCTATACAACGTTGATAATGACTCATGAGAACGAATCAGAGATTGAAATTCTCTCGAAACTTGATGCAGAGTCATATGAACTCGCTGCATATGTCGATACAAAGATCAAACTCTCAGATACAGAGAAAAAACACGAAGTTCTGATTGCGATTGAACAACGCTGCAAAGAATCATTCTGCTCTTGCATGCGCATTGCTGCGCAGTCTTTACAACGCAATATTGAGCTACGACATAATTGAGCTGACAAAGCGCTGAATCATTTCGTATGTACAGATTTATATGAATATGCACTGAATATTGTTAATCTGTACAGAACTTTAAGCGCAAGTACATATTGCAAGAAATTCTTTTGCAGAGTCGAGCAAAGATAGTATTTTATAAAAGAGCAAAGACTTGCAAGAGCTGTCAGAATGATGCAGAGATCATGAGATGTTCAGAAGTTATTAATCATTATTAAAGCTGTGCAAGAAAATGTGCGCATTCTGTTTAAATTCAAAAGAGAAAATTAATAAATGTAACTTTATATCAAATATATGTATATAGAAGGTGGTCTTGCCGTGGAGCCTGAAAACGATCGTGAGAATGGACCTTCTTCAATATTCTCAACACCCACTGAAGGAACAAGCGGAAGCTTCAGAAGCGTGACTGTTTCGGCGAGGTCTTCGTCTATTCAGTCGTCATCAACTACTATACACCAAGGTTTTGGCACAGCTTTGTATATCGATGAAGAACCCAAGCATGAACGGATGAAGGAAGCCTTCAGATATTGTGTAGTATTATTCCAGAGGCGCCGCAACCAGTTTCTCTAATCCTGGATCAAGAGCTTTAATTAATCGCATTCAATGAGGAAATATAAAATGATCGCAAGCACATATTGAACTCCCTTGACGACTTCCAGGCCTTAAAATAGGAGGACAATGCCAGTGTTGAGCTTGCCGCACGTGCTTTCCGGCCGGCGGTCTGAAGCTTTCTTGTACGCATTCTGAATGGCCAAGCGGACGTGCGAGCAGCACACGACAGCGAGGAAGGAAAAACCTGGTTGACCCGTATGGCCGGCCCGGACTCGACACCTTTGCAGGGATTAGACAACAACGAAGAGGAGATTCTGTCAACTGTGCTTACCGTCCAACAAGGCGGATTCACAACCATTAGTCAATACTGCAAGCACTTTGATAACCCGAAAATAATCCAAGCTTCGCGCAGCCAGATCTATCAACTTCAGTCTGTCACTTGACAGAGTTTGAGCATATAGAGCGAAATCAACGTGTCACCCAATGCTCATTGAACCGCGAAATAATTCAATGAAGTTCAAGACGACGAAAGACAAAAAGGCGTCGAAAAAAACGAAATTTCTAAGCGTGAAAGGGAACAAATTCACCTGTATGCGAAGCTGACCACGGTCAAGTACGAGCGAGATGACACAGAGATTGATCGGCAAATTTACCACGACGCAGCGATACAAATGGTAAAAGAAAGAGACGAGGCAAGAACAAGAACAAGAACTCTTAAGTTCATTTTCTGCACTTTCCACACACCTGCGCCTTCTGCCCCTGCGGCGTCCTGGCGCGACGCTCTTGTTGCGGCAGCCCAGGATGCGGACGAGGAAATGCCTGTTCCCCTCGCTGCCCCGCCATTTCTGCCCCGTCCTCGCACCCCCTCACCTCCGATTGCTCCTGTAAGTTCTTCATCTGACGTTTCAAGGCCGTTACTCACTCGTTTTTTAAGCTCTCGCCTGTGGGAATAAGTGGCCGTAGCGCTGGCCCACTCCCTATCCAAGCTAGGGTGATGTGTGTACGGTGCGCCCGTTGCTTTCATGAGGAGAAGGCTGCCGACGAATGCAACTCCATATTTCAAGCTATAAAGAAAAATCATACACTCGTCATTCGAAGAAGCAAAAATGAGTGAGACTCATATGTTAACGACAAAGTGTCAAGAATCTTAAAACATGGCTCATCTCGAGGCAACCTCTCCCACATTAGGCATCGAGGATACAGTTTCTCCCAAGGCCTTGCTCACGAAACCCTAGACCAGGCCCAAAAGCCTAAGAGAAACACCACAGTCCTTGATCATTTTCGTACCGAAGATAAGACATCGAAAAGTATCCATGAAGTTACACTGTTTGGCGAAGGATGATGAGTCCAAGTCATCGTATAAGGAACCTAGTGAAGATAGTCATGAACCAATGCCGAACAGAGAACCTATGAGAGGGTGGTTTAAATGCCACACGGGACATGGAGCCCGTAGGTGTCAGTACTTCGATATTCTCGATCCTACCCACATGCGAGTCGATGCATATCGAAGCCAAGCACATTCTCTTCTTTTCATATTTCTCCACCCTTGACAGCTTCAATGTCTATTTTCCCGGGCTCAGATCTCCTCACGCCGAGTCGGAGTGGTATGGGGTGTCAATAAACCCATGACCAGCTACGCCCATTGGCCCAATCTACGGCGTTGAAGCGTATCATCGTCAAGGCACAACTCGTAATAGAGTAACGCAGATGCTGCACCGGGTAAAAGAGAAGCGCGAGAGCGCTAGCGATATAAATGCTTATAGATTTCGATTTTTCCTGAGACCTTGCAATCTCTTTCCGTCTTCGAGTCCGATTCATGCTTTACTCTTAAGCTGGTTTGATATGTGGGCTGTGGTTTGACTGGCTCTTGCTATTTCATACGTTGGTTTCTTAACAGAAAATACAAATTATACTTGTTATATAAGTAGAAAGGGACAATTTTTGCTTTTTTCTCGCACATGGAGAAGAGACAGCCCACCCACCATCTTAGGCACTTATTCTCCATTTGCACCACTCTTGTCTTTTTACTTTTCTTCTTTAAGAATCCAGAATGACATCTGCAACAGCAGGCTGGATCACGGCTGGAATCACCATGCTCATAACCGACACGGCATGCATCGCAATCAACGGAGCGTGGAAAATTTTCAATCCCTGGGCCAAAGCCAAAACCCCTGGTCCTACGTAGGACGTCGCGCAGCTGAGGGAGGTAGTTGAAAAGCAGCGGAGATGATCAAAGGGCTTCTAAGGAGGGAGAGTCTTATCATTGATATGTTTGGGGATGTGGCGGAGCTCCTGGATAATAGATGATACTGACTTGCCTCGCAAGGGAGCCTCCCAGGTCGGGCCAGTCCAAAAGACCTTGGCCCTTCGGGGTCCCCCAGTAAGCTCGCACCTCATCGTGGTGCTGCGGTCTAGTAACCTTTCGGGGTAAAGCTAACGCGAGCACTCGACTTCCTCTTCCTCTCGTACGCCCGTCTCGCCCTCGCCCCTCAACCTCGCATGGAATTGTAGATGGTCGGCGCTGGGGTGTTGCGGATATACATGATGATGCTCCCGAAGGTGGAGGTAATAATGGGCGGAGAGTGTAGTTGAGCTGTCACATGCAAAGGTTATTGATGCTGTATCTAACACGTGTTCATAGGTCTTTGAGTTTTGGACTTGATCAATTATGAAATGTTGCTTTTTGCCCACGATCAAGTGCCGCTGCTGTAACACAAGTCTCGGACGCTTCCATGCTCATAGCTGACCTTGGTGCCATTGAACTGGTTGTACTTACGATCCCTGCATCTCAATGCCAGAGATGCCGCCAGAGCGGTCTATGACATGTTATCCACAGAGAACGAACTGCGGCAACCAAAGGAACCGGACATTACTAAGGCACGTGCGCTCTTGTACGAAACTCATGGCGATGGCACACAAGTTAGGCAACGAACGGTCAGTCTGCTGACAAGCGATATGAAACATCGCCAGCAAGGAAATGGGCATGGTCTTTCGCCACGTTGACGCCACTGAACGAATGCTCGCGGAGCGCACCGCCAGGGCAAACGATACTATGAAGGCAGCCAACTGGATGCTACAACAAAGGTAAAAAGTGATAGTGGGGCTTGCTGGGGCCAGCAACTCAGGATAGGGGGAAATGACCAAACGGAGGAACCAGGGCAGCCAGCATGATTTATTTAAATATTTAGGGGGGTGGCAGCAGGAACTTTCTTTTTCTTTTCTACTCATCCATCTACTTGACCAACCATAGACCAGTTGAATCAAGTTCATTTGTGCGCTTATTCTTTGGTGAGCAGAGTGGAGAATTCCAGTATGGATCCGTGGGAGAGGTTCCAGCTCCAAGGTCCTGCCAGATATAAAGAGTCGCCCGTCTGTCCTCAATTGCTATCAAATGACCGGTTGGACATCGATTACAAGAATGTACCTTCTGGTATAAGCCACGCTGTCCGTCCGCGACACTGAATGCAAAACATATCGCTGCAGGCAATGGTTTATCTGGGTTAAGAGGCTCACCAGCACCAAGGTGCGGGCAGAATTGGAAATGGGCTTGCGGAAGCGTTGAGAACGAAATTGGTCCAACAATCTCATAAAAGGCAAAGGTTGTCATCAAGATAAATCTGCCGTGGACGATCACTGGCTCCGAGGTGAACTTCAGCCCCATCGAGTAGAAGCGTGGAACAACCTCTGTCCCACTAACAAGCCAGACACCTACCTTAGCTCAACCCGCAACACCCACCCATTCGACAACTCGAAGATCGAAGATTCGAGTCCTGCATCGTCCGTTGCAGGAGCGCCGGACGAATTTAGGAGATCAGTTTAGCCAGGGCCGCCGCTCAGGAGGTGGCGGGGACAGCGACTAACATCTTCGCTAGTGGTATATTGCCATCAGCGGGATGTGAACACTGTTGCTAGATTTGCAAAAGCATGTTTTGGTTGCCAAGATTTCAGGCGGAGGAGCAGTGACGAAAACAGCGTCGTTGATGTTTCAAAAGCCGCGTTCATGTTGAGCTGTAGCTATTCTAGGGGATATGCTCGGTATACGACCCAACAATTATTTCGTCGCTTTAATAAAAGAGCAGATTGGGGCTATAGAGTCGTTAGTAGAAGAAGATTGTAGAATTAGAAGAGGGATGTATAGCTATACCTGGCGTTGAAGTGTCTTCGTAGAGACTTCCGATGAGTCAAAGCTCGACACTAGATGGTTGAATACCAATTGCAACCATCTATCTTGCCCCAAATTCACAAGCCACCCAGGCAAGCTTCCCCTTCTATTATTCCTTATGCTTCAGCAAGCCATTCTTTTGATACCACTCAGATAGTCTTCCATCGAGCAGCGGCTTCTGGTGCAGCCCGAGCCGACGCGTACCGGAAGTCTCTTCTCCCCTTCTCAATTACCGAATATTATAGTCAACGAAGTAGCCTATCAGAAGCCATCAAATCATGCTGCAACGTTCCAGTCTACGATGGCGGCGGTGAGAAGAAACCCGCCTAGAGAAAACCCCCGTAATTAAGGCTATTTTTCCTAATTTCATCCTCAACCTCGCGGCCGTCATTTCCCGATTCGCTAAGCCCTAAGCGTCAGCGCTCAGAAAGGGCGCGCGTTTTTGTCAGCAACGCTCGGGAATCATAACGACATCTGGCAATAGAATAATCTGGAAGGGGTCGCCATGCGTCGATTTGAAATTCGTTCGTATTTCGATAGGGGAGGTGACTCGGTCGTTGATTCGTGGTTTGATTCTTTTGCACTCTGGGGACTTTTACGCACGTAGGGTTTTTGTAGAGGTTTGGTCAATACGAGATGTATGCAAAGATAGGTTCGGTGGAATTAGGGGACAAGTGGATATAGATTGCAAGGCGTATGGGTGTATTTCTGGAACTGCGGATACGATGAGGAATGCGGGATTTGAAGGAAGAGACCGTTCAGTGACATAGATTTGGAATATAAACATACAGAAGCGGCACTGGAGCCGGGTAAAGCAGGCATCGTATAAGAACATCGTATAATGTATATCAGAGATCAGACTCTGCTCTCTCGCAGCTTAGAAATACAATCTAGTATGACAGAAAAACCAGCACATGAAGAATCTATGACAAATACAAGGAAACGGGAACTCCTATGCTGTGTACCACTACCCCTTTGAAAGGCCACAGACCTTCTGAAACCATTGTAAGCCAATGCAAGCACCTCGAACCCAACAGTCTTCTCGCAAGGCTATGCAGAACGCTACCAAAGCAATGATACTGTTACATTAACACCTGTTGCTAAACGCAGCTAAACGCAGCAATGGGTATTCCCGGAACCCCACACACCAGGAACTAGAATTTCCGAGCCGCGGGAAGGCACTAGCGGCCCGTAGTGCTTGGCGGTGAGTCCCAATGCCGGAGCATTTGGTTCAAGGCGCGGGTCCACTCAGCCACACACGCCGTGGCGAGCTTCTCGACGCCTGCAGCGGTGGGTGTTCGGCCGCCCCACATAGCTGGCTTGACCGCTTCAAGCCGGGCGTGTTTCTTGATCAGATTTCTGTAAAACGTTGATTAGCAAACTCTTACTTGCATACTTATAGCTTCGGCGATTCTTGTCCGCGACCATTTCTCAGGGGTTCAGAGGCTACTTACTCGCTTTGGGTCTTCGTAAGGATCAGCCAGCAGAAGTTCCAGCTGCGGGTGCTGGCAGGGTCTCCAATTACTTGCCACTTCGCCTCATCCAGGCATTCGGAGCTGAAAGGGTAGTTCTTTGTCAGGCCTCGAAGCTCGCTGAGAAGGTTGTTGGAGTTGACGTAGTAGGCCCAGGCACTAGTCATAGGTTCGGTGACGTCCGCGGAGTTGAGAGTGGCGAATACCTTCTCTATGCGACGAAGTTCTATCAAGGTGTTGACACAGTGGGTTTGCAGTGAGCGTATCAACTGCTGTTTCTCGGTCTGAGTATTCGCAAGCTAGGTCAGTTCCTGAGTTGCTTGAGCTTGGGGACTTATACTGACTGTACTTATTTGCTTTGAGTTACTCATCATTCCTATCGTACCTCTGTATTTCTGAGGATTTGGTGAGTCGTAGATAGAGCTATTTGCAGAGGACGAAGAATATGCAGACATAGATGCTTGAACGGGGTAGTCGGTTAATGATAACTCGTTTAATTCTGGGTTTAGAGACGTAGAGGGCCCTGGAATGGATTGCGACTGAAGTACAGGATTTGTAGGCAGTTCGGCTTCTGTTTCGGTAATTCGAGCGTAAGGTGAGACGTAAGGAGACGAAGATCTGGCGGCTGCTACGAAACAGCTAAGAGTTTCTGACCTAGGTCGTGATGCTGTGGACTGCTCTGCTCTAGAACTATCTGGGTTCAGTTCTGTCAAATTTTTCTCTTGCTGATCATAGGAAGAAGGCTGCTGAGACATTGGAAACCAAAGGAAGACTGGGGTTATATAGATAGAGGAAATCGACATATAACGAAAAAGGAAAAGGGCGCTTTTGAAAGCTAACTCAATCTTTCGTAGTGTAGCTCTGGAAGTCTAGCCGTATCGAAGTAACAACTCTGGAATTAGCAAGAAAGTGGCGAGAAAAGAAGGCTGTAAGCGGATACTGAAAGAAATGAAGGATAGTAGGAGATTTGTGAGCACCATGCATCAGCTGTTGGTTTGGATGAGGTTTCAGTGTGACAGGTCTTCTTAAGGTCTTCTGCAAATCTGACATGAATCGAAAGCTTGGCCACATGGAGGGTTTTGTATCAAACCTCCAGCTCTAGCTTGAGTGTTTCTCCCAACTGTAAGATCTAAAACAGCCTGCCGTTGTGGCTAGAGCCAGTAAGCATAAGACGGATAGCCATGCGGAACTCTGTGTTCCGGAGGAGAACTCTACGGCGATTGGACATGGCACCCTCATGCAAATGCTATGCCCTTGCATTGCGGACAACGGGGTGTGATAGGCGCAGCACCAATGAGATTTAGGAGGTGACCCAAATCAGATCTGGCTGTCCGAGCACGCTATCAACAGACCTCTAGGTATTGTTAGGCGAGAACATGCCTCCCGGTCCAGGTATGAAACTGATACGCATGCTAACAGTTCGAATGTCTGTTCAGTGGTGTTGGACAGATGAGATGACATCATTAGCGGCTCTATAATTGCTTGAATAGGTCATGTCATCTCGAAAGAGACGTACACTGCCTCAACACTCTTAGAATGAAGAAGCTGACTATAGTAATTTGAAGTGTAGTCTGGGGTGAGATTGCTAGGCATGAGAAAATATCGCATGATG